>Ga0316622_100001865_pt1 | contig 14168 bp, 11 predicted proteins | sample OWC_Aug_OW2_C1_D_FD_207646 | JGI IMG/M metagenome (GOLD analysis project Ga0316622, IMG submission 207646) | Wetland soil microbial communities from Old Woman Creek delta, Ohio, United States - OWC_Aug_OW2_C1_D5_C | ecosystem: Environmental > Terrestrial > Soil > Wetlands | place: USA: Ohio... | reverse complement strand
AGGATGGGGGTCGTCCTCTGCAGAACACACGGATAGTAACAGCAAGAGGAACCGCCAGGACGCAGGGATCGCGAGGAATACGATGCTGTCTGTAACCACGGGTCCCGATGTTATCAGGACACACAGATGAACACGGATAAAAGCTGAAGACGGGTCATGGTTTAACCGTGTGCGGCGAAGCCGCCCGCGGTTAGATTGGCCTGAACGGGCATGTTCCAGCAGGAGAAGGAGCTGAAATGCTGATCGTACTGCACCACTCGGCCACGGCAAGGGACGTGGAGAACATCAAGAAGACCATTACGCGGATGGGGTTCAAGCCCGTTGCCATTCCCGGGGCGGAACGCACGGCCATCGGCGTGATCGGCAACAAGGGCTGGGTCGACGACACGCCCTTCAAGGACAACCGGGCGATCCAGGAGATCATCCACGTCACGAAGCCCTACAAGCTCGTGAGCCGCGACTTCCATCCGGCTGACACGGTGGTGACGCTCGGCGGGAAGGTGAAGGTCGGGGGCAGGTCGCCGTTCCTCGTGATCGCCGGGCCCTGCGCGGTCGAGAGCAGGGAGCAGGTGATGAGGACCGCCGCGTTCCTGAAGAAGACGGGCGTGCCCGTGCTGCGCGGCGGCGCGTACAAGCCGCGGACGAGCCCGCACAGCTTCCAGGGGCTGCGCGAGGGGGGGCTGGACATCCTGGACGAGGTGCGCCGGGAGACCGGTCTCCTCGTCGTCACCGAGGTCGTGAGCCCCGAGCACGTGCCGCTTGTCGCGGAGAAGGTGGACATCCTGCAGATCGGCGCGAGGAACATGCAGAACTTCGACCTTCTGACCGAGGTGGGGAGGACGAGGAAGCCGGTCATCCTCAAGCGCGGGCTGTCGGCCACGCTCGAGGAGTGGCTGGCGTCGGCGGAATACATCCTCGTGGGCGGCAACCCGAACGTCATCCTCTGCGAACGCGGCATCCGCACCTTTGAGACAGCAACGCGGAACACGGCAGACCTCGCGGTCATCCCGCTCGTAAAAAGCATATCGCACCTGCCGGTCATTTTCGATCCAAGCCATGCGACGGGCAAGCGGAGGCTCGTCGGGCCCATGGCCCTCGCGTCGGTCGTCGTGGGCGCCCACGGCGTGATGGTCGAGGCCCATCCCGACCCCGAGCACGCGCTTTCCGACGGGCCCCAGTCGCTCCACTTCAGGGAGCTGGAGAAGCTGGCCGGCCAGCTCACGGCGCTCACCGCATACGCGAAAAAGAACCTGTGAAAGAATCGGCATGAACCACGGGCGGCTGCGCCGCACACGGTCAGGATCCCGGAACGGGATCAAAGAAAGACGTCTCACCGCGAAGGCGCGAAGAAGATCTCGCATGTCCGTCAGGACATCATCTCGGCTCTTGCGGCATGGTCGTTCACATCGGAGTTTCGTTGTTATCTGTGTGTTCCGTGGAGACCCGCCCCCACCCTGATTCCCTCCCCCTGAGGGGGAGGGGCAGTGGTGAGGGTGCGGTTATCTTTCCGGAACCCGTGGTTATCTTCAGGTCCTGTTCGGGAGGTGCTCCATGTCCGAGGTCTTCATCAATATCGCCTGGGCCGTCATCTTCACCGTCGTGGGCGGATTCGTCGGCATCTGCCTCATCCTGCTCTCGACGCTGGTCATTCCCCGGATCCTTTCCCGCCTGACGCCGAGCATGAACGAGGACAAGGAGATCGCCCGGGGCAACCAGGCGGTCGCCGAGTATTTCGGCAGGATCGTCGCGGCGACGATCATCGGCATCAGCATCGTGATCGCCGCGGCCATTGTTGCCGGCGTCATGGCCGCGCTCTACTGAGCTCGCCGTCCACTCCCGAGAGGCCGTCATGCGGAACGCCCTGCGATCGCTCCTGGTCTTCTGCGCCGCTCTGCTCTGGACCGTCGCCCCCGCCCCGCCGGCCGCTGCGCGCGGCGGAGGCGGCTGCCTGGAAAAGGGCACCGTCGTCCTCACGCCCTCCGGCGGCATGCCCATCGAACACCTGAGGCCCGGCGATGCGGTTCTCGGCCTGGCGCGTGGATCAATACGTTCCACGGCGATACAGGACATCGTCCAGGTGCGGTCGAACGAGATCATCGAGATCGACACCGGCGGCCCGGTGCTTCGGGTGACGCCGGAGCATCCCGTCGCTGTCGCACCGGGGGTCTTCCGCAGGGCGTCCCTTTTCAGGCGCGGCGATCCGGTCATGATCGTTCGGGAAGGCAGCGCTGTCGTCGGCGCGGTCGCTTCGGTCGCACGCCTTCTCAGGGGGACCGAGGCCTACAATCTCCTCGTGGCTGAAGGAGGGACCTATCTTGCCGAGGGGATCGTGGTCCATAACAAGGGCTGTTTCCTTCCCGACACGCGCATCCGGCGGGACGACGGCTCGGAAGTTCCCATCTCCCGCATCCGGTCCGGCGACCGGCTGCTGGCCTTCACCGATGACGGCAGGGTCGTATCTGTCGCGGTCCGAAGCATCATCACCCACGAGGTGGACGAGTACCGCATCGTCAGGACGGAGCGGATGGTCCTGCAGGTCACGCGGGAGCACCCCTTCTCCGTAGGGAGCGGGACCTTCAAGACCCTTGAAGCACTGCGGCCCGGGGACGCAATCCGGGCCTTTGACGGCGAGGGATGGAGCGAGCAGCGCATCCTTTCCATCGAGGCCGCGAGCGGGCCGGCGACGGTCTATAATCTCCAGACAGACGCTCCCCACACCTTCTTCGCCAACGGCATCGCTGTCCACAACAAGGGCGGCGGAGGGTGCTTCCCCGCCGGGACGATGGTCCGGACGCCCGGGGGTCCCGTGCCGATCGAGACCATTGCAGCGGGAGATCCGGTGGTATCCATCGACGGACGGGGGAGACAGGTCCCTGCGAGAGTCACTGCGGTCTCTGCCGTCCTGTCGGAGCTGCTGGAACTGCAGACGCGCCGTGGCACCCTTGTCACCACCGATGAACATCCGCTCGAGACCGTGGGCGGCGAGTTCGTCTCTGCCGGCGAGATCATCATCGGCGACCGGCTGCTCATCTGGCGCAAGGGGATGCTGAAGCGGACGGCCGTCGCGGGCTCGTCGCACCTCGAGGGCGAGGAAACGGTCTATAACCTCTCGGTGGATGGCCCGCACACCTTTATCGCTGACGGGTTCGTGGTGCACAACAAGGGGGGCGGGGGCGGCGGGGGATATCGCGGCGGAGGGGGGCGGTCGTCCTCGGGAGGGAGTTCGCGGCCACTGACCCCTGGGGAAGGGCGCGTTGTCGGGCTCATCGCTGTCGGGACGGTCGCGGTCTTTGTCATTATCGCGGTCAGGGCGAAGCGGTCGGAAAACCTCGACCAGCTCTTCAGCCGGAGCGAGATCGAGAAGAAGAGCGCCAAGACCCGGAGACTCATTCAATTCATCGCGAAGCACGACCCGGCGTTCACCGAGCAGGAGTTGGAGAAGCGCGCCAGGGCGACCTTCCTGAAGCTGCAGGAGTGCTGGCAGGCGCGTGAGTATGGCCCCCTGAAGCCGCTCATGATGCCGGACCTGTTCGCCGACCACCTCCGGCAGATCGAGGGCCTGCGGCGGAACCATGAGATCAATGTGATCAACGGTCTTCGGATCAACGGCGTCGATCTGGTGCACGTACGGTATCCCCTGAACAAGAACGAGCGCGAGTTCACGGCGCTCATCACCGCCACGGCGCAGGACTACTACATCGATGACCGGACGCAGGAGAAACTGCGGGGCGACGACGGGCCGGCGCAGTTCCAGGAGTTCTGGACCTTCCAGCTCTCGGAAAGCACCTGGCTCCTCCGGGAGATCGAGCAGACCGCCGAGTCGGACATCCTCAAGGATGAAAACTACTTCGAACAGTTCACCGACAAGGCCGTGGGCCAGGTCTACGGTGAGGAGTCGGGGACCGAAGGGCCTGCCGGTCCCTGGACGGAAGGGAAGATGCTTGAGAAAGAGCAGCGCATCGAACGGCTGCTCGCCCATCTTGTCCTGACCGACAGACTCTGGACGCGGAACACGATGCTCCAGACGGCGCGGAGCACATTCATCGCCCTGGTGAGCGCATGGGAATCGGGGTCGCTGGATGCCGGCCTCCGGGACCGCCTTGCGCCTGAGCTTGCGGAGCACTTCGGCGGATCCCTTGAGAAGAACAGGAACGCGGGTGTCGGCCTCGAGTTCCGGAACCTCGCGGTGCGCAGGGTCGAGCTGGTGCTGGTCAAGAACTTCAGCGACAACCGGAACGACGAATTCGTCGTGCGCGTGCGCGCCCATGCTCAGAAGGTGATGAAGCGGAGCGGCACCCTGGTGCGGCAGGATGCCGACGTAACGGCCTTCGAGGAGTACCTCACCTTCGGCAGGCTGGACGGCTCGTGGAGGCTGAAGGAGATCGTCGCGCCGGAGGCCGGGAAGGAGATCGTGGCGCTCGAGAACGTGGACGAAGGCTCGTCGCCGCAGATGATCGCGTGGTTCTACCAGCACAAGCGGCCGGTGTGAACAAGGCAGATGAACCACGGGCGGCTTCGCCGCACACGGTTCGGATCAAGGGCAAAAAGCAGCGAACAACGTCGTACCGCGAAGGCGCGAAGAACGGAAGAAGTTCTGGATCAGGGCCGGTTCATCCGGAATCTTCCCTCGACCCGAGCGCCCTTGCTGTTCAAAGGATAGAGCCGCTTGTATCCGTGTGTTCTGCGAAGCAGAACCCGTGGTTACCTTTGACAGGAGGTGCCAATGGCAAGGGTACTGATCGACATCAAGGGCCAGGACTTCCGCAGGCCGGACCACGAGGTCCAGTCGTTCTTCGTGAACCGCTGGTCGCCGCGGGCGATGACCGGCGAGGAGATCAGCCGCGAGGAGCTCAGGAGGATGCTCGAGGCCGCGCGCTGGGCCATGTCATCCATGAACAACCAGCCCTGGCGGTTCCTCTATGCCTTCCGGAACACCCCGCACTGGGAGACCTTCTTCAATCTCCTTGCGCCGGGCAACCAGACGTGGTGCAGGAACGCGGCGGCCCTGCTGGTGGTCATCTCCAAGACGACGTTTGATTTCAACGGCAAGCCCGCGCGGACCCATTCGTATGACGCGGGAGCCGCATGGTACAGCTTTGCGCTCCAGGGCGTGATGATGGGTCTCGTGGTGCACGGGATGCAGGGATTCAACTACGACCGGGCAAAGGAGGAACTCGGCGTGCCCGACGGCTATCAGGTGGAGGCCATGATCGCGGTAGGGCGGCCGGGCGACAGCGACGACCTGCCCCAGGGGCTGCAGGAGCGCGAGGCGCCGTCGCCGCGGAAGAAAGTGGATGAGTTCGCGTTCGAGGGCGGGTACGGGAAGGGATAAGGTGAACGGACCGATATCGGGAGGGCTGACTGATGAACGTGACATTGATCTCACCGGGAAGAACGACCGGGTCGTCGGCAATGATGCTTGCCTGCATTCTGCTCCTGCTGCACGCGGCGGCCGCATCCGCAGGTCCGGAGATCGAGCCGAACGACAAGGAGAGCGAGGCCATGGCGCTTTCGCCAGGGGCGCGGATCGAGGGCTCCTGGTCCTTTGCCCGGAGCAAGGAAACGCATCGAGGCACGGACCGCGATGCCTATCGGCTTGACGGCTTCACCTATCCAGGCACCTACACGATCACCGTGACGCCGTCAAGGCCGGAGTGCGCGTACTGGTTCGGGATCACGAACTTCCAAGGCCCCTATACGGGCACGGTGTCGATCACCGTGACCGTGGACCAGCAGAAGAAAGTCACTGTCGTCACCAGCGGCGGAGGGAAGCCGGACCACGCAACGATGAGCTTTGTCCCGGATCCGCTCAATCGAAACCTGCTTGTTCTGGAACCCCAGCTCTGGAACTCCGATTTCCAGGGAGGGTTCCAATGCGTCAAGGACGGAACGGGGTACCGGGAGATCCCGTATGTGCTCACGGTGAGCGGCAGCGGCGCTGCTGCAGCGCCAACGCCCGCTCCCGCGACCGTTGGCGCGTGCAGGGCCGAGAATGAGCCGAACGAGCTGGACGAACAATCGATGATCGTGGCCCCCGGAGACTGCATCGACGGCTCCTGGTCCCACCAGCGGAGCAAGGAGACGCGGCGCGGCACGGACCGCGATGCCTATCTGCTCCGCGGTTTTTCCTATCCGGGAAGCTATGTCGTCACCCTGACGCCGGCAGCACAGGACTGCAGGTACTGGTTCGGCATCGGCCATCTCCACGGGCCGTTCAGCGGACCGGCATCGGTCGCCGTGACCGTCGACGACAAGAGGCGGGTGACCACGGTCGTCCGGGGCGGCGGCAGGCCTGAATCGACGTCCGTGAGCATGGTTGCGGACCCGCTGAATAACGCCCGGCTCATCGCGGAACCCGAGCTCTGGAACTCCGATTTCCAGGGAGGGTTCCAGTGCACGAAGGGCGGCCCCGCCGTCGCCGAGGTCCCGTACCGGCTGACGATCACGGACGGAGGACGATGAGTGCGGATGCGTAATGCGGCGCTGTGCTCATCCCGACAGGTCGGGATGCCGGCGCGGTTCCACCGTCGGGGCAGGGGAGATGCGGGAATGCGGACGAGTTCGTGTTCGAAAGAGGATCGGGAAGGCAGGGTAACGGCACGGAAGCCTGTGTACCGTACCGTGGCCCTGTGCCGAGGCGTTCGTCTCACTGGTTCCTGATGCGTATATGACCGCCCTTTTGTGGATACTTGCCGTGCTTCTGGTCGTCGCAGGGATGGCCGGCATCGTTGTCCCCGCCCTGCCGGGTCCGGTGCTGGTCTATGCGGGACTGTTCCTGGCCGCCTGGATCGACGGGTTCGACAAGGTGGGATGGCTGCCGCTCACGGTGCTTGGCATGCTGACCGCGCTGACGTTCCTCGCCGATTTCGCGGCAACGGGAGCAGGGGCAAAGAAGGCGGGGGCAAGCAAGCAGGCGGTCATCGGTGCGATGGTCGGCAGCCTCGTCGGCGTTTTCTTCGGCATTGCCGGCCTGTTCATCGGCCCCTTTCTCGGCGCGGCGGCCGGGGAGTTCCTGGCGAACAGGGACCTGGTCAAGGCGGGGAGGGTGGGATACGGAACGCTCTTCGGTCTGGTGCTCGGCGCGGCCATGAAGATCGCCCTTGCCCTGGCAATGATCGGCGTGTTCGTGACGGCGTATCTCGTCGAGTGAGGTTCGCCGTGACGTCCTCCCCTCGCGTTCGTTCCGCCGGGCTTGTCAACGGTGAGACGGGAGTCTGGTGCCTTTGCGGTTCTGCGTATCTGGAAGGTTCTATCCGTGTGTTCTGCCAAGAACAACCCCCACCCTTTTTCCCTCCCCCTGAGGGGGAGGGGCAGGGGTGAGGGTGCTGTTTTCTTTCCAGAACCCGTGGTTCCCTCTGAAGACGCTTCCCATTCACTCCGTCTCGCAGGGCGGGACCTGCTCCTTCAGCTTCTTGAGCCGCGCCGGGGTCAGCGCGGTCTTGATCTCGTATCCTTCCTCTGCGTAGTTGTCCTTCTTCTTCATCAGGAGCCATTCCTTGCCCGTCGACCGCGGCAGGTGCTTCATCTGCGCCAGCGCAAAGGTCCCCTTCAATTTCTTCCCCTGCAGCTCGAAGCTGAAGCGGCCGCTCGCGAGCGCCGCTTCCGGGTCGTCCGTGTCGATGGGCGCGAACTCGCCGCTGTCCCAGACCACCACCGGACCGGCTCCGTAGTGGCCCTCGGGGATGATGGCCTCGAAATCGATGTACTCCAGGGGATGGTCCGGCACCTGCACGGCGAGCCGCTTGTCCGCAGGGTCCATCGACGGCCCCTTGGGAACGGCCCAGGATTTGAGCACGCCTCCGATCTCGAGGCGGAAGTCGTAATGGAGCCGTTTTGAACGGTGTTCATGCACCACAAACCGCGCTGCAGGGGAAGACATGTTTTCCTCCTGATCCGACGGATAGGCCTGCTGTCTATGATACAATACATCCATGTTCCGCTCAAGTGCCGGTGAAGCCAACGCGGAGAGAGCCGCCTATATCCGGAAGCGCATCGACGACCAGTCCCGTCTGTGGCTCCAGCGGGCATCGATCTGGGGCAGCGGTCTGTTCCTGGTCCTGAGCATACAGGATTATTTCTCCACGCCGGAGAACTTCAGCCGGTTCCTCGTCTACCGGATCGTCGTAGCCGCAGCCCTGCTCGCGGGTTCCTTCGTGATCGTCCGGATCCCCGCAAAGTACATCCCGGCCCTCTATTTTTCCCTCGTCATCATTCCCGCGATGGCCATCGAACTGATGATCATTCAGTTCGGGGGCATTGACTCTCCCTATTACGCCGGGATGATCCTCCTGGTCACCGCGGTTCTCGGGTTCATTCCGGCGCAGTTCTGGATTCACCTGGTCATCGCGGCCGCGATCCAGCTTATCTACACGGTGCCGTTCCTCGCGAGCGGTGCCGCTGCAGGACGGCAGGATTTTGCCATCATCAACACCTTCATGGTGATGATCTCCTCAACGCTGATCTTCATGCGGTACCTGAGCGGCAAGTCCCTCGTGGCGGAGCTCGGCCTCGCCTACGATCTTGAACAGCACCGCGAGCATCTCGAGGAGATCGTTGCCGAGAGGACCGCCGAACTTGCCGGCGCCATCGACCGGCTCCGCGCCTCCCTGGCCGAGCGGCAGCGCCTGCAGGGAGAACTGCTGCAGGTGCAGAAGATGGAGTCCATCGGCCGTCTCGCCGGAGGGGTGGCCCACGACTTCAACAATATCCTGACGGCGATCATGAGCTATGCCGAGCTGTCGCTCATGAAGCTGCCGGAGGACCACCCCGTCTGGTCCCACCTTGCCGCGATCCGCGATGCGAGCGAGAAGGCCGCCGGTCTGACCAACCAGCTCCTTGCTTTCAGCCGCAAGCAGGTCCTGGAGATGTCCGTGGTCGACCTGAACACGGTGATCCAGGACGTGAGCAAGCTGCTCACGAGGCTCATCGGCGAGAACATCGCCGTGGAAATACGGCCGAACGCGGCCAGGAGCGCCATTCGTGCCGACCGGGGACAGATCGAACAGGTCATCATGAACCTTGCCGTGAACGCGCGCGACGCCATGCCGACGGGGGGAAGGCTGGTCATTGAGACGTCGCCGGTGCCCGCCGATGATCCGGCGTTCCCGGACGTCGCGCAGGAGGAGTGCGTGATGGTCACCGTGTCAGATACGGGGGAGGGGATGACCGCTGAGGTGAGGGAGCGGATCTTCGATCCTTTCTTCACGACCAAGGAAACGGGAAAGGGGACGGGCCTGGGGCTCTCGACGGTCTACGGGATCGTGAAGCAGCACAACGGGCATATCACCGTGACGAGCGCCCCCGGACGGGGCACGGCTTTCCGCATCGTCTTCCCGCTGACGGTATCCGGCGCCGCGGACATTCCCCGCGATGCGGAGGGCGAGATCCCCGGCGGGACCGAGACCATCCTGGTGGTGGAGGACGATGTCATGATCCGGGAGCTCGCGCGGGAGGTGCTGGAGCCCCTCGGGTACCGGGTGCTGATCACCTCGTCGGGGGAGGAGGCGCTCGCCGCCAGCGCGGCATGGACCGATCCCATCCATCTCCTGCTGACCGATGTCGTCATGCCGGGGATGCAGGGGAACCAGCTGGCCGAGATCCTGCGCGCAAAGCGGCCGGGCATCAAAGTGCTCTTCATGTCCGGATACACGCCGGACGCTCTGGCGATCCAGGGGCTGTTGGAGCCGGGGGTCGCCCTGGTGCACAAGCCGCTGCGCCCGGCGACCCTCGTGCGCCACATCCGGCAGGTCCTCGACAGCGGTGCAGCGGGAACCGTGCCGGGCATGCCTCCTCCCTCCCGTTGACAGCTTCCGTGAAACTCCTTGACAAACCCCGCGCGGCCCTTTACAATCTCTTCCTCTTTCACGATGGTTCTCTGCAGGACGTTCGGAGGCGGCAGCCGCGATGATCAGACTCTACAACACGCTCACGGGGAAGAAAGAGGAGTTCGTGCCGATCTCGCCCGGCAGGATGCACATGTACACCTGCGGCGTGACGGTCTACGACTATTCGCACCTCGGACATGCCCGCGGGGCAGTTGCCTTCGACGTGATCCAGCGCTATTTCCGCAGGAGGGGGTTCCAGGTAACGTACGTCCGGAACTTCACGGACGTTGACGATAAGATCATCAACCGTGCGAACGAGGAAGGCATCAGCGCCGCCGACGTCGCTCAGAAGTACATCCGTGCCTACCAGGAGGACATGCAGCGGCTGGGGGTCGGCAGGGCCGACATTGAGCCCCTCGCGACGGAACATATCAGGGAAATGATCGAGGTCGTGCGGCGGCTCATCGAGAAGGGTCATGCCTATGTCGTCCAGGGCGATGTGTACTTCCGGGTCAAGAGCTTTCCGGAATATGGAAAGCTCTCGAAGCGGAACCTTGACGACATGCTGGCCGGCGCGCGGGTGGACGTGGACGAGCGCAAGGAGTACGCTCTCGATTTCGCCCTCTGGAAGTCATCAAAGCCGGGCGAACCGGCCTGGGACAGTCCCTGGGGACCCGGCAGGCCGGGCTGGCACATCGAGTGCACCGCGATGGGCATCAAACACCTCGGCGAGACGTTCGACATCCATGCCGGCGGCAAGGACCTGATCTTTCCTCACCACGAGAACGAGATCGCCCAGAGCGAGGCATTTTCCGGGAAGCGGTTCGTGAACTACTGGCTGCACAACGGGTTCGTGAACATCAACCAGGAAAAGATGTCCAAGTCGCTCGGCAACTTCTTCACCATCCGGGACATCCTGGACAAGTATGACGCCGAGATCGTGCGGCTCTTCCTGCTCTCGACGCACTACCGGAGCCCGATCGACTTCTCCGATGGGAACCTCAAGGATGCCCGGGCCGGTCTCGACCGGTTCTACACCATGAAGGAGGGTATCAAGAGCTACCTCGCGGAGCGCAAGAGGCCGTCGGTCAGGCCCGAGGATATGATCGAGACGGCGGACAGGCCGCTGTATGACAAGATCACGAACCTTGCCAAGGCCTTCGAAGAGGCCATGGATGATGACTTCAATACGGCCCTCGCCATAGGGATCATCTACGACCTCGTCCGCGATGTGAACAAGTACATCGCCGAGATCGGCCAGAAGAACGAGCAGGCCGCTACGCTAGTGCTCTTCGCGGCCCGGGACGCATTCGACGATGTGAGCCGCTCCCTCGGCATCTTTCAGCGCGAGCCCGAAGCATGGTTCCAGGAGGCCCGCCTGGGCGAACACAAGGTGGCCCTGTCCGTCGAGGAGATCGAACAGTTCATCCATCTCCGCAACGAAGCTCGGGCCCGGAAGGACTGGACCGAGGCCGACCGCATCCGGAAGCTCCTCGACGACGCAGGCGTGACGCTTTTTGACCGGTCCGGCGGCACGGTCTGGAAGCCGAAGTAGTCAATCCACAGAGTATCATCCCTACACAACGACACAAATAGCACGATCGTACAAATGGCACGAATGAATGCCGAGGCCCGTTCATCATTCGTGTGATTCGTCCATTCGTGCCATTCGTGTTCGTTCATTTCTGGAAACCATGTCCACCGACAAGATCATCGGCATCAATCCGGTGCTGGAAGCGCTCAAGGCGGGGCGTCCGATCCAGCGGCTGATCATCGCCGAGCAGAGGAAGCCGGACAGGGCCGTGCAGGCCATCATCCGGCTTGCCCGGGATGCCGGCATCGAAGTGCGGTTCTCCGGCCGCGATGCGCTGGACCGCGAGGTTCCGGGAGCGCATCACCAGGGCGTCGTTGCCACTGCCGCGGCGAAGCAGTACGCGGCCATCGACGACATCCTGCGGATCCCCGAAAGCAGGGGGGAGGTCCCGCTGTACCTGGTCCTCGACGGCATCGAGGACCCCCGCAACCTCGGCGCGATCCTCAGGACCGCCGACGCGGCAGGGGTGCACGGCGTGGTGATCCCGGAGCGGCGGGCCGTGGGCCTGACCGAGACGGTGGCCAAGGCCGCCGCGGGGGCGCTGGAGCATGTTCCGGTCGTGAAGGTCACCAACATCGCGAACTGCCTCGAGGAGTTCAAGAAGGCGGGGATATGGGTGGCCGGCGCGGAAGCGGGCGGGAACACCCTTTATTGGGAGGCGGACCTTGCTCTCCCGACAGCCCTGGTCATGGGAGGGGAGGACCGGGGCGTGCGCCGGCTGGTGCGTGAGCGGTGCGATTACCTGCTGTCCCTGCCGCTCCGGGGGGCGATCGGCTCCCTGAATGTGTCTGTCGCGGCCGGGATCCTGCTGTACGAGGCCCTTCGGCAGCGGGCCGGAAAATCCCCTTGACAGCCCCCCGGCGACACCTTATTATCAATAGCTCTGTTCATATTTTTATTGACAGGCGAAGTGCGCTCGGCTATTATAGCAACTTCCGCGAATGCGGCCGTACGGCCGAGGTCTGCCCGGGGATATCAAAGAATCCGCCACCGTAACTCAGCTGGTAGAGTAGCTGATTTGTAATCAGCCTGTCGTGGGTTCGAGTCCCTCCGGTGGCTCCAGAGTTTAGCTCGTGGCTGATGGTTCATTGTTGACAGGTTCAGGGCCTCGGGGTCTTCCTGCACTGAGCTATGAGCTAAGAGCTGAAAAACGGGGAGGTACCCGAGTGGCCAAAGGGGACGGGCTGTAAACCCGTTGGCGTAAGCCTACGGAGGTTCGAATCCTCCCCTCCCCACCAGTTCAGCAGTGTACCTGCGGGCATAGCTCAGCTGGCTAGAGCGCCAGCCTTCCAAGCTGGGGGTCGCGGGTTCGAATCCCGTTGCCCGCTCCATTTTCCGGGTTTGAAGTCCGGAGACGGTCGTTCGGAGAAAGGGCCCGGTTCTCCGAACGGTCTGCTCCGACACGGAAGCGCCCATGTAGCTCAGTTGGTAGAGCACATCCTTGGTAAGGATGAGGTCAGCGGTTCAATCCCGCTCATGGGCTCCATTGCACGGCGATCATTTTTTCTCTTAACCGCGGAGGGGATCATGGCAAAGGCGAAATTTGAGCGTACGAAGCCGCACGTGAACGTGGGGACGATCGGTCACGTGGACCACGGGAAGACGACATTGACGGCGGCGATCACGAAGGTGCTGGCGTTCAAGAACATGGCCAGCTTCGTGTCCTACGACAACATCGACAAGGCGCCGGAGGAGCGGGAGCGCGGCATCACGATCGCGACGGCGCACGTGGAGTACCAGACGGAAAAGCGCCATTATGCGCACGTCGACTGCCCGGGCCATGCCGATTACATCAAGAACATGATCACCGGTGCGGCGCAGATGGACGGCGCGATCCTGGTGGTGTCGGCGGCGGACGGCCCGATGCCGCAGACGCGGGAGCACATCCTGCTTGCCCGTCAGGTGGGCGTGCCGTATATCATCGTATACATGAACAAGGTCGACATGGTGGACGACCCGGAGCTTCTGGAGCTGGTGGAGCTGGAGGTGCGCGAGCTGCTGTCGAAGTACCAGTTCCCCGGGGACAAGACCCCGATCGTGAAGGGCAGCGCCCTGAAGGCCCTGCAGAGCGAGAGCAAGGACATCAACGCGCCCGAGTACAAGAGCATCCTTGAGCTCATGGACGCCCTGGACAGCTATATTCCCGTACCGAAGCGCGACATCGACAAGCCGTACCTGATGCCGATCGAGGACGTGTTCTCGATCGCCGGCCGGGGCACGGTGGTGACGGGCCGGATCGAGCGGGGCGTGGTGAAGGTGGGGGACGAGATCGAGATCGTGGGGATCAAGCCCACGCAGAAGACCGTGGTGACGGGCGTGGAGATGTTCCGGAAGCTCCTGGATTCGGGCCAGGCGGGGGACAACGTGGGCGTGCTGCTGCGGGGCATCAAGAAGGAAGAAGTGGAGCGCGGGATGGTGCTGGCGAAGCCCGGGAGCATCACGCCGCACACGAAGTTCAAGGCCGAGGCGTACGTGCTGACGAAGGAAGAGGGCGGCCGTCACACGCCGTTCTTCAAGGGGTACCGTCCGCAGTTCTACTTCCGGACGACGGACGTGACGGGCGTGGTGACGCTTGCCGAGGGCGTGGAGATGGTGATGCCGGGCGACAACATGAGCTGCTCGGTGGAGCTGATCACGCCGATCGCGATGGACAAGGAGCTGCGGTTCGCGATCCGCGAGGGCGGCCGCACCGTGGGCGCCGGCGTGATCACCGAAGTGATCGCATAACGACAACAACGCCGTGAAACGTG
>Ga0316622_100001864_pt1 | contig 14170 bp, 11 predicted proteins | sample OWC_Aug_OW2_C1_D_FD_207646 | JGI IMG/M metagenome (GOLD analysis project Ga0316622, IMG submission 207646) | Wetland soil microbial communities from Old Woman Creek delta, Ohio, United States - OWC_Aug_OW2_C1_D5_C | ecosystem: Environmental > Terrestrial > Soil > Wetlands | place: USA: Ohio... | reverse complement strand
CGATGCCCAAGGTAACCGTGGTAGACGAGCTTGTCACCGCCTGCGTACTCGCATAGGGTCGCGCGCACGATGTTGAGGTAGGCGGTGCGCTCGCCGAGGATCCGCTCCCAGAACGGGGGCCGCCGTTCCATCGCGGCGGCGAATCCTTCCCGTGAGACCTTGTACATCTTGGCGACCGCCTTGAGGTTTTCCTCCCGGCTCAGGCAGCGATATCCCAAGCGCTCGGCCACACTCTTGGCCAGTGCCTCCCCTCCGCTGAAGGTCCCCCGGGAAATCGCAATGATCGACATCGCGCCCCTCCCTCGTGAAGACGCGGTCTTTCCCGCTTTCGTCGTGTCGAGCCCGCCACCTGCGCGGATTCATCCCATTCGGGGATTGGCGTCGGCTTCGACTTCCCTCACGAATCCACTGGCTATCCGGAGTCCCTCACCTCACTCGCGAGGCTGTCTCTCGTCCTGCGCGCATACCGGGTGCTCCTCCGGATGCAACGCGACGAGTTTGTGGTTCTCCCACGTCCGTTTAGCCCACGACAGGTCTCCCTACTTAATTAAAATGGTACGCGCCCGGTCCTCTGTCAAGCGGGGGAAATGGCTCGAACGCAGCCTGGGCGAGGTAGAGTTCCCTGTAGAATTTTGACAAACCTGTTCTCGCCAGGCCGACCAACGAGCTTCAGGTATAGGGCCGAGCCACCCTTCCGGCGGATGGGCGACCAGCCCCGATAGAGGTACGCGAGCTTCAGCTTCACCCTGTCTCGGTGCTTCAACTCCCCCGCGAGCCACGCCCGCCTTGACAGCGTTCTGTGATCGGCGTACGTTGTTTTCAGGGACACGTGGATGCCTCCGGGTGTCGAGAAGGAGGCCACCATGCGCGCCACGTTCGGTGCGGCTGCCCGATTGTCTTGCCTCGCTGCGGACTCGTTCCGACGGGTCCCGCGCGGGCCGCCGCTCACCTCGCACACTCCCTCGTCGGTGTGACTCAGGGTTGGGACAACCGCGCGGGCCTTCGCTCGATCCCGGCAAGATCGAGACAGGCGTCTCTGCCACAGACAGGAGGGCTGGCCATGAAATGGATTACGGTGTCCCGGAAGATGGGGACCCACGGTTCCGACATCGCCAAGCGAGTGGCCAGCGAACTCGGGTATCGGTTCTACGATACCGAGGCCATCAACCAGATGGCTCAGGAACTGGGCGTGCTGGACAGCATCCGGCAAGTCGACGGAAAAACGCCGCCCCTCTTGCAGCGAATCTTTTCCGACCGACCGGCCATCTATCTCGAGCGGCTGTACTCCGTGATCTACGAACTCGCCAAAAAAGGCGATGCCGTCTTCTTGGGCCGAGGGAGCCATCTCCTCCTGCGGGATTTCCCGTGCGCCCTGCATGTCTGGGTGACGGCTTCCCCGGAAACGCGCATTCTCACGCTGCTGGACCAGGGGTTCACGCGTGACGCCGCGGCACGCGCCATCAAGCGGAGCGATGACGAACGGAGTGCGATCCTCAGGTTCGCGTTCGGTGTGGATTGGGAGGACCCCACGCGCTACGACCTCGTCCTGAACATGGACAAGCTACACGTGGATCTGGCCGTTCGGACGGTGGTCCAGATGATCCGCTCCCCAGACATCTCCGAGGCCTCCGCGGAGGCCCTCAGGATCCTGGACACGCTGGCCTTGACCAGCCGTGCCGAGGCGGCCCTCAACGAGGCGACCCTCGAACATCGATTTGCGGTTTCCTTCTCCGTGTCTGTGGTGGCGCCCGGGAAAGTCCGGGTGAGCGGCCGGGTGGAGACGGAAGGGCAGAGGGCCAACGCAGAAAAGGCCTTGCGTGCGGTGAAGGGGGTGGACGTGGTCGAGAACGCAATCGAGTTGGTCCCGGCCGTCCGCACTGCGGTGTGACGTGTGCCCGGGACGGCGAGTCGCGCTGAACGCGCGACAGATCACGCAGCCAACCGTCTGCGCCGCCGGAACGGCCAGCATCGCTGCACGCAGTGGCCGGTGCTATGCCGACCGGCCGTTCGCCATTGGCGAGGACATCCGACACATCCAGGCCGCCCGCCCGCCCTCCGGGGTACGCGCGGCCGGAGGGGCAGTGCCATGACAGGGTTCAAAGATATGCTGGTCGTCGTGGACGATTCTGCGGCCTGCGCCACGCGGCTCGACGTGGCGGTCCACGTGGCGGGCCGATGTGGCGCGCACCTGACTGGCCTCTTCGTCACACCGCCTCCGAACGTTCCCGCGCTGGCCGGATCGGAGTTTCCGGGAAGTCTCCGGGCTGCATCCGACTACATGGAGGCGCAGCGCCAGGAGTGGCGCAGGGCCGCGCTGGCGGCGCAGGTCCTGTTCCGCTCGCGGACCAACATGGCCGGGATCACAACAGAGTGGCGGGAGCGCGAAGGTGACGTAGTGGACATCGCCAGCCTCCACGCGCGCTACGGGGATCTGGTGATCGTCGGGCAGATGGAGCCGGCACCGCGCGCGGGCCATTCGGGGCGCGGACTGCCCGAGCGTCTCCTCCTCGGGGTGGGTCGCCCGATCCTCGTCGTGCCATACGCAGGTGTCTTCAAGACCGTCGGTGATCGCGTACTGGTGGCGTGGAACGCGAGCCGCGAGGCGACCCGGGCGGTCAACGACGCGCTCCCCATTCTCCAGCGGGCGTCGCACGTTACCGTGCTGGCCATCAATCCGGGAGGCGGCGTGAGCGGCGACGGCGACGTTCCCGGGGCAGACCTGGCGCTCCATCTCTCCCGCCACGGGGTGAAAGCCGAGGCCTCATGGATCAAGGCCGAGGATATCGACGTCGCGGTGATGCTCCTGTCGCGGGCGTGCGACCTGCAAGCCGACCTGATCGTGATGGGCGGTTACGGGCACTCGCGCGTTCGCGAGATCGTCCTCGGGGGAACGACGCGGGAGATTCTTCGGACCATGACCGTGCCCACCCTCATGTCGCATTGACGGGTGCCAGATTCACCGCGAGGGCACACGTGACATCCCCAGCCCCGCCGGCCGGGGTGCTGGGGTGGCCGAAAGCATCCGCCCAAGGAAGTGTGCGCGGGATTCCTGACTCCACCTCTGCATCATAGCGTCGTTTCGAGACCGGTCGTCGGGACGCCTATGGTGAAGAAGAACGTGGCCCCCACGTCAACCACGCCCTCCGCCCACGCACGGCCTCCATGCCGCTGGACGATCCGCTTCACCGTGGCGAGGCCGATCCCGGTTCCGGGAAACTCGTCGGCGGCGTGGAAACGCTCGAACGCGCCGAAGATTTTGTCCGCATAGGCCATGTCAAAACCCGCGCCGTTGTCGCGCACGAAATAGACCGCCTCGCTCGCCTCGCCGGAACACCGACCCACCTCGATTCGGGCCGGGCGGCGGCGCGTCGTGAACTTCCACGCATTCCCCAGGAGGTTCTCGACGAGCGCCCGAAGCAGCCGTGGGTCCCCATGCACCACGAGGTCGTCCTGGATGCGGATCTCGGCAGAACGGTCGGGTGCCCGCTGGCACAGGTCGTTGGCCACCGCACGGGCCAGCGCACTGAGATCAACGGGCTCCAGGGCGACGGGTTGGTGGCTGACCCGCGCCAGGGTCAGCAGGGCGTTGATGCGCTCCATCATGTGGTGCGTTGCGACGCGGACGCGCTGGAGGTACTCCTGTGCCTGCGCATCCAGCACCGTCTGATACTTCGTGAGCAACAGGTGGCTGAAGCCGTCAATACTGATCAGGGGGGCGTGAAGGTCGTGCGAGACGGAATAGGCGAACGCTTCGAGATCGGCGTTGGCCGCCTGGAGGTCCCGGGTCCGCTCCTCGACTTTTCGCTCCAGCTCGTCCGCGTCCTGCCGCACCTCCATGTACAGCTTCGCGTTCTCTACGGCGACGGCCGCCTGGGCCGCGAACAGCCGGAGCAATGCGAGGTCGTGGTCCGTGAAGTGCCGCCCACCGCCCTGATGGTCTATGGCCACCACCCCTACGAGGCGGCCGTGACAGAGGAGCGGCTCGGCGATCACCGCCGTGACATTGGTCTCCTGCAGGATGAAAGCCCGGGCCTGTGGCCAGCCCCGGTAGTCGTTGACAATCAGTCCGCCCCGCCGCTCGGCGACGAGCCCCACGAGTCCCTCACCAAGGCGGACATGTCCCTCGCGCCCCCAGTTGCCACTGTGCCCGACCCAGACGTGTGGGGCGAGGCGTTGGGCCGCCTCGTCCCAGAGGAAGATGGTCCCGCCCGCGCCCCCCACCAACGCCACGGCCTTGCGCATGATGAGATCCAGCAGCGTGGGGAGGTGGAGCTCCCGGGCGATCTCGGCGCTGACGGCCCTGAGGGCCTCGAGTTGCTGGACGTGGGCCCGCAATGCGTCGTCCACAGCCTTGTGCTGGGTGATGTCCTGGCTGGTGCCGACGCCCCGCATCGGGGTCCCGCCCGCGTCGCGTTCGATCTCGGCGATCCCGCTGATCCATCGGGTTTCCCCCGCGACGACGATGCGGTACTCGAGACTTGCTCGCCCGCTGGCCAGGGCCGCTCGCCACGCGTCGTCAAGCGCTCGCCTGTCCTCCGGGTGAACGAGGCCCAGAAACCGTTCGTAGGTCAGGGATATTCCGCTCGGGATGCCGAAGATGCGACACGCTTCGTCGGAGCACGTGAGGATGTTCGAGGGGATATCGAGGTGCCAGCTTCCGATGTGCGCCACCTGCTGCGCTCGTTTGAGGTTGTCCTCGCTCCTCCGAAGCGCTTCTTCCATCTGCTTGCGATCGGTGATCTCCGTAATCGTTCCGACATACCCTCCCACATGATCGGCACTCGTGGATTCTCGCAAGGCTTGGCCCACGACCCAGGTCAAGACACCGTCGGGCCGTTGAAAACGGTACTCCATCGTGAACGGCCGGTTCTCCTTCGCGCTCTGATACCATTCCGCGAAGACCTGGTCACGATCCTCGCGATGAATAGCCCGGGCCCAGCCTCGCCCGAGGGCGGCCTCCGCGGACATCCCGGCGATTTCGCACCATCGCTCGTTGACGTACACGCAGTCGCCGTTGGTATCGGTGCGGAAGATGCCGACGGGGGAGACCTGCGCCAGCGTATGGAAGATGAGCGCGCTCTCGCGAAGCGCCGCCTCGGCGTGCCGGCGCTCGAGGTTATTCCCTAATCGTCCGGTCATCGCGTTGAGGAGGCGCCGCTCCTCAGGAAGAAAGGGACCCTCGCCGCAGACCGGTTTCTCGGTGAGGTAGTAGACCTCCAAGGCGCCCACCGGCCCGCCATGCAGCACAATCGGGCTATCCAGTTTCCACGCGGTTTCCTGGAAATTCGCGGTCGTGAAGTGCTGTCCTTGCAAAATCAGTCGGGCGCACGCACTCTCAGGGTACTGCCACCCCGCCGGGATGAGATCCACCACGCCCTGGCAGAGTGCGGGCACTGAGAGTTCTGGGGTTTGCAGCAACTCGGAAAACGCATACAGGCAGCCGAGTTCCTTGACTCGCTCGAGATGCGAATCGGTCATCTCCTGCCTCTCCCGGCGGGTATTATCGGAGCGTGGTCGATCCGTGCCATCGGTAGCGGGGGAGATCGGGCGATTCGTTTCGTGGTTGCCGTTGTATCTCGGTGAGGTGGCCATGACACGCTCCGCGGGAGAACTCGCCCGGAAGGCGCACGGGATATGCCTGCGCCGGGGCCTGGCGAAGGTACCCCAACAGCGGAGGTTGGTCAACGCTACATAGAGACCGGTCGGGGCGTGCATCGGCGGGCGTCGCGGTCCGCATGCCGATTCGAGGATGGTCCGCGATCGCCCATAGAAACCGAGCCCACATCGAGGTGCGTACACCCTTGCATGACCCCCATCGCCTCGCTCCGCCCCGCCGCGGGAGGGCGGCCCACCTTGACAGCGGTATTGGGTCGGCGTACGTTGGTTTCAAGGAAAGGAGGGCTGGCCATGAAATGGATTACAGTGTCCCGGAAGATGGGGACCCAGGGATCCGCCATCGCCAAGGAAGTGGCCAGCGAACTTGGGTATCGGTTTTACGATACCGAGGCCATCGGCCACATGGCCCAGGAGCTGGGCGTTCTGGATAATGTCCGGGAGACGGACGAGAACGCGCCATCCGTTTTCCAGCAGATCTTTTCTCAACGACCTATCGTCTACCTCGAACGACTCGCCTCGGCCCTGTACGAGCTGGCCAGACAAGGCGATGCGGTCTTCCTTGGCAGGGGGAGTCACGTGCTCCTCCGGGATTTCCCGTGCGCCTTGCACGTCTGGGTCACGGCATCCCCGGAGAGTCGCATTCGCACGTTACTCAACCAGGGGTGGGTCCGGGAAGCGGCGGTCCGCGCGATCAAACGAAGCGACGACGAGCGCAGCGCCATCGTCAAGTTCGCCTTCGGCGTCGACTGGGAGGACCCTGCGCGCTACGACCTCGTCCTGAACATGGATAAACTGAGCGTGCCCGTGGCGGTCAGCACGGTGCTCCATGTGGTTCGCTCCCCGGCTATCTCCGACGCCTCCGCGGACGCCCTCCACACCTTGGGTCTGCTGGCGCTGACGCGTCGGGCGGAGGCTGCCCTGCTCGAGGCGAGTGTGGGACAGGGATTCTCCGCGTCCCTGTCCGTGGCCGCGGTAGAGCCGGGCGTGGTGCGGGTGAGCGGTGATGTCGAAACGTCGGAGAGGCGAGACGAGGCAGAACGGATTGTGCGAGGAGTGAAGGGGGTGGCATCCGTCGAGAATGCGATCCGCGTGATGCCGCGGCGCCGCGCCGACACGTAACATGGGCCCAGGCGAATGGGTCGCGCTGACCGGAACACCCCCCAATCCGCGAGCGCCGGCCGTCATGACGCTGCCTGAACGCCGCCCGCGAGACGCGACGGGCCGATTATTCCTCGTTCGCCTGAGGTTCTACGGGCGTAAAGACGCGTTCGCCCGACACGGGACAGCACCGGCTTTCCGCTTGACACTCCGGTTTCTTCTCGCGTAGCATCGCGCCGATTTTTCCGCTCCAACCGTCTGTTCCCTTCGAGGGCGACCGTGCGCGCTATCGTTCTGGCTGCTGGTGCGGGTTGGCGACTCAAGCCGCACGCCGAGGGCACCCCGAAGTGCCTCCTGGAGGTTGGCGGCAAGACGCTCCTTCGCCGGTACCTGGAGGCGTTCGTCGCCCTGGGAATCCCCGAAGCGGTCTTGGTGGTGGGCTATCTGAAGGAGCACGTGGCAGCCGAAGTGGCCAGCGGCCCGGCCGGGGTACGCGTGCGCGTCGTGGAAAACGACCGATACACGCGCGGCAACATCCTCTCGCTGTGGCACGCGCGCCATGAGTTCGACGATGACGTAATCATCATGGACGCCGACGTGCTCTTTCCCCAGGAACTCCTGGCGCGCCTCCTGGCCTCGCCGGACGGCAACGTGATCGCCGTGGACGAGCAGTTCCAGGATACGGGCGAGGAGCAAAAGGTCGTCTGCGAAGACAAGTGGGTCGTTGAGGTCACGAAGAAGATCGGCCAGGACCCGCGCATTCGTGGCGAAGCGGTGGGAATGCTGCGCTTGTCGGCAGAGGCAGCGGAGATTCTCCGGGGCATCCTGGAAGAGTTTATCGAAACCGGCAAGGACTCTCTGGAGTACGAAGACGCCTTCCGCGAGCTGGCCGGCGAGGTCCCTATCGGCGTGGTCGAGGTGGGAGACCTCCCCTGGGTCGGGGTCGATTTCCCGGACGATTTGGCTCGCGCCCGGGACGAGATCCTTCCGAAAATTGACCGGCTCGATCAGGGCGACGCCACGTCCATCCCTTAGGTCAGGATTTCTCGCCACCAAGCGTTACGCGGCTGTTGCACGCAGAAGCCAGGTAGAGCTCTTCGTTGGCGGGCAGGCGCCGCCGGCAAGAGGGGTGAACACGTGCACCTCGGCGCCGTCCGGGATCGGCGAGTCCAGCGCGAGAAAGTCTCCCTCCACGATGACGGCAGCCAAGTGATTGAACGCATCCTGGGTCAGGTCGCCGCCGGTCACGTTGCGCTGGAACGCCGCGTGTTCGGCTCCCAACCTTTCGAGAACCTCCCGCAAGGTGAGCCGGTCCGTCCAGCGGACGGTCAGCGTGCGCCGCCCGAGCCATTCTCGGAACGGACTTGAGAACCAAAACGTCGCTTCCGGCATCGTCACCCTGGCCCGCGCAGGACCGTCGCGATCGCTCCGCGGCGGCCTCCGGTGCACCGGCGGTCCTCATTCGCAGCTTGGCTACGGCGATCGGCCGGCCCACAGATCTTGCGCACGGAAATGAGTCTGGTTTAGGATAGGCGAGAAATCAAGTGGAAATGACCCCGAGCCCGGATGGTGGCATGCCGCCAGTCGAGTCTGCGGCGCGGCGCCGACTCCTGCGCGCGTCTGCGCGTCTCTTGAGCAGTCGGTGCGCAAGGTGCTCTCGGGGGCCTGCTGCGTGCCGGCAAATCGGGTCCGGGCCGCAGGGCACACCCGTCTCCGGAGAACCGCAAAGGCTCACGGGGATGCGCTGGAGGACCACATGGCCAATTCGGAATCCGCAGCGCCGCAGCGACAGCAGATCCAGGTGACCACGGGCGACGAGGTGTCCAGGGGGCACTTCAGCAACAATGTGCTCATCGCGCACAGCGCCGAAGAATTCATCCTGGATTGGATCCTGAACTCGCCCAGCGGGATGCATCTCGTCTCCCGGATCATCGTGACGCCCGGTCACATGAAGCGCATCGTGGGCGCCCTCGCCGAGAACTTGCGACGGTACGAGATGCAGTTCGGCGCCGTGACCGCCTTTGATGCCCCCGACCAGAAGTTCCACTAGTGATGGCCAGAGGCAAAGCGCCAGCGGTCCGGCAGTCTGCGGAGGATAAGGCAGGATTGCCGGATTAGTTGCCCGGTGTGCGAATGATGCTGTGGCGGTCGACGGTACGGACCGCGACGACCTGGAACTTGGTCTCACGCAGGACGACGATGTTGACCTCGTCGCCGATCCGCGTTTTCCAGAGTTTCCGGTAGAAATCCTCCTGGCTCTCCACCTTCTCCCCGTTCAACCGCACGATCACATCGCCACGCTCGAATCCCGCGTCGATGGCGGGGCCGGCGGCGGCGGCGCCGGCAATCACCAGTCCCTGCGGGGTCTCGACCGTGTACAGGCCCAGCCAGGGACGCGGTGGCCGACTCTTGATGCGACCTTCCTTGAAAAGTTCGTCCTTGGCGGCGAGGAAATACTCGATCGGGATCGCCAAATTGACGTTCGGCGGATCGCCAAGCCGGAGCGACGTGACGCCGATGACCTCGCCCTGCGTGTTCACCAGCGGACTTCCGCCGAAGGAAGGGTTCGGCGGCGCCACGATGAAGGCCCGCTCGAGAAGGTACTCCCAGTAGCCTGTGAAGCGCCTGATATCCCGGATGCTGACCTGCGTCGTCGTGACCTCGTTCTCACCGGTGACGCCGACGATGGCAGCAGGATCGCCCGTACCGACCGCGGCCGAGTTCCCCAGGGGAACGTTCGGCCAGGGACCCGCGCCCTCCAGTTTGATCACGCCGATACCACTCTCGTAGTCCTGCCCGACGAAACGCGCCGGCACCACGCGCCCGTCCCGCAGCCGAACCTGAATCAACGTGGCGTCCGTCAGGATGTAGCCGACCGTCACCACGTAGCCGGCGGCGTCGAAGATCACCCCGCTGCCGGAGCGTGCCGGGCCAAGGGTGAGAACCGAGGGGCGATCCAGCGGAATCTTGGTGTCAATCCCGACCACGGCGGGGATCACGCGCTCGATATAGGCCGGGGTGGTAGAGCTGGGTTGTGGTGTTTGGCTCTGCTGGACGACGGCCGGTGCGACGGGGACGGCAAGTGCGGCGACAAGGGCGATGGCTGCGGCGTTCATGGTAAACCTCCGTAGACTAAAGTCTAGCGCACCAGTCAGGGCGGCGCCAGCCTTCTTCCTCGGCAGGCCCCGCGCGAGGTTTGGACGACTCGCCGGTCGTGGCGGGCGAGGCCGGAGACCGTCAGAGGCTACGGGCCGGAGGGGTTGGGCTGGGTGGATCGGGCGGCTGCGGGGGTTCCGAGGCAACGGATAGATCGGTCGAGGGGCTCGTTGAGGTATGGGAAGCGCGCAAAGCCTGTAATTCCTTGGTCTGGTGTCGGAGCCGGCGCCGGTCGCGGAACCACCCGGGAAGGCTGACCAGCGACGCCATCATCGCCCCGAGGGCGGCCGCCACCAGGATGACCACGACCAGCGACATCTCCAGCGACCAGAATCCGAAACGAACGACGACGGGTCCCGCGTTCTGCACGGCGAAGACGGCCACGCCTGTGGCCAGGAGCAAGAAGAAGATCAGCGCGGTCTGTCCCACAGTTCGCTCCTTCCGAAAGAGAGGTCATCGAGGGCACGCTAGCACAGGCCGGCGAGCGTTGCAAGGTGGACGGCCGCCGATCGCGGGGGCCGCGCCGCCGGGATCCGTGCCGTCGGCGCGGGATCGGAGCACGGCTTTGGCTTGTGTCTGCCGCGGAGAATGTCTATGCTACCCGCGTACGCGCGCGACGGAGGACGGGATGCCGGGGCGGAAGGGGTGGCTGGGCCGGGTCGTCGGGGATTTCATCCGGCGCCTGCGCCAGTACGACGTGATGATGATGGCCGCGGGCATCGCGTTCTACTGGCTGCTCGGCATCATTCCTCTGCTCCTCCTGGGAAGCTCCATCGTCGGGTACGTCCTCGGCTCGTCCGCGCGGGGCGTGGACGAAGTGATGATCATGTTGCGGCGGTTGATTCCCGCCGCGACGGGCCGTGACGTCGAATTGTTTCTGCGGTCCATCGTCGAGAGCCGGTACGTCACCGGCGCCCTCGGCATCGGGTTTCTGCTGTGGGTGGGCATCGGCGTTTTCGATGCGATCACCAGTTCGCTCACCACGCTGAGCGGGGAGCGTGAGACCCGCTCGTATTTGCGGCGGAAGCTGGTGGCGTTTGTCATGCTGGCAACGGCCGGCCTGCTCTTCGTCGCCGCACTGATCGGGGGGTGGGTCCTGGCGGCCTGGCCGGAGATCGAGGCGCTGATCGGCGCCCGCGTTGTCCTGCCGCCGTTCATCACGGCGCCTGGTTTCCCGCGCTTTGCCACCTCCGGCCTTCTCGCGTGCCTGCTCGCCATCGTCTACCGTGTCGCACCGGTCCGCGCCATCCGCTGGCCGTGGGCCATTGCTGGAGCGAGTGTAGCGGCAGTGTTCTGGTTCGAAGCGCGCGTACTCTTCAACATGTATCTCATGCACTACGCCCGGTATAACCTCTTCTACGGCATCCTGGGCGGGTTCATCGGCCTGGTGCTCTGGGTCTTTTACACGGCGATCATTCTGTTGCTCGGCGGCCTGCTGGCCGACGTGCTGGATCGCGCGGCGCGCCCCCCCGGGGGCCGCGCGTAGCGGGCCATGGAGATCATCAGCACGCACATTCATGCCGACTTCGACGCCCTGGCCTCCATGGCGGCGGCGGTGAAGCTCTATCCCAAGGCCCGCCTGCTGTTCCCGGGCTCGCAGGAGCGGAACGTCCGGGAGTTCCTGCAGGAGACGAAGTTCCCTCTCCGGGCCGAGCGGCTGAGAGGCTTTTCGCTGGAGGCGATCACCCGCCTGGTCTTGGTGGACGTGAAGCGCGGCACGCGCATCGGCCCGCTCAAAGGCATTCTCGGGCGGCCGGGGATGGAAGTGCACATCTACGACCACCACCCGGCCCACCCGAAGGACATCGCGGGAAGCCTGGAGGTCCTGCGCGACGTGGGGGCCACCACGACGATTCTCCTCGGGCTGCTGCGGGAGCAGGAGGCGGCCATCACGCCCCAGGAGGCGACGCTGTTCGCGCTGGGCATCTACGAGGAGACCGGATTCCTCACCTTTACGAACACGACCGAGGCCGACCTGCACGCCGCGGCCTTCTGCCTCTCCCGCGGAGCCAACCTGACGCTGGTGTCGGATTTCATCCGGCGGGAGCTGACCGCGGTGCAGGTGGGGCTGCTGAACGAGCTGATCCGCTCTGCGGAGACGCACACCGTCAACGGCGTCCGGGTCGTCATCAGCACGGCCTCGCTGGACCGCTACGTGGGCGACCTGGCGATGCTGACCCACAAGCTCCGGGACATGGAGAACATCAATGTCCTGTTCACGCTGGTGCGCATGGACAATCGCGTGCACCTGGTGGCGCGCAGCCGGCTGGAGATGGTGGACGTGGGCCGCATCGTGGAGCCCTTCGGCGGCGGCGGCCACGCCACGGCGGCCTCGGCGACGGTCAAGGACCTGACGCTCTTCCAGGTCAAGGAGCGGCTGCTGCACCTCCTCCGGGAGGTCATCCGGCCGCTCAAGCGGGCGCAGGACATCATGATGGTGCCGGTGAAGGCCATCCCGGAGCGCTTCACGATCCGGAGCGCCGGCGAGATCATGAACCGGTTCAATCTGGCCCACCTGCCCGTGGTCCGGCGCGGCGACATGGTGGGCCTGATCACGCGCGAGGTGGTGGACAAGGCCATCTTTCACGGCCTGGGGGACGCGGCGGTCCACGAGTACATGAGCGGCGAATTCCCGCACGTCGCGCCCGACACGCCGCTGTCCGAGGTGCAGCGCCTCATGGTGGAGCGCAGTCTCGGCTTCCTGCCCGTCTTGAAGGGGCCGCGACTGCACGGGGCGGTGACGCGCGCCGACCTGCTGCGCTACGCCTACGAGGACCTGCTCACCCGGCCGACGTTCGCCGCGGCGGACGACCGGGAACTGGGCGAGCCGGCCGTGCGGAACGTCAGCAACCTGCTGGCCAACCATCTTCCCGTCCGCCTCCAGTCGTTGCTGCGCACGGCCGGCGCGGTGGCGGACGACGTCGGCACGCGGATCTATACGGTCGGCGGGTTCGTGCGCGACCTCTTGCTGCGACACGAGAACCTGGACGTGGACCTGGTCGTGGAAGGGGACGGGATCGCGTTCGCGGAGAAACTGAGTGCGCGCCTGTCCGCCAAGGTCACCGGCCATCGCAAGTTCGGCACCGCGCTGCTCACCCTGCCCGACGGCTTCAGGGTGGATGTGGCCACGGCCCGCACCGAGTACTACGAGTACCCGGCGGCCTTGCCGACGGTGGAGCATAGCTCGATCAAGATGGATCTCTACCGCCGGGATTTCACGGCGAACGCGCTGGCTGTGTGCCTGAACGGCGACCGGTACGGGGAACTGCTGGACTTCTTCGGCGGTCAACGAGACCTGCGGGACAAGACGCTCCGGATCATCCATAACTTGAGCTTCGTCGAGGACCCCACCCGGATCCTGCGCGCGGCCCGCTTCGAGGTGCGGTTCGGACTACGCCTCAGCCGCCACGCGGAGCAGCTGAGCGCCAACGCGATCCAGATGGGCCTGCTCGACAAGGTGGCCGGCCCGAGAATTTTCGCCGAGCTGCAGGCCACCCTGCGCGCGCCCCGGCCGTGGGCGATTCTGCAGCGACTGGATGCGCTCGGCGCCTTGGCGGCCCTCCACCCGCGCTTCACCCTGGGGCGGACATCCGAGCAGCGGTTCGAGCGCGTGGCCGAGGTCCTCGCGTGGCACAGCCTCCTGTACCTGCCGGCGCAGCCTGCGCCGTGGCTCGTCTACTTGTTGGTGCTCTTCGAGGAGCGCCCGAGCGGGGAGGCCCGGACGATCCTGCGGCGGCTGAGCCCGCCGCCCAAGACGGCCGATGCCGTCGTGCGGGACCTCTCGCAGCTTCGCACCCTGGCGCGGAGCCTTCAGCGGGCACGCGAGACGACGCCCAGTCGGATGCACCGTTGGCTGGCGGCGGTCTCCGTCGAGGTCATTCTGGCCCTCATGGCCGTGGTGGGTCGCCCGGAGCTTCGGAAGGCCATCGGGGAGTTCCTGACCGCCAAGGAGCGTGTGCGGCCGTTCTTGGGGGGCGACGACCTCAGGGCGCTGGGGATCCAGCCGGGCCCGGTGTACCGCGACATCCTGAATTCGATCTTGTACGCGCGGCTGGATGGCCACGTGCAGAGCCGGGACGATGAATTGCGCTTCGTCCGCCGGCGTTTCCCCCAGGCATTCCCAGCCGTGGGGACCGCGCTGCCGAGGGAGCAGAAGCCTCGCCCACCGAAGCCTCGCGCCTGAAGGTAGGCCGGTTTCCCCCGCCTCCACCCGTCAGGGTAGCCCAGCTCACCTCGTTGGGCCTTTCAGGCAGCTGCGCGCGCCGTCAACGTGACCCGTCGGGGGGCGGTGCGGCCGGTA
>Ga0316622_100001863_pt1 | contig 14176 bp, 10 predicted proteins | sample OWC_Aug_OW2_C1_D_FD_207646 | JGI IMG/M metagenome (GOLD analysis project Ga0316622, IMG submission 207646) | Wetland soil microbial communities from Old Woman Creek delta, Ohio, United States - OWC_Aug_OW2_C1_D5_C | ecosystem: Environmental > Terrestrial > Soil > Wetlands | place: USA: Ohio... | reverse complement strand
CAGGCAGGCGTCGCACACTGTGGAGGCGGCGCGACCTGGGCGGACGTCGATCGTGCAACCCAGCCCTTTGCTCTTGCGACCCCCGGCGGCGTGGTGTCGGACACGGGAATCGGCGGCCTGACGCTGGGCGGCGGGCACGGGCACCTGCGCAACCTCTACGGCCTGAGCTGCGACAACCTCCTGGCGGCCGAGGTGGTGACTGCCGACGGCAGTGTGGTGCACGCGAGCGAGCGGCAGAACCGCGAACTGCTGTGGGGTCTGCGCGGTGGCGGCGGGAACTTCGGCGTCGTCACCCGGATGGACTTCCGCCTGCACCCGGTGGGATCCACTGTCATGTTTCTCGCGGTGTTCCACGACGGGGCCCGCGCTGGCGAGGCGCTGCGCTTCTACCGGGACTTCAACGGCGTGTGCCCGCCGGAGCTCAGCACCATCGCGTTCATCGGGCGGGTCGCGGCCGGCGCGCCGGCCTTCCCGCCGACGGCCCACGGCCGGCCGTTCGTCGCCTTCGTGGGCGTGTATGCCGGGCCAGTGGCCGAGGGCGAGCAGGTGGTGGCGCCGCTGCGCGCGCTCGCGCCGCCGCTCGCCGACCTGAGCGGCGCGGTGCCCTACGTGCAGGCGCAGACCTTCTTCGACGAGGAGTACCCGGCGCACGAGATGCGCTACTACTGGAAGTCGCTGCACCTTCCGGCGCTCGGTGACGAGGTCATCGATCTCATCGTCGCGCACGCACTGCGCCAGCCGTCGCCGCACAGCACGACGGACATATGGCCGATCGGCGGAGCCGTGCGGCAGTTCGGCGACGACACCAGCGCCTACTATGGCCGCCACGCCGCCTACCTCGTGAACCCCGAGGCGAACTGGCGGGCGGCGCAGCACGATGCCGCAAACGTCGCCTGGGTGCGCACGTTCATCGACGCACTGGCAGAGCACTCCGACGGCAGCCGCTACCTGAACTTCGCCGGCTTCCAGGAAGAGGGCGAGTCGATGATGCGGCGAGGGTACGGCCCGCACTACGACCGCCTGGTGGAGCTGAAGCGGAAATTCGATCCGGACAACGTCTTTCAGCTCAACCCGAACGTTTCCCCCGCGTAGCCGGGGACCGGGAATCGACGCCGCGCCGAGCGGTCCTTGCGTCAAGACCAGACACGGGAGAACCCGTCATGACAAAGACAAACAACAGTGGCTTGATTGCGGCGCGCGTGATCGTGGCTTCACTGGCAGCCGTCCCGCCGGCCAATGCAGACGTGGTGACCGACTGGAACGTCAAGGCCAACACCATCTGCGCCGCCGCCAAACTTCCGCCACCCGCAGCCTACCGGACCATGGCGATAGTTCAGACTGCGGCCTACGAGGCGCTGAGCGCCGTCCGGCGCAGTCGACCGGCAGGTCAGGAGTCCGGCGCGGAAGTGGCCGCTTCGGCAGATGCTGCGGTCGCGGCCGCAAACCACGCCGTGCTATCGAAGCTCGTTCCGTCGCAGCAGACCGAGATCGACAAGGAATATCAGCGGGCCGTGGCGGCAATTCCCGACGAGCCGGCGAAGGCAGCCGGGCTGGCGGCAGGCGAACAGGCAGCGAACGCGGTCATTCGCTGGCGCGCGGACGACGGAGCGACGGCAGCCGAGGCCTATCGACCGCGCACAGCTGCCGGCGTCTACGTGCCAACTACGCTGCCGGCAGCGACGCAATGGCCGCATCGCAGGCCATGGGTGATGGTTCGGGCGGACGAGTTCCGGCCTGGACCGCCGCCGCGCCTGAGCAGCGAGCGGTGGGCACGCGACTTCAACGAGATCAAGGTGCTGGGTGGCAGAGACAGCACCCGACGCGGCGCGACACAAACGGGCATCGCCCGGTTCTGGGAGGCCACGGGACCGGCCATCTACTATGGGTTGGTACGGTCGGTCGCCCAGGCACCGGGCAGAGAGCCCATCGAGAACGCCAGGCTTCTTGCGGCTGCCGGTCAAGCCATGGATGACGCCCTCATCGCCGTGTTCGATGCCAAGTACCACCATGGGTTCTGGCGACCCGTCACGGCGATCCGCAATGGTGACAAAGACGGCAATCCGTCAACGGAGCGCGACGGCTCTTGGCTCCCGCTAGTGGAGACGCCGATGCACCCTGAGTACCCCTGTGCCCACTGCGCCCTGGCCGGTGCCGTCGGCGCGGTTCTCGCCGCCGAGGTCAACACGGGGATCACCCCGCTGCTTAGCACTTCGAGCAGCACTGCGCCAGGCGTGGTACGAAGCTGGTCGACGATTCCCGACTTTGTCGAGGAGGTCGCGAGCGCGCGTATCTATGATGGCGTGCACTACAGGACCTCAACGGAAGTGGGTACCGCCCTGGGGAAGAAAGTCGGCGAGCGGGTTGCAGCGGAGGGACCGTCACGGCATCCGGAGCTCGAGGCCGTGTCGGCGATCACCACGGCTCGTTGAAGACGCTTCCAGTGATCGGTTGCCCGCCTATCGGCTCCGCGGCCGCCCGCCGTTCGAGGAAAAATTAGAGCCAATCGGGAGGCCGTTCGATGCCATTCACCGTCCCGATGCGTTCTTCCGCCTGCCTGATGCCTGATGCGCTGGCGTCGTCATCGCGCCTCGCTTTGACTGCTTGTTCAGACGTTCCCTGGGCGGGCTCCATCACGGGCGTGACGACAGCGTTGGCCTGGCAGGTGGTGCCTCGAACGGCGCCGGAGAGCGCACCAGGCGATCGTCCTGGTAGGAGCCGACCACAGCCAGCCGCTTCCCGGCCTGGCGGGCCCGGGTGCGGAGCAGTCGCAGCGCCGCGAGGCCGGCGTCGGAGACCTCGTCGACATCCGTGATATCGACGATCAGGTCGTCGTACCGGGATCTCGCCGACAGGAAGCGACTGAAGAGCGAGGAGGCGATGCGCCGGTCGAGGGGGCCGCTCAGCCTGACGGTGAGAGTGTTTCCGTGGGTACTCGTATGAATATTGGGGGGCATGGGGCGCCTCCTCCGAGGGTTCGGCTTTTCGTTGTGTGAGCGACGCTGTGGCCAGCAGCGAGTGCGGGCTCAACGCCGCCGGTGAGTGGAATTCTTTTCGTCGAAGGTGTGCTCGGGCCGTCAGTAGTGGGAGGCAGAGCCGAGAGAGTAGCGACGGCAGATTGATCGGCAACCGTGGCCTCGCTGCCACATCCCCTGTTGCGAACAGGCAAAGCCGATCGGGGACAACCACTTGCCGATCACCGCCGGCTGTGCGCCTAGGGAAATCCGCGCGGTCCTAAGGCAATCCTTACGCGCTGCGGCCGCATGACCCCGAGGCTTCTCCACGCCCGGCAGTGCAAGGCCTCGTGCGCCGCTTGCCTGACCCGGGCAGCGGCGCTCGGCCGGGCGCTAGAGAAACGACTAGATCGGTTGGCGTTAGTCAGGAGTCGCGTGAAGGTCGCAGGGATTTCGCTTGGGCCGCGGGTTGCCTAGGTTTTCCTCAGGGCCGGCAACGGCCCCGCTGTAGCGGTATTCAGTTGATCAAGCGTTCATCGAGGTGAATGGCCATGACACGACTAACGACCGCATTGTTGATCACGACCCTTGCCGGCAGCGCCTCCGCCGGCGACATCTACAACGGCTTTGCGCGTGGAAATCCCAATCTCTACCCGGACGGTCTTTCGGGAATTGGCACGGGGTACGGCGCGGAGGCTTCGCAGAGGATTGGCGTCCAGCCCGGCGTCGGCGACGTCGGGATGGGCTCGAGATCGCGAGGGTCGGACTGGGTCACGTACCACCAGTCCGAGCCGTTTCGCCACTATCACGACTGGGCCCGAGGAAACGGCGATCTCTATCCGGAAGGCTCCGCAGCGACAGGTGGGCGAGGAGGCTACCTGAGGACGGGCATGCAGCCGGGCGTCGGTGACACGGGGATGGGCAGTCGTTACTACGTCAACCCGGCACCACTGCCCGAGGGCAAGCCGTTCAAGCCGACGATCGAGACCTTCGGTCAGTAACGCCAATCCACAGTCACCGCGGGGTGATGAAGCGACAGGAGCCGGCCTTGGCCGGCTCCTGTGTCGTCGGGGCGCTATCCTTGATCTCCAGAGGGTTCGTCGGCGGGATTCCACATGAAGCAGAGTCGGCGCGCGGCAGATCGGCGCCTCCGGTTCCGAGAGCGGCGAGCGGGCGTCGTGCACTCCGGCCGCGTGGATCCGTGCGTGATGGCCGCTGCTGCGTTTCTCGCGTCGGTGTTGCTGCTGCTGCCCTTCGGATCCCTGTCGCGCGACGTCGGCGCCGAGCCCGTCCAGGAATCCGGCTCGTCCCTGGTGCGCGACGAGATCCGACACCTTCGCGACAGCCTGGTTCTGCAGATCGAGGCCGCACAGCGGGCTTCCGCCATTCCCGGCCTCAGCCTCGCGGTCGTGAAAGGTGCTGATGTTCTTTGGCTGGAGGGGTTCGGCCACGCGAACAAGTCGCGCCGGACGCCGGCGACACCGGACACGGTGTTCGGCGCCGGCTCGCTCGCCAAGCCGTTCACCGCGCTCGCCGTGATGCAGCTGGCGGCCGCCGGCAGGATCGACATCGACCGACCGCTGCGGGCCTACCTGCCGGAGCTCGCCATTCGCAGCCGCTTCGGGGCGGCGCCTCTGCCGACCGTCCGGAACGTCCTGACCCATCACGCGGGGTTCCCGACGGACCTGATCAAGGGGATGTGGAGCGATGCGCCGCTGACGTCCGTCGCCGCGGCACTCGGCGAGGAGTACATGGCCTTCCCGCCGAATCTCGTCTTTTCGTACTCGAACGTCGGCTACACCTTGCTCGGGCACGCGGTGCAGCAAATCACGGGGGAGCCGTACGCGCGGTACATGGAGCGCGTGATCTTCGCGCCGTTGGGAATGACGCGCACGGCCGTCGGGCTTCCTCCCGACCTCGAGCCGCGGCTCGCGCAGGGGTATCGCGAAGGCCGTGCCGTCCGGCGCCTGCCGATCCGCGACCTGCCGGCGCTTGGCCTGCACACGACAGCGGCGGATCTCGGGCGTTTCATGAGGGCGTTCCTCGGCGGCGAGCCGAAAGTGATCGCGGACCGCGCCTGGCGGACGATGCTCGAGCCGCAGAATCGTAGCGTCGCACTGGACCTCCACATCATGGTCGGCCTCGGGTGGTTCCTGGAGACGGCCACGATCCCGGGTGGCGGCCTGGTCGTCCGCCACGGTGGCACGACGCTCGCCTCAAGCAGCGAGCTGATCATGCTGCCGGAGCAGCGCTTGGGTGTCGCCGTGCTGGCGAACAGCCGCGACGCGCGAATGGTCATCGCCACGCTGGCGGAAGAGATCCTCGCGCGACTGCTGGAGGCAAAGGTCGCCGAGCCGTCGCGGCTCACCGCGCGGATAGGCCGCAAGCTCCATCAGGGCAGGCTCGCAGACATCGAAGGCAGTTATGCGACCGACTTCGGGCTCGTCGTCATCGACCCGGAGAAGCATCAGATGTGCGCATGCCTGATGGAACAGGTCTTCGATCTGATCGAGTACCCAGACGGCTGGTTCGGCCTGTCGACCACGACGGTGTCCTCGCTGCCAGACACCATGGGGCCACTCGCAGGGGGGCGGTTCCGTGCCGAGCAGATCGGCGGACGCGAGGTCATCGTCGCTACCACCAAAGACCAGCGGATCGTGCTGGGCGAAAAAGTGGCTGCGGGCGCGATACCGACCGCGTGGGTCGAGCGGGTCGGCAGGTACGAGGTGCTCAACCCGGACGCCGGGTTCCCTCTCACCGAGCCGCAGCTGCAGATTCGGCAGGGACGACTCTGCATGAGCTACAAGCTGCCCATGCTCTTGGACCAGACCATACAGGTGCCTTTGCAGCCGGTCTCCGACACCGAGGCGATCATCCTCGGGCTTGGCAGGACGCGTGGGGAGACCGTGCGTGCGGTGATAGCGAACGGCGAAGAGCGGTTGCGCTATTCCGGGTTCATTGGGCGCAGGCTGCCCGGTGGCGGATGAGCCCGTGACCCACCACCCGGCTGCCGGTTCACGTGACCAACGACGCCTGCGACACCGGCGATGCGGCCGAGCTAGCGGCGCGCGCCGGCGTGAAGCAGGGCGAGGAGGTTTCGCGGGTCGAACGGCTTGACGACGTGATGGTCGAAGCCTGCAGCGCGCGCCCGAGCGACCGCGTCGTCGTCGCCGTAGCCAGTCACCGCCACCAGAAACGTCGCGCTGCCGTCCGGCCGTGCGCGCAGCCGCCGGGCGACCTCGTAGCCGTCCATGCCGGCGAGGCCGATGTCCAGAAGAACCGCATGCGGGTGGAACGCCGCAGCCTCCGTGATGGCTGCCTGTCCGGCGTGGGCGACGCGGACCTCGAAGCCTTCCATCTCGAGCCAAAGCGCCGTGCTTGCGGCAACGGCTGCATCGTCGTCGACCACGAGAACGCGACCGTGGGCCAACGCCGGATCCGGCCGGCCGGCCGCGCGGCCGGCGCGATCGGCGGCGGGGCCTGCCGCGGGGAGGCGCAGGGTGAACGTCGCGCCCCGGCCGCTTCCCGCGCTTGCGGCCTGCACGCTACCGCCGTGCAGGGCCGCCAGCCGCTGCACGAGGGTGAGGCCGATGCCTAGCCCGCCCGATGCCCGGTCGAGACCTTCCTCGCCCTGGCGGAACAGCTCGAAGACGTGCGGGAGGAGCGCCGCATCGATGCCGCAGCCGTCGTCCTGCACGCGGATCTCGACCTCCCGACCCATGGCCCGGGCGGCAAGCTGGATGTGTCCGCCCGCGGTGGTGAACTTGGCGGCGTTGTCGAGCAGGTTGACGAGGATCTGGGTGAGCCGCACCGGGTCGGCGTCGAGCGTCAGAGGCGTCGCCGGCAGCCGCACGTCGAGGGAGAGCGCCTTGCGCTCGACTGCGGGCTGAACCGCGCTCACGGCACGCTGCACCAGGCTGGCAAGATCGACAGATTCCCTGCGCAGCCGGACCTTGCCGCGCACGATCCGCGATACGTCGAGCAGATCGTCGACCAGGTGCGCGAGGTGGACAACCTGCTGTTCGATGATCTCCCGCGCCCAGCGGAGCCGGCGATCGGGCAGATCGATCTTCCCCATGATCTCGACGGCGTTGCGTATGGGGGTCAGGGGGTTTCGCAGCTCGTGGGCGAGCATGGCGAGGAACTCGTCCTTGCGGCGATCGGCCTCGCGCAAGACCTCTGCGGCGTGTCGTCGGTCGGTGACGTCGACGACCACGGCGACACTGCCGATCACCGCGCCCTGCGGATCGCGCAACGGCGCACCCGACACCTCGGCGAACCATCGGCGGCCGCTCGGCAGGTGGATCTCCACCTCCGTCGGCGCGATGGTCGTGCCCACTCCGGCGGCGCGCTGCAGCGGCAGCTCGGCATCGCTGAGCTCGCGCCCCTCGTGGAAGTAGCGCACGCGCCGCCCGGCGGCCGCCGGATCGAGCGCCGAAGCCGAGACGTTGTCGTCGACCGTTGCCTCGAACTGGGCCAGCAGCGCCGGGTTGCCGGTGACGTGGCGGCAGTCCGGATCGTCGGAGAAGCTCACACCGACGGGCAGCGCCTCCATCAGCGCCTGCAGTCGCTGGCTGGTCTCGTAGAGGCGGCGCTCCGCCTCCTTGCGCGCCGTCACGTCGAGGCAGATGCCGGACATGCGCACGGCGTCGCCGGCCTCGTCCAGCGTGGTCTTGCCAAGCGCGTGGATCCAGCGAGTGCGGCCGTCGGCCAGCACGATGCGGTACTCGCTCGACAGCGGCTGCCTGGTCCGCACGGCCTCGAAGATCCGCTGCTCGGCAACTGCGGCATCCGCGGGGTGAAGAATGCCGCGCCACGCCGCGAAGCTGGGGCAGGTGCTGGCCGGGTCGAGACCGAACAGCCGGAACAGCTCGTTCGACCACTCGAGCGTCCCACTCTGCATGTCCCAGTCCCAGACGCCGGCGCCCGCCGACTCCTGGGCGAGCGCCAGCCGCTCGTTCGTCACCTTCAGGCGGTCCGACAGCTCCATCGGCGCCGATATGTCGGTGTGGGAGACGACGGCGCCGCCGTGGCGTCCGCCGAGCGCCGTTGCCGTCAACAGGAACCAGCGCCTCCGGTCGGGCGCGTGGCAGGGGTACTCATGGGAGAAGCTCTTGGTCCTGCGCTCGAGCACGGCGAGGATGCCGTCGTGCACCGCGGTCGCGCCCTCTGCGCCGGGACCGCAGGCCGCCCGGCAGATGTCCAGATAGTTGGTGCCGACGTCCGTGCGCGGAGCGACCTCGCCAGGTTGTCCGCTGTTCTCGAGAGCGAACTGCCGCCACGGGCGGTTGACCGCGATGATGGTGCCGACCTCGTCGAGCACCGCCACCTGGGCGCTGACGGCGTCGAGGATCGCGCGGTTGAAATCCTCCGCGGCACGCAGGGCCTGCTCGGCGCGCTCGAGGCGGCCGGGGTCCGGAGGCGTTCCGCCGTCGGGCTCAGCTGCCGAGGGAGGCGGATGCGGCGGAGGCCAGGCGTCGGTCATGCATGGCGCTCCGGCACGGGTGGCGCGTCTCCTCGGGCAGGGCCGGCGACACCGCGGCGATCACCGAGTGGGTCTCGCGGCCGGCGGGGTCGACAGCGGCCCCGGCCGACGCGACGGGGCGGCCTGATCCAGGTGCTCCTCGACGGGGTGGATCAGGAACCAGAGACGCATGAGCTCCGCAACGGAGCGCGTGCCCGTCTTGCGCATGAGATTGGACCGGTGCACATCGACGGTCTTCTCGCTGATGCCGAGCGCGGAGGCGATCAGCTTGCTGGGCTTGCCAGCGACGAGCTGGGAGAGCACTTCGTGCTCGCGGCTGGACAGGCGGGCGAGCGCGTCGCTGGCGTGCCGGCGTTCGGTCCGGAGCGACGCCTGCCGACTGTCTGCCTCGAGACAGTCGTGAATGCGATCGAGCAGCTCCTGAGGGTGAAAAGGCTTCTCGATGAAGCCAGCGGCGCCGGCGCTCATGGCGCTGACGGCCATCGGCACGTCGGCATGGCCGGTGAGGATGATGGTCGGCATCGTCACGCCGCGCTCGCGCAGCTCCAGCTGGAGCTGGAGGCCGCTCATGCCCGGCATGCGTACGTCGAGCAGTATGCAGCCCCGAGTGTCGTCGCGCAGGGCCTTCAGGAACGCCTCGGCCGACGGGAAGGTGGCGACGGGCATGCCGACCTCCTCGAGCAGGCTGACCAGCGACCGGCACACCGAGTCGTCGTCGTCCACCACGTGAACCATCGGCTGAGCATTCGCAGTCATGGATCGATCCCCGGCAGAGTGAGAGTGAAGGTGCAGCCGCCGCCCGGCGCCTCCGCGTGCGTCAACTGACCACCGTGCGCTTCGACGATGGACCGCGCAATGGACAGCCCCATGCCCAGTCCGTCCGGCTTGGTCGTGACGAACGCCTCGAAGAGGCGGGATGCCACGTCGGGCGACAGTCCCGGTCCCGAGTCCGTGACGATCACCTCCGCCGCCCGACTTGCCCGCCGAGTCTCGATCCGGACCTGACGCCGGTCTGGCGCACCGGCGGATGCGGCGTCGATCGCGTTCCGTACCAGGTTGAGGATAGCCTGCGAGACGAGGATCGGGTCGGCCATCACCCGCAGGGGCTCGTCCGCCAGCCGTTCGGTGATCTGAACCTGCTGGGCGGCCGCCTCGCCGGCCGCCAACCGCAGGCTGTCGGCCACGACGTCATTGACATCGGTCGCAACGAACGCGATCTCGCCCTTGCGGACGAAGTCGCGGAGCCGGCGTATGACCGTGCTCACGCGTTGCGCCTCGTTGGCGATGGCGCCGATGAGGCCGATCAGACGGGTGCTGTCCGGCGCCTCGACCTGGACGTTGCGCTGTGCCGCCGCGCAGTACGTGATCATCGCCGTGATCGGCTGATTGACCTCGTGGGCGATCTGGGTAGCGAGCTCGCCGACGCTGGCGAGACGCATCGCATGGGCCAGCTCGCGCATCCGCTCGCGCTCGAGGCGTTCGGCCGTCTTCTGCGGGGTGACGTCGTTGACGACGACGATGAAGCCGCGGACCTTCCCGCCGGGAAGGGTGTCGGGCGTGTAGCTGACCTGGACGCACCGGCGCCCGGCCCTGGCATACTCGATCGATGACTCGAAGGCGACCGCTTCGCCCGCCAGGGCGGTACGGATGCGCGGCAGGGCCTGGGCGTAGGCCGCCTCGCCGATGACCTCCCGGACCGGCCGATTGACGAGCCGGCTTCGCGGTATGCCGAACAGCGTTTCGTAGTGTCGATTGACGAACCGATAGCGCTCGCCGGCGTCGACGTACGAGACGAGGGCTGGCACGTGGTCCATGACGTGGCCGACAAACCGGTCGAGCGCGCGATTGCGGAACCACAGATAGGCGAGACCCGTGGCGGCTGCGAACGCGAGTGTCGCCAGCACGGCGTAGCTGATCAGCATGTCCGCTACGAGTGGGGCCGTGCGGGCGTCCAGCGCGGAGGGCGGGAGGTGCGTGGCGACAATCCAGTAGTCGTCGGCGACGGCGGCGTCTGGGCCGCCGACCCTGGTCGCGGCCGCGCTGCCGGGCCGGAGCGGATACAGGCGCTCGAACGTGATCAACCCGCGATCCATATCGATCGTGCCACGCGCCTCGGTCGAGAGGCGCCGCCAGGCGCCCGGCTCGCGGGCCGCGAGGGTCCGGTCGACGCGGTCGGGGTACATGAAGGCCCACTCGACGTCGTCGCCGGGACCCAGCAGCCAATAGCCCTGCTCGTTGAGGAGCCAGAGGGCGCTGCCGCCAGGCGGCGTAAGGGCGCGCAGCTCTTCGAGCATCGGTCGGGCTAGGACGTTGGCGATGAGGATGCCGGCCCTGCCCCCGTCGGCGGCGAAGAGGGGAAGCGCGACGCGGAGCGTCGGCTTGGGCGGCTCCTCGACCCGTCCATGCTCGACGTTGAGGTCCAGGGCGCTCAGGTAGATCTGTCCCCTCGCGAGCGTCATCGTCGCGCCGAAGTAGTACCGGTCCGCCTTGTTCTGGAGCTGGTCGGGCGGCGCGATCGCGGCGCCTTCCGCGGTGCGGCGGACGCGAAGCCTCTCCCAGCCGTCCGCGCCGACCCAGCGGACCTGGTCGTACTGCGGCTTCTGCCGCAGGAACGCCGCGTGCTCCTCGGCCAGGCGCGCCCGGCGCGGCGCCGTGTCGTCCGCCAGCAGGTCCTTCAGCTCGTTCTGGTCGGAGAGGTAGCGCAGGTCAGAGACGATCGCCTCGAGCGTCTGCGCGATGATCCGCGAGGCGAGCTCGACGCGATGGCGCCCCGCTGCGACGGCATCACCCCGGGCGGCACTTACCTCGTCCCAATAGTGGAGAACGAACGGCACCCCGATCAGCGCGGCCGCGACCAAGCCGACAAACACTGCCCGCGCCAGCACCTGGCTCAGGTCGACTCGTACGAATCGGGTCAGTGGGGCAACCGACGGCATTCGTGCCAGTGAGATTCTCTGCGCCGACGACAAGAGGGGCGTCCTTCGAACCCTAGCCTAGCGGAGGTTGCGAGGCAAAACGGGGTGTACCGAGGTCGCGGGACCCCAAGGAAATCTTTAGTGGTCTCGGGGGCAGGATTTGGTAGTTTTGGAGATCACCCCAACCGGAAGCCCACTTCGCGAGGCCCTCTTGCCAACGCATATCGGCGAACTGCTGGTGGAGTCCGGCAAGCTCGATCCCTAAGGAGCTGGAGGGCGCCCTGCGTCTCCAGCGCGAGACGGGCGACCCGGTGGGTAGCCTGTTGGTTCAGCTCGGGTTCGTTTCGGAGCGGGACGTCGCGGCCAGCCTCGCACAGGCGCTCGGCCTCGAGGCCAGCGACGCCGAGCGGCTGCGCGCCGGCAGGATGTGCGCACCGGCTGAGCGTCGAGTTCATGAAGCGCTACCAGGTGATCCCGGTGGGCGAGAGCGATGGATCCGCGGACGTCGCCATGGCCGACCCGACGGACACCGACACCCTGCAGGCCCTTGAGCTCGCGCTCGGCAGGCGGGTTCGGCCGCTCGTCGCGCTGGGTGCAGACATCCAGTCGGCCGTGCGGGCCCTGTGGGGGAGCGACGGCGGGAATCTGACGGTCGAGAGCGTGACACAGGCTGCAGACGATGCCCTGGCATGAATACCGGGCGGCCCGGGGCGACGGCGCAACGTCGGGGAGCTGGGGGCCCGTCCACCAGTTCTGTGAGCGCAACGGCGCCCCTGCCTTTTCCCCGTCACTGACCTTCCCGTCGTCGACGACACCGATTTCTACTCGGTCTACCTCTCCCGCGGCATGACGCTGGAGGCCGCCGCCATCGCCGAGCACATGCCCGGCGACGCGCTGCTGTCCCGGCCGGTCACGCAAGGTGTACCTTGCGCACTCCCGGGAGATGCCGGACGAGCTCCCCAGGCTCCTGGCGCTCGGCACCGGGTGGCTGAAGCACAAGGGAATCCCTGCCCCCGACGCGCAGCGTGAGCAGGGCGATGCACTGCTGGCGATGAAGATGGTCGGCAGCGCCCTGTCGGCCATGCGGGGCTTCTTCGTCCGCGAGCGCCTCCTCGAGACCAACGACCACATGGCCGACAGCGTGTCCTACACCTCGGTCTATCCGCGGATCAGCCTCGCGCCGGGTCAGCGGTTCCTCTCCACCGGCGCGTACATCGCTCAGTTCCGCCCCGAGGATGGGACTTTGGCGGCCGTGACCGACTGGCACGTGCCCGACAGCGGCGCAGCAATGGAGCCTCGCGGCGCAGAGGGCGGGCGCGACGACAGCCGCGATCCGCAACGGCTACCTCAACCAGCCCCCGGCTCGGCCGGCTCGACAAAGGAGAAAGCAGATGTCCGAACCTATATATAGTGCCGCATTCTGTTTGGAACTTAGGCGGCTGTTGGCGCGGATCACCTTCTGCAGGATGTCGCGGGCGCTCTTGGTCCGGATGAACGGCTTGGGGGTGGCGTAGTTGTCGGCGATCAGGTGCAGCGTCTTGTCCTTGGGCGTGGCGCGGTCGATCTGGCGCAGGAACTTCAGCCACTCGCTGTGGCGGTGCCGCGGCTGGCATTGCGCGATGACCTGGCCGTCGAGCACCACGCCCCGGCATCCCCGAAGAACCGCGGCAGCCCAAATCGAGCTAACACGAGGACATCGATCATGGATCAGGCATACAGCAGCAAGGCGTGGCGCAACTTCTCGGGCGTCGACTGGCAGCGCGAGATCAACGTCCGCGACTTCATCGTGTCCAACGTGACGCCCTATGCGGGTGGCCCCGAGTTCCTTGCCAAGCCGACCGCACGAACGCTGGCCGTGTGGGACCAGCTCCAGCCATACCTCCGCGAGGAGATCAAGAAGGGCGTGCTGGACGTGGACCCGTCCACGCCCGCCTCCCTTACCGCGTTCGGCCCGGGCTACATCGACCGCGACAACGAAGTGATCGTCGGCCTCCAGACCGACAAGCCGTTCAAGCGGGCGATCATGCCGACCGGCGGGTTCCGCATGGTCGAGGCCGGCCTCAAGGCCGCCGGCTTCGAGGTCGACCCCGCGGTGCGCGACATCTTCACCAAGTACCGCAAGACCCACAACGCCGGCATCTTCGACCTCTACACCCCCGAGATTCTGGAGTGCCGGCGGTCTGGGATCATCACCGGCTTGCCCGACGCCTACGGTCGCGGGCGCATCATCGGCGACTACCGCCGGGTTGCCCTGTACGGGGTCGATCGCCGCATCGAGGCGAAGCAGGCCGAGCGCGCCGAGCTCGACGCGCGCTGGCCCTCAGAGGACGTCATGCGGCTGCGCGAGGAGATGGCGGACCAGCTGCGCGCCCTTGCCGACCTGAAGACCATGGCGGCGTCGTACGGCTGCGACATTGGCAAGCCCGCGACGAACGCCAGGGAGGCCGTGCAGTGGACCTACTTCGGCTACCTGGGCGCCATCAAGGAGATGAACGGTGCCGCGATGTCGCTCGGCCGGGTTTCCACTTTCTTCGACATCTACATCCAGCGGGACCTCGCCGAGCAGGCGCTCACCGAAGACGAGGCGCAGGAGCTCGTCGACCAGTTCGTGATCAAGCTGCGCGTCGTGCGCTTCCTGCGCACGCCCGAATACGACGCGCTGTTCTCCGGCGACCCCTATTGGGCGACCGAATGCGTCGGCGGCATGGCGCTCGACGGCCGCACGCTCGTCACGCGCTCGTCCTTCCGCATGCTGCGCACGCTCACCAACCTCGGGCCGGCGCCTGAGCCCAACATGACGGTGCTCTGGTCGAAGAACCTGCCCG
>Ga0316622_100001862_pt1 | contig 14183 bp, 11 predicted proteins | sample OWC_Aug_OW2_C1_D_FD_207646 | JGI IMG/M metagenome (GOLD analysis project Ga0316622, IMG submission 207646) | Wetland soil microbial communities from Old Woman Creek delta, Ohio, United States - OWC_Aug_OW2_C1_D5_C | ecosystem: Environmental > Terrestrial > Soil > Wetlands | place: USA: Ohio... | reverse complement strand
AGGGCTACGTCTTTGGCCTGAGCGGAGGCGTCGATTCAGCGTGCGTTGCGGCGCTATGCCTCCGGGCCGTAGGCAAGCGGAACGCCTTGGCGCTCTGGCTGCCATGCCATAGCTCTACCCAAGATGCAGAGATGGCCACCCTCGTCGCCGGAAGTCTCGGACTCAAGCTGGTCACTGTCGATCTGGCGCCGGCGTACGACGCGTTGGTTGCCACGCTCCCCAGGACCACGAAGATGGCAAGAGCGAACATCAAGCCGCGTCTGCGGATGGCCACCTGGTATGCCATGGCGCATACACGCAGCTACTTGGTCGCCGGTGGCGGCAACAAGACCGAGCTCCTGGCCGGCTATTATACGAAGTATGGGGACGCCGGTGTCGACCTCCTTCCCCTGGGTGATCTGTACAAGTGGCAGGTACGTGCGCTGGCGCAAGAGTTGGGCGTGCCCCAGGCGGTCATCGAGCGTGCTCCATCGGCAGGCCTGTGGTCGGGGCAGACGGACGAGGCAGAAATGGGGCTCACCTATTCAGAGCTCGATGCCGCGCTCGCTGCCATCGTGGGAGGGACGCCAGACGGGGTAGATCCCGACGTGCTGGCGAAGGTGAGGCGTATGGTGGAGTGCAGCGCCCACAAGCGTGCATTGCCTCCAGCCTGCAGGCTTACAAGTTTATGAGGCGGAGCAGTGGAATGGCGACAAGGCTGGACGAGTTCCGCAGGCACCGGGAGCGGATGAATGGGCACATCCTCCGGCAGGGTCCGCTTTCGATCAAGCGTTTCTTCAACCTCGATACGAGTGCCTACAAGGACGGCGTCCTGCCTGGCAGGACCAAGGAGCTTCTGGGACTGGTAGCGTCGGCGGTTCTGCGCTGCAACGACTGCATCGACTACCATCTGATGAAGTGCGTCGAAGCCGGCTTCCAGGATGAGGAGTTGTACGAGGCTCTCAACGTGGCCCTGGTGGTCGGTGGTTCCATAGTGATCCCTCACCTGCGGCATGCTTTTGAGACGATCGAGCTATTGCGCGCAGAACAGAAGGAGTAGAACCATGTGTGGGCGTTTCACGCTGACCTCTCCCGACTCGGGCATCGCCGCCCAGTTCAGCTTGCTTGACCTGCCGCCGCTAGAGCCGCGCTACAACATTGCCCCCACGCAGCCGGTGGCGGCCGTGCGCATGGCGGTCGAAGGGGCAGCCCGGGAGCTGGTTATGCTCCAGTGGGGGCTGGTTCCCTCCTGGGCGAAGGATCCACAGGTGGGATCACGTCTGATCAATGCCCGTTCGGAGACGGTGGCCGAGAAGCCTGCCTTCCGCGATGCACTTCGCCGCCGGCGCTGCCTAGTGTTGGCCGACGGGTTCTACGAGTGGCAGAAACTTGACGGCGGCAAGCAGCCCTTCTACTTCCGCTTGCGCGGGGGTGGGGCGTTTGGCTTCGCCGGTCTGTGGGAGCGGTGGCAGGGGCCTCCTGGAATCATCGAGTCATGCACGCTGATCACGACCGAGGCGAACGATCTACTGCGGTCGGTGCACGATCGCATGCCCGTCATTCTCCACCCGCGCGACCACGACCTGTGGCTGGACAGGGGCATCCGGCAGAGCGAACTGCTCATACCGCTTCTGCGCCCGTATCCCTCTGAGGAGATGACGGCCTACCCGGTTAGCCGGAGGGTGAACAGCCCGGAGAACGACGACACGCAGTGCATTGAGCCACTGCCCCATGGGCAGAGCACAGCTCTGCCGGGCCTGTAACCGGTGCGCGTCACGGTGCGGCTGCTTGGCAGCTACCGAACCTTGCTCGCCGACCCGGATGCGGGACCGGATGGCATCAGCCTGGCGGTACCCGAGGGTGCGACGGTGGCGGAGCTCCTCGCCGGCCTGCCGGTACCGGCCGGCGGTGCCCATACCGCTTTCGTGAACGGGCGCCATGCCGAGCGCGACCAGCGTCTCAGGGACGGTGACGAGATGTCGGTGTTCCCGGCCGTGGGCGGGGGCTAAGCGTTATCGGAGCGGCCCGATGCACAAGACGGGGCATCGACGCTAGCCGCCGGGGAGAGGACGGAGGAAGCGCAACATGAAAGGCTGGCACGGGCGCACGCTGCGCGTTGATCTGACCGCAGGCACCACTCGCGAGGAAACCTTCACCAAGCAGGTCGCGCACAAGTTCTTTGGCGCGCGTGGCCTGGCCATCAAGATCCTCCTGGACGAGATGGACCCTCGGGCTGATCCTCTCTCACCCGAGAGCATCCTCGTCATGGCGACCGGGCCCCTGACGGCGACTCCGGCGCCGACAGGGAACCGCTACATGATCGTGTGCAAGTCCCCGCTCACGGGGGCGATCGCCTACTCGAACTCGGGCGGCGTCTTTCCGACGATGCTCAAGCGCACGGGCTATGACCTGGTGGCATTCACTGGCAAGTCGCAGCGCCCGGTCTACCTTTTCATCGATGAGCGGCGGGCTGAGCTGCGCGATGCCTCGCGCCTATGGGGCCTGGAAACCCAAGAGACGGACGATCTCCTTCGGGCGGAAATCGGCGACGACGCGCGCGTGGCGTGCATCGGGCCGGCCGGCGAGAACCTGGTACCGATCGCGGCAATCATGAATGACAAGCATCGAGCCGCGGCGCGATCGGGCGTGGGCGCAGTGATGGGCTCCAAGAACCTGAAGGCGGTGGTGGTGCGCGGGGCTCTCAAGCCCTCGCTCCACGACGAAGGGGCGCTGCGTGACGTCGTCCGAATTGCAGTCGGGGAGCTCTCGGCCGCCATCAAGAAGGGGCACGCCATGCGCATCTATGGGACGTCGTACGTGCCCGATGTAACGAATGCCGCGGGGGTGTTTCCCACCTACAACTTCCAGTACGGGCAGTTTGAAGGTGCAGGCCGGATCAACGGCCCGACGCTCAGCGAGCACTTCCTGATCCGCAATGGGGGATGCTACGCTTGCCCGCTTGCGTGTGCTCGCATCACCGAGGTCAAGGGGGAGATCTGGGGGGAGCAGTTTGCCGGAAAGGGCGAGGGCCCCGAATACGAGACGATTGGCTCACTGGGGAGCGCCTGCGGCATCGACAACATGGCGGCGGTCACCAAAGCTAACTACCTGTGCAATGAGCTCGGATTGGATACCATTTCGATGGGGCTGACCGTGGCGTGCGCCATGGAGATGTACTCGAAGGGGATTCTGACGGAGGAGACAATCGGGCGCGCGCTCCCATTCGGCGATGCAGAAGGGCTGCTGGAAGTGATCCGGCTTACGGCACATCGTCGCGGGTTCGGCGAGGAGCTGGCACAGGGAAGCTGGCGGCTGGCGCAGCGCTATGGGCACCCTGAGATGTCGCTCACGGCCAAGAAGCAGGAATTCCCTGCCTATGACGCCCGGGGACTAAAGGGCATGGGGCTCCTGTATGCGACCTCCAACAAGGGCGCGTCGCACATGGCGGGGGACACCGCCTATACCGAGCTCTTCGGGGTGGGCCGCAAGCTGGACGGGCTTGCGTACGAGGGTAAGGCCGAGCTGGTGTGCCACTTCCAGGATGTTTTCACGCTGATGGATAGCGCCGGGGTCTGCGTCTTTGTCGCCCTCCGCTATACGCTCGATACCGAGAACGGCTACACTCCCACGCGTCTGACCGAGCTCATCAACCACGCAACCGGGGCGCGTTATACGCCCAGGACCATGATGAGGGCGGCTGAACGGGTCTACAACCTGGAACGCCTCTTCCTGCTCAAGGCCGGTCTTACGCGGGCCGACGATACGCTCTCGCCGCGCATGGCGGAGCCCATGCCGGCGGGTCCGGTGCAAGGAGAGGCGTTTGAGTTGGCCCGGCTGCTGGACGACTACTATGTAGCCCGCGGCTGGGACGCGAACGGCGTGCCGACACCTCAGAAGCTCAAGGAGCTTGGGATCGAGGTGTACGCCTGAGAGAGCGCGCGACCCTTCCATGTTTCAGCTCTCTCTGCAAGAAGCAGGGCAGGTGCCTGCTCGAATCCCCCACGGCTGGTGCAGGGTGGAGCCAGGTCGCTAGCGTTTCCTACGTGCCTGGGGCCCATGCGACGCTTGCCAGATGCGCTCCCACTCTGGCACGCTGTCGTCATCGAGCTGCTTGCGCAGCTCGATGATCTGGTCGCGCAGCAGGGCGGCCTTCTCGAACTCGAGCCGTCCGGCGGCTTCCTTCATCTGTTGCTCGAGCTCGGTTACGAGATGGCCGATTTCTGCCCTGGGCATCTCGGCCGCGGCAGCGTAGCCCTCTCGATCCTCAGCCGCAATGCGCACCCGGTCGGTCAGGTCACGCACCTCTTTGACGATGCTGTGCGGCTCGATACCATGCTCCTGGTTGTGTTGCTGCTGAAATGTCCGCCGGCGATTCGTCTCGTCAATGGCCCTCTGCATCGAGTCCGTAATGCGATCGGCATACATGAGTACCTGACCGTTGATGTGGCGCGCCGCGCGCCCGATTGTCTGGATCAGGGCGGTATCGGATCGAAGGAAGCCCTCCTTGTCGGCGTCGAGGATCGCGACAAGAGACACCTCCGGTAGATCCAGGCCTTCGCGTAACAGATTGATGCCAACGACCACGTCGTAAACACCAAGCCTCAGGTCGCGCAGGATCTCGACCCGCTCCAACGTCTGCACCTCCGAATGGAGGTAGTGCACCTTCATGCCCAATTCGGCCAGGTAGTCGGCCAGGTCCTCGGCCATGCGCTTGGTGAGAGTCGTCACGAGGACGCGCTCACTTCGCTCCACCCGGCGCCTGATCTGGCCGATGAGATCGTCGATCTGGCCCTTGGTTGAGCGAACGATCACCTCGGGGTCCACCAAGCCCGTGGGTCGGATGACCTGGTCTACGATCTGCGACGCAACCTCTCGCTCGTAAGGTCCGGGCGTGGCTGAGGTGTAGAGAGTCTGGCCGGTGCGCTCCTCGAACTCGTGGAAGCGCAGGGGACGGTTGTCCAGCGCCGAAGGCAGCCGGAATCCATAGTCGACCAGCACTTCCTTTCGCGACCGGTCGCCTGCGTACATCCCTCGGATCTGCGGGATGGTCATGTGGCTCTCGTCGATCACCAGGAGGTAGTCGTCAGGGAAGTAGTCGAGCAGAGTCCAAGGCGGATCCCCGGGATTGCGGCCTTCCATGTGGCGCGAGTAGTTCTCGATGCCGGAGCAGTAGCCGATCTCCCGCATCATCTCGAGGTCGTAGAGGGTGCGCTGCTCGAGGCGCTGCGCCTCCAGCAGCTTGTCCTGCGCCCTGAGCTCTGCCAGCCTCGGTTCGAGCTCCGCCTCGATTGCCTGGAGGGCGGCCGTCAGCCTCTCAGTGCTGGTCACAAAGTGCTTGGCCGGGAAGATCTGGACCGATGGCCGCTCGTCCAAGATCTCGCCGGTCAGTGAATCGATTTCGGTAATCCGCTCTACGGTGTCTCCCCAGAACTCGACACGCACTCCCGAGTCGCGATAGGCCGGGAAGATGTCCAGGGTGTCGCCGCGCACGCGGAAGGTGCCGCGCTTAAACGCCACGTCGTTACGCTCATAGTGGATGGCTACCAGGAAGCGCAACACCGAGTCGCGCCGCCGTGTCTCCCCGCGACGCAGCTCGACCATCTCGCGGCCGTATTCCTCGGGGGAGCCGAGGCTGTATATGCAGGAGACACTGGCAACGATAACCACGTCGCGACGCGTCATTAGTGCCTCGGTGGCTGCGAGGCGCAGCTTTTGAATCTCCTCATTTATGTCGGCGTCTTTTTCGATGTAGGTGTCAGAGCGGGGTAGATAGGCTTCGGGCTGGTAGTAGTCATAGTAGGAGACAAAGTACTCGACGGCGTTGGCCGGAAAGAACTCGCGGAACTCGGCGTACAGCTGCGCGGCAAGTGTCTTGTTGTGGGCCATGACCAGAGTAGGCCGCTGTAGCTGCTCGATCACCTTGGCAACCGTAAAGGTCTTGCCGGTGCCGGTGGCGCCCAGCAGGGTCTGGTGACGGAACCCCTGGCGAAGCCCCTGCACGAGAAGCTCGATCGCCTGAGGTTGGTCGCCGGTTGGCTGGAAATCGGAGACAACCTGGAAGTCGGGCATGTTGGCTCATCCTACCGAACAAAAGTTCGGCATGGATTGTACCCTATCGCGGCAGGGCTGTCCAGTTGCTCCGCCGCATCGGTGTGAGACTTACACTTGGTCTAGCCCCCAAGCGCGCGTGGGGACCGTCTTCGATTGGGCAGGCCCCGCAGCTCTCAGACTAACGGCGGCTGGCCCGCCAAAGCCAGGCGAGTTCTGCGAGATTCGAGAGCATGGTGGTGGTGGCCGCGAGAAGCACGCCTGTCATTGGCAGCGACCGGATGCCGGCCAGAAGTGAAGCAACCAGCACAGCAGCGTTGACCAGGATCGCGCCACGTACCGGTTTGGTCTCGCCACGCCGGATCAGCGTGCCACGGTACAAGGACTGTGCACCGAACACGAGGGGTAGAAGAGCCATTGCGCCCAGCGCAGGCCGGCTGAGGTCCTGTAGCTCGGGCGACAGGTTATAGATGTCACCCATAACCAGCTCATAGAGAGGTGTGAGGGCGATGAGCGACAGGATGGCGGCCAGCCCGATGCTCAGGGCCAGCGAAAAGCGGGACACGCGCCTGAATGCCGGCTCGTCCGCAGCCAACGCCGTGGTCAGCTGCTGGAGGCTCCAACCAGGGCCTGCGATCAGGATAGCCAGGCCCCATGCGACGGGCCATGCCGCCAGCGAAGCGCGCGCCAGGGCGGCCGCGGCGATGCCGGCGCTCAGAACAGGGCGGATGCTCTGGCGGATCAGGCTCGTCACAAGAAGAGGACTGTAGAAGCGCCAGAGCTCCCTCAGCGTGAGTCGCTCCTCCGACCTCGAGACGAGCTCCCCGACTCGATTGTCCCTGAGCGCCCGACGAGCGGCCCAGGTAACCATAAGAGCCTCGGCGACAACGCTGATGTCCATGGCAACACCGGCGACTACCGCGCCCTGCGCGGGCCAGAGTGCCAGCCCGGCGAATAGGACGGTCGCCAGCACGGCCAGCCGCACCCCGGTAGCGATGGTGATGATCGCCGTCCGGTTGGCGCGAATCAGAACGCCCTGGAAGCTGCGGCGCCACCCGATCGGCGCGGACCAAAAGGCCAGGATGATGAGGGTCGGGCGCGCCCATGCGGCCACGTCGGCCGGGATCCCCATGAGGCGCTCCACAACGACACCGTAGAGAGGTGTAGCCGAGACAAGAAGGCCCACGGCGGTCACGAGTACGCCGAGGAGGATCGTGAACCTGCGGACCACAGCAAAGGCACGGTGGTCCACAGAGCGCGCCACGGAGGCATCAATCAGCATTAGGATGGGCGCCTCGACCAGCAGGGCAATGCTATACGCTACACCGTAGGCGGCCAGGGCCAGCTCGGCATCGGCAGAGCGGCCGAGACCTATGTTCACGATCGAGGTTTCCAGCACCATGATAAGCATGCTGGCGGCCAAGGGAACCCAAAGCCCAAGCATCTGGCGCAGCGAGGGGCCGTGCCCGACCGGGGAGGGCGTTGGTGCCGTTACACTGGTGTCTTCGTGCGTCATCGCCGGATGCTGCGTGCTCCTGAAGAAACGGAATGGATTCTACCACACAGTGACGCGGCAGAGTAGCTCGTGCAGCGGTCGGGTGGGAATGGTGTCCAGTTCGTTTGACGGCTGCGCCGGGAGGGAGTATAGTAGCGCTGGCCCGTGTGTGCTCGATCGCAGCAGTGGCGGGCCGGACATGCCGCTTCACGTGTAGACCGGCAGGCTCAGAAGCCGACCAAGGTTCTGGAAAGGATCGCAAACGAACCATCAATGAAGCACAACCTCACCAGGGTCGAGTTCCTCTATCTGAGCCAGGAGGATGTGATCGCAGCCGGCGGGCTCGACATGGCCGAGACTGTCAAAACCATCGAGACCTCCTTCAAGTTGCATGCCTCAGGCGAGACGATTCTGCCGCACAAACCTGTGCTTCGCTGGGGCGGGCCAGAGACGGAGGAGACGACGGGGCGAATTATGGCTATGCCGGCCTACCTTGGGGGAGACCTCAGGGTGGCCGGGATCAAGTGGATCCCATCCAAGCCCAGCAACCCCGTTCTCCATGGCCTGCCCCGAGCCAATGCCCTCATCATCCTGAACGATCCCGAGACCCTTCTGCCGCTGGCCGTCATGGATGGGACGATCGTGAGTGCGATGCGCACGGGGGCGGCTTCCGGAGTGGCGGCCCGAGTGCTGGCGAGACGCGATTCTTCGATATTGGGCATGGTCGGGGCAGGCGTGCAGATGCACACACAGGCCATGGCGATGCGCTGTGCGCTGCCAGGGCTCCGCGAAGGGCGGGTGTTTGACCTGGATGCCAGGCGGGCAGCCGGGTTTTCCCATGAGATGAGTGCTCTACTGCAGATGGAAATCCGTCCCGTGTCCACGGCGGCTGAGGCCTGCGCAGGCTCTGACGTCTTCGTCACCGCGACGATGAGCTCACACGCCTACGTTGATGCGGCCTGGTACAAGCCGGGCGCCTTGCATTGTGAGGTCTCGTTCTGGGATACGCCCGCCGCAGTGCTGGCGACGCTGGATCGCGTTGTCTGCGACGACTACGCCCAGGTCGCGCACCACGGGGTCGACGTCTCTTTCCGGGCCGTGCGGGACGGCCACCTGGCCCGCGAACGGGTGACCGACCTCGGCGATATCCTGATCGGCCGGGTTCCCGGAAGAGAGGGCGATCATCAGAGGATCCTCTTCAATCCCATCGGTCTGGGCATTCACGACGTCGCGGAGGCGTATCGCGTGTACCGAGCGGCGCTTGAGAGAGGGATCGGGCGAAGGCTGCCTCTCTGGGAGAGTCCGCATTGGCGCTAAGCCGAGGCACTGCTGCATGGGCGCACAATGGCCCGATGCAAAAGACGATAGGCTACTTCGGAAGTTTCGCGGTGCAGGGCATGGCGGTATCCATGCTTGGCCCAACGCTCGCCGGTCTGGCAGCCCACACAGGTAGCAACCTGAGTCAGATCAGCTTCCTATTCGTGGCCCGCTCGCTTGGGTACCTGGTGGGCTCGCTGGCGGGCGGGTGGCTGTTCGACCGGCTTCGGGGCCACCCGGTGCTGATTGGAGCACTCGTGCTTATGACTGCGGCCCTTATTCCCCTGCCGGCCGTAAGGATCCTGTGGCTCCTCGCACTGACCATGCTCGTTCTTGGGCTTGCCGAGGGTGTCATGGAGGTGGCCGGCAACACACTCGTGCTGTGGGTGCATCGCCAGAGGGCGGGACCGTTCGCCAACGCCTTGCACTTTTCGTTCGGAGTCGGCGCTTTCCTGGGACCGGTCGTGGTGGCGCAGTCCGTGGCGCTGACGGGAGACATCCGTTGGGCCTACTGGTTCTGCGCCTGCGTAATCGTACCGGTCGTGCTGTGGTTGCTTCGACTTCCGAGCCCTCCGCGGCAGAAGCCCACTGCCGCCCAGAGTGGGAGGGGCGCACGCTATGCGCTGGTCGCCCTGGTGGCGCTCTTCTTCCTTCTATATGCCGGCGCGGAGCACAGCTTTGGAGGCTGGGTGGCGAGCTACAGCCTGGCAATGCAACTTGCCGGCGTGGAGGGTTCAGCTTATCTGTCGTCTGCTTTCTGGGGTGCCATCACGTTGGGCAGACTGCTGGCGATAGTGGTCACGGCGCGGGTCCGCTCCAGGGTGGTCGTGGCAGTGGACCTGCTGGTCGGCCTGGCAAGCGTGGTGCTGATCCTCGCCTTCCCAGGCTCGGCGGCTGCGCTGTGGGTCGGAACCTTGGGTTTGGGCCTGGCCCTGGCTTCGATCGTGCCTACCACGCTGGCGCTCGTGGGCCGTCACCTCGGAGTGACAGGCCGGGCGACGGGTGGTTTCTTCGTGGGGCTTGGCAGCGGCGCGATGACAGTCCCTCTGCTGATTGGGCAACTCTTTGAACGAGTGGGTCCGCGCTCCCTGCCGTGGACGATTGCCGGTGACCTGATCCTCGCCGGAGTGGTGTTTGTTGCCCTGATGCTGTTCATCCGACGCATGCCGCAGCTTTCGCAGGAAGGAGTGCACTAGACCATGTCCCTGACCGAATCCGCCGTTGCGCAGCTGAGAACCGAGTTCCCCGCGTTGCACGCGAGGGATGGGGTCAATCCGCCCGTCTTCCTCGACGGACCAGGCGGAACGCAGGTGCACGCCTCGGTGATCGCGGCGATAGAGCACTACCTGGTGGAGGCGAACTGCAATGCCGGCGGAGCATTCGAACGCAGCCGGCGCACCGATGCCACAGCCCAGGCCGCGCGCCAAGCCATGGCCGACCTGCTCAACGCCTCGCGTCCGGAAGAGATTGTCTTCGGGCCCAACATGACGACTCTCACCTTCCAGCTCAGCAGGGCGATTGGCCGGACGATCAATCCCGGCGACGAGATTGTAGTCACGCGGCTTGACCACGACGCAAACATTGCTCCTTGGCGGGCGCTGGCAGAACACGGCGCCGCCGTGCGAGAGGCGGACTTTCGTCCGGAAGACTGCACCCTCGACATGGTAAGCCTGGAAGCGGCAATCACGCCTCGTACCCGGCTGGTCGCGATCGGCTACGCGTCCAACGCAGTGGGTACGATCAATGACGTGCAGAGCGCCGTCGAGCTTGCGCACCGCGCCGGCGCGCGGGTGTTCGTCGACGCAGTACACTACGTGCCTCACTCCGCTGTCGACGTGCAGACACTGGGCTGTGATTGGCTCGTATGCTCTACCTACAAGTTCTTCGGGCCGCACATGGGCGCGCTCTATGGGCGGTATGCACTTCTTGAGGCGCTGCCTGCCTACAAGGTGCGCCCGGCGCACGACGAGCCGCCCCACAAGCTGGAAACGGGGACGCTCAACTTTGAGGCTCTGGCAGGAGTCGAGGCGGCTGTGGACTATCTGGCGTCGGTGGGACGACGCTTCGGCGCCGAATACCGGGAGATCTTCCCAGGCTTCGGCGGCCGCCCGCTGGAGCTCAGAGCCGGGATGGCCGCAATCCGCGCCTACGAGATGGGGCTTTGCCATCACCTGGTCGATGGCCTAAGGCGGATCCCGGGCCTGCAGATCTACGGGATCACGGACCGTGAGCAGTTTGGCCGACGGGTGCCGACGGTCTCCTTTACGCTCGAGGGGGTATCGCCTCGTGAAGTCGCGCGACGCTTGGGGGAGGCAGGCATCTACGTTTGGGACGGGAACTTTTACGCGTTGTCCGTAACGGAGCGGCTGGGGCTGGAGAACCGTGGTGGCCTTGTGCGAGTCGGGCCGGTGCATTACAATACCTTGGCCGAAGTCGATCGGCTGTTGACAACACTGGAGGAGATGCGCTTGACGGTTTGAGGAACCACCGCCAGATCTCCCGTCACTCCGCCGCGGAACACGCCGCGGAGTGACAGAGTGGCAGAGTAAGAACGCCAGATTCGGCAGAGCGGGAACGATACGGAGACGGTGAGCTGCCCATGGACAAGCTGATCATTACGGCCGCGCTCACTGGGAGCGTGCCCACCAAAGAGATGAGCGCACTGCTGCCGGTCACGCCGGAAGAGATCGCTGCGTCGGCAGGGCGCTGCCGCGAGGCCGGAGCCAGCATCGTGCACATCCATGCTAGGGATGAAGAGGGCAGGCCCACGCTCGACCCAGCGGTATTCGCGCGCACCCACAGCCTGATCACAGAACGCAGCGACCTGATCGTGCAAGTCTCCACCGGGGGGCGTGCTGGTGCCGATCCCGCAGCGCGGGCTGCGGCAGTACGACTGATCCGTCCTGAGATGGCGTCGCTGACTACAGGCTCGACCAATTTCCCGGATCAGGTCTATGCCAACCCGTTTGATCTGGTTGAGTACCTGGCAGCAGCCATGGTCGAGTCAGGAACCAAACCGGAGATGGAGATCTTTGACTCGGGCATGATCGCCAACGCGACGGCGCTCGCAGACAAGGGCCTGGCCTCATCACCGCTGCATTTTGACTTTGTGCTCGGCAGTCGTGGCTCGCTTCCGGCGAGCGTCAAAAACCTGCTCTTCCTCAGTGAGTCGATTCCGAGCGGTGCGACCTGGACCGCTGCCGGGTTAGGCCGCTGGCAGCTGCCCATGGCGGCGCTGGCTATCGTCATGGGCGGGCACGTGCGCGTCGGCCTGGAGGACAACCTGTACTACCGGAGGGGTGAGCTGGCGTCGAATGAACAGCTCGTGGCGCGCGTCGTGCGCCTAGCCAGGGAGCTGGGTAGGCCTGTGGCGACTCCGACCGAGGCGAGGGCCATCCTGCGCCTGGGAGAGTAGGCATGACCCATGCGGATTCCGCTTCGCCGCGGAGAGACGAAGGCACAGACGAACCGGGCCCGCTAGAACAGCACGGGGAAGCCGGGGAAGGGGATGTCAGCCATGTCTTCTACCGGCGGCTGGCGCACTCCTACCCGGTCATCGACCGTGGAGAAGGCATCTACCTCTATGATGCACAGGGCAGGCGATACCTCGACGCCTCAGGAGGGCCGCTTGTTGTGAACATCGGCCACGGCGTGCCTTCCGTGGCCGCGGCACTGTCGGCGCAGGCCTCGAGGGTGGCGTATGTGCATGGTAGCCTCTTCACAACCGAGGCACTTGAGACCTACAGCAGGCGCCTGGCTCCCAAGGTCCCGGTCTCCGAGCCCCGCTTCTTCTACCTATCTGGGGGTGCCGAAGCCGTGGAGACGGCGGTCAAGTTCGCACGGCAGCTCCAGGTGGCGCGAGGTGAGCCTCGTCGCGATCGGGTCATCTCGCGCTGGGGCTCCTACCATGGTGCGACGCTAGGGACGCTGGCGCTCTCGGGCAAGCCTTCCATGCGCAACCTGTACGCGCCCATGTTCCAGGACATGCCCCACATCGAGGCTCCCTATTGCTACCGTTGCCCATTCCACTTGAGCTACCCGGAGTGCGGCCTCGCCTGCGCCCGACAGCTCGAGACCGAGGTCCTACGGCAGGGGGCCGGCCGGGTGGCGGCTTTCCTGGCAGAGCCGGTCGGGGGCGCCACCCTGGGCGCGATCGTGCCTCCTGAAGGATACTGGTCACTCGTACGCGAAATCTGCAGCCGGTACGGAGTCCTGCTCATTGCCGACGAAGTCCTGACAGGCTTTGGCCGCACCGGAACCTGGTTTGCCGTGGAGCAATTCGGCATCCGGCCCGACATCCTGGTGATGGGCAAAGGGGCAGCGGGCGGCTACTTCCCGCTGAGCATCACGGGGGTCCATGCGCGGGATGTCGAGACGGTGCGCCGGGCGCAGGGCGACTTTAACCACGGCGGAACCTTTTCCCACCATGCGGTAGGTGCGGCGGCGGCCCTCGCAACGCTCGACTTCATGGAGACGCATGACTTGGTGGCACGCTCAGCGCGCCTAGGCCGGGCACTGGGTAGGGCGCTTGCGTCCGTGCTGGATACCTGCCCGGCCGTCGGGGATGTGCGCGGCCTCGGCATGCTGTGGGCGGTCGAGCTTGTGGCCGACCGGCGCACGCGTGAGCCTTTTCCGGCGGCTCAGTCACTGGCCGAAAGCGTCTGCGAGCGCGCTATGCAGATGGGAGTGCTGCTCTACCCAGGCCACGGCGGGGCAGACGGCATTCGCGGCGACCACGTAATGGTTGCTCCTCCGTTCATCGCAACGGAGGAGCAACTCGAGACCATTGTTCTAGTCCTGCGAAGGGCGATCGACTCGTTAGTCGGCACTTCCAGATCGGCCCACCGCTGACGTAGCCCCGACCGCATCCTCGACCACCGATAGGGCGCGATCTATGTCCTCGCTTTCGATTCCGTAGTGTGTTACCGCCCGCAACCGCCGCGGGCCGGTGGCGTTTATCAGCACCCCCCTTGCTGCAAGCGCAGTCGAGACAGCACGGGCCGTGAGCCGGCCCGGCGCCAGGTCAAACAGAACGATGTTCGTCGGCACGCGCGATGGATCGAGCAGGATGCCTGGTACGCGAGCCAAGCCGTCGGCCAAGCGGCGTGCATTGGCATGGTCTTCGGCCAGGCGATCGACCATTGTCTCCAGGGCAACTATCCCGGCGGCAGCGAGAACGCCGGCTTGGCGCATCGCCCCTCCCAGGAGCTTTCGGCTGCGGTGCGCTCGCTTCACGAAGTCTGCCGAGCCGCAGATGAGGGATCCCACAGGAGCCGCGAGTCCCTTAGAGAGGCAGAAACTCACGGAGTCGACGTTCAGCACGATGACAGACGGCGGCAGCCCC
>Ga0316622_100001861_pt1 | contig 14186 bp, 15 predicted proteins | sample OWC_Aug_OW2_C1_D_FD_207646 | JGI IMG/M metagenome (GOLD analysis project Ga0316622, IMG submission 207646) | Wetland soil microbial communities from Old Woman Creek delta, Ohio, United States - OWC_Aug_OW2_C1_D5_C | ecosystem: Environmental > Terrestrial > Soil > Wetlands | place: USA: Ohio... | reverse complement strand
ACGGCGAGGAAGCGGACAGCGTCGCCACGCATTTCGCTACCGAGGGCGGACAGAAGCTGCGCATGCTCATGGACTGGTATCTGGGCGAGATGGTGTTGTTCAACTACACCTTCACGGACCGCTTCGACTACGAACTGAAGGAATCCGAACGCGAGTTGCGCGACCTGCAGAAGGAGGCGCAGAAGCGGATACCGCGCGAGGACATCGAATTCACCAGCCGCTATCCCGACACGTTCCGCTTCGTCGCGTGCAGTCCGGACAGCCGCTACTGTCCGAGCGTCAAGTACTGGAAGATGCTGATCTACCCGCTAATGGGCGAGATCATCCGCTACATGGACGGCGTCGGCGTGGAGATCGAGACGCAGATGCGCGCGCGCAAGCCGGAGGTGATGGCGCAGATCGAAGCGTTCAAAGCCGCCAGGCGCAAGTGAGACCTGCGAAAGTGAAACCGGCGCAGGCAGAACGGGCCGCAGTGATTGCACGCGCGGCGCGCAGCGGCGGAGAATGATGCGCGAGGACGAAGGCAGGAGGCAGACCGACATGGACAAGATGGAGCGACCGGACGAAGAGTGGCAGCGCCTGCTCTCGCCCGAGCAGTACAAGGTTCTGCGCCACGAAGGCACCGAGCGCGCAGGCACCAGCCCGCTCAACGACGAGAAGCGCAAGGGCGCGTATGTGTGTGCCGGCTGCGGCCAGCCGCTGTTCACCTCCGACATGAAGTTCGACAGCGGCACCGGCTGGCCCAGTTTCTACACCGCGATGCCTGGCGCGCTCGAGACCCGGCTCGATCGCAAATTCTTCATGGTGCGCACCGAGTATCACTGCGCGCGCTGCGGCGGGCACCAAGGACACGTGTTCGAGGACGGCCCTGCACCCACCGGCCTGCGCTACTGCAACAACGGCGTGGCGCTTCGCTTCGTCCTCGAGGAATAGCAAGCATGCAGATGCGTGCGCAGGGCGCGAGCCTCGTGCGCACCGGCTTGCGCGTGGAACACGGGCTGGACGAGCTCGAGCGCCTCTACGCGCTGGCACGTCAGCTCTGTCGCGATGAATTCATCGCCGAGGAAACACGCGAGCTGCACGCGCTCTATTCGCACGTCTCGCTGGGGCTGGTGGACGGGCTGCGGCGCGAGCTCGCAGCGAAGCTGGAGCTGCCCCACGAGGCGTTCTCGCGCGACCGCTTCTCCGTGCACGGCTGCGGGCCGGTTGGGCTGCACGACGACTTCTTCCGTTTTCCCTACGTCTACTTCGTCATTGTCGTCGCCCATGCCGGCCGGCTCGGACTGGTGGACGGCAGCACACGCGCGAGGGCGCACGCGCCTGGCGAAATCGTCCTGCTCGACCCACGCCGCAAGCACGCGCTAGTGCCAGCAGGACTGACCGCCGAGGAGCATCCCTACGAGAGCACACACGCGCCGGTGCACGAACCCGATCTGCAGTTCATGTTCCTGGACTTCGACCTGCACCGCCCCGATCTGCGCGCGCGCTTTCGCCGCGCGCTTGCGCCGGCATGATGCAGTACGCAATCAAGGTGCTGATCACCGCGCTCGTGGTCGTCGCGGTGTCGGAGACGGCGAAGCGCAATTCGCTAGTCGCGGCGCTGATCGCGTCCCTGCCGCTCACGTCGTTGCTCGCGTTCGTGTGGCTGTACGCGGACACCCACGATACCGCGCGCATCGCAGGCCTCGCGATCGACATCCTATGGCTTGTGGTGCCGTCGCTGGCGCTGTTCGCGGTGTTGCCGCTGCTGCTGCGCCTGGGCTGGGGCTTCTGGGCCAGCCTGGTAGCGGCGTGCGCCTGCACGGCACTCGCCTACGCATTCACGATCTTCGTCGTGCGCCGCCTGATGCAGGGTTCGTAGGTCGTCGGCTCGCGGGAACCGAATGCACGCTCCCGGCGCGGGCTCAGAGCAGGTTGTTCTCGGCCTTGCAGTACTGTAGTTGTTTGCCGGATTCGCGCGTTTCGCTCAGGCGCTCGTAGATGTGCGCGTGCCAATCGGCCACGTCCTCGGGCTGGGCGAGAACCGGCAGATGCGGCGGCGTGTGAGCGGCCGGACCGATGGCAGTAGCAGCCGATTGACCGCAATCGCTGAGGCAGGTGCCTGCGATGACCGCTGCGCTGTGCTCCGCTTGCGCCTGGCTCAGGATGAGAACGCGAACGTCGGTGGTGCAGCGTGGCGCGGCGTGTAAGTTTGACATCAGCATAGCCGACACACACAGCAGTGCGACCCAGGCATACCCCAATGAATATTTCATACCACCTCCCTCGGTGTGTACCCGAGCCCCCAGCATACACCATGCCTTTCGGCATGTGCCACCCTTGGGGTGTCGGCTCCACGCGTCACCCGATTCGTCTCAACGCGCATGCCGCCTTCTGCGTTTACCCCAGGTAGCGCTGCAGTTCCTCGGCACTTGCCTTGCGCGCCACCGTGCCGGGCGGATGCCGGTACCAGCCCGGGTCCGTGTAGTCGCCGGCGTGCTGCTCATCGCGCACCTTGACCACGGTGAACATGCCGCCCATCTCGAGGAGCCCGAACGGTCCTTCGCCCATCATCATCGGCAAGGTGTTCTCCGGCAACGGCATATGGCCCATCGCGGTGTGCGCCGCGTGTTCAGCCATGCCCTTTTCGCCCATTGCCATGTAGTCCGGCACGAGCTTGCGGATATGCGTCGCAAGTCCGTCCTGGTTGACGCCGAGCATATTCGGAACGCCGTGCCCCATCGCGTTCATGGTGTGGTGCGACTTGTGGCAATGCAGGGCCCAGTCGCCGGGCAGATCGGCGACGAATTCGCCCACGCGGATGTTGCCCACCGGCACCAGCATGGTGGTTTCCCGGTAACGCGCAGACGGTGCAATCCAACCCGAATCCGTCCCGGTGACTTCGAAGGCGGTGCCATGGATATGGATGGGATGCTCGTGCATGGACACGTTCGCGATTCGGATACGCACGCGCTCGCCCACGCGCGCCACCAGCGGGTCGATGCCCGGGAACACGCGGCTGTTGAAGGTCCACATGTTGAAATCGGTCATCACCGAAGGGTCGGGCCGCCAGGTGCCGGCGTGCACGGCGAAGTTCATCAGCATGATGCAGTAGTCGCGGTCGATCTTCGGCTGCTCCGATACGCGCGGATGCACCACGAAGAATCCCTGCATGCCCAGTGCCATCTGCACCATCTCGTCGGCGTGCGGGTGATACATGAAGGTGCCGTTCTGGCGCAGCGTAAATTCGTATACGAAGGTTTCGCCCGGCTGGATGTGCGGCTGGGTGAGACCGGCCACGCCGTCCATGCCGTTCGGCAGGAAGATGCCGTGCCAGTGCACGCTGGTGTGTTCGGGCAGCCGATTGGTCACCAAGATGCGTACGCGATCGCCCTCCACGCATTCGATGGTGGGGCCGGGTGTCTGTCCGTTGTAGCCCCAACACTTCACCACCATGCCAGGTGCGAACTCCCGCTCGACCTCCTCGGCGATGAGGTGGAACACCTTCACGCCCTGGTCCAGCCTGTACGCAAGCGTGCTGCCGTTGGGGGTCACCACTGGCGTGTAGCGCTCACCCGCCAGCGGCTCCAGCGGCGGCTGCGTGCGTGCGGCGGCGCGCTCCTGTGCCGAGGCACTGCGGAAGGCGGCCGATACCACAGCGCCGCCGAGCGCGGCGGCGCTGCTCTTCAACAAGTCTCGTCTGGTGATCATGATGGCCTACTCGTGTGCGTGGGGGGGTGGTGCCGACGCCTCGGCCGGCACTGGTTTGGATGCCTCGGGCGCGCTGGTGGTGATCTCGACGCGGCCGCCCAGCGCGCGCTCGAGATCGACCCAGGCGTGCCAGAACGCCTTCTTCGCTTCGACGTAGCGACCCGCGGTCTGCACCTGCGACTGCTGCGCGAGCAGCAGGTCGTAGGGACCGACCAGCATGCCGTTGTAGAACTTCAGCGTCTCCTCCACGATGGATTGCTGCAGCGGCAGCAGCGCGCGTTCGTAGTGACGCACCGAATCGTTCGCCGCCATCACCTGCGCGCGCGCCGTGCGTGCCTGCGCGCGGATCTCCACCGCGAGTGCCGCGACGCTGGCGGCGGCGCTCGCGGACTCCGCCTGTGCCCGAGCGATGCGTCCCTGTCCCTGGTTGAAGATCGGCACGCCCAGTTCGATCTCCGGGCCGAAGAACTTTTCGCCGTCGGCTTCGCGCTTGTAGGCCACGCCCAGTCCGAGCGGCGACAAGAAGCGGAACTGCCGCGTCAGGTGCAACGCCTGCGCGGCTGCCTCTGCCTCCTTGCGTGCCGCCTCGAGATCCAGCCGTTGCGACACGGCCGTCTCTTCGACGCGCGCGAGCTCGGGCAGCGTCCGCGGAAGTTCGGGCAGCCGCTGCGGAGTGCGCCACTGCGTATCCGCTCCCCACAGCCCCATCAGTTCGTTGAGCTTCTCCCGGTCCATCGCCAGCCGTGCCTGCGCCTGCGCGAGCTCTAGTGCGGTTTGCGCGTGGAACGCCTGCTGCATCGCCTGTTCGCGCCGGCTCAGGTTGCCTGCCTCAAGTTGCCTGCGCGCAAGTTCCGCCGCCGCCCCGGTGCTGTCGGCTACCTGCTGGGCGAGTTCCAGCGCCTGCGCATCGCCGACCACCGTGTAGTAATGCGCTTTCACCTGCGCCGCGAGATCGAGCACGCGCTGGCCCACCTGCGCGATGACGCGATCGGCCTGGGCGCCGGCAATCTTCCTGCGCACCGAGAGGCTGAGCAGACCGATCACGTCCTGCACGATGCCGGCCTCGACGATCGTGCCGGGATCGCCGTAGAACAGGCTGAGCGAGAGCACTGGGTTATCCAGCAGACCCGCTTCGACCAGATCTGCCTGAGCGATGCCGAGACGCTCGAAATCGGCCTGCAGGCGGCGGTTGTTCACCAGCGCGATGCGCACTGCGTCATCAGCGCTCAACGGGTGCGCCAGCAGGCGATCGATTGCCTCGCGCGCTCCGGGTATATCCGGCACGCCCGCTTTCCATTTCACCTCGCCATCGACGCGGGCTGCGAGCGTATCCTGGACGAGGGAGAAGCTCTGTGCCGGATCGACAGTCGCGCATCCGGCGAGGGAGAACGCGATGCAGACGACTGTGGCGAGCGCACTGGCTCTAGCGATGGTGCGCATGCGCGTCCTCCTCCTGAGGCGCCGGCTCGGCTTGACCGCTGTGTCCCGCGTGCGGACCGGTCTCCGGTGCCGGAGTCGACGCTGAGAATCCACGCTGGTAGCGTGCGATGGCATCCGGCGCATCGTCGATGCGCGCGGCGACCGCGTGGGGATTGGCCGGGTGATCGATGGGATAGTCAGGCGCCGGAACCGACGCACAGGCGGCCAACATCAGCGCCGCACACGGCGACATCAATGTCTTGGGGGAGAGCATTCGAACCTCCTACGACTGCGCAGACGAACCGGCCCCGCGCAAGCGCGCGTTGCCGGAGCATGTCAGGGGACGCGCGGGCGCGTCCGGCCGTACTCAGTGCGCGAGTGGAGGCGGGTGTGGCTGTTCCGGTGCGAACGCGGCTGGAACCAGCGGTGGGCTGAGGTCGAAGCGGCGCGCAGGGACGTGCGCCGAGAGCGTGAGCGAAACGGTCAGTACGGGTGCGCACGCCAAGTGGCATGCGCCGCAGTCGCTGCACGCCAGATGGCCGGCTTGTCCATCGGTGTGCTGCGGTTCGTGGCCGGCGTGATGCACGGACGCGTGATCGTGCTCCATCGCACTGGGCTGCGTGCCGTGCTGGCAAAACGGCATGGCGAGCGCAGCCATTGGCTGCAGCGGCAGCCAGCCGATGAGCAGGGCCAGGATCAGCATGGCGAGGAAGGGGCGCACCTAATCAGTATAGTCCCGCGCGAGCCATCTCGGCGAACGCCGAGGGCCCGTCACACCAGCTCCGGCGACAGGGCCGCGCGCAGCACCACCTCGCTGCCGTGTCCGCGCGTGCGTCGCACGAGCCACAGGATGGCGCCCTTGCGCAGCGCCCATTCCTGCGGCTCGCCCGCCAGCAGCAGACCGGCAACCTGGCCGAGCGTGGGCTGGTGGCCCACCACCAGGACGGCATGCTTCGCCTTCGGCCACTGCGCCGCCGCAATCACCGCCTGCGGATCGGCGCCCGGCGCGATTGACGGCACCGTCTCGAACTCGGTGGTGAATGCCACCGCGGTCTCCTGCGCGCGTCTCGCCGGGCTCACCAGTACACGTGCCCCCGGCGGCAGGTGTTCCCTGAGCCATCTCGCGACACGCGCAGCCTGCTTGTGACCTTTCGCGGTCAGTCTCCGCGCCGAATCGGGTGCGCCGTCCTCGGCTTCCGCGTGGCGCCACAGGATCAGGTCCATGCTCTAGCGTCTCCTCGTTTTGCTGCTACCAGAAGCGTTCGGTGTCGCGGAAGCGCTTCCACGCCTTGGGCAGCGACGATAGGTGATCTTCGGCCAGTGCTGCGGCCCAGCCGCGCAGCATGCCGATCGCCTCGCCCGCCGGTTCCTGTGCGCAGGCCGCGCGCAGCGCATGGCACAGCCGGTCCACCGTCGCCGCGTCGTTCAGCCCGCCGAGCAGTTCCTGCAGGCGCGTCAGCGCACCCAGGTAGGCGCGCACCGCCTTGCGCTCGAACAGGCCGCCGACGAATTCCGCGGCATAGCGCAGCTTCTTCCCCTCTATGCGCAGTGCATGCAATCCCGCGTGATCGAGTTGAGCGTGCCCGCGCCCACGCTTGATCACCTTCCGATGCCGCCGCTCGAGCGTGCGCTCGGCGAACGGGAGCAGGGTCGTGGCGCGCGCGGCCTGCGCCTGCGCGTCGATCGGCTCTCCCCAGGGACGGCGCAGAAACAGTCCATTCAGCCCAAGCAGCAGCCGAGTGTACCGTGCACTCACCAGCGCATCGCGCGCAATGCGCCCTGCCTCCTCGCGCAGTGCGTCGGCATGCCGGGCGAGACGCTGCAGGCTGGGGTCGTCACTAAATGCGTGCAGCAGTTGCGGCAGCGTGGACAGCACGAACACGTCCCAGTCGCGTGCCGGGCCGAGGCAACGGTCGAGCCAGCGCAGCTCGTCCAGCGTCGCGGTATAGCTCGCGCGGGGGAAAACGGTGTCGAACATGGCCATCGCCGAGCGCAGCCGGCGCAATGCCACGCGCGCCTGATGCAGGTACTCCGCGTCGGTGCCGGCAATGACGCCGTATTCGTTCGCCTGCAGCTGCTGCACGCAGCTGAACACGATCGCGCGGAACGCCACTTCCAGATCGGTTGCTCGATCCAGGCGCGGGGTCTGAGCGCGCACCGGCGTGGGTTCCTCGCCCAGCGCGAGCGCGAAGCCGCGTTCGGCCTTGCTCGCGGGTTCCAGCCGCACGGGAATCTGCTGCACGAGAGCGTCTGCGAATTCGAGCAGTACCGAGGCACTGCCCAATTTCAGTTCTAGTTCGATCTCGCGGATCGGCTCGCGCCGCTCGCCGGCCTGGATTTCGCCGATGTCCACGCACAACTCGATGGTGGTGCCGGGTGCCGGCGACAGCAGCCGCGTGCTGCGCCGGAAGTCGGCGATGAACACCGGGGCGAGCGCGGCGCGCACTGCCGCGTCGTTGAACAGCGGCGCCAGCGCGGGATGAGCCAGCGCCTGCTGATCGATCAGCGGCATGGCCAGGCGCGTCTCGATCTCATGCCGCCTATGCAATCCGCCCTCCGCGCTACCGCCGAACTTGAGCGTCTGCACCCAGCGCGAGCCCTCACGCCGCAGGCGCAGCGCGGTCTGGGACCGCTGCAGCACCCGGTCCGGTGTGTCGTAGTAGACACTGTGCATGGTGCGCGTGCTCGTGCGCCCCGTTGCGCAGGCCCGGATCAGGGGCAGGCGCGCGATGCGGCGTGCATCGATATCGCCGAGCGCGAGCTTGAGCTCAATCTCGACGTGATCCTGCCCCGGCGCGTTCATGCCGCGCCCTTCGCCTTTCTGCGCGGGCGCAGGCGTTTCCTGGCGTCGGCGGTCTCGGGCAGCGGCGTGCTGGCGAGCTCCTCCAGCAGTTCGATCTGCGCGCAGTGCGCGGTCTGGCCCTTGCCGGGTCCGCGCAGGTGGTAGTGGCCGTTGGCGTCCATCTCCCAGGCCTGGGTGCTGTCGTCGAGGTACTTGCGTAGGCCCTCTTCCACCACGCGTTTCTTCAGGCGCGGATCGAGGATCGGCAAGCTCACCTCGATGCGGCGGAAGAAGTTGCGCTCCATCCAGTCGGCGCTCGAAATGAAGGTGTCGCCGGTGCTCACGAAGTGGAAAGCGCGGTGATGTTCCAGGAAGCGCCCGATGATGGAACGCACGCGGATGTTCTCCGACAGCCCTGGGATTCCCGGCCGCAGGCCGCACACGCCGCGCACGATGAGGTCGATGCGCACCCCGGCACTGGATGCGGCGTACAGCGCGTCGATCGTGTCGCCGTCGAGCAGTGAATTCAGCTTGGCGACGATGCCGGCCTTCCTTCCGGCGGCCGCCGCCTCCGCCTCGAGCTTGATCGCGCTCTGCAGTTGCGAATGCAGCGTGAACGGCGACTGCCACAGGTGGCGCAGCTTGCCCGCCTTGCCCAGCCCGGTCAGTTGCATGAACACGTCGTTGACATCCGCACATACTTCCTCGTTTGCGGTGAACACACCGAAGTCGGTGTACAGGGTCGAGGTGCGCGAGTGATAGTTGCCGGTGCCGATGTGGCAGTAGCGGCGCAGCCGCGCGCCTTCGCGGCGGACCACCATCGCCAGCTTCGCGTGCGTCTTGTGCCCGACCACGCCGTAGACCACGTGCGCGCCGACTTCCTCCAGCTGGGCAGCCCAGCTCAGATTCGCTTCCTCGTCGAACCGCGCCATCAGCTCGACCACCACCGTGATTTCCTTGCCGCGGCGCGCCGCGTCGATGAGGATGCGCATCAACTCGGAGTCAGCGCCGGTGCGGTATACGGTCTGCTTGATCGCCACCACGTCGGGGTCCTTCGCCGCCTGTGCGACGAAGGCGATGACCGGCTTGAACGACTGGAACGGGTGATGCAGGAGGATGTCGCCCTTGGCGATGGCGATGAAGATGTCGGGTTGTTTGACCAGCGCGGCCGGCACGCCGGGCGCGAAGACCGGGTATTTGAGGTTCGGGCGGTCGACCCAGTCGGGCACCTGCATCAGGCGCACCAGGTTCACCGGGCCGGTCACCTGGTAGAGATCGTCCGCCCCCAGCCCGAACTGCTGCAGCAGAAATTCGCTCATCGCCGGTGGACACAAGTCCGCCACCTCCAAGCGTACGGCGTCCCCGAAATGGCGCTGCGGCAATTCGCCCTGCAGCGCGATGCGCAGGTTCTTCACTTCTTCCTCGTCCACGAACAGGTCGCTGTTGCGGGTGACGCGGAACTGGTAGCAGCCCTGTACCTCCATGCCCGCGAACAGTTCGCCCACATGCGCGTGAATGATGGAGGAGAGGAACACGAATCCGTGATCGCAGCCCGCCAATTCCTTCGGCAGTTCGATCACGCGCGGCAGCACGCGCGGGGCCTGCACCAGTGCGATGCCGGAGCTGCGGCCGAAGGCATCCTTGCCCGAAAGCTGCACGGCGAAGTTCAGGCTCTTGTTGAGGATGCGCGGGAACGGGTGCGCCGGATCCAGTCCGATGGGCGTGAGCACCGGCATGATCTCGCGGAAAAAGTAGGTGGAGATCCATTCGCGCTGGGCGGCGGTCCACTCCCTGCGTCGGAGGAAGCGAATGCCCTGTTTGGCGAGCGAGGGCAGGACGGCTTCGTTCCACAGCGAATACTGCGCGGCCACCAGTTCGTGCGCGATGCGCGAGACCTCGCGGTACACGCGCGAAGGCGGCTGCCCGTCGCTGCCCGGCGCATCCGCCCCCGCGTCGATCTGCGCCTTCAGGCCCGCGACGCGGATCTCGAAAAACTCGTCCAGGTTGCTGCTGACGATGCACAGGAAGCGCAGGCGTTCGAGCAGTGGAATGGCGGAATCGGCCGCCTGCGCCAGCACGCGCCGGTTGAACTCGAGCAGCCCAAGTTCCCGGTTGAGATAACGATTAGAGAACGGACGCACCGGCGAGATCACCGCATTTTCGTCATTTTGCGCACTGGTGCCCTTGCTCTGGTCCATCCTTCCACCACGCTTACCTCGGCGCGACATACCCCGAGGCTTCGTCTGCGCCGGAGCCGAAAAAGTGCTGCTCCATCTGCTCGGCGAGGTACTGGCGTGCCTTCTGGTCCGCCAGGTTCAACCGCATTTCGTTGATCAAGCGCTTCTGGTGCTCCAACCACTCCTGCCAGGCGTCCTTGGAAACCTGCTCGTAGATGCGCTTGCCCAGCGCACCGGGGTAGGGCGGGAAATCCAGTCCTTCGGCATCGCGGCCGAGCTTGACGCAATGTACGGTTCGAGCCATGCGATTGTCTCCTGAGGCGGTACGCGATTGTGTTACAGCGCGGTTGCAACCGCCAGCGTGCTGCGCTGCAAGCCCGTCCCTAAAGCGGCTTGATCAGTACCTGCGAGCGGCGCTGGTAGTTGTACAGCTGCTGCTTGCGCTGCGGCAGCGCATCGACCTCGGTGGGCGCGAAGCCGCGTTCGATAAACCAGTGCGCCGCGCGCGTGGTGAGCACGAACAGGCGCTTGACACCGAGCGTACGTGCCTGCGCCTCGACACTGCGCAGGAGGCGATCGCCCGCGCCGGCGTTGCGGTAATCGGGATGCACCGCCAGGCAGGCCAGTTCCCCGGTTTGCTCGGACGCGAACGGATACAGCGCGGCGCAGCCGACGATGAAGCCGTCGTGCTCGAGCAGGCTGAAGCGTTCGATCTCGCGCTCGAGCAGTTCGCGCGAGCGCTTGACCAGCGTGCCGTCCGCCTCCAGCGGCTCGATCAGTTGCAGTACGCCACCGACGTCGTCGATGCCCGCCTGGCGCAGGCGCTCCAGCGGGTCGCGTGCCACCATCGTTCCCACGCCGTCGTGGGTGAACAGTTCCAGCAGCAGGGCGCCGTCCTGATGACGCGACAGCAGATGGACACGCGAAACCCCAGCGCGGCAGGCCTTGATCGCCGCTGGCAGGTACAGGCGCGCGTCCTCCTGCAGGTTGGCGTCGGAGAGCAGCCGCACCTCGGCTGCCGAGACGGTGAGTTCGCGCAGCAGCGCGCCGGTGGCATCGGCGACGCCGGCCTGGTCGGTGAGGAACACCAGCTTGTCGGCGCCCAGCGCGATGGCCGCTTCCGCGGCGACGTCCTCCATCGTCAGGTTGAAGATCTCGCCGGTGGGCGAGTAGCCCAGTGGCGAGATCAGGACCAGCTCGCCGGCATCGAGGCGCGTGCGGATCGCATCAGCGTGAACCTTGCGCACCTCGCCGGTGTAGAGCATGTCGGTGCCGTCCACCACGCCGCGCGGCTGCGCGGTGACGAAATTGCCCCCGGCCACGCGTATGTCCGCATTGGCCATCGGTGAATTCGGCAACCCCATCGATAATAGCGCCTCGATCTCCACGCGCAGCCGCCCGGCGGCCTGCTTGGCGTGCTGCAGGGTGGCCTCGTCGGTCACGCGCACGCCGCGCACGAACCTGCCCACCTCGGCGCCGGTCGCACGCTGCGCCTCGATCTGGGGGCGCGTGCCGTGCACCAGCACCAGCCGCACGCCCAGGCTGGCCAGTAGGTTCAAGTCGTGCGTGAGGGCGACGAACTTGCCGTCGGCGACCACCTCGCCGCCGAAGCCGACCACGAAAGTGCGGCCGCGGAAAGCATGAATGTAGGGCGCAGCCGACCGGAACCAGTCGACGAACCGGGTGGCGGGAGGCGAAACCATGGCTTCTTCAGTCGCTGGCCGCCGCCTACTTCGGTCCCATGCGGATGGCGCCATCGAGGCGGATGGTCTCTCCATTGAGCATGACGTTCTCCGCGATGTGTTTGACCAACTGGGCGTACTCGGCCGGCTTGCCCAGGCGCGAGGGGAAGGGCACCTGTTTACCGAGCGAGTCCTGCACCTCCGGGGGCATGCCCAGCAGCATGGGCGTCTCGAAGATGCCCGGCGCGATGGTGACCACGCGAATGCCGCTGCGCGATAGATCGCGCGCGATCGGCAGCGTCATGCCGACTACCCCGCCCTTGGACGCCGAGTAGGCAGCCTGGCCGATCTGGCCGTCGAAGGCTGCGACCGACGCGGTGTTGACGATGACGCCGCGCTCGCCCGCCGCATTGGGCTGCAATTTCGACATGGCGTCGGCGGCGAGCCTGATCATGTTGAAGGTGCCGATCAGGTTGATCGTGACGACGCGCGCGAAGGTCGCGAGCTGGTGCGGTCCGTCCTTGCCTATGGTCTTCTCGCCGATCGCGATGCCTGCGCAATTGATCAGACCGTGCAGTGCCCCGAAGGCTGACAGCGCGAGATCGACCGCGGCCTTGCCCTGCGTCTCGCTGGTCACGTCGGTCATGATGAAACGCGCCTGCTTTCCGAGCTTCTGGGCGAAGGCCTCGCCGTCGGCCTTGACGTCGGCAATGACGACGTTGCCGCCGTTGGCCACCACCATCTCGGCGGTGGCGGCGCCCAGCCCGGAGCCGCCGCCGGTGACCAGGAAGGTGCTGTTGCGAATGTCCATGTTCTATCCTGCCAGTAAAAGAAAGGAAAAAGCGAAGTATAGGCGAGGGCGGTGCGGCTAAAAGTCGCCCCATAGCGCGTGCATGGCCGAGACCGCTGCCAGCGCAGCGGTCTCGGTGCGCAGCACGCGCGGGCCAAGCCGCACCGGCAGAAAGCCGCATGCCTGCGCCAGGTCCTGTTCGTCGGGCGCGAGGCCGCCTTCCGGGCCCACCAGCAGCAGGACCCCGGTGGGTGCCGGAAAATCGCGCAAGCGCGCCTGCGCGATTGGGCTGAGCATCAGGCGCAGCCGCGTGTCGGGCGCGGGCAGGGCGCCGAGCCAGTTAGGAAAGGTCTCGATGGGCATAACCTGCGGCACGCGGTTGCGCCCGCACTGTTCGCAGGCGGAAATCGCCAGATTCTGCCAGTGATCCACGCGACGGCTGGCGCGCTCCTCGCGCAGGCGAACCACGCTGCGTTGGGTCTCCAGCGGCTGGATTTCGGCTACGCCGAGTTCCACCCCTTTCTGCAGGGTGAAATCCATGCGCTCGCGCGCGCTGATGCCCTGCGCGAGTGTCACCTGAAGGCTCGCTTCGACATCGCGGTCGAAGCGCTCGGAAACGAGCACCGACACGCCGGACTTGGTCACGCTGGAGATCGCGGCCGACCATTCGCTGCCGTCGCCGCTGAATATACGCACGGCATCGCCGGGACCCAGCCGCAGCACGCGCGCGGCGTGATGTGCGGAGGGATCGGGCAGCTGCAGGCGCGCACCGGGTGTGGGATCGGTATCGCAGAACAGGCGTGGGACGCGGGCGGCCCCGCCGAGTGGTTTGGACTGATTCATCGTCGGATTCTGCCATTCGCGCGGGGATCACGTCATCGCGCGGGCCATGCGGCGCGTTTTGGATGCGTGGCATATGCCTTGCACCCCCCGCCGGCAGCCGCCATCTTGCGCTTTACGGGTGCCCCCAGACATGCGGGCGCGAGATAATGACAACGATGCAGATCGCTTCGAAACACGACGCGCAGATTCTCGAGCGCGTGACCGCTGCCGTGCGCAGAGTCGCCGCCGAGGAAATCATGACCCGCTTCCAGCGGGTGGGACACGAGCGCAAGTCCGACGGCAGCCTGTTTACTCAGGCCGACCTCGCCGCCCAGACTGCGCTGGTCGAGGCGCTGCAGCGCATCCACGACGTGCCGGTGATGGGCGAGGAGATGAGTGCCGAGCGTCAGGGCGAGCTCTGGATCAGCGGCGAGGCTGGCATCTGGTGCGTCGACCCGATCGACGGCACGTCCAACTTCGTCAACGGGCTGCCTTACTTCGCAGTGTCGGTTGCCTTCCTGCGCGGCGGCCGCAGCGAACTGGGCGTGGTCTACAACCCCTTGCAGGACGAGGCCTTCACCGCTCGACGCGGCCATGGCGCCCAGCTCAACGGGCAACGCCTGCCGTTGCGTCCCGGCGCCCCGCAGCTGCGCCAAGGCATTGCCGGCATCGACTTCAAGCGCCTGACCCCGAAGCTCGCCTGCCTGCTGGCATCGCAGCCCCCTTATTCGTCCCAGCGCAACTTCGGGGCGGGAAGCCTGGACTGGTGCTACGCGGCTGCCGGGCGCTTCGATCTCTACCTGCACGGGGGCCAGAAACTCTGG
>Ga0316622_100001860_pt1 | contig 14189 bp, 15 predicted proteins | sample OWC_Aug_OW2_C1_D_FD_207646 | JGI IMG/M metagenome (GOLD analysis project Ga0316622, IMG submission 207646) | Wetland soil microbial communities from Old Woman Creek delta, Ohio, United States - OWC_Aug_OW2_C1_D5_C | ecosystem: Environmental > Terrestrial > Soil > Wetlands | place: USA: Ohio... | reverse complement strand
CGCTGCGACACCGCGCGCGCGAGGACCGGGAGCGTAGGGCCCGCAACACGTCCCGTTGGACAATCACCTCTCGAGCACGGAGTTCCTACGTCTATCGGTTCGGGGGCCGTACGCGCTCGATCCGATGTAGTCGGACTTCCAGGGGCGCACGGGCGTGTCGGTTCCAGTCAGACTACCAGGGAGTTGATGTTTTTGGGGGGGTTACCGGGGATATCCTGGGCGACGAGGGCTACGCTCTTCTTGACCAGCTCGCGCAGGTAGACCCTGTCCTGTTCCGTCAGAAACACGTAGGGCAACAGCTCGTGGGCGCCCTCACGGTAGTGGAGCCCACCGATGTTGACCTCATTCAGATCCGCGCCTTTCTCGACCACCGAGTACAGATCTTCCACGGATTCGATGATCACCATGACCGATTCGTTCCGGAACAGGTTGTCGACGACTTGCCGCGCCGTCTCCTCGAGAGTGAAGAACGACACCTTGATGTTAGAAGGCACGCTCGAGGTGTAAAACTTCTTTTCCCATGCGCTGTTGGCGATTCGGTCGTTCGCGATGACGATCCGGTCGGGCTTGAGCGCCCGCGCCCAACCCAATACAACTTGCCCGTGGATCAGACGATCGTCCACTCGCACCAGACAGAGCGGCATCACAGATTCTCCCAATCCAGGATTGCCATGTTCTCCCGTCCCTTGGCGACGATCTCCTCCGCCAGCTCTTCGATCGGCACTTCATTCCGGCGGTAGAGGAAAGCGATGAGCATGGGCAGGCTGAGTCCCGTGACCACCCGCACATTTCTGTGCCTCCGCGCGACGGCCAGACCCGCGTGGCTGCAGCTACCGCCGAGAAAGTCCGTGAGTACCATGAACTGGTTGTCGGCGCCGCCTTTCGAGATGATGGCGTCGAGTTCTTCGATCAGGGACTGCTGAGATTCTTTCGCATTCGAAATCGGCACGCAATTCGTTATGTCGCCGTAGATCGTGCCGGCAGTCCTGAGAAGCTCGTCCGCGAGGTTGCCGTGAGTGAGCAGGATTCCGTGTATCATGTTGAGCCGGTTTATGGAACGACCCGCACGGGTCATTCCGTGTCGAACCTGAGGTAGTGTCTCGTTTGTCTATCACTCTTCATCATGTCGATCAAGAGATTATTGAACTTTTCGGCCGCGTTGATCCCGTACACTTTGAGCATGTGGTTCATCGCGATCACTTCCGAGATCACGGTGATGTTCTTGCCCGGAAACAGAGGAATCTTCACCTGCGGGATCTTCACCCCCAGAATCGTGGTCGTGCTGTCCCTGAGCCCGTCTCGATTCCAGTCCTTCGACATGTCCCACTCCTCCAGATTCACCGCGACCTCAACGCGCTTCTGCACGCGCACCGAGCGGATCCCGAAGAGATCGTGCACGTTTATTATGCCGACGCCGCGAATCTCCATGTAGTGCTGCAGGTGATCGTGGCCCCTCCCGATGAGGACGTCGTCCGCCTTCTTGATCACCTGCACGGTGTCGTCGGCGACCAGCCGGTGACCCCGCTCCAGGAGATCCAGGGCGATCTCGCTCTTGCCGATGCCGCTGCGGCCCGTGAAGAGCAGCCCCACCCCGTAAACGTCGACCAGTGTCCCATGCAGCATGTCCGTGGGCGCGAAGTAGTCGTCCAGATACTTGATCAACTCGTGGATGAACGGGGTGGTGAGCATCGAAGTGCGCAGCAACGGCACGTGTTTCTCGGCCGCGGCTTCGGTGAGCTCCGGGGGGATTTCGAGGCTGCGCGAGACGATCACACACGGTATGGGAACGGAGAACAGCCGTTCGATGGCGGCCTTCTTCTCGAGCTCGGATCGCGTGTTCAGGTACAGTATCTCGGTTTCGCCCAATATCTGAATGCGCTCGTTCAAGAAGTTCTGCATGAAGCCGGTGAGCGCGAGCCCGGGGCGATGGAGATCCATGACGGTGATCGGTATCGGTCCCTCCTCGATACCGTTCACCAGTTCGAGAGAGAGAATCTCCCGGGTATTTTCGAAAAGGGACTTCGCCGTGAGGGTTTTTTTCTTCATATCGAATCCCGGCCTTCGGGGTCCGGTGCTGGATGCACGGCCGCCACGAAGCCATCGCCCCGTCCGACGGGCAAACCTAAGAGGCCACCTCCTCCTCACCGGCTTCGCCGGTTTCCGGAGCCGGCTTCGTCGTCAGGTCGGACACGCTCTGCTGTTGTTTCCGCCGTTTGATCTTGCCTTTGTGCCGACTCAGTTGCCGTTCGAGTTTCTCCACGCAGCGATCCACAGAGGTGTACATGTCGTCCGATTCCTCAACACCGACGAAATCCCTTCCGTTCACGTGAATTGCGATCTCGAATCTGTATCTGTATTTCTCCAGCGAGAACACCAGGTTGGCAGTCACGATTTGATCGAAGTAGTGCTTCAAGTGCAAGACCTTCTCCTCGGCATAATCCTTGAGTCCGGGCGCCAAGTCGTAATGCCTTGCGGTGGTCGAAACGTTCATGAGCCACCCCTTTCTGATTCTGATGGGAACCGGAAAACGGGCGGTCGCCGCGGGCGCGCTGCGCGACCGCGACTCCGCCGATCGCTCGATCCGAGCGAACCGAAAACCGTCCGCCGGGAACACGAGCGTTTACACAAAATTTGGCTGGGAGAAGTTCGGTATTCTGAGGCCGATGAATCGGGTTATGCCGTGGAGTGCGTCCGATAGGGATCACTGGATACTCGATCCGGGTTTATCTAGTTTCGGCTACTATTATTATACGCGATTCCCGGAAAATGGCAAGCTCTTTGGTACAGCGCAAGTGTATATCAGATAAAGAATTAGAACTCTCAAAATTGCTTCCGCAACCGAGCCGGCAGAATGTCCAGCTGTTCCCGATACTTGGCCACCGTCCGGCGTGCGATCTGGAGCCCGTCTTTTTTGAGTATATCGGCTATCTTCTGGTCGCTCAAAGGAATACGCGCGTCTTCCGCCTCGATTATCCGCCGGATCTTGTCTTTGGCGCTCTTCGCCGAGACTTCTCCCCCGTCGTCGGTTCCCAGACTGCTGGAGAAGAAGTACTTGAGCTCGAAAACGCCTCGCGGTGTCTGCACGTACTTGTTGGTCGTCACTCGGCTCACGGTTGATTCGTGCATGTTGATTTCGCTCGCCACCTGCTGGAGCGTGAGCGGCTTGAGATAGGCGGTTCCCCGTTCGAAGAAGTCGCGCTGCTTGCGAGCGATGCACTCCATCACCTTGACCATGGTGCGACGGCGCTGCTCGATGGTCTGGATCAACCACTTGGCGGACTTGAGGCGCGAATTGATAAAGTCACGCGTTTCACGGTCGCTGTCCCGCATGTCCTTCATCAGCTCGTCGTGGTAGGACTGGCTTACCCGGAGCCGCGGTATGTTCCTGTCGTTCAAGTACACCACGTACTTGCCGTCCACGTTGTCGACGACGAGGTCCGGTATGACGTACTTGGGCTCGTCGGCCACGACTTCCAGCCCCGGCTTGGGGTCCAGCGTGCTGATGAGCCGCGCGTTGTCCTGGATCTCCTGCACCGAAACCTTGAGCTTCTTGCTGATCTCGAGGTACTTCTTCTGTTTGAATTCGTCGAAGTGGTCGCGGATGATGCGCGCGGCTGTCGAATCCTCCATACCCCGCGCCCTCAGCTGGAGGAGCAGGCACTCCTGCAGGTTGCGGGCACCCACTCCCGGGGGATCGAATGCCTGAATGATCTCCAGGATCCGATCAACCTCCTCCACCGATACGTTGAAAGTCTGCGCCACCTCCTCGAGATCGCACATCAAATACCCGCTCTCGTCCAGGCTGCCGATCAGGTAATCGCCGATCGTGAGTGCCTTCTCGTCGTCGGTGATGATGCGAAGCTGGCCCGTGAGCTGCTCCGTGAAGCTGCGCTTCGCCACGGGCACTTTTTCGAAAAACTCCTCCTGGGTCTCATCCAGCCCGCCGAGCTCGAACCCGTCGTGGAGATACTCGTCCCAGTCGATCCGCTCGTCTCCCGCTTCTCCGTCTGCCGGTTTGGATTCGTCCTCTTCGCTCCGCGCCTCGACCGCCTCCTCCTTGCGCTCTTCCGGTTCCTCCTGTTCCTCCTCCTCGATTTCCTCGACCTCCTCCAAGAGCGGATTTTCCATGATCTCTTGCTTGAGCATCTGCTGTAACTCGATAGCCGGCATCTGCAGCAGCTTGAGCGCTTGTTGCAGCTTGGGCGTCATGACCAGCTGCTGCCGTTGCCTGAGTTGCAGCCCGAATTTCATTTCCATCAGTATCACCCAGCTCTATTGTTCGTCACGACCTCACAGCGTGAACGATTCCCCGAGGTAGATCTCGCGGACCTCGGCGTCCGCAGCCAGTTCATCGGCCGTACCCGTTCGCTTGATGCTTCCCTCGTACATGATGTAGGCGCGATCGGTTATGCTGAGCGTGTCCCGCACGTTGTGATCCGTGATGAGAACGCCCAGTCCGTTCTCCTTGAGCTTGAGCACGATGCTCTGCAGGTCGGCTACAGCGATGGGATCGATGCCTGCAAACGGTTCGTCCAGGAGCATGAACTTCGGTCGCGTCACCAGCGAACGCGTTATCTCCACCCTTCGCCTTTCCCCACCGGACAGCTGGTAGCCCATGCTCTTTCTTATGTTTTTGATGTCCAGCTCATCCAACAGGCGATCCACCGTCTCCCGTTTCTGCCCCCGGTCGTAGGGCATGGTCTCGACGATCGCCATGAGGTTGTCCTCCACGCTCAGCCCGCGGAATATCGAAGGTTCCTGAGGCAGATATCCGATCCCCATCCGGGCGCGTTTGTACATGGGCTTGTAGGTGATGTCCGCGTCACCCAGGAATATCCGTCCTCCGTTCGGCCGGATCATACCTACGATCATGTAGAACGTCGTCGTCTTGCCCGCGCCGTTCGGCCCCAGCAACCCGACCACCTCGCCGGAGTTCACGGTGATGCTGACGCGATCGACGACCCGGCGCCTGTTGTATACCTTCGCCACTGAATCGGTCGACAGGATCGTCTGCTGCGCGACTCGCGTCGCCAAGGTCCCTTCGGCGCTAGCCATCTATTTTTCCTTTGCCGTCGATGATCGTAGCCCTGACATCCTTCTTCACGACTACGGACGAGAGATCGTGATCGCACTCCAAGCCCACACCGGTGTAGACACCGTCGCTGCGCGTGATCTTCACGCGGCTATCACTCACTATCTTGTCCTCGGCGTTGAGGTAACGCAGACTGTCCGTTTCGAGAACATCTCCCGCCACCGAGACTACCAGCACGTCCCCGTACGCCAGCATGTCGCGCGTGTCCTGGAAGTACTCGCCATTGTCGGAAGTGAGGGTCGTCTGCAGCATCCCGGCCTCGTCGAAGAATTCTATGCGGGGATCATCCATCACGAATACTTTGCGGGCGTTGTACCGATACGCTTTGGGCGCGGTGAGCTTCCAGCTCACGCGGCCGCTGTCCGTCTCCTCGGTAACGAAATCGCTGACGACCTCGTCGGGAACTTCGCCGCCCTGGCTCGCGAGCTGCTGCGACGCCTTCTCGCTGCATCCCTGAGCGAGGAGAACGGCCAAAGCGGCCATCACTGCCATCCTAAGCCACCGCTGCACAGCCCACCTCGCGCCACCGGTTGTGAAACCAAACCCATTGCTTCGGGTCCATCCGAATTAGCTTCTCCACGGCCAGGGAACACGCCGCGGTCAGCTCGCGCACGACCGCCTCCTTGTTGACGACGACACCCGGCGGGGGCGGCATGATCGCCGGTAACACATGGATCGTGTGCCGGCCGTTCTTGTTCAGATATACGGCCATGGGCACGATCGGCGCGCCCGTCAAGCAGGCCAGCTTCGCAACCCCCGTCGGAGTGAACGCGGGCCGGTTGAAAAAAGGGACGTACATACCGCCCACGTTCGTGTGCTGGTCGACGAGCACACCCAGTATCTCGCCGCGCCGCAGGATCCTGATCATCTCGCGCGGACTGGCGTCGCGATCTATGGTAGCGACACCGACCGACAAACGCGTCGAAACCAACGCCTCGTTCAGCCGTTCGTTCTTCATCCGCCGGGCGACCACCGTGACGGGGTGCCCGATGCTCACCAAATACGCCGGCACGATTTCCCAGCAACCGATGTGGCCGGTGATGGCGATTACACCCTTTCCAGCGGCGCCGGCGTCCAGGTAGTACTGCATCCCCTGAACATCTTCGACGAGATAGGCGAGGTTTTCAGCGGATGCGTCACGCAGGTTCAGGAAATCGAACACGTTGCGCCCGAGACTCCGGAACATCGCCTGCGCCATCGCATCACGCACCATGGCGGGCGCCTCCGGAAATGCGACACCGAGGTTCGCTACCGCGCGCCGACGGTCCTGCCGGAACAACGCCCCGGCTACCCCGCCGAGAGAGGAGAAGACCCAGAGCCCCATCCGCCGCGGCAGTATTCTGGCCACCGCGGAAATAGTGATGACCAGCCGGTATTCGCACTTTCTTTTGAGAAATTTTCGGCCCCACACGGGAAAACCGCCGGGAGAGTGCCCAGATTTCTGACTGTCGATGCGACGCGCGGGCCACAAAACTCATTCGCTGGTAATTAGTTAGCACATTTCACCAGCCAAGTCAAGCAAATTTGGTGCCAGTCCTCAAGTGCGTGCCAGGCAGGCGGCAAAAGCGATCGAAGGGAGCGGAGCGAACGTGGCGCCCCGACCGTGACAGCAACCGTTCAGGGCTCGATGAAGGCAGAGGAGCGAACCGGCCGTTATTCGGCAGACAAACCGGCTTTGAGGATGTCGTGCATGTGGAGAAGCCCTGTGGGTTTCCCGGCTTCGTCCACCACGAAGTACATGAGGAGCGGCCCGGGTCGGTTGAGTTCCATCATTGCCAGCGCATCGGCCGCCAGCATGTCGGCCGGACAGGTCTTGGGTTTCGGCGTCATCAGGTCCTTGACGGGGATTCCAAGCGCGTCGGGCCGTTTGGCGAGGATGCGCTTGAGATCGCCGTCGGTGATGATGCCGATGAGAGCGCCGTTGCCGTCGGCGACGCCCGTGCAGCCGATGCTCTTTTCCATGATTTCGAACAACGCTTCGCGCAGCGGCGTATCCTGTCTCACCAGTGGAATGTCTTTGCCCTTGCGCATCAGTTCCGCGACGGTGAGGGTGAGGCGCTTTCCCAGGATGCCGCTGGGATGGACGCGGGCGAAATCCTCAGCGGTGAATCCGCTGCGTTCCATGAGCGCGCTCGCGATCGCATCGCCCATCACGAGCGAGACGGTCGTGCTGGTCGTCGGCGCCAGCCCGAGCGATCCGGCCTCTTTCTCGACGCGAGTGTCGAGGACCACGTCGCTGCTTTTGGCCAGAAACGATTTGTCGTCACCGGTCATCGCGATGATCTTCACTCCCAAGCGGCGGAGCGAGGGAATGAACTGGCGCAGCTCGTCGCTCATCCCGCTCTTGGACACGATCAGAACGACGTCGTCGGGATTGACCAGTCCGAGGTCTCCGTGCGCCGCCTCGACGGGGTGGATGTAAAAGCTCGGCGTTCCGGTGCTCGTGAGCGTCGCCGCGATCTTCTTGGCGATCAGGCCCGACTTGCCGACACCCGAGACGATGAGGCGGCCGCTCCGCCCTGAGATCACATCCAGGGCGCGTTCGAACGCCGCCCCCAAACGGTCGCGCGCGCCTCCGAGGCCAGCGATCTCCTCGTCGAACACCGTTCTCGCCAGCCGCAACTCGAGGCTCGCCGCGGACTGCGTCTTGCGGTTGGACCGCCGCGCGGACGTGCCTGCACGAGTATCTGGATTCATCCCTGCCACCTCGTCGTTCGATCGGTCGAATTCTCTCACGATCGCGTTCGGTGAGGTTACCACATCCGCACGCTAGGGGGTTCCCAATTCGCGCGCGACCTCGAACACCCTGGCCGCTTGCGCGATCAGCTCCGGGAAACGCTCCAACGGGACCATGGAGGCACCATCGCTCAACGCCGACGACGGGTCCGGATGGGTTTCGACGAAGATGCCGTCGCAGCCGGCCGCCGCGGCCGCGCGCGCCATCATCACCGCCAGCTCCGGTTCACCCCCGGAAGCCGTTCCCAATCCCGCCGGTTTCTGCAGGCTGTGTGTGACGTCGAAGATCACCGGGCACCCGGTGGCGCGCATCTTGGCGATGCCGCGAAAGTCCACGACCAGGTCGTGGTAGCCGAACGCCGTGCCGCGCTCGGTGAGCATCGGGGTGCCGCCGCCGGCGCGGCGGATCTTGCCGACTACGTTGCTCATGTCTTCGGGCGCCATGAACTGGCCCTTTTTCACGTTGATGGCTCGCGCCGTTGCCGCGACGGCTTCTATGAGGCTCGTCTGGCGGCAGAGAAAAGCGGGGATCTGAACGACGTCCAGCACCCCAGCCGCCTCCGATGCTTCCCGCGCGCTGTGCACATCGGAGAGGACGCGGAGCCCGGTCGCTTCCCGCACTTTCTCCAGGATCCGCAGGCCCTCATGGAGACCCGGCCCCCGGTAGCTCTCGCCGGAACTCCGGTTGTCCTTGAGGTAACTCGCTTTGAAGAGCACTTGATACGATTCCGCCGCCCTCAGGTTGGCGATCTCGGCGGCGATGGCGAGCGCTGAGTCCTCAGATTCGATGACGCACGGCCCAGCCACCAGCAGCGGTTTCGATCCCCCACCAAAAGAAAAGGGCCCGATCGATATCGGTTCGTTCACGGCGAAACCTCCGGCCTCTCAGGCGCTCACCTTCTCGGTACTGGACTGCCGCTGCGACAGTTCCTTCGCCGCTTTGACGAGATTGAAGAAAAGCGGATGGGGCCGGTTGGGGCGGCTCTTCAACTCGGGGTGGAACTGCCCCGCGATGAAGAACGGGTGATTGCGAAGCTCGATGATCTCGACCAGATGGCCGTCCGGGGAGGTGCCCGAAAAAACCATCCCATGTCGTTCGAACGTTTCCCGGTAGGCGTTGTTGACTTCCCACCGGTGCCGGTGCCGTTCACTGATCTCGCGGGTCTGGTAACACCGTTCGGCCAGGGTCCCCGGTTTTATGCGGCACGGATACGCGCCCAGGCGCATGGTGCCGCCCTTCTTCGACACCGATCGTTGATCTTCCATGAGGTCGATGACCGGGTTCTTGGTGTTGGGATTGAACTCCGACCCATCTGCGTCCGCAATCCCGCAGACGTTGCGGGCGAACTCGATCACGGCGCATTGGAGCCCCAGGCAAATGCCGAGGAACGGGATGTTGTTCTCGCGCGCGTACCTCGCCGCCTCCAACTTGCCGTGGATCCCTCGCTCGCCGAATCCGCCGGGCACCAGAATCCCGACCACGCCCTTCAACGCTTCCGCGGCGCCGTAGGCCTCGACATCTTCCGCGTCCACCCAGCGGATTTCGACGTGGACGTCGTTGTGGACCCCGGCGTGCGCGAATGCCTCGCGTATGGATTTGTAGGCATCGACGATCTGCGTGTACTTGCCGACCACGCCGACCTGGATCTCCTCGTCCGCTTCCCGCTGGCGCCGGAGCATCGCCTCCCACTCGCTGAGGTCCGGCTCGGGAGCGTCGATTCGCAGCAATCTCACGATGAGGTCGTCCAGCCCCTCTTTGTGAAAGTGGATCGGCACGTGATAGATAGATGCCACGTCTCTCGCCTCGATGACGGCCTCCTCGCGGACGTTGCAGAAAAGGGCGATCTTCTCCCTGATCTCGCGCGAGAGCGGCACTTCGGTGCGGCACAGCAGGATGTCCGGTTGGATACCGATTTCCTGCAGACCTTTCACGCTGTGCTGGGTCGGTTTGGTCTTGAGCTCCCGGGCCGCCTTGATATAGGGCACCAGCGTGAGGTGGACGAAGATGCAGTTCTCCACGCCGTGCTCGAGCCGCATCTGACGGATCGCTTCGAGGAACGGCAGGCTTTCGATGTCTCCGGTGGTCCCCCCGATCTCGGTGATGATCACGTCCACGTCGCCGAGCTTGCCCGCCGCCCGCACGCGGTCCTTGATTTCGTTGGTGATGTGGGGCACGACCTGGACGGTCTTGCCCAGGTAGCCGCCTGCGCGCTCGCGCTCGATGACTGCCTGGTACACCTTCCCGGTGGTGACGCTGTGGTCCCCGGAGAGATCGCGGTCGATGAAACGCTCGTAATGGCCGAGGTCCAGATCTGTTTCGGCGCCGTCGTCGGTCACGAAAACCTCGCCGTGCTGGAACGGACTCATGGTCCCGGGGTCGACGTTGATGTACGGATCGAATTTTTGCAGCGAGACTTTGACGCCGCGTTGTTTGAGGAGCAAACCGATCGACGAGGCGGCGATTCCCTTGCCCAGAGATGAAACGACTCCACCGGTCACGAAAATATATTTCATACCCTCCGCCTCCGCCGCGGTATGTTCAAGGCCCTTTGCGTTCACTGCCCGGGCGAATCTCGCCAGTGTAGAGTTCGAAGATGACTTTTTCAACCGCTTTCACATCTGCCGGCACATCGACGCCGACGGTCGGTTTCTGCGTCTCCACGACCACGATGCGCATTCCGTGCTCCAGAGCCCGCAGTTGCTCCAGCCGCTCCGATCGCTCCAACGGGGTACGCGGGAGCGCGGCGAACCGCAACAGCGCATCTCTGCGGTACGCGTAGATGCCGACGTGCCGGCGGGCACCGTGGCCGCCGTCGGCGCCCGCACTCCAGCCGTGTGGAATCGGCGCCCGGGAAAAATAGAGCGCGCATCCTGTGGCGTCGCACACCACCTTGACCACGTTGGGGTTGCCGTACTCGTCGGCCGACGCGATCGGGTGACAAGCAGTGGCAATGTCCGCCTCCGGCGCAGCGTCGAGCGCGCCGATCATCCGCTCCACCAACTCCGGATCGAACACCGGCTCATCACCCTGCAGGTTCACGACGTATTCCGACTCGAGCCCGCGAGCGACCTCCGCGACCCGGTCCGTCCCGGTCTCGTGGCGGGAAGAGGTCATGACCGCCCTGGCGCCGAACGCGCGCACGGCTTCGGCAATGCGCTCATCGTCGGTCGCGACCAGTATCTCGCTCACTCCCCGGATCTCCGAGGCCCGCCGGTACACCCACTCGATCAGCGGCCTGCCCGCAATCTTCGCCAAGGGCTTTCCCGGAAAGCGCGTCGACCCGTACCGTGCGGGCAGAATCACCGAAAAACACTTACGGCTCATCGGAGTTTCCTCCGCTGAGCCGTAAGTCGAAACGAATTTTTGGTGCGTTTTTGCAGATACGGGGGCGAGTACAGGCGCCACACCGGGTTATTCCGGCTATCGCCCTACGAGGGCTGGACCACGCTGACGCGTTTTTTATTCCTGCCAAAGTCCTCAAATCTCACGACTCCGCTGATCTTCGCGAACAGCGTGTCATCCTTACCCCGTCCTACGTTCTCTCCCGGGTGGATCTTCGTGCCGCGCTGGCGCACCAGTATGCTGCCGGCCGAAACCGTCTGGCCCGAGTACCGTTTCACACCCAGCCGCTGCCCGTTGCTGTCGCGGCCGTTCTTCGAGCTTCCAACACCCTTTTTATGAGCCATTTCGAAACCTCTGGGTCATCCGGCGAAATCCCGCAGCCGGATCTCCGTGAAGAGCTGGCGGTGCCCGTTGCGCCGCCGATATTTCTTCCGCCGTTTCTTTTTGTATACGACGATCTTTCTATCTTTGCCGTGCCGCACGACGTCGGCTTGAATCGTCTTCCCCGCGACAAACGGGGTCCCCACCTCGACCGACCGACCGTCGGACCAGAGCATCACGCGCTCGAAAGTCACCTGCGCGCCGACCTCGTGGTCCAGCTTTGGGACCCGCAGCACGCTGTTCGGGGCCGCCTTGAACTGGCGCCCAGCGATGTCCACGATAGCATACACGTCCATATTCTGTGTCCTTGTGCTCTAGATCCCGGTCCGAAACCAGCCGTGCGCCCGGATGGCGCTAAAACACCCGCAGGTCCCCGGCCGTTTCCGTCCGGCATAACCCTCGATTTATACAAAATCACCCCGCCCCTGTCAAGAGAGTTCCTGGATGAGGTCCTTGAACGATGACAGGGAAAGCACCTTGAAATCCTCCCGGTGCAACCGCGGATCGTCTTGGATTTCGATCTGCATCTTGTACTGACGCTGCAGGGCGTCCAACACTTCCGCCCGCTGTTCCTGGAGAAAGATGGCCAGCGAGGAGTTGACCCGGATCTGTATCTTCTTTTCCTTGGTATTCGCCCCGATGCGGCGGATCCACCGCTCGATCTTGTTGGCGAGCGTTTCGAACGACAACACCTTGCCGATCCCCCGGCAGTACGGGCACTCCTCACTGAAGAAGTGGAGCAGGCTCGGGCGCACGCGCTTGCGGCTCACTTCCACGAGGCCGAGATCGCTCACCGCGAACGCTTTCGAACGCGAACGGTCCTTCCGTAGATGCTGCCTGAGTTCGGCCAGAACCTTCTTCTTGTTGGCCTCTATTTCCATGTCGATGAAGTCGATGACGATGATGCCGCCGATGTCCCGCAGGCGCAGCTGCCGCGGGACTTCGCGCGCCGCGAGCAGGTTGGTTTCCAGGATCGTTTCCTCCTGGTCTCTCTTACCCACGAAACGCCCGGTGTTGACGTCGATCGCCACCAGCGCTTCCGTCTGGTCGAAGATCAGGTAGCCGCCCTTCTTGAGCCAAACCTTCCGCTCCAGCGATTTCTCGATTTCGCTCTCGACTTTGTATCTGTCGAACATCGCCGTCTTGTCCCGGTAAAGCTGGACCTTGCCCGTGAGCTCGGGGCTGAAGGCGCGGAGGTAGCGCATGAGCTTGCGGTGTTCCTTTTCGCTGTCGATCCAGATTCGATCGACGTCGTCGGAGAGGATGTCCCGGACCATGCCGACGAGCATACCGACTTCCTCGTGGATGAGGCTGGGGGCGGTCGACTTCTCGGAACGCTTCTTCACGTCCTGCCACAGCCGGTGAAGGTAGTTGACGTCGGCAACGATCTGTTTCTCCTCCACACCCTCGCACGCCGTGCGGGCAATGACTGCGCAGCTCGCCGGCTTCCTGGCCGAGATGACCCCTTTGAGCCGGCTCCGTTCCTGGCGCGATTCGATGCGGCGGGAAACGCCGATATAATCCATGTTCGGCATGTAGACCACAAACCGGCCCGGGAGCGAGAGCTGCGTCGAGAGACGCGGGCCCTTGGTGCCGATCGCTTCCTTGGTGACCTGCACCAGGATCTCCTGCCCTTTGTGGAGCATGCGCTCGATCGGCGCATTGCCGTTCTTCGACTTGGGTTCGCGCCGCCTGCCCCGACCGCGCCCACGCCGCCGGGGTTGCTCCGGTTCCTGCTCGTCGTCATCGATATCGATGCCGCCCTCCATCTGCGCGAGCGCCTCCACGGATGCCGCCAGATCGCTGGCGTGCAGAAAACCGGCCTTCTCGTACCCGATGTCGACGAAAGCGGCTTGTATTCCGGGCAGTATCGCGTTTACCCGCCCGAGGTAAACGTCACCGACCAGTCGGCGAGTCTGTGCTCGCTCGACCATGAACTCGACCAGCTCGCCGTCCTCCATGATTGCGACCCGGATTTCGAGCGAGCTCGAATTGATCAGAACCTCTTTCATGGTAATCCGCTGATGGCTCCTTCGCTTATGGGCGAGAGATATTCCCCTTTGCGCGCGACGAATTGGGCGAGCCGCGCCACATGGATCGGGGTTTGGAACGACCGCGGGTCCCCCACGGTCGCCGAAACCACCTCTTCCGGCGGGACGACTCGACCCGAGATCATCGTGCTGGTGTATTCGATGCGCACATCCGTCCCCTGAGCGCCGATCGAGAGGCCAACGATCCCCGGTGCGCCCTCGGCCTCGGCTGGGTCCCCGTCGTTACGGTCGGCAGATCGCATTCCGGTATGCAGGTGCGGCGTCCCGCCGGGTTCTCCGCCGGCTTCTCCGCAGGGCAGCGAGGCGTCCTCGCCACCAATCCGCACGGCGTAAGTCGCGGCGCATATGTCGTTCGACAGTTTGGGTGTTCCGGTGGGGACCTCGGCGGTGGCGACCATTCTCAAACCCCCGGGCAGGGACGCATTGCAGCGTTCCACAAACCCGTCCAGAGGGCGCTCGAGGTACACGTCGAGATACTCGTCGTATCCTTCCCACCCCGTTCGCAGCGGCGGGCCGAAGGACATCTTCGCGTGGGGATGGAAACCCTCTGAGTACGCAACCGGAACGCCCACCGCCGAAAAGCAGC
>Ga0316622_100001859_pt1 | contig 14189 bp, 9 predicted proteins | sample OWC_Aug_OW2_C1_D_FD_207646 | JGI IMG/M metagenome (GOLD analysis project Ga0316622, IMG submission 207646) | Wetland soil microbial communities from Old Woman Creek delta, Ohio, United States - OWC_Aug_OW2_C1_D5_C | ecosystem: Environmental > Terrestrial > Soil > Wetlands | place: USA: Ohio... | reverse complement strand
CATGATCGAGAAACCGGGCAGCGTGGCAGCGTTAGTGCCGTCGGAAACCGTGATCGAGATGTCTGGGTAAGTTCCCACGTCGCTCGAGCTGGGTCTGCCGCTTAGCCGCCCTGTTGCGCTGTCGAACGTGGCCCAGCTGGGCCGGTTGCCGATCACGAACGCCAGAGTCTGCCCCTCCGGGTCGCTGGCTACGGGCTGGAAGGAATAAGACTGGCCGACGGTGACCGTGGTTGGGGCAGCGCCCGAAATCTGGGGCGGCTGGTTGACCGGGGGAGCCGGCGTGACTGGGGCGCCCGAGCCACCTGCCGAGAGCGGTGGGCCGTCGTTTGGTGTGGCGCTGTCATCCTTCTTGCAGGCGCCGATGAGGCAGCAAGCAGCGAGAATGGTTGCGTAGCGAATAGTGGTGCGGAATGCCATTTCCCGAACGAGCCCTCCAATAGCTCAGGCCGACAGGAGATGCCGGGGAGTGGAGGCTCCGGATTTGGGCGGCTGCAAGTGCGAGGTCGCGCCGCTCGGTTCCGGCAACCCCGCTATCCTGGAAAATCCCACGGACCGGAGGCTTTGCGTCGCTGCCTTACGGCAGGTTTGCCCTGAACAATAACCGAGGCGGAGATTATGACCAATCGGACGTAATGACAACCTGGGAACTGTCGCTGTTCGCAGACAAACAATGATACGGGGGCGGCTGCGCTGATCACGCTGAGGACGCGCGACAAACAGGCCGCGGTTGAGAGATCTCAGGTCCTCAGATACCCATTCGTACGCCTCGCGATGCGCGCGCGGTCCGTGCCAGACGATGCCGGCCGTCCGGAATAATGTTGACAGGTAGTCGCGCGCGGCCTAAATTTCGCGCCCTTGATCGGGGCCATAGCTCAGCTGGGAGAGCGCCTGCATGGCATGCAGGAGGTCGACGGTTCGATCCCGTCTGGCTCCACCAATCTCACGCCGGCACTCGCCTCGTGCCGCGCTGCTCTTCAGTCCCCATCGTCTAGAGGCCTAGGACACAACCCTTTCACGGTTGCGACCGGGGTTCGAATCCCCGTGGGGACGCCACCTTCTCGAGCTGCGCTTTGTGTGCCGCCGTTCACACGGCGTTTCTGGACGCAGGGTTATTCTTTCGACGCCAGGAAGGTTTGGCTCGCAAGCTTAGGCATTTCCTGAAAAAATATCCGGCGGCTGCGGCATGGACCCCGTGCGGTCGGGGCAGCTGAGTCCGAGGTCAGGGGAAGGCAGGGCCCAGTGTCCATACGGTTGTTCAGACTCCACCTGAAGGCTCCGATTCTGGTGCTTGCGGCCATTGAGGCCGCGTTGTTTTACTTCGCCGTCCTTTTGGCGGCGACGTTATGGTACGGGCCGGAGGGTCCAAGCACCGCCTCGCGCCTCGGAACTCTCTGGCCGACCGCGCTGCTGTTCTGCATCGGAGCAGTGGCTGGCCTGTTCGCAATGGGTCTCTACTCGAGTCGCCAGCGGTCCAGTCGGACGGGACTCATCTTCAGGACCGTCGCGGGCGTGATGTTCGCGTCCGTCCTTTGCGCCCTGGCTTTCTACTTAGTGCCGGCGCTGAAGGTCGGGCCGGCGGTGCTCGGTCTGTCGGTGCTGGTGTCCGTCGTCAGCAGTGTTGTGGTGCGCATACTCTTCGAGCGAGTCCTCGACCAGGATTTATTCCGCCGCCGGGTCCTTGTGCTTGGAGCCGGGCAGCATGCCGCGAGCCTGTTGCAACTCCGCAGGCGCTCGGACCGGCGAGGATTCAAGCTGGTCGCGTTCATCGAAACCGAAGGCGATGCCGTGTCGGTCGTGCCGGAGCGGCTGCTCACCCGCCCCACCGACCTGTTTGCATGGGTTCAGGAGCACGAGATCGACGAAGTCGTCATAGCCATGGACGACCGCAGGCAGGGTTTCCGTGTTCACGAGTTGCTGGAGTGCCGGTTGGCAGGTGTCGAAGTGCTCGAACTGGCGACGTTCCTCGAGCGCGAGACAGGAAAGGTTCGCCTCGACGTGACGAGCCCGAGTTGGTTCATCTTCTGCGACGGCTTCCGGGTATCGCCGCTACAGCTCGCGTTGGTGCGATTCTTCGACATCGCCTCCAGCCTGGGCCTCCTGATGGTGGCATCGCCGCTGATGGCGCTGACCGCACTCGCGATCAAGCTCGAAGACGGGCCGGGCGCGCAGGTGGTGTACAGCCAGCCGCGGGTGGGCCAGCACGGCAAGGTGTTCAACGTGCTCAAGTTCCGCAGCATGCGGGCGGATGCCGAGAAGCCTGGTGAGGCGCGCTGGGCGGTTTCCGATGACCCGCGCGTCACTCGCGTGGGGGCACTCATCCGCAAGATCCGCATCGACGAGCTGCCGCAGCTGCTAAACGTGCTGCGCGGCGAAATGAGCTTCGTCGGTCCGCGACCGGAGCGTCCCGAGTTCGTGCAGCACCTGGAGCAGGTCATCCCGTACTACAGCGAGCGACATTCAGTGAAGCCTGGCATCACGGGCTGGGCTCAGCTGTGCTATCCGTACGGGGCATCGGAGAAGGACGCACTGGAGAAACTGCAGTACGACCTTTACTACGTGAAGAACCGAAGCCTGATGTTCGACCTTGCCATCCTCATGCAGACGGTCGAGGTCGTGCTTTGGGGCAAGGGCGCTCGCTGACGCGGTCATGTCCATCGCGCATTTCGCAGTCATCGCCTACGGTATCGCCTTTGCGGCCTTTCTGCTGCTCTCGCTGCTGCTGTTGACGAGTTGGGAGGGGCGTGCGCAGGGTGCGCGGCTCGTCGCGGCGTCGGTAATGACGGCGTCGTGGGCAGCCTTCCTGTGCTTCGAGGCCTGGTCGGGTGGGATGCCGATCCAGGTCGTGGCGCTGGCCGATTTCCTTCGCAGCGGTGCATGGATCGCGGTGCTCGCGGGGCTCTCGGCGCCGGCGGGCTCCTGGCGGACCCTGACGCGAATTTCGTTGCTGGCGGTCGGCGTGGCCATCGCCCTGGCCGCCGGACAACTGCTGCTCCCGTCCGTCGAACATGGCCCGTTCTCTCCGGCCAGCTTGCTCGTCTGGGGCGGGCTCGTGCTGTCGCTGCTGGTGATGGTGCTGCTCGAGCAGCTCTACCGCAACGCGACCAGCGTCGGACGCTTCGCGCTCAAGTACCTTTTCATCGGCGTGGGCAGCCTCTTTGCCTACGACCTCTTCCTGTACTCGCAGGCGCAGTTGCTGCACGGCATCGAGCCGGCGTCCTGGGCGGTGCGCGGCTTGGTGGCGGCATTGATCGTCCCGATCATCGCGCTGGCTGCGCGCCGCAACCCGCAGTGGTCGTTGAACGTCTTCGTCTCGCGCCACGTGGTCTTCTACTCCACGTCGTTCCTCGCCATCGGGGCTTACCTGCTGCTGATGGCCGCGGGCGGCTACTTGATCCTGCTCTACGGTGGCACGTGGGGTCGGGTCATGCAGCTCCTGTTCTTCGTCGGCGCGGGCATCGTGCTGCTGGTGCTGTTGGCCTCGGTCGGGCTGAGGCGCCGTCTGCGCGTGTTCCTGAACAAGCACTTCTACCGGAACAAGTACGACTATCGGATCGAATGGCTACGGTTCATCGACACGCTCGCGCGGCGGGATGCCGGTACGCCCGTGCACGCCAATGCGATACGCTCGATCGCCCAGATCATCGGCAGTGGGGGCGGCGTGCTCTACATGCCGGTCGCGGATCAGAATGTGTTTGTGGCCGTTGCCGGATGGCCCGAGCAAGATTTTCCACGGTCGCGTTGCGCCCCGGTCGCGCTTGACGACGAGCTGCCGGGTTTCCTGAGGCGCCGCCTGTGGGTAGCTGACCTGGCGGAGTGGCGCCGATCACCAGACTTGTACGAGAACGCGACTCTGCCCGCCTTCCTGGAATCCGAGCAGAGGCTGCGGCTCATCGTGCCGCTGGTGCTGGGTGAGGAGCTGCATGGCTTCATGATGCTTGCGAATCCGCCCCCGCCGTTCGAGCTCACGTACGAGGACCGCGACCTGCTCAAGGTGGCCGGCCGCGACGTCGCGGTGCACCTCGCACAGCACGCGGCCGACCGCCAGCTGTCCGAGAGCCGCCAGTTCGAGGCATACCACCGGCTGACGGCCTTCGTGATGCACGACCTGAAGAACATTGCGGCTCAGCTTTCGCTGGTCGTGACCAATGCGGAGAAGCACCGTCACAACCCGGATTTCATCGACGATGCCATCAGTACCGTGGCACACTCCTCGGCGCGCATGCAGCGACTCATCGAACAGCTGCAGGGACGCGAGAACCACGCGACCGGGCGGCGCATGGACCTCGTCGCCGCGGCCCGGGAGGCTTGCCGGCTCGCCGCGGTGCGCGAGCCGCTGCCGGGTTTGAGCCTCCCGGCGGAAGAAGTGTTCGTGCGAGCCGACCCGGAGCGGCTTTGCGCGATGATCGAGCACGTGATTCGCAATGCCCAGGAGGCCACACCACCGCACGGTGCGGTGAGGGTGGAAGTGCAACGGGAGTCAGGTGAATCGGCCACGCTGGTCGTGACCGACACCGGCGTGGGCATGACTGAGGAATTCATCAACGAACGCCTGTTCCGGCCGTTCGACACGACCAAGGGCAGCAAGGGCATGGGCATTGGTGCGTACCAGGTGCGCGAGTACGTGCATGGCCTTGGTGGCCGTGTCCAGGTAAGCAGCGCGCCGGGTCATGGGACGTCGGTTACCCTGCGGTTGCCCGCCTGCACCTGAACCCAAATCTCAGATCGATGGGCGGACTGCTTGTATCATCCGGGGCTGACCGGCAGCCCCCGGATCCAGGATCGGAGCGAAGATCACGTGACGGATGAGCGGCCAAGACTGCTGATTGTCGAGGACGACCCGGGGTTGCAGAAGCAGCTCAAGTGGTGCTTTGACGACTATGAAGTGCTGATCGCCGACAACCAGGCGGCGGCACTGGCCGCCTTGCGCCGCTACGAGCCTGCCGTGGTGCTGCAGGACCTCGGGCTGCCGCCGGATCCCGAGGGCGTCTCCGAAGGCTTTGCGACCCTGCTCGAGACGTTGCGGATCGCGCCGCGTACGAAGGTGATCGTCGTCACCGGCCAGCTCGACAAGGCCAATGCTATCCGGGCCGTCGGCATGGGGGCTTACGACTTCTACCAAAAGCCGGTCGACAATGACGTTCTGCGCCTGCTGGTCGATCGCGCCCGTCGCCTCCACGATCTGGAGGAGCAGAACCGGGCGCTCAGCCAGTACCGCACCTCGACGCCTCTCACTGGGGTCATCGCGGTGAGCGAGCCCATGACTCGCGTCTGCCGGATGATCGAGAAAGTGGCGCCGACGATGGCTACGACGCTCCTGCTCGGCGACAGCGGGACCGGCAAGGAACTGCTGGCGCGAGCGCTGCACAGTCTCAGTCCGCGCCGCCAGAGGGAATTTGTGGCGATCAACTGTGCGGCGATTCCCGAGAACCTCCTGGAGAGTGAGCTGTTCGGCTACGAGAAGGGCGCGTTCACGGGGGCCGTGAAGCAGACGCCTGGCAAGTTCGAAATGGCGGACGGCGGCACGCTGTTCCTCGACGAAATCGGTGACATGCCGCTGGCTCTGCAAGCAAAGCTGCTGCGGTTCTTGCAGGACAGGGTCGTGGAGCGCATTGGGGGGCGCGAACGCATCGCGGTGGACGTCCGCGTGGTCTGCGCCACCAACAAGGACCTGCCGGTGCAGATCGAGACCGGTGCGTTCCGGCAGGATCTCTACTACCGCATCAGCGAGGTCACGGTGCGCATTCCGCCATTGCGCGAACGCCTTGGGGACGCCGTGGTGATCGCGCAGGTCATTCTCGAGCGTTTCGCCGAGGAGCATCGTCGGCCAATCAAGGGATTCTCGCCGGACGCGTTGCGAGCGATCCAGGCCTATCCGTGGCCGGGTAATGTCCGGGAGCTGGAGAACAGGATCAGCGGCGCTGTGATCATGGCCGACAGCAAGTACATCGGTGCCGACGACCTGGGCTTGCCGCGCTCGGACAAGGGCGTGGAATGGCTGAACCTGCGCTCGGCACGGCAGCGGGCGGAGCACGACGCGATCGTGCAGGCGCTCGCGGTTGGGGGGGGCAACGTCTCGCGGGCTGCGGAATTGCTGGGCATCACGCGGCCGACGCTTTACGACCTGCTGGACAAGCACAAGATCACGATTTCCGACCGGGCTGCGGAGAGCTGAAGAATGAACAGAACCCTCTTGATCGTGCTCGCGGCGAGTCTCGCGGCGTGCTCGCCGAAAGGGGAGCGGTTGCTGCAGCGGGCCGAAGCAAGCCTCGACAAGGGCGAGTACCGCGCTGCGATGATCGATCTGCAGAACTACCTGTCGGACCACCCGGATGATTCTCGCGCGCGCGCACAGCTGGGTCTGGCGCTGCTCGAGCTCGGCGATGTGCAGGGAGCGGAGGCCGAAGTCCGCAAGGCGCGCGAACTCGGCGCGGCGGCGGCTGATCTGCTGGTGCCAGAATGCCGGCTGATGGCCAGTCGCAATGCGTACGAGCGGATTCTTGCTGAGTGCTCCGCCGGTACCGGCGACCCAGTCCGGGATGCCGAGCTGCTGGTCGTCCGCGGTGGCGCGTTGCTGGGTCTGGCCCGTAACGACGAGGCCGTGGATGCATTCCGTGCCGCAGTAGCTGCTGCTCCGGACTTGCTGACGGCTTACCAGGGGCTGGCCGTCGCCTTGCAGGTTACGCGCGGTGCCGAGGCGGCCCGCGACGCCATGGGGTCGGCGCCGAGTGCCCTGAAGGAGCAGCCACGGTTCTGGACGGCGCTGGGCGGTGTGGAAATGCGAGGTCAGCAGCTTGAGGTCGCTGCGCAGGCCTTCGGCAAGGCGGTCGAGTTGTCCGAGGGGGGCGATCTCGACAGTCCGGACCGCTTGGTCGCGCTCGCCGGGCTGACGGAGGTTCAACTTAGGATGGGTGAGACCCAGGCGGCGGGACTCACGTCCGAGAAGCTTCTCAAGGCGGCGCCACGTGCGCCGCTAGCGCGCATTCTGCGCGCGCAGGCCGTCGCTGGAGCCGGCGATCTCGCGCAGGCGCGGACCTTGCTTGAAGAGGTGGTCAGTCAATCGCCGGAAGACGTCGAGGCCCGGGTGCTGCTCGGCATGGTCAATTTCCAGCTCGGCAACCTGGGTCAGGCAGAGATGCACCTGGCCAACGCCGTGGCACGGCAGCCGGACAACGTGCGCGCCCAACGGCTGCTCACCGAGGTCCGTAGCCGCGTGATGACGCCGGAGGAGGCGCTCGAGGCGCTCAAGCGGTCGATGGTGAAGGCGGGCAACGACCCGGCGCTGCTGGCTCTCGCGAGCCAGCTGAGCCTGCAGCGCGGCGATCGCGAGGCGGCGCTGGCCTACCTGAACCAGGCCAGCACTGCCGAGGGTGGCCGGACACCCGCAGGGCTGCTGGAGTTAGCCGGTGGATACCTGATGGCCGGTGAGGTTGAACGCGCGGTTGCGCTTCTCGAGCAACTCCCGGAAGAGTCCGGCGATGCAGGGCTGCGGCGCGAGTCGCTGCTGCTCACGGCGCTGCTGCAGCAGGGCAAGGGTGCCGAGGCGACGGCCCGTGCAGAGGCGCTGGTCAAGCGCTCCCCGGAATCGAGTGCGAGCCGCATCCTGGCCGGCGCGTTGTATGCAGCGCTCGGGCGAAATGAACTGGCGCGCGAGCAATTCGAGGAGGCCGCGAGGCTGGCGCCCGGCGATGTCGTGCCGCAAGTCCGTCTGGCCCAGCTCGATCTCGCAGCCGGCAAGCCCGACGATGCCGCTGGCCGCTTCCAGCGGGTGCTCGACAGAGATGCCAAGAACCTGGTCGCGTCGCTGGGCATGTCGGCGGTCGCCATGGCACGGCGGGACGTCAAGGATGCGGAGCGCTGGCTGCTCAAGGCTCGCGCCGATCACCCACAGTCCATCGATGCGCGGCTGTCGCTGGTGCAACACTACCTTGCGCGTCGTGACTTCGGGCAGGCGCGTGAAGCCGCCCGGGAAGCCACCAGGCTTGCGCCCGACAGCGCGGCCGTGGCAAACGGGCTCGGCCTCGCCGAACTGGGCATGGGCGATAGCGGCGCAGCGCTTGGGAGCTTTGCGAAGGCCGCGCGCCTCGAACCCGCAGCGTACGGCTACAGCCTCAACATGGCGCGGGCACACATGCAGCGTCGTGAAGCGGCGGCCGCCCTCGATACGGTGGATGCGGTTCTGAAATCGGCGCCCGGCCTCGTGCCGGCGCTTGGCCTCGGGGCGACGATTGCGCTGCAGTCCGGCGACGTGGAGAGGGCCGCGGGCTACATCGAGCGCCTGCGCCTCGCCGCGCCAGGATCGCCCATCCAGTCCAGGCTCGATGGCGACCTCGCAATGGCCCAGAAGCGCTACTCCGATGCGGTGAATGAATATGCGCGTGCTGCGGATGTCGCGCCCGACACCGCGCTGGTGATGGCGCAGTACCGTGCCGCAACGCTGGCTGGGCGTCCCAGCCCGCACAAGGTGGTGGAGGTCTGGCTCGCTCAGCATCCGCAGGACGTGGTCGCCAGAATCGCCCTCGCCGAACACTACGCCTCCGGCGGCGAGCGCACGCGAGCGATCGCTGCTTACGAGGAGGGGCTGAAGCAGGGCCCCAACAACCCGGTGCTGCTCAACAATCTCGCCTACCTCTATTACCGGCAAGGCGATCCGCGCGCGCTGGAGACGGCGGAGCGTGCGTACGCAGCGGCACCAAACGTTGCGGCCATCCAGGACACCTACGGCTGGCTGCTGGTCGAGGCTGGAAAGCTCGACGACGGGTTGCAACTGCTCCGCAAATCGGCACAGGGGCTGCAGGACTCTCCGGAGGCGCAATACCACTTCGGTGTGGCGCTGGCGAGGAGGGGCGAGACTGCCGAGGCGCGACGCGTCCTCGAGAAAGTCGTTGCTGGCTCCGGGCCGGAGGACATCAAGGCTGAGGCGCGCCGGGCAATGGGCGCACTGGCGGAGTGACGGATGCAAGAGGGTGTAACCAAAATGAGAGCACGACTGAACAGGACGCTCGCGCGGGTTCTGCCCGCCTTCACACTGCTGCTGGTCGCGGCGTGCGGCGGTGGTGCAGCGGTGACCCAGGCGCCGCCCGCGCCGCCGGTGGAACAGACCGAATACCGCATCGGTCCGGGCGACAGCCTGCAGGTGTTCGTCTGGAACCACCCGGAGCTGTCGGTCACGGTCCCGGTACGTCCGGACGGGATGATATCCACGCCGCTGATCGAGAACATGAGCGCGGACGGTAAGACCCCGAGCCAATTGGCGCGTGACATGGAGAAGGCCCTCGCGGAGTACGTCCGTTCGCCAACGGTCAACGTGATCGTCACGAACTTCGTTGGCACCTACGGCGACCAGATCCGAGTGGTCGGCCAGGCGCAGACCCCGCAGTCCCTTCCATACCGCGCGAACATGACGGTCCTCGACGTGATGATCGCCGTCGGCGGACTGGCGGAATTCGCCGCCGGCAATCGTTCGTACATCATCCGGCGCGTCGACGACAAGGAAATGCGCATCCCGGTGCGCCTCAACGCGTTGCTGAACCACGGCGACACGTCGGCCAACGTGTCGATGCGGCCAGGCGACGTGCTGATCATTCCTGAGTCACGGTTCTGAGTTGGGGATCGCCATGAGATTGCATTTCGGGCTCACGGCGCTGTTGCTGCTGGCGGGCGTGTCGATGGCGAGCCCTGCCCAGGCGCAGTACGCGGGACCCTATGGCTCGAGCCTGCGCTCCGAGTTCTCGAGCGCACAGCAGCAACGCGATGCCCTGCGCGGCGGCCTCGTGGAATTGCGCGTCGACGCTGCGGCGTACTACGTCGCGAACATGGACCTGGTGTCTCCCCCGGCCGATGAGGTCAACCAAGCCGGCCTCGAGCTGGCCCCGGGGATCTATGCAGCCTACCGCAGCGCGCGCGCCCGCGGGGCGATCGACTATTCGCTGATCGGGAGGGCCTGGGAGGACAGCTCCTACGATGACGCGTCCCATCGGCTGGCCGCCAACGGGGACTACACGGTCGTACCGGAGCTGCTGTTCGTGCGCGGCAGCGCGAGCTACGACGACGCGATCGTGGACCCGGCACGCGGTGGCAACTATGGTGGCTACGGGATCTTCGACCGCACCAACATCCAGGAATTTGGGGCCGCATCGGTCAATCCCTATTTGCAGCGCCGCTTCAGCGACTTCCAGTTTGACGTGAGCTACACCTACGGGCGCGTGTGGTATCTCGATGACGTCGAGACTGGAAGCCTGTTCCTCGACAACCAGGATTCCATCGATCAGACGGCGCTGGTCAGTTTTGGCTCGGCTGACCAGGATGGGGCGTTCGATTTTCGTGTCTTCTACGAGTGGCAGGGCTCCGAGTTCGAGCGTTCGCCCGACTATCGCTACGACCGCGCCGGGCTCGAGCTCGGCGCTCGTCTCGCGCGCACCCTGCGTCTGGTCGCGGACGGCGGTGCCGAGAGCGACCTCGACGTCAGTACCGAGGACGGCGGGCTCGATTCCGAGTACTGGCACGTCGGCTTGGTTTGGACTCCGGACGCGCGGACCGTGGCGGAGGCCCGCTATGGCCAGCGTTTCTTCGGCGACAGCTGGTCCTTGCGAATCTCGCGGCAGGTGCGCTTCGTTAACATCGAGGCGACCTATGAGGAGGACCCGACGGTCGAGACGCGCAATCTGGCGCTGGGCGATTTCGACCCTGGCGAGTTGCCCCCCACCGCTCCCGGCGACAACCTCAGCTCGGCAAGCTCGTCCCCGTTCGTAGCGCGTAACGCCGCCCTTGCGGTCGTTGCGGAAGGTGCGCGCACGCGACTGTCGCTGCGCGGGTACCGCAACGAGCGTGATTACCTCCAGGCTTTACCGCCCGACGAAACGATCCTGGGTGCGCAGCTGCGGCTGGTACGTGATTTCGCCGCGAACGTCTATGGGGAGTTCCAGTTCCGGTACGACGACGTGGAGCAGGGCGTTGTCGACCCGCTCAGTAGCGTCGACGTCAACTCGTACCAGGACCAGGAGTATCTGCTGCGCGTCACCTACGAGGCGTGGACCAACCTGTCACCGTCCCTCGAGGCCGGCTTCCTGCAGCGTACCGGCCAGGATTTCGGCTTGAATTACGACGGCTACTGGTTCGCCCTGCGGGCTCGCTACACCTTCTGAGGCGCACGGGCTTTCGCATGGACGACTCGCGCGACGTCATGGTGCCAGAGCACGCCCGGTTCCAGTCCGTGGCACCGCGCAACGCGATGAGTTGCGATGTGGAGGAATTCTTCCAGGTCGCCGCTTTCGAGCGCCAGATTCGGCGCGACGACTGGGCACGGTACCCGTCTCGCGTCGAGTACAACACGGGGCGCGTGCTCGACCTGTTCGCCGCCAAGGGCATCCGGGCGACGTTCTTCGTGCTTGGCTGGATCGCCGAGCGGCACGGCGCGCTGGTGAGGCGCATCGTGGACGAGGGCCACGAACTTGCGAGCCACGGTTACGACCACACTCGCGTCGTCACCATGGACCCGGCAAGGTTCCGTGAGGACGTGACGCGGACCAAGCGAATCCTGGAGGACGTCGGGGGCGTTGCGGTCCGCGGATATCGCGCACCGAGTTACTCGATCGGGGCGGACAACCTGTGGGCGCTCGACGTGCTGCAGGAGACCGGGCACCTGTACAGCTCGAGCATCTATCCGATCCGGCACGACCTGTACGGCATGCCCGAAGCGCCGCGCTTCGCCTTCAGGGTGCGCAGCACGGCGATCCTCGAGATCCCGGTGACCACCGTCGAGTGGGCCGGCAACAAGCTGCCGGCGGGTGGTGGCGGCTATTTCAGGTTGCTGCCATACCCGGTATTTCGCTGGTGCTTGCGGCGCGTGAATGACCGGGACCGGCAACCCGGCATTTTCTATTTTCATCCGTGGGAAGTCGATGCGGACCAGCCGCGGGTGGCTACAGCGCCCCTCCGGTCACGATTCCGGCATTACGTCAACCTGCGGACTATGGAGGCACGTCTGGCGCGCCTGCTCGATGACTTCGGGTGGGACCGCATCGATACCGTATTCGGAATCGAGTGACCGCAATCACGGTCATTCCTTGAAGTCCTCGGGACGGAGCTGGTGCTTGGTAAGCAGCTTGTAGAAGTCGGTGCGGTTGCGCTTGGCCAGGCGAGCCGCCTGGCTCACGTTGCCCTGCGCGATCTGCAGGCACTGGATCAGGTAGCTGCGCGTGAATTCGTCCCGCGCTTCGTCGAAGCTCGGCAACTGCGAGGTCTGGCCCTGCGCCTCGAGCACCTGCTCGCGAGTGATCACGGGACCCGCGCCGACGGCCGCAACTTGACGCACCACGGCACGCAGCTGCCGCACGTTTCCGGGCCACCTTGCCGAGGCAAGGGCCTCCATCGCCTCAGGCGACATGATGCGTTTTGGCAGGCCGGTCTCCACGGTCATTTCTTCGAGGAACTTGGCCACCAGCACCGGGATGTCCTCGCGACGCCGCGAAAGTGGTGGCAGGTCGATGTGCACCGCACTAAGCTGGTCGAGCAGGTCGCTCGAGAAGCGTCCTTCCGCAACGAGTTCCTCCGGGCGGTACGCGCTGGCGGCAAGCACGCGCGAATCGCTGGTCCCCAGGCGGTGGGCCAGCCACCCTTGCAGCGGGCCCGGCAGATCGCTGACGTTGCGCAGAAAGAGAGTGCCTCCCATTGCCTCGGTGATGGCTCCCTCCAGCATCAGCATGGCGCGGTCGAGGTTGGAGTCGAGCGTGCCACAGTCGACCGATATGAAACTCTTGCCGCGGCGTGCGCTGGCGCGGTGGATGGCCCGGGCAAGCAATTCCTTGCCCGTACCGGCGTCGCCGCTGATCAGCACTGCCGAGTCGGTTGCTGCAACCATGTAGGCTTTCCCGAGGCGGTCTTCCACCACCGGGCTGCGCGTGGCGAATTCCGCGCGCCAATCATCGACGGAGCTGGAGAATCCGGACGTGCGAAGAGCGCGCGCAACCAGCTCGAGCAGTTGCTCTTTCTCGACCGGTTTGGTCAGGAACGCGAACGCCCCCGACTGCGTGGCTCGCACCGCGTCGGGAATCGTGCCGTGCGCAGTCAGCATGATGACGTTCAGGCTCGGCCAGCGCCGCTGCAGCTCCCGCAGCAGGGCAATCCCGTCCATCTGCCCCATGCGCAGGTCCGTGATCACGAGGTCGGGTCTGGACCTGCTTGCGATCGCCAGTGCGTCGTCCGCACTGGAGGCCGGTTCGACCTCGTATTTCTGGGATCGCAGCCGTATGGTCAACAGGCGCAGCAACCCAGGATCGTCGTCTACGACCAGGATGCGAGGAGGGCGGCGACCCGCACGAACCATGGACGCTCGCCTATTGCGGCGGTGGCGTTGGTGCGTCGGTGGCCGGGCGGACGGCCTCGAGCAGCGACCGTTCGATTTCGGCGACCGCGGAAAGTTTGCGTTCAGCTTCCGCCAGCGCCTTCTTCAGTCGAGCATTCTCCATGGTGAGCGCCGCAACCTTCCGGTCCTCACTGGCGGACGAGGCTTTCAGCTGCTGAGCGAACTCGAGGCGATCCCGTTCCATGGAGGCGCGCAACGCCGCACGTGCTTCGAACTCCCGCAAGAATGCCTTCGCGAGGCTGATCTCTGCGGGCTTGAGGTCATGGGTAGAGTTCAGCAATTCCGAGACCAGCCGGCCGGCGCCCGCCGGATCGCTGTTCGCGTGGCCCGCTGACCCCAGGGCAAGCGCGTAAGTCAGTTGATTCGAGGCCGTGGGCACCGACTGTGCCAAGCTCTGCAGAGTATCCAGATTGATGGATGACGTGGAGGATGGTGTCAGGCCACCCGATGCGATCTGTTCCACGGTAGCCAGGTGACCGGCGACGGTATCTGCGTCCTGGCATACCGAACAGTCCCAGGCGGCAGCCTGATCCGGCACGGTCGGCGACCCGGCGCAAGCGGACAGCAGCAGTGCCGCCGACAATGGCAGCAATCGGGTCCGGCGCCCGCATGCGTCAACTTGCCGATGAAAGGGGCCCCGCCGGCTTCGTTTGCAGATTCCGTCGAGGAAATCCGGCATAAATATCTGATTGTCCTTAAAAATCTTGGCTCGTGATGGTGCTGCAAGGATGTCAAAGCAACATTCTAGTCGTTTCCAGGCGCTCCGACGGTCCGGTCGGGTTCTTCAGCAATTGATTGCTCAACCGGCAACCGTACCCTGAAGTGCGCG
>Ga0316622_100001857_pt1 | contig 14190 bp, 16 predicted proteins | sample OWC_Aug_OW2_C1_D_FD_207646 | JGI IMG/M metagenome (GOLD analysis project Ga0316622, IMG submission 207646) | Wetland soil microbial communities from Old Woman Creek delta, Ohio, United States - OWC_Aug_OW2_C1_D5_C | ecosystem: Environmental > Terrestrial > Soil > Wetlands | place: USA: Ohio... | reverse complement strand
GGCAGAGGTTCCGGACTCGTGGCGCTCGTCCTTGCTCTCGGCATGGTCTTCGTATGGGCCTGCACGGCAAAGACACCCATACTGCCCGGGACGGCGGCCACGGGTGCCCCCGGCGCTGCAGGTGCAGCCGCAGGTATGGCATCCATGGTAGGAGACTACACCTTCGAAAACATCTACTTTGATTATGACAGGTCAAGCATCAATCCGGCTGCCGGGGATATCCTCAAAAAGCACGCCGCCTGGCTGAAAAAGAACGCCGGATACCTGGTCAAGGTCGAGGGGTACTGCGATGAAAGGGGTACCGAGGCGTATAACATCTCTCTCGGCAAAAAGAGGGCTAATGCAGCCAAGGCTTATCTCGCGAAACAGGGCGTCAGCGCCAAGAGAATCTCCACGGTGAGCTACGGTGAGGGAAAGCCCGTTTGCGCGGATATGCTGGAATCCTGCTGGGCGAAGAACAGAAGGGCCCAGTTTGTCGTGACACCGAAGAAATGATACGACCAACCCCTGATTTTTATTACCTTCATCCATAATTCGATCTTGAAAAGGAGGCGAGCAAGATGAAACGTTTACTTGCACTGATTATTTTAAGTTTGTTCATCATCGGCTGCGGAGCAACGGGCAACAACTATTCCTACAAGAGCTGGGATCACCTCGTGTTCAGCGCAGGCGGATACAAGGACTGCACCCAGGAAGACATGGAGAAAGCAAAGAAAGAAGGCTGGTGGGGAGAACTCGTTCCCTGCCCTGTCAAGAAATAGCAACCCTTATTTTTGATCCTGTTTAAGACATCATCCACAGAATCAATCATCGTGGTGTACAAGAAGCCCCGATAACGAATGCGGGGCTTTTTGTTGTCTGGATTCCTTTACATGGCCTTTATCCACCCACCTTGACCAGGGTCTACCGCAGATAAAACAAAGACTGTTCAACGGGCGTAAATTGCCTGTGAGATGACACAACGCACCGTGTCAGGCCGGGTTCGTCGATTGAATTTTGATTGATTATCGAGATCAAAACCCTATAACATGAGAAGCCAATCGGGCAACGGGCCCGGAGACAAAATCCCGAAGGGAGCGCAAATGACATGAACAAGGAGCGGCTTGTCGTTATCGGAGGAGATGCAGCTGGAATGAGCGCGGCTTCGCAGGCCCGCCGTTACCGGAAGGACCTGGAAATCGTTGTTTTCGAGCGCAGCCCGCATACATCGTACTCGGCCTGAAGCATCCCTTACTATGTCGGCCGTGTCGTCGACGACCTGAAGTCCCTCGTAGCCATCACACCTGAAGAATTCCGGAAAGAGAGGAACATTGACGCCCGGACCCTTCACGAAGTCACGGAAATCGACATCAAGAATCGCCGGGTCCACGTCAGGGACCTCGGAGGGCAGAAAGAATTCTGGGAGCCCTTCGACATCCTCATGATCGCCACCGGTGCCGTCCCAACTTACCCGAATGTCCCCGGTGCGGATGCCAAGGGGGTTTACGGCGTTCACACCCTGCAGAGCGGAATTGAGGTCAGGCGCGTGGTGGATGAGGAAAAGCCCCGCCACGCCGTCATTGTCGGCGGGGGTTACATCGGCCTGGAAATGGCGGAGGCCTTCGTCATGCGGGGGATGGACGTCTCCCTCATCGAGCGCTCCGCGCAGGTCATGGGCACCCTCGATCCCGACATGGGCACCCTCGTTTCCGATGCCCTGATGAAGATAGGCGTCAAGCTCTACCGGAATGAATTGCTGGAGAGCTTCGATGCCAGGAATGGAAAGGTGGCTGCCGTGGTCACGGACAGGCGGTCCATCCCCGCCGATATCGTCATCACGGGACTTGGCGTCCGCCCCAATACCGCCCTTGCCCGGCAAGCGGGCATCCCTCTCGGCGTGAGGGACGCGATAAAGGTCAACGACCGGATGCAGACCTCGATGGAGGGCGTCTGGGCCGGTGGTGATTGCGCCGAGTCATTCCATCTGGTGAGCCGAAGGCCCGTCCACTTCGCCCTGGGGACGATTGCCAACAAGCAGGGGCGCGTGGCCGGCATCAACATCGGAGGGGAATACGCCACATTCCCCGGGGTGGTCGGCACGGCCGTGAGCAAGATCTGCGCCGTGGAGGTCGCTCGGACGGGCCTTCAGGAAAGGGAGATTCAGGCACTGGGCCTTCAGTATGTGACAGGCAAGGTCGAGAGCATGACGCGCGCGCACTACTACCCCCATGCGGGAAAAGTCACCGTCAAGGTTCTCGCCGAAAAGGGGTGCGGAAGATTCCTCGGCGGGCAGATCGTCGGTGTCGAGGGCGCCGCCAAGCGTATCGATGTTCTCGCCGTCTCCCTGCATGCGGGATTCACCGTTCTGGACATGATCGATCTTGACCTGAGCTATGCGCCGCCCTATTCCACCGTGTGGGACCCCGTCATCATCGCGGCCCGCAAGGCCGCCGGCGCCCTGTGACGGCGACACGAAGGCCCCCCGCCACGGGGATCTCCGTCCGCACTATTCTTTCGGCCGGCGGGGGATGATGAAGGAGGTCCTGCGCCTGTAGTCCGCGTATTCCTGCCCGAAACGGAGTTCCAATTCCTTTTCCTCGATAGTCTTGATGTAAACCACCAGCAGAGAAAAAAGAGAGATCGTCACAGCAACGGCCATGGGGGAGCCGGCCAGAAGGCTCACGCCCAGGTAGAAGAAGAATGTACCGAAGGTCATGGGGTTCCTGCAGAGTGCGAAAGGGCCTTCGACCAAAAGCCTCCGGGTCGGCATCAACGGTGAGGGCGTACCCTTCCCCTTCCTGTACTGGGTCACAACCGTCCAGGCAGCGAAGACGAAGCCCTCGATGATGAAGAGAACGCCAAAAAAAAGCGTCATTGTCTCCCCCTGGAAACCCAAAAGCCCCAGCTTGTGATCCAGAAGCAGAGAAAGATAAACGACAGCGGCGGGGCCCATGGCTCCCAAAAGAAGTCCCTGTAGAACGACTACGAGCAATCGTTGGGCGTCGCTATAACGGCGCGAGGCCAGTCGCCTGAAGATCTCCATATCCATCGGCACCCCCTCCACACCCCGGAATAATGTCACAACGTTTTATTCTTACCATAAAAGGATCGGGTAAAAAACACCGGAAAGGCTCCTTGACCGGGAAAAATATCCCCGGTAAGGGTCCAAAAGAACTCAAGTTTTGTTGTTATCTACCGATAATCTTTTGGAAATAACCTGTGAGGATGAATGATGTCGAGTGCCTTTGGCATCGCCCTTTCGGCCATCAGGGCCCTGTTCACCAGGCTAGACGTAACGGCCAACAACACCGCCAACGCCAACACCGACGGTTTCAAGAAAAGCCGCGTCGACTTACAGGAAGCGGCACCGGGCGGTGTCAAGGTAACCATCAGCACGGTAGACACGCCGGGAAGCCCCGTGCCGCCGGCGGACGGCGAGACGGTTTATCAGGAAACTTCCAATGTCTCCCTCGAAGAGGAGATGGTCAACCTCATCATCACACAGTATACCTTCAGCGCCAACCTCAAGACCCTCAAGGCCGAGGAGGAACTGCAAAAAAGCCTCCTCGACATCAAGGTTTGAAACCAGCTTCCGACGTTTACGAATTTGCTCGCATCACCGAGGCAGACAACCCGCCATGCTCGCTTGGCTTTCCTGACGGGATCATACATGGTCGCAACCGATCCAGGAATTGCCCCTCCCGCCACGGAGAAAGAGTTGTTTATGTCCGGCGGCTATTGCGATATGCGGCATTAACAGATATAATTTAAAAAAGGTGTCTGGAGTAGGCCTTCTGCAACCTGAAGGCCCTTTATATCATGATTGACCTCACGGTCCCCGCCACACCCGGCAAGCGCATGCGGGGAGGAGAGGCAACGGGAACGTTCAGTCCGGGGAGAGAGATGATCCTGCCTGAATTTCATTTGCTCGCGCGTACGAGAGGGCAACTTCTCACGGTTGCATTACTTGCCTTTTTACCATTTCTGGTCGCGTTTCTGCCGGCCATCAAGGGCCGCGGTCCCCATCCGGACCGCGTCAAGATGCCGCCGGGATTTGAAATGAAGCTCTACGCGCAGAACGTCAAGAACGCCCGATCGATGGTCATGAGTCCCGGCGGAGTCCTCTTTGTGGGCACCCGGGATGCCGGCAGAGTCTATGCCATCATAGATCGGAACGGGGATCATGTGGCGGACGAGGTCCTCACCATCGCCAAAGGGCTCAACATGCCCAACGGTGTCGCATTCCGGGACGGCGCCCTCTACGTCGCGGAGGTCAGCCGGATCCTCCGTTACGACGGCATCGAGACCCGTCTCCGCAACCCGCCGAATCCTGTTGTTGTGAGCAGCCAGTTTCCGAAAGACGGGCACCACGGCTGGAAATTCATGGCCTTTGGCCCGGACGGCATGCTCTACGTGCCCGTGGGGGCACCCTGCAACGTCTGCGAGCGGACCGACATGCCTTACGCAACGATCATGAGGATGCGACCCGACGGCTCGGGCCTGGAGGTATTTGCCTCGGGGGTGCGAAACACAGTCGGCTTCGACTGGCACCCCGTAACGGGGGATCTCTGGTTCACGGACAACGGCCGGGACTGGATGGGGGACGACCTGCCTCCGGACGAATTGAACCGGGCACCCCGAAGGGGTCTCCACTTCGGTTTTCCATACTGTCACGGCGGGACCATCCCCGATCCGGATTTCGGAAAAAAGAAAAGCTGTGAAGATTTCACGCCGCCGGCCATTCAGCTCGGGTCTCACGTGGCCGCACTCGGCATGCGCTTTTACAGGGGGAAAATGTTCCCACCGAAGTATGAAAACCAGATTTTCATCGCCGAGCACGGATCGTGGAACCGAAGCACACCCGTCGGTTATCGCATAACGCTCGTGAGGCTGAAGGAAGACCGCGCGGTGAAGTACGAGGTCTTTGCTGAAGGCTGGCTGGAGGGTTTCACAGCCTGGGGCCGTCCCGTTGACCTTCTCGTGATGCCCGACGGCTCACTGCTCGTCTCGGACGACCGTGCGAACGCCATCTACCGGATCACCTACCGGCAGCCTTCACCCCATTCAGAATAAAGCGTACTTCTAAATCTTATTTGAGGAGGTTTTTATGAATTTCAAGACGCTCGACGACGTTCTCAAGTTCGCCATCGGGAAGGAGAAAAAATCAAACAAGCTTTACCGGATGTTTCAGAAAAAGGTCAAGGACCCGGCCGCCAAGAAACTGCTCGGCGAAATGGCGGAGCAGGAAGAAGGTCACCGGAGGCTTCTGGAGGATGCCCTCAAGACCCACAAGATGCATTCCATCGGCGGAAAGTGCGAAGTGGCGGACATGAAGCTGACCGACTACATGATCGAGCGGGAGCTGAAACCGGACGGCGATCCCCAGGATGTGATGATGTTCGCGATGCAGATGGAGAAGCTCTCCTACGATTTCTACCGGGAACTCCTCAAGAATTACAAGGGGACGAAGCTTGCCGGCGCCTTTGCAAAGCTGACCGACGAGGAAAGATGCCACAAGGAAACCCTGGAGAAGGAATACGAAGAGCACTTCATGCAGTGGATGTAGGGATCAGGAGGGGTCGGTGCGGGGAAAAAATGCCGGCCGCTTCAAACCGAAGGGCCGGACCATGGGTGACCATTTTCCGCTTGTTTCGCACCTACTCCATGAGAGCGTACAGCCAGGCGCCCAGAACAGAAAAACTGATCAGGACCACAAAGACATACTCGATCATATCCCCAACCTCCGAGCAAAGGGCAACCGGGATACCGACGTCATTGCTGACGCGTGTATCCCAGTGAGCCCCATGAGTTCTCTGGTCTACACTTCCACTGAATAGTATAACCGTTCGCCCGGTCAGGGGGTTTCGGTTTATCCTGAAGTGCTGAAGTTAGCCGAGGGACTCATGTTTTTTGCCAACTTTATTATCGGATTCCAACCGCCCAGACTTTAGTGCGAAAAATGTGCCATATATTCCAGCTGTGGAACCGACTTTTCAATCGTCAATTCCTCAATGCCCATGGAAGGTTGCGCATCCATGCCGCTGAGGAGGGGAAAAAGATTCTACAGGGAATATATCCCTGAGCCGATGGATACGGAGTGATGCCCGGTCCTCTATGGCCCCTCGGGCTTTTTCCCGTCGTAATTTTGACGGCGTCACCGCGGCCTCACCGAACGGTAAGTGCAGGCGATATGCCAAGAGAAAAATGGTCCGGGAAAGACCGGCGGAATTACAAAGGCGGAGGAAAGCAAAGAAATGTATTGAAACGTGTCGGTCAAATGTTAAAATAAATGAAATTTCGAAATCCAAGTAAGGAGAATGTCATGATCAAGACTTTCAGGAAACCATTACTGGCCGTTGTCGTAACCGTTTATATGACCATCCTGATGACTTCCCCGGCCGTTGCCGGAATGGTGTCCTCCTTCAGCTCTTCACCGGAAATGGCAACCACAGTGAGGGGCGAAGAGGTCGGAAAGATTCAACGGGCTCTTGAAAATGAGATCCTCATCGAGAAATTCAAGGCCTACGGACTCAGCCCCGGGGAAATCAAGGACAAACTCCAGAGCATGTCGGACGAACAGATCCACATGCTGGCCCAGGCCTCGGACCAGCTGCTCGTCGGCGGGGATGGTCTCGGCATCGTTATCGCCATCCTGGTCATCGTCCTCCTGGTCATTCTGATCCTGAAACTCTGGAACAAACAGATCGTTGTTAAGTAACCGACGTTGAGGTTTATTCTTCTCTCCATACTCATTGCCGCAACGGCAGCGACGCACGTCATTGAGGGTGTCCCCTTCGTGAAGCAGGATTCACAGTACTGTGGTCCTGCTTCGCTTTCTTCCATCCTCAGCTACTACGGTGACCCCGTCGACCAGCAGGCCATCGGCAAGGACACGTACTGCGAAAAACTCAAAGGGGCCCTGATCACCGACCTGGAGAATTTCGCCCGCAGCCGCGGCTTCAAGACCCGATCGGGAAGAGGAACGCTGGAGGATATCCGCTCGGCCGTCTCGGGGGGAATGCCCGTTATCGTGCTGGTCGATCAGGGCTTCTGGGTCGTCTCTCAACCCCACTACCTGGTGGTCTTCGGCTATGATGATGCAGGCTTCATGGCCCATGACGGATATCAGGCGTCGCAGCGTTACCCCTACCCGGAATTCCGAAAGATATGGACAAAGGCAGGATCAACATACCTTTTGATTCACCGCTGACGGCCGCCCTTGCTCTGCTTTTCTGTCTCATCTGCGCCTGCACGGTACCCCAGGTCATCATCCTTGAAGACACGCTGACGGCGGAGCAGCACAACGACCTCGGTGTGATTTACGAAAAGAAGGGCCTCACGGATCTGGCGGAGAAGGAGTACCTGAAGGCCTCCGGAAAGCGTGATGAATGGATGGTCCCCCATTTCAACCTGGGGAATCTCTGCTACCAAAACGGCGATTACGGCCGATCCGAGATTTTTTTTCGCAGGGCCCTCGAGCGGGCGCCGGGGAATCCCGACGTCATGAACAATCTCGCCAACGCCCTTCTCATGCAGGGGCGAATCGACGAAGCAAAAAAGATGATTGAAGAAGCCCTGGTGATCGATCGAAAGGAAGAGTACCTGGACACGTACCGCCGGGTTCTTGAAAAAGAACACCGGCAGTTCTGAATGATGAATGTTGAGTTTTGAATTGGCGGAAGAATTGTTTCTTTTCCGGTACCGATGAAAAACCCAGCCTCTCACCCGCATCGAAAACCGGGGGATCGCCACAGCCCTTCTAGACGAAGATTTCCATGACGGCCTCGGCCATCAGCCTGTAACCCGCGACCGTCGGGTGGACGCCGTCAAACTGCACAAGTTCTCCCAGGTCGATCCCCTCCCCGACGCGCCTCTTCCAGTGCTCGTGAACCGGCGCGAACGACAAATGATAGGTCCGCGCCAGGTTCTCCAGAGAACCGTAAAAAGATTTTTCGATGATCCCGTTCCACTCATTCTCGCCGATATAGGACGAGGTCACAAGGACGATCTCGGCTTTGGTGTTCCCCAGGATCTCGCTGATAATGGTCTCCATGTTCAGACGATAATCATCGGGGGTGTAGCCCACAAAGGCATCGTTCAGGGCAAATTGGACGAGAACACAATCGGGGTTGTAGAAAAAAACATCGGGGTTGAGGCGATGAAGGCCGCCCTCGGCCGTATCGCCGGGGATGCCCTTGTTAATAAGCCTGAGGCCGTTTCCCGGATATCTCTCCGTGAGCATCTCCTTCAAGAAATCAAGATAGCCCTTTCTCACCATCCACCCGTAGGTGAGGGAATCCCCGATGGCCACGATGGTCGCCGGCTTGACCGTCCGAAGTTTTTCGATCGTCTTTACGGGTTTCGTCATCTGCTTCTCCGGACATCCTTTCATGCTGAATCGCTGCTGCTCGCCGCGCGATACCATACAACAACACCCTCATTATTTCCACTCTCTTCAAAGGCATTGCCCCCCCGGAATCCAGCGGATAATAAAAAAGGGCCCCCTGGCTTCAGGGCCCTTTCGTTCCGGTCCAAAATGGTTTCCCCGGGCATTCATCAAGGGCCTCGCCGCAGGCCCCCGAGACGGCGTCCAAAACGGCAATTATCGCAGAGCCGTCCCTGGCCCCGACGCTACCCCACTTGCCCCACCATGGCGGGAATATCATGCAGCGGCACCATGATACAATGGGGGTCTCCCCCTAGTTCGCGGCCGCCCCAAGGGATGAATCCTGGAATTTGAGCGCGATGCACTCTTCCCTCCAGAGGCAGGAAAGCTCGCGGCAATATTCGACCCGGTCCGTACCGTAACATTCGGGGTTGTTCTCCTTCCGCTGTATGGCCCTGATGAGACTGGTCTTTCTCATGCCGAAGGAATTGATCCCTTTTGCTTTTGCCATTTTTTGAATGTCCTGATATTTCATATCGACATTTCCTCTTTTTTTTTAAAAGGCTATTCCCGATCACTCCTACACGAGACTCCGCGAAGGCGAGACAGGAAAAAAAGTGATTGTCCGGTTCGGGGGCGATGGGTGTGCCGCAGACCATGGCCGCACCCAAGAGCTATTCCGCGATGTTTACTTTGAAATACCGGTTGAGGGCCCCCTTGATGGCAACCTCGCAGTCATTCTTTTTTGCCGGGGCTTCGGAGTCATTTCCGAAATACCGCATGTTGGCGCGTAGAATGGCCAATTCCTGTTGCGGCAGATCCCCGTGCCGAAGGGGCTGCTTCGTTACGACTTCTCTTAAGATGTCGATCTTAGACATGGATTTCCTTCAAAAACGATCACGCGGAAATTTAAGGAACCTTAGCCTTGCGGTTACGTCTTCTCATATTCAGTATGACAGAAAGATGGGGCGAATAACAATACCTGAAGAATACTGGAAAGATATCAGGTAAATACTGATATTATGTGAGGCTCAGAAGGAAAGATCTCAGATTTGCTTTTTTATTTTTCAATCCAAGCTTGATCCTGATGTTGTCCCGGTGGAACTCAACGGCACGGCTTGAAATGTTGAGAACCTCCGATATTTCCTTCGTCGTCCTCCCCTCCCGGATCAGGGTTGCGATCTGGATCTCCCGGGGTGTGAGATTGAGGTATTTGGAGGTCATTTTACGAAGAAATGGGGAAAGGATATCGTCCAGGTTTGACTCGATGATGTCCATGTAGGCCAGCTGGTCGCCCTTGAGGGGTGTCCTTTTGAGTTTTTCCAGGTAGGGGAGGACAAGCTCTTTGACATTGGAGAGGATCCTCTCTTCCAGCTCCTCCCTGTCATCCTCGCGGTGCTTGAGCAGCACCTTGAGGGCCGTATTCAACTCTTCAAGGCTCCGGGACTTGATTTTCAGTTCCTCCTCCCGCTCCTGCAGGTCCATTTCCGCTCTCCGGCGCTCACTGATGTCCATAAGGGAGGCCACACTCATCTTCGTTCCGGGAATGATGGCAATTGTCATAAACGCATCCCGGGCCAGGCCGGCCTTGTCCCTGAATCGAAACTCGTAATTCCGCGGTGCGGCAGCTTCGTTCACGCGGCGGAGATGATGGTACTCGATCATTCGCTCGAGCATGTCTTCACCGTCGGCAATGAACTCCGTCCATTTCATCTTTTTCTCCACCTCGGCCTTCGTGTAGCCGCTCTGCCGCTCGAACTCCATGTTCACCATGGATATCGTCATATCTTCCTCTATGATCATGGTCGCCGCCGCGGTGGTCTCAAAGATGGTCCTGTACCTCGCCTCCGATTCTTTCATGGCCTGTTCGGCCCGAATGCGATCCGTGATGTCATCCACCATCTCGATGGCAGCAACGACGTGGCCGGAGATGTCCTTGATCGGCGAGGAAATGATACGGAAGTTCCTGATGCCATTCCCCGCGGGGGTTTCCGTGACCGATTCATGGACTTCTCCATCCTGAAGGGTTTTGTAGGTGGGACAGTACGTGCAGACATCCGGCCGGGGAGGATCATTGAAAGAACGGTAACAGACGGGCTTTTGATCGGGATCGACATGAGGAAACCACGTCTTCATCTGGTTGTTGAGCGTCAGGATCTCCATCCGGGGGCTGATCAGGGCGATGCCGATGCCGATATTGTCGATGACGCTTCTATACTTCTGCTCCGATGCCTTGAGCGCCTCTTCGATCCGCTTGCGTCCCTCGATTTCCGTCTTCATCTGACGGGTCCGGGCCAGGAGCTCCGCCGAGGTCTCCTCCACCTGTTTCTCGTAGTAATCCACGGATTGCTGGAGAGCCTCCTCGGCTTCTTTTCTCGCCGTGATGTCATGGCCGACACCCTGGTACTCCAGGATATCGCCCCGGTCACCGAAGACGGGCCGGTTCGTCCACACCTGCCAGCCGATCTTTCCCCCGGGTTTGAAAACCCGATGTTCCACGGCGAAAAAGGTCATTCCCTCGCTCATCCCGCCAATCATGTTCTCGATCTGCTCGCGGTCCTGCTCGGGAACGAGGTTTTTGAAATCGGAGCCGATGAGTTTTTCCTTCGTCATGCCGAAAAATTGGCAATAGGCATTGTTGACAAAGGTGAGCGTCCCGTCACGAAGATAGCGGCAGATCAACTCGGCTTGATGTTCGATGATACTCCGATATCGCTCCTCCTCCCTCTTTCGCTCGAGGGTCTCCGCTTCAAGCCTCTCTAATTTTTGCCGCAGTTTTTCGTTATCTTCTTCCATGTGTTGTCGCCCGTCATTTCATCGCTCAAAGCGCATTTATCTCTCCCCGAAGCAACTTCTCCGGCCCCGGGACATAATGATTTCAGCGATTTAAAACTACCTTTTCCCTTCATTCCTGTCAATGCCCCCTTTTGGGGGTATTCTCGCAGGGTTTTTCAGATAAACCCCTGTTCTCACATGGATTTACAGGGTTAGCGAATCGTCCCACCTTTCAAGGGAAAGGCGGTGAGGGGAACCTTTCGGGCAAGATGAAATCCCCCTTTGTCTTCGCTCTAAAGCTTTCCGGGTCTTTGCCGATATATGAAACAGAGTTCATGCGTCTGAAAAAGGCAAACCACACTGAAAGGGTGGGACGCAAAGCCACGGGCCTAAATCCGAAACCGTCGGACAGGGCAGCCGGGTTGCCAGGCGAAAGCAGCACTTTCCTGTGCTGAATTTCGTCGGCCGGCAAATTCAGCCATACGGAGGTGCTGTTGTCATGTTGACGACACATCTGCGGGTGAAGTTCGCCCGGGGGATCGGTCGTCTCCTTGCCGTGATCAGCCTTGCCATCCTGGCAACGTCGATCTTTTCCCTTCCTGTTTTTACGTCCGCCGTCTATGCCGCACAGATCAGTCTCGAGTGGGACGCCAACGGAGAGCCCGATCTGGACGGCTACAGGGTCTACTACGGGACATCGAGCGGCAACTACACCGCCTCGGTCGATGTCGGCGTTAACACCCACTGCGTGATCTCGAACCTCGAGCAGGGTGTCACCTACTACTTCGCGGCGACGGCCTACGACTCCGAGGGAAACGAGAGCGGATTTTCCGACGAGATCGTCTATGCTGTTCCCGCTGCCGAACCCCACGCGGATTCGTCATCGTCCGGCGGGGGCGGAGGCTGCTTCATTGCCACGGCAGCTTTCGGAAGTTACCTGGCCCCGGAGGTCATGGTCCTGCGTCAGTTCAGGGACCAGGTCCTTCTCACCAATGTCCCCGGGAAGGCCTTCGTTAGGATCTACTACCGGTTGTCCCCCCCCATCGCCGATTTCATCCGGGAGCACGAAAACCTGCGGGCGCTGATACGATGGGCCCTCTCACCGCTCATCTACGGCGTGAAACACCCGAAGGCCTCGGGCGCGATCCTTCTCGTATTCCTGGCCGTCATTTTCATGGCTTGTGTGGGAAAAGAAAAATACAGGAAAGAAAATTTGCGGAATGATGACCGTTTATTCGTGAAGTACGATACCGTCTCCGACCTCCGACCCAAGGGTGAATAACCCCTCCCTAAAGATAATCCCCGGCCGCCGCGCCGGGGATTATCTTCCAACTTTCAGGAATCAAGGACATCCGAAACTGCTGTAGCATCCCGCCGGATATTTTAACGCCGGGTTCCTCCTCAGGCCGCCAGGGCTTTCTTACACAGCTCCGTGATGAACACGGGATCAATGCCGTCATCCCGGCAGAGTTTCCGCAGGTTCAAGTAGCACATGGGACACAGGAACACCATGGCCCCTGCCTTGACGTTCTTCGCGTCGTCAATGTTCCATTTCTTTACCGCCGCCGCACGGTCCTTGTCACGGGCCATCAGCGGTGCGCCGCAGCACAGCGCGTTGATCCTCTCGTACTTGCGGGCCGGCCTTTCTACACCGAGGAGTTCGAAGATCTTATCGAGATAGATATCCTTCCCCTGCGTGTATCGCGATGCGCAGGGGGACTGGTAGGCGACTTTGAGAGGGATCTTTTTGATCTGGTCCTTCCTTTTCAGCAGTTCCCTGTAGAGATACTCGAAAATATGTATCGGCCGGAAGGGCACCTTCAGTCCGTACTCCTGGGCGAGGGTTGTCAGCATTGTGTAGCAGTCATCGTGGAAACAGACAACCTCTTTGGCCCCGAGGGCGGCGAGGTTGTCGATGAACCGCTTCGCTTCTTTCTTGACCGGGCTCGGTCTTCCGAGATGGATGTACCCCACGGTACAGAAATAGTCGGCACCCTCGACGATCGTCAGATCTTCGAACAGCGGGTTGTCCAGAAGTTCACGGACCATATCTCCGACGATGCAGAGATTCAGAACGGGAGCACCTTTCTTGCCCTTTTTGACAACCGATGGCAGACTGTGGAGTTTGGCGAAGTTCTGCATGGCCTGCTCGGGAATCTTAAGCGCGCCCGTTTTTTCCTGGCGCTCGTTGAGCAGGTCAAAGGGGTTGGCCTGAGTGGGACAGACCAGGTTGCAGGACGCGCAGGTGACGCAGAGGCCCACAATGGGCGGTGTCCCCTCCTCTACGAGCTCTTTCATTTCCTTCTGGGCCCGCTCCAGGTCATAATCGACATAGGGACAGAATTCGAGGCATTTTCCGCAAAAATCACATCTATCGGCATGAAACATGGACATCCTCCTTCGCGTTTATCATTCGCTCAAATCACAGGCCCATTTGTCTAGCACAAATCCCGTCTGAGGGGCATATTTTTTTATGCGTATCCTGCTTCTGAAATAAGGGATATTTTCTCCCGGCAGAGCCAGGCAAGCCTTGTTTACACAAGCTTTCTTGTGGACTTCGACATACCATGGTGAGAAACGATAGGACGTTTCGAGCTCAACGGTCAAAATTCACGATGGCGGCCCGGAAACACCGGGAAGGCGGGCGGCATCAGTAAACACGAAAAACGCATTGCCCCGCCCCCTCAAAACTTTCACTTACTACCCATGCATGAAATCTCTCACACAAGCCAACGACACCAATTGAAAACGCCCACGGGATTGAACTCCTGCGGGCGTTTCCTTGTTGACGGCTAAATTCTTCTTGCTGACGTTTCGACGCTACCCCAGCCATGCGTCGATCAGTTTTTTTGTTCTCCTTACCTCCTTTCCTTTCGCCTAAGGTTAGTGAGTTAACATCCTAATACCTTACTTACGTGTCCCGAACTATACTTGATGTTCCAGCCACATTCATTCTTAACCCTTCGTCACCTTTCTTCTGATCCCCGCGACAACGGCAACGACCGGGCCAGTGAGCAAGACCAGCATCAGCGTGTTGGGCTCCGGGACCG
>Ga0316622_100001856_pt1 | contig 14191 bp, 14 predicted proteins | sample OWC_Aug_OW2_C1_D_FD_207646 | JGI IMG/M metagenome (GOLD analysis project Ga0316622, IMG submission 207646) | Wetland soil microbial communities from Old Woman Creek delta, Ohio, United States - OWC_Aug_OW2_C1_D5_C | ecosystem: Environmental > Terrestrial > Soil > Wetlands | place: USA: Ohio... | reverse complement strand
TAAGTGCTGTTATAACAGGATATTACGTGAGGAATGGGCTGCGGTTCCCGTGTGAACAAACAAAGCCAATGTGTCCCGCCCCGGCAACCGGTGTGCGTGGCACAGCCGACCGTGACCATTCCCACCTGGCGAGCGGGTTTTGCCCCTCCAAGGCAGTCATCCGGGGACACGGGGCCCGCGACGGCCTCGGGGCGGACTGGTCCCGGACGGGTGGGGAATTGTGTTGCAAAGGGGGTCGCGGCGGGTATACTTGGCGGTCGGTCGGGAGGTCGCCCCGCCGGGGAGAGACCTTTCGAGGACTGCATACAGAACCCCGCCGGTATCCGAAAGGACGCGGCAATGCCTGACAACGACGCCGACGTGCAGAAGATCATGGAACTGATCCAGATCATGAAGGAGAATGACCTGGTGAAGATCGATATTCAGCACGGCGATGACCGGATTTCGCTTCAGCGGGCCGAGCCTCCGCAACCGGTCGCGGCCGGACACATCCTTACGGCTTTGCCCGGGGCCCTTGCACAGGGGGCCGTGGCGCCAGCGCCGGTCGGTCCGGCGGCTCAGCAGCCGGTGATGGAGGGCACGGTCGAGATCAAATCGCCGATGGTCGGCACGTTCTATGAGGCCCCAAGCCCCGATTCCGACCCCTATGTCGAGCCCGGCGGCCACGTGGACCCGCAGACGGTCGTGTGCATTATCGAGGCGATGAAGGTGATGAACGAAATCAGAGCGGAGGTGAGCGGCACGATTGTGGAGAAGCTCGTGAAGAACGGCCAGGCCGTCGAATATGGCCAGGGGCTCTTCCGGGTCAAGCCTGAGTGAGTCAAATGCTGTCCAGAGTCCTCATCGCTAATCGGGGCGAAATCGCCCTTCGCATCATTCGAGCCTGTCAGGAACTCGGCATCGAGACCGTGGTGGTCTACTCCGAGGCCGACCGGAACGCCCATTACGTCCGGCTGGCCAACGAGTCCATTTGCATCGGCCCGGCCGATTGCGGCGAGAGCTACCTGAACATCCCCCGGATCATCAGCGCCGCCGAGATCACCAACGTCGATGCTATCCATCCCGGCTACGGATTTCTCGCCGAGAACATCAACTTCGCCGAGATCTGCCGGGACTGCGGCATCATCTTCATCGGCCCCCCGGTCGAGGCCATGCGCCTGCTGGGCGACAAGGTCGAGGCCCGCAAGCTCGCGAAGAAGGTCAAGGTCCCCATCGTCCCGGGTTCAGACGGCCCTCTGGCCGACGAGACCGAGGCAATAAAGCTCGCCAATCAGATCGGGTATCCGATCATCATCAAGGCGGTCGCCGGCGGCGGCGGGCGAGGCATGCGCGTCGTGCACAACGACATCAGCCTGCGAGGGGCTTTCAGCGCGGCCCGCACCGAGGCCGAGGCGGCGTTTGGCAACGGCAGCGTCTATCTCGAGAAGTTCATCGTCGAGCCCAGGCACGTCGAGGTCCAGGTCATCGCCGACCAGGAAGGCAACGCCCTGCATTTCTACGAGAGGGACTGCTCCATCCAGAGGCGACATCAGAAGATGATCGAGGAATCCCCGTGTCCCGTGCTGGAGGAGCACGATCGCCAGCAGCTATGCGAGTCGGCCCTGCGGATCATCAAGGAAGCGAAGTACGCCAATGCCGCCACCGTCGAGTTCCTGCTCGACAAGGACAAGAAGTTCTACTTCATCGAGGTCAACACGCGCATCCAGGTCGAGCACCCGGTCACCGAGATGGTGACGGGCCAGGACCTGATCAAGTGGCAGCTCAGGATCGCCAGCGGGCAGCCGCTGGACCTGCGGCAGAAGGACATCAAGCACCGGGGCGTCGCGATCGAGTGCCGGATCAACGCGGAGGACCCGGCCAACAATTTCGCGCCCTGCCCCGGCACGATCACGCAGTACATTGCCCCCGGCGGGCCCGGCGTTCGCGTCGATACGCACGTCCACCAGGGCTGGACCATCGGGACACACTACGACTCCATGATCGCCAAGCTGATCGTTCACCAGAAGACGCGGCCCGAGGCCATCGCCACGATGCGAAGGGCCCTGCATGAGTTCGTCATCGGGCCGGTCAAGACCACGATTCCCGCCTGCCTGGCCATCCTCTCGCACAACCTGTTCGTCAAAGGCAAGATCGACACGGGCTTCGTCGAGCGCAACCTGTAGGGGTCGCGGCCGGTCCCGGATGGATGGATTCTGATTCTCAACTTTCAAGAGCGATCAGGTCTTCATAGCTCTCGCGTTTTCGCACGACGGCAAAACGGTCGCCATCGACGAGGATTTCCGTCGCTCGTGGCCGAGCGTTGTAGTTGCTGCTCATGGTGAAGCCGTAGGCGCCGGCACTGAAGATCGCGACGAGATCGCCCCGTTGGACGGGAGGCATCGGCCGATCCTTGGCGAAGAAATCGGCGCCTTCGCAGATCGGCCCGACCACATCGACGGTTTCGCACCCATCCATCAGAAGACCTTTGCTCCGCACCATCGGCACGAATCGCAGCTCCACCCGCGCCGGCCAGATGAAATGAAACGCGTCGTACAGCGACGGGCGAATCAGGTCGTTCATCCCCGCGTCGACGATGACGAACTTCTTGCTGCCTCCGGGCTTGGTGTAGAGCGCCCGGGTCAGCAGGATACCGGCGTTGGCACAGATGCTCTTGCCCGGCTCGAGAATGAGCTTGAGGTCCTTGCCCCTGAGCAAGGGAACGATGCCCGCCGCGTAGTCCTCCGCCGACGGCACGGTCTCCGTTTCATAATCGGCGCCGTAGCCACCGCCCAAGTTCAGCGCCTCCACGATGTGCCCCTTTTCGCGAAGCGTGTCGATGACAGGCAGGATCTTCCGCACCGCGTCCACGTACGGGTCGATCGTCTTGCCGCCGGTGCCCAGATGCACGTGAATCGCACACAGTCGGACAAACGGATTGCCGCCGTACCGATCGAAGACGGTCAGCGCCCTTTCAATATCGACGCCGAATTTCGTTTCTTTCTTTCCCGTGGTCAGAAACGCATGGGTCTTGTAAGAGTCGACGTCCGGATTGACGCGAAGAGCGGCCCTGGGTTTTGCGTTCGGTGCGTTCCGCTTCACCAGTCCGATGAGGTTCTCCAACTCCTGCTCCGACTCGATGTTGAAGTATCCGATGCCGGCGTTCAATCCATCGAGGATCTCCTCGTCGGTCTTGCCCACGCCGGCATAGACGACCTTAGCCGGGTCGCCTCCCGCCCGCAGGACGCGAAACAGCTCTCCGCCGCTGACGATGTCGAATCCGCTGCCTAAGCCGGCCATCAGCCTCAAGATGTTCACGTTGCCGCAGGCTTTGACGGAGAAGCACACGGTCGTGTCCAGCTCGCGGTAGGCCTGCTGCATCCGGCGAAGATGATGCTCGAACGTGGCCTTGCTGTAGATATAGGCGGGCGTGCCGACCTCGTCGGCGATGCGCTCGGCCGCAACCTCTTCGACGTACAGCTTGCCATCCTGGTAACGAAAGAAATCCATCGACTCTGTTCCCCGAACCCGTACTCAACACCTGCCGCCACATGCGACAGGCAGAATGAATATGTAATAGTATAAAGAAGCGGCACGGAATTACAAGAACCGCCGTACAAGCGACACGATCCCCCTCCTTGCACCCCATTCACACGGCGCATAAAAAATGGAAGACTTCCTGCCCACGGGAAGTCTTCCATGCCTCAAAGCCTGCTGCAATCTCAACGGCTCTTGTTGACCCCTGCTCTACGTGTTATGTCAGGTCAAGCTGAGTGATTCGTTGCGTCAAAAGCCTTTGCCAGCCGACACACCGAGTCAGCAGGCCTTCGATGAGGTCCTGGTGTTATCTCTTCTTCTTCTTTGCTGTCTTCTTCTTTGCCTTCTTGGCGGTCTTCTTCTTGGCGGTCTTCTTCTTCGCGGTCTTCTTTGCTTTCTTGGCCATTACTTTTCTCCTTTGTAAGCTGACCAGTGACTGTTGTTTGCTGTATGAACGATATTCAATTGTGCCACAAAATTTTCGGCCAAGTCTCAGTCATTCCCACATGAGAAATGGTTATGACGATTCTTGTATTCTTTATCGTCAAGAAATTCCGAATAACTTCATAAAATTTTTCTTTCGGTCTTGACAGCGTCAATGAGTTTGCACAATTGAGGAGGCAGAATAGCCGGAGGACGATGTCGTTGCATGCTGTGATCGCATCACTCGACGCGGCGCGAGATCTCACATATCGTTCCACGCGGCGCAGACAAAAGCCGCTTGACTTTCACCCTGTCGTTGTGTTTCCTTACCGTTGCGATCCTTGTGCGTCTGTCGTCGGTTCATCGCGCAACAACTGGAAATATGGATTGGCTTTGCCTTGTACATGAGCGAAAGAACTATCGCACTGTTTGGCGGCACCTTCGATCCGATTCATCTCGGTCACACGAGCGTGGCGACGGCGGCCGCCGCAAAGACGCGAGTTGAAAGAGTCATCTTCATCCCCGCCAGGTGCTCTCCACTCAAGGGATTCACGCCTCGCGCCGGCGACAGTGACCGGCTCGCCATGATCGCGCTGGCCGCTGCGGCCTGCGACAGTTTCGCGGTGTGTGATTGTGAACTGAAGCGACCGGCTCCCAGCTATACGCTCGATACTCTGCGGCAATTCCAGCAGGAATATGGCCCGGGAACGTCGATTCGCTGGCTGCTCGGCGCCGACAGCGTCCCGGACCTCGTCCACTGGCACCGGATCCGCGAGTTGATCGACGAGTGTGATGTGACGACGATGCTGCGAGCCGGTTATGAGCCGCCGGATTTCGACCGGTTTGAGCCGCTGTGGGGCCCCGAACGAGTGGCGAAGCTGAAGCGCGACGCGATTGAAACGCCGTTGATCGATATCAGCAGCACAGAGGTGCGAAAAAGGCTGGCGGCCGGCGAAGATGTTCGCGGCATGCTCCATCCGGATGTGATCGACTATATCCAGCGTCACGGCCTCTATCGATAGGCCGGCAGGTAACACATCCTCGCATACACTGCACGACTGTGTCGCTGAGATGGCTTCGTCGCTGCGCTCCTCGCAATGACATGGATGGACATCATCCTCCATCGAGAAGGAACAGGCATGGGATATCATTGCGAGCGAAGCGAAGCAATCTCAGGCTCACGACTTGGCGAGCTGTCCTTGGATCCAGTCATACCAGGCAGACATGCCTTCCCCGGTCTTGGCGGAGACGGGAAAAATCTCGATGCGCTTGTTCAGTCGTCGCGCGTCTGCTCTGACACGTTCGAGGTCAAAGTCGATTAGCGCGCCGCCGGTGAGCAGATCGATCTTGTTCACGAGCAGCGCTTTCGATTTCGCAAAGATCCCAGGATACTTGGCGGGTTTGTCGTCCCCCTCAGCCACAGACAGCACGACAATCTTCCCATCTTCACCCAACTCAAATGACGACGGACACACCAGATTGCCAACGTTCTCGATGAAGATCATCTCCAGATTATCGAGCGGCAATTTCCGAAGGGCGCCATTCACCTGGGCGGCGGACAGGTGACACGCCCCTTCCGTGATGATCTGAATCGCCGGCGCCTTGGTGGCGCGGATTCGCTGGGCGTCAATGTCCGTCTGGATATCCCCCTCGATGACGCCGATTTTGACGGCACCCGCGAGATCGCTGATGGTCCGCACCAAGAGCGTCGTCTTGCCTGAGCCCGGCGAGGAGATCATGTTGAAGCAGCGATTGTGGTGTTGAGCCAGCAACTCGCTGTTCTTCATCGCACATTTTTCATTGGCGTCCAGGATCTTCCTGCCGATGTTCACCTTCGCCATCGTCAACTCCTTCAAACTCAATCTGTTCCAGAAGCAATGGGGCATCCGGGAGCAATTCGAAATCATCCGCGCCGCAGTCCGGACACCTCACGCCTGACCAATCCACCGCAAAGACGCAACCGCAGGCTTTGCACGTGGCCTGCAAGAGCTTGTGCTCGATCTGCAACTGCATCCCTTCGCATGGCGTGCCTTGCGCCAGCGTCTCAAACGCAAACGAGAGCACATCGTCGTTGACGGTGTTCAGCACGCCGCAACTCATCTTCGCACGAATCGGCCTGCCGTGCTTGCGGGCCTCCTCTGAGATTGCGTCGACCAGACTCTGCGCCATCGCCATCTCGTGCATCAGCAGATCCTCGGCAGTTCCCGCCCATAAGGCATCTGGACGATGCGCCGGCCGCCTATTTTGGTCGTCATCTCCACAAGCGGGACATCGCGTGTCTGCACGATCTCGCCGATGATGTCTGCCTCACGGCCCAGTGGATGCCCGCGGCAGATTTCCAGGCACTGCCGTGCCGCATCCGGGGACACGACCGCGACGAACTTCCCTTCATTGGCCGCGTTCAGGACGTCGAAGCCGAGCACGTCGGCAGCCGCCTGAACTGCCGGTCGGACACGAACTGCCCGCTCGTTAATCTCTACACTTCGTCGGCTGCCCTCGACGATCTCGTTCAGCGTTGCGGCCAGCCCGCCCCGTGTCGGGTCCCGCATGAAGCGGATGCCAGGCACAGTCTCAAACAAGGCAATCGTCAGTTCCGCCAGTCCTGCACAGTCGCTTTCCAGCGGTGATTCGAAGCCAATTCCCTCACGCTGTGAGACGATCGTCATGCCGTGGTCGCCAATCGTGCCGCTGAGCAGGATTCGGTCCCCGATCTCGACTTTGTCGAGCCCGAGATTCACGTCCGGCAGCCGAACGCCGATGCCGGCGGTATTGATGAAGATGCCGTCCGCCGAGCCGTGCTCAACGGTTTTCGTGTCACCCGTCACGACCGTAACGTGATTGCGTTGAGCCGTCTCGCTCGCGCTGTGCAGAATCCTGTCCAGGAATTCAAGCTCGAAGCCCTCCTCGATGATCAACGCCAGGGACAAAGCCAGCGGTCGCGCGCCCGAGACGGCGAGGTCATTCACCGTTCCGCAGACGGCGAGCTTGCCGATATCCCCGCCGCGGAAGAAGAGGGGCTTGACCACGTAGCTGTCCGTCGTGAAGCAGATGTCGCTGGAAGGCAGTCGCAGATGGGCCGCATCGGTGAGCTCGGAAAGCGTGTCGTTCGTGAACTGTGGCAGAATATGCTCGCGGATGAGCTGACTGCTGAGCCGGCCGCCACCGCCGTGGGCAAGCAGGATTCTTTGCGGGTTCGTCGCCATCGTTGTGCTATTTCCTCCGCCCGTACTTGAACCACGCCGCACAAGTCCCCTCCGAGCTGACCATGCACGGACCGACCGGCTTGTCAATGGTGCATTGTGTGCCGAACAGGGGGCATTCAACCGGCTCGATCAGCCCGCACAGGACCTCGCCGCACCGACACCCGCGATTCTCTTTGCCGGGCCTATCCTCCAGGCCGAATCGACGGAAGGCATCGAACTGGCTGTACCGCTCTCGCAGAGCGAGCGTGCTCTTGCCGATCTTGCCGAGCCCGCGCCAGTAACCGTCTACCGGCTCGAAACATTCCGCGACGATCTGCTGGGCCGCTGTGTTGCCCCGCTCCGTGACGACGGCGCCGTACACGGATTTCAACTCGGGCTTGCCGGCCGCAAGCTCGCGGCAGATCTCCGCCAGGCCTTCGATAATCTGCACCGGCTCGAAGCCTGCGACGACGCAGGGCCGATGGTAGTCATTCACGATCTCCGCGAACGCACCCCAACCGATGATCGTGCTGACGTGCCCCGGGCACAGGAAGCCGTCGACGCGGTCATTCATGCCGTCCAGCAGCGCCCGCATGGCAGGAAGCACCAGCTTGTGCCCGCTGAGAATGCAGAGATTCGTGATTCGCTCGTGGGCCGCCTCCCTGACGGCGACAGCGCTGGCAGGCGCGGTCGTTTCAAATCCGACCGCGATGAATACGACGGTCTTGCCGGGATTGTCCCTCGCCAATTGAAGCGCATCCTCACTGCTCAGGACGACCTTCACGTTGCCGCCGGACGCTCGCGCCTCGAGCGAGCCGTCACTGCCCGGCACGCGGATCATGTCGCCATACGTGGCGATGATGCAATCATCCCGGTCCGCCAGCTCCAGCACGGTATCGATGTAGCCTTGATCCGTAACGCAGACAGGGCAGCCCGGGCCTGACAGGAGCTTCAATCGCTCGGGCAAAGTCGACCGAATCCCGCTGCGAAAGATGGAGACCGTGTGTGTCCCGCAGACCTCCATGATCGTGATCTGCCGACCGAGCCTTTCACAGGCCTCCTCAATGGTGTGTTGCGCTTTGGCGATCCTGTCCAGCATGCAGGCTATCCCGACACCTTGTTCGATGTCTTCTCAAAGTCCTCGATCTCAGCGAAGAGCTCCCAGGTCTTTCTGGCTTCCTCCTCATCGACCAGCGCGATGGCAAAGCCGGCGTGCACGAGCACGACGTCCCCAAGCTTCGCATCGGGCAACAGCGTGGTCTTGGCCTTCCAACGATTGCCCATCGCATCGACAATCGCCCGGTCCCCCTCCAGTTCAACGATTCGTGCCGGTACTGCCAAACACATCGTGCAAGTGTCCTCTCATGTGCCTTGGTTCAGAATGTGAGCTGCAATGGCCGCTTGGCCGAGTGCAATACCCCCATCATTGGACGGGACATCGCGGTTCAATAATACCGCAAATCCTTCCTGCTTCAACCGCAGGGTCAGACGATTCGCCAGGTAGCGGTTGCAGAAGACCCCGCCGCTCAGGGCTGTCGTCTCCAGCCGTGTGCTTTCCCGAGCCTCCTTCGCCATGGCCAGCAAGGCCTCGGCGAGTGTGTTGTGAAACTTCGTGGAAACAATCGCCGGAGCTTCCGACCGCCTGAGGTCGCCGGCCAATCCTTGCAGAGTCTTACGAAGGCTCAACTGCACGGGTTCACCACTACGATGATGCAAATCGTATTCATATCGATCCTCCACACCCGGCTGCGCTATGGATTCCAGAAACATCGGCAATTGGGCGTCAAAATGGTTACACTCTCCCAGGCCGATCATGGCGGCCACAGCGTCGAAAACCCTGCCGAGGCTGGAGGTATTCACGGTGTTGATGCCCCTGTCGATCTGCTCCAGGGTGAGCCTGAGCTTCTTGTGGTCCGGTTCGATGCGTTCGAGCAGCCACGTGAATTCAGCAAGGGTGAAATGCTCGCCGTACGCTTGTCGCAGCAGACTCACGAGTGGGCGAATCGCTTCCTGACTCGCCCTGTCGCCGCCCGCCAGGGGATAGTAACTCAGATGACCGAATCGCTCGAAGCCTCCCAGCGACGCGATCATGCATTCACATCCCCAGATCGCACCATCCGTGCCGTAGCCCGTACCGTCGCACGCCAAGCCAATCACCGGGCCGGCCAATTCATGTTCGGCCAGAACGGATGCGATGTGTGCCCAATGATGCTGAACCTCGATGACCCTCGTAGCGGCAAGGGACTCGGCGTATTGTGTCGACAGATAGCCGGGATGCAGGTCGCACGCGACGACTTGCGGCTGGACCTCAAAGAGCCCCTTCAGGTGCTCGATGGACCGGACGTAATGATGATAGACCTCGGCGTCCTCCAGGTCGCCGATGTGTTCGCTGAGGATCAATTGGTTCTGCTTCACAAGACAGAACGTGTTCTTTAGGTCCGCGCCGGCCGCAAGCACATCCTGCGGCGATTTCTCCGCCATGTAGATCGGCGTCGGCACGTAGCCTCTCGCTCGCCGCAACAAGACCGGCGAGCCCGCCACAAGATGCACAATGGAATCATCGACCTGGCGATAGATTTCCCGGTCATGCATCAGGAATGCGTCTGCCACATCGCTGAGCCGTTCCAGAGCAAGCTCGTTCCTGCAGATCAGCGGCTCATCCGAGATGTTCCCGCTCGTCATCACCAGCACATCGAGTCCTTCGGCAAACAGCAGATGGTGCAGTGGCGCGTAGCACAGCATGAATCCGAGCGTGCTCGTGCCTTCCGCCACCGCCGGTGCGATCGCGGCATCAGGCTTTCTGGAAAGGAGCACGATAGGACTCTCCGGACTCATCAGAGCCTCTTCGGCAGCTCGGTCCACGAGTGCGTACTTCCGCACAGCGTCCAACGACGCGGCCATCATCGCAAACGGCTTGTAGTCGCGTCGTTTGCGCTGACGCAGCCGGAGCACCGCGTCGTTGTTGAGGGCATCACAGGCCAAGTGGAATCCGCCGACCCCCTTGATGGCCACTACCCTTCCCGCCCGCAACAATCTCGCCGCTTCTGCAATGACCTCATCATTGCCCGTCAGCAACGGCTTGCCGGTGCGATCCGCGAGCCAGACCTTCGGCCCACAGCGAGGGCAGGCCACCGGCTGAGCGTGGAACCGCCTGTCGGCCACATCATGATATTGGGCGGCGCAGGCCGCGCACATTTCAAAGGCCGACATAGTTGTGTTCGGCCGGTCATAGGGAATGGTTTTGATGATGGAGTATCGCGGCCCGCAGTTGGTGCAGTTGATGAACGGATAACGATAGCGAAAATCTTTCTTGTTCCACAGTTCGCTCAGGCAATCCGCGCAGGTCGCGACATCGGCCGAAACCTCTGAGAGCACCGCGCCCTCCGCCTGGCTCTTGCGGATTGTGAACCCCTTCTCGCCCTCGGACACAGGGATGTCCAGAACTTCCCATGATTTGATCTCCGCCAGCGGCGGCCGGTCCAATGTCGTCAAACGCTTGAGAAACTCGTCGATCCGCTGCGCCTGCCCCTGTAACTCAATCGTCACTCCCAGGGTATCATTCAGGACGAAACCGTTGAGTTCCAGGAGCACAGCCAGCCGGTGCACGGCAGGCCGGAATCCGACCCCCTGCACCCGGCCCTTCATTAATATTCTTCTTCGCGTCACCAATGTTTCTATCCGAAACCGCCCCCCTGCCCGGGAACCGGAATGACAGAGCCGAATCCCCCTGCACTGTTCCTTCGTAGACCCATCAGCGCAAGGGCACAATAGACCGCCCGGCGAAAACGCGGCGGGCGACGCAGATCAGCTGGGCGGACTGAACGCTCCTCGCTCGCATCCTGCACATGGATCGCGATGCCTCCTTCCGTCCAGCGAAGCAGGACGTGAGTGAGGTCCTCCGCCGGCAGGATGGTTTCCTGAATGACGATGGCCCGCGTGATTCCCCGGGCGCTAAGGAATCTGGCCGACGGGAAATCCTGCGGGAAGACCAGCCACCGGTTGTCATACATCCCGGGAGCAGGTCCGCGATCCCCTTTGAGCCGGTGCGAATCGAGCAGAAAGGCCGGCGGATGATCTCCGATGATCGTGTTTCGCACATAGTCCGGGAGCGGCCGAGAGAGCATTTGCACGAGAGCAGAGACATCGCTCAACACGCACTTCTCCGGCGGCACCCGTTGCCGCCTTCCCGATGTCGTATTGTACAGCGGGACCGGCCGGTACCCGTCCCTGGCAAGGGCGAACCCCGCCAGTAAGGATTGTGTCCCCGGCAAGTCCACTAGGATCGCCGTATCGCACCGGGCTCCGACGTCGCAGCGCAGGCTGGACTCCTCCAACGGCCGATCGGGAATACTTTCCGCCGTCGCATCGTCGATCTCAGCAAACAGTACCGGCTTGACCCACGGCGACCACTCGTCGGACGCCGGCGCCCAGACCCCATAGATTTCTCGTCCCGTCATCTTCGTTGTTCTCCGAAAGCGACTGTGGAGCCGTGCGCATCGATGATGCAATCCGCCCTGCCTTGCCTTATGAGAATCGGGATATCCTGCGCCCGACTGTCGATCAGCGGCACCGACGATGCTCGCCCGTAGACTCCACATGCCTTCCCATCGATTACATATACGCCCAGGCAGGGATAGAAGTTTTCGCCTCCGCAATGCGCGGCAATCGCTGTGAAGCGTCTTTGCGCCGCCCAATACCGCGGGTGTCTTACAGCGTTGCCGGCGATCTGCCCCCATTCCTTTTCAGCCGTGACTCCACGAATCCCGATCCACTCGCCCACTCTCCCCAGGGCCGGCTTCAGTACCCATTCCTCGCCATCGCGCCAGGCGGCCTCTCGCGGGTCCCGTGTCTCAGGCAGCAGGCTTCTCCACGCCGACAGGTCCGTCTCGAGCCGGTCCCAGACCAGCGGGAATCTCTTGCTCTGGACGATCAGGGAGTATCCCGGATTGCTCTGCGGCGTGGCGCCGCCGTGGAAGAACCGCTTCCAGGTGTGCCTTCGCGGAATGTGGGGCAGCCACTCCGCAGGGTAGAAACGCACAATCCCATCAAGCCCCCGGCCATCGCCAGCCAGTTCGGCACGCTCATCGATCCAGTGCAAATCAGTGGGACTGGCCAGTATCGGCACAAGCCCTTCGGCGGTGAATCTCTCTGCGAGGAACAGCATCACCTGCCGGTCGTCGGTGTATGCCGTGGCATGCACAAAGGCGACGCGAGCGTCTCTGCCAAGCGATGATGCAACCGCCTGAGCGTATCGTCCGGCGGCATCTGGCGCGCAGGTCGTTCCGTCGTAGCACCGGCATGCAAGCTCCGCAAACGCGCTCGATTCGATGAACCCGCCCGGCACATCCGCATTGGCTTCCGATATCCGCCAGCCCTCGCGCGCGAAATGAAAGTCGAATCGCATGATCCGAGCCATGCCTTTCGAGGGGGTTTGTGCAGCGGTCCGGATACACGCCTTTCGCAGTTGGCGGCCCAGCCCAAGCTCTCTGCACAAGTCAGGCCGGCCCACGATCTCTTCCTCAGCGGCGAGGGCCTCTCTCCACAGCCGCTCCGATTGGCATCGCAAGTCGGCCCAGGTTTCCCAGTCGAGGATCAGGCAGCGATGACCTATGGTGTCGACGTCTCCAAATTGGCTGTCCCACTTGTGGTGATCGAAGATCATGCTCAGGCGGATGTCGCGGAACTGAGCTTGCGGGATCGGCTCCGGGATGGTCCACGGCGGATTCAAGGCATCCCCTGCAAGGTGAAGACATAGAGAAAGGAGACGACCACATAGACCGCCGCGATGAACAGTCCCGCCGCTGAGTCCTCGGTGCGAGCGTCAATGTCAAAGGGCCAGAGCCGCTCGATGATGACCGCTACCGCCGCCAGAGGCAGGACAAACCACGCCACGGCCACGAAATCCCGGACGGTGGCCTCCGCCGAAACCCAGTCGCCGGCCACCGCTCGTCCCAGAACAATGCCTGCCCCGGCTAAGAAGCCGCCAAGCCGCAGGCCCGAGCCGCTGGTCCGTTCCACCGTGACCATCTCGCTGACCCCTGTGAGCCATTCGACCACTGCCCACAGCAGGAAGAAGCCGCCCGTGGACAAGGTCGCACTGAAGACCACAACCCACCAGCCGGGTCCATTTCCTATGTTTGCCCCGGCGAAACACAACGTGATTCCCACCAGTGCCCCGGCCGTCGCAACGGCGGCCGCCAGGTTCTGACGCTCTATTACATCGTCCCGCGGGCTGACACCGAGGAAACGGAGAGCCTGCGCCCCAAGGCCCACCCAGGCTGCACCCGCCAGCATGTAGAGCGTCAGATAGGTCCCGCTGTCGCGAACGTCATCGGCCGCCCACTGCCGTAAGACAAGGTATAGCAGCGACAGACAGACAAGAGGTCCGGTAAAATAGACAAGTCGGCTTGTATTGCGGACAACCAGCGGCCGAACAAAGGCGGCTGCATACCAGCGGGACCAGGCGTATGCCGTCACGGAGACCGACAGAAGCAACAGCATGACTTCATCGCCAGACACGGCTCTCTGCACTCGCTTCAACAGGACTATCATCGCCGGCCCGCCGACGACACGCCGCCAGACGGGTCCTGGGCCATCCGATGTGCACCCACGGCGAGTATTTGACAAATGATACTGCCTCCCGTGACCGCATCAATCCTTTTCACGCCTGTATTCTCGTAATGCCAGTGTCTGTGAAAGCATTCCGGCGGTCGGGTGGCACCGCCAAGCTCGTCTGACGGTACTGCCTCAATGACGCCTGCTCCATCGAGACCCCACGGGCAAAGCGAGTTTGCCCATGCCACCCAGCACGGGGCCTGAAAACCGGCACAGACACTCATGCCAGATCGCAAGAAATTTGCTTGCCATGGCCTTGCCCACCATGTTATGATGATGGTTCGTCGCCGGCAGCCAACGGCCGGTGACAGTTGGACATCCAGGGGCCATAGCTCAGTTGGGAGAGCGCTTGCATGGCATGCAAGAGGTCGTGAGTTCGAATCTCATTGGCTCCATCCCCTGCTCCTGTATGCACCTGCGCTAATTCGCAAGGTGCCGATTCAAGGCGAAAAACGGCA
>Ga0316622_100001855_pt1 | contig 14191 bp, 9 predicted proteins | sample OWC_Aug_OW2_C1_D_FD_207646 | JGI IMG/M metagenome (GOLD analysis project Ga0316622, IMG submission 207646) | Wetland soil microbial communities from Old Woman Creek delta, Ohio, United States - OWC_Aug_OW2_C1_D5_C | ecosystem: Environmental > Terrestrial > Soil > Wetlands | place: USA: Ohio... | reverse complement strand
CGGAGCGAACATCCAGAACTTCAGCCTGACGGCCACCGGCGGTGGCGGCACGACCGGGACGTTGACCGGCACGGTGACGTCCACTGGTGGCGGCGCAATCGCTGGGGCCACGGTCTCGATCACCGGTGTTGCAAGCACGACGACCAACAGGTCGGGCGTCTACACCCTCACCGTCCCGGCCGGCACATACACAGTGAATGTGTCGGCCTCCGGCTACCTCTCGACCTCAGCGAGCGGCGTGACGGTCGCGGCAGGTGGAACAACCACCCGTAACTTCGTGCTCCTGCTCTGAGGTCGTTGCCGCAACGTAGTCCAAGAATGTCCTGTGGTGGCCGAGGGTCACACCCCGGCCACCACAACCCTCCAGTAGAAGGAATGCGTCCCGGAGCCATGAGCAGAGCGAGAAGCCCGATCGAGCACCGCCTCGGAGCCGCGCTTGCGGCCGCGGTGTTCGTCGGGGCGACGCTTCTCTCGGTCACACCGATCGTGCCGATCGTGATCGCGATCGACGCGACCCCCGATCCGTCGGCCGGTCCCACCGCCACCCCCGACCCGGGTCCCACCCCCACCCCATCAGATCCGACGCCGACGCCGCCGGCGGATCCCAGTCCCGCGCCCGAGCCGAGCGCAACTGCCGATCCGACGCCCACGCCGACGCCCGATCCGACCGGCTCGCCGGATCCCGGGGCCTCTGCGGAGCCCTCACCGTCGCCGTCGCCCAGCCCGTCCACTGAGCCCACGCCTGGTCCGACGCCGCCTCCTGCAGCCACTCCCACGCCCACCCCGGCACCACTGCCGGCCGTCGAATGGGAGGCCGTCTCGTCGGCGCCTGTCGAGGGGCGTCACCGCATCGACCCGGGTTCGCCGCTGAACCTCACCGTGTCGGCCGTCACGGAGGCGGACATCACGGGAGCGACGCTCGTCCTGATCCTGCCGGCCGGCTGGACTCCGGTCGAGACCGAGGGTGGCGAGGTGGGTGGCGATGAGGTCCGCTGGCCAGACCTCGATGCTGCCGCGGGCGAGCCGGTCGCTCGCTCGGTGATCGCCCAGGCGCCGGCGGGTGGGCAGCCGCTCGTCTCGACGTTCTCGTGGAGGCTCGTGCTGCCGCCGTCAGCCGACGCCGAGGATGAGCCGCCGGCGGTCGTCGATGGGCCGTCAGTGACGGTCCTCGTGGCGCCGAGGCTCGTCGTCGAGAGCGCCACGCTGGGACAGATCCCGGCACCCGGCGAGGACGCCGCCTACCTCGCCCCGAACGAACCGATCATCGACCAGCCGAGGTTCGAGGTCTTCCGCGTCCGCTTCGTGGTCAGCAACCCCGACACGCTCGACGTCGAGTGGGTCCCGCAGGTCGCGCTCTCGGCCACCGACGGGAGTGGCCACGTCCCGGTGCCGGAGAAGGCGGCCAAGGCCGGCTCGCCCTTCTACGCTGCCACCGAGTGGACACGGATCCCGGGCCCGGCCGGAGGCGAGCCGCCGGGCCTCGCCGGCGCACCCGCTGCCGCCTCGGTGGCGAGTCGCGGAGCCGGCGCCCCGGACGGCCTGCCGGCGCCCGGGCCCGACGGGATCCGGCCGGAGGAGCAGGGCCGTTGGGGCGGGACCCTTCCCGGCCCCGACCGCCAGCTTCTGCCGCCCGGGCAGGGCCTTCCACCCGGGCAGGGCCTTCCACCCGGGCAGGCACGTCTCGAGGCCGAGGATGGGCGCCTTCCGGCCGAGAGCCCTGCCCGCGCAGGGCAGGTCGATGGACTCCGCTCGATGGGCATCAACCCCATGCCGGCGATGGCGCTCCCCGGGGACGGGGTCGTCGAGGTCGAGTTCAGCCTGCGCGCCACCGCCGACGCGGACTACCTCGCGAGCTACCTGTTTGCGCTCACCGACGCCGGCCAGGCCTTCGCGGGGGCGGCCGAGGCGACGGTGACCATCGAGGACGTGCCCCCGCTCGAGCTCTCGCCCGGCCAGCGGTCGGGCGTCTCCGCTGCCGCCGTCGAGCCGCTGGGTGCGGTCGCCGGCATCAGCTACCCGCTCGAGCTCCCGGGTGTCGACCCGGCTGGCGAGCCCGCGACAGCGCTGGCGACTGCCGCGTCCGCCACGACCGATGGCGCAGGCGGGGAGCTCATCCAGTACCAGCTCCTCGCCCCGGACCCGCTCGCGCCCGTGGCGGGCCCGCTGGCCAACGGGACGCTCGAGAGCCCGCACACCGACTACTCGCTGACGACCGACGCCTGCGCCGCCTGCCATCGGACCCACGTCGCTGCGAACAACCTCCTGCTGAGCGAGCCGGTCCTCCAGGCCACGCTCTGCTTCAGCTGCCATGACGGCTCGGGCTCCAGCCTCGACATCGCGGCCCAGTACGCGGATCCGGCCGTCCCGGCCAACGACGAGACCGAGCGCGCCTACTACCGCCACGATGCCTTGCTGGCCCCCACCAACCACACGATCGCGAGCGACGACGAGTTCGGCGGCGTGCTCGAGCGACACAGCGAGTGCGTCGACTGCCACAACTCGCACAACGCGAGCCCCGTCGACGCCCTCGAGACCGCCACCGGCTGGACGGTGTCCGGACGGCTGGCCTCGGTGTCCGGCGTGTCGGTGGCCAACGGCGCCGCCGGGGAAGCGCCCACCTACACGTTCCTCGACGGCACGGTCAACTCGAAGCCGACCCGCGAGTACGAGCTCTGCCTCAAGTGCCACTCGAGCTTCACGACGCTGCCGCCGAACGACGGGCAGCCGGCCTCGCGCTGGTGGCTCGACAAGGGCCTCGAGCTCAACCCGGCCAACCCGGCCTTCCACCCGATCGAGGCGCCCGGCACGAACGATTCGGATGCCATGGCGGCCGGGCTCCTCGGCACGTCGCCGTACAAGCAGTGGGATTTCACGCCCGGCAGCACGATCCGCTGCGTCAACTGCCACGCCGATTCTCGTGCCTTCGACGCCCTGGCAGCCCCGCCGGCTGCGGGTGCTGCGCTCGAGACCCACGCGAGCGTCGAGCGAGGCATCCTGCGCCAGCCGTATCGCGACGGCACCTATGTCGGGGCCACGCCCGAGCCTGGCCAGGGGCTCAAGCCCGCGCTCGAGCCCTATGCCGCGGCCGACTTCGCGCTCTGCTACATGTGCCACGCCGAGGCGCCGTTCGTGAACAGGAACCCCGACGATCTCGCGCAGACCAGCTTCGGCTGGCACGGCTACCACCTTCGGTCGATCGAGAACGAAGGCAACGGCGGCCTCGACATCGACACGGCGGGCGCCGGTCAGGGCAATGCCATCTGCGCCGAGTGCCACTTCCGCATCCACTCCAACGCCCTGGCCGTCCGCGAGGGTGACCGCGACAACGCCCGGCTGGTCAACTTCGCGCCGAACGTCCAGCCCTACAACGGGACGCTCGAGTGGGCTGCGCAGCCCGCCGGCGGCGCGACCTGCACTCTCACCTGCCACGGCGAGCAGCACAACGCGGAGGGCTACCCGAAGCCGTAGGCGGGCCTCCGCTGCGCCGTCGCAGGCCCCGGTCCATGCGCATGTACCGATCGGTACATCCGGCCTCTATCGGATGCCCCCACAGGTCATGACCGAAATGTGCTGCCCGGCGGATGGGCTCATCACGGCGCGATCCCGACAATCGTCGCAGGTGTCAACGGCGGGCTCGGGGAGCCCGCCACAAGAGGGCAACGAGGGCAATCCGATGCGTGAGCTGTGGCCGGGCGCACCCGGCGCTCCAGTGCAGCCGCCGAGGGCCGTGTGATGAGCATGGCAACGGCACCGAAGAACCCGGCCGAGCAGCTTGAGCGAGACCTGCTCAAGCGTCTCGGGCTGCCCCCCACCGCCTCCCCCGACGAGGTCTCGACGGCTCACCAGGCCGTCGTGGCCTTCCTTTCGAATGCGCCGCACGACCTGGCCGACTGGGCGCGAACCCAGGCGGCCCGCGCCGATGAGGCGTACGCACTCCTCACAGACCCCGCGGCCCTGGCGAGCTCTGCTGCCCTCGCAGAGCACGCTGCGCGGCTGCAGGTTCCACCCGGCGGGCCGGCGACACCTCCGGCCCGCCGGGAAACTCCCCCGGCACGCTCCAACGGCAAGGCCAAGGCTGCGCCGAAGCCCGCCGACGTGACCAGTGTCGATCGGGAGTCGGCCGCGCGCGACGAGGAGTTCGAGGCACTGCTGGCCGCCGTGACGCCGAGCGCGCACCGCGACGCCGTCCCGGCCGCCCCTAAGGTGGCCCATACGGACGCCGACACGGACGCCAGCGCGGACGAGGCTGACGGGAACGACGACGCGGTCCAGGCCTTCGGCGTGACCGACGACCGCCGCCGCTTCCCGGTGAGACGCATCGCCATGGTCGGCGCGGTCCTGGTCGGCGCCCTCGCCATCGGGATCGTCGGCTACAACGCCGGTGGCGGCGGCGCCGCGAATGGGGCGGTGGGCGATACCGCCGGCGCCGGAACGGGGTCGGACGCAGGCGGTACGACCGGGAGCACGCTCGATGAGGCGGCGGTGGCGGCGCTCATGGAGCGCATCCAGACCGACCCCGAGGACATCGACGCCCTGCTCCAGCTCGGTGACCAGTTCTACGTCGCCGAGGACTATGCCACCGCGGCGGGCTGGTTCACCAAGGCCGCCGAGGTCGATCCCACCGAGACCAGGGCCCTGCTCGCCCTCGGCGCGGCCAACTTCAACCAGGGCAAGCTCGACGAGGCCGAGACGGCCTGGCAGAGCGTCCTCGAGATCGACGACAAGAACGTCGAGGCTCACTACGACCTCGGCTTCCTGTACCTCAACCGCCAGCCGCCCGACATGGAGGGCGTGAAGCGCGAGTGGACGCTCGTCACCGACCTGGCGCCCGACACCGACATCGCCAAGACGGTGCAGGCGCACCTCGACGCGTTCGCCAGCGCCTCGCCGGGCACGAGCGCCGCCCCGAGCGCAGCGCCGTCGGCCGCCCCGGCCAGCCCGGCCCCCGCGAGCCCCGCCCCCAGCGGATCGACCGTGCCATGAACGCGGCGGACGCGGGCCTCGGCCTCGGCATCCTGATCGCCTTCGTCGGCGGCGTGCTGTCGTTCGCCTCGCCCTGCTGCCTGCCGCTCGTGCCCGCCTACATCAGCTACATGGTCGGCACGACGACCGAGGGGCAGCCCGATCGCCGGCGCTCGTTCCTCCACGGCCTGGCGTTCGTGATCGGCTTCTCGCTCGTCTTCGTGGCCTTCTGGGCCTCGATCGGGCTGATCGGCTACATCCTGGCCGACAACGCGAAGTACCTGCGCCAGATCGGCGGCGCGCTGCTGATCTTCCTGGGGCTCCAGGTGGCCGGCGTCATCAACGTCCGCGCCCTCTGGCGTGACACCCGGATGATGCCTGCCTTCGCCGGCGGGACGATGTCCGGCCCGGGCATGGGCGCCACCACGGCCGGGGCCGGCACGGCGGCAGTCGGCACGATGCAGACCCCCGGCTACGGTCGGTCGCTCGCCTTCGGCGCGTTCTTCGCGGCCGGCTGGAGCCCGTGCATCGGGCCGATCCTCGGCGGGATCATCGGCCTCGCGGCCGTGACCGCCAGCGTTGCCCAGGGAACGGTCCTGCTGGTGGCCTACGCGGCCGGGCTGGCGGTGCCCTTCCTGGCCGTCGCTCTCGGCGCCTCCTGGGTTGCCCAGCGTCTCGGCTGGGTCAGCCGCCACCACCACGCGATCTCGCTCGTGACCGGCATGTTCCTGGTCGCGATCGGCTTCCTGATGATCACCGACTCGCTGAGCCGGCTGGCGACGCTCTGGACGCCGCTGGGCTGAGAAGGAGAAGCATGGCCCACAACGCGCGTACGCGTCCCATCGCCGCAGCCAGCGCTCCGGCGAACGCGCAGCCGTCTGCCTCGACCACGCCGCCGGCCACCCCGGCCGTGACCAAGGCTCCCGACGAGGGTGCCCTCGGCGGCATGGACCGGATCCTGGAGGGGCTCTGGCACCTGCTGACCTCGATGAAGGTCGCGCTGGTGCTGATCCTGGTCTTCGCCGGGCTCTCGCTGATCGGCGCGCTGGTCATCCAGGCGCCGGCCGGCGTCACCGGCGATCCGCAGGCCAAGGCCGAGTGGCTCGACTCGATCCGGCCCAAGTACGGTGGCTGGACCGGGATCATGGACCAGCTCCAGCTGTTCGAGATCTTCGGCTCCATCTGGTTCAAGCTCGTGGTGGGCGCGCTCTCGATCAGCCTGATCGCCTGCTCGATCCACCGCGTGACCGGGCTCTGGCACACGGCCACCCGTCCCCACGTGAACGTCGGCGAGCGGTTCTTCGAGCACGCGCCGCAGCACGAGGTCATCCAGCTGCACCAGGGGGCCGACGCCGCAGCCGCCCAGGTGCGCGAGACCTTCCGTCACCACCACTACCGGATGCTGTCCGAGGACGACGGTGTCACCCACCTGTACATGGACAAGAACCGCTGGGCGCCGCTGTTCTCGCTGATCGGCCACCTGAGCCTGCTGTTCATCCTGGTCGGGGCGATCGTCGGTGGTGCGCTCGGCTATCGCGACGGCAACTTCATGCTGGCCGAGGGTGCCAGCGCCGCGGTCCCCACGGTCGACGGCGCGGTCATCAAGCTCGAGGCATTCCGCGACAGCTACTACGCGGAGACGGGCGCCCCGGCCGACTACGCGAGCGACGTGGTGGTCTACCAGGACGGCGTCGAGACGGCCCGTCACACGATCCGGGTCAACGACCCGCTGCGCTACCGCGACATGACCTTCTACCAGGCCTTCTACGGTACGGCCGCCGCCATGACGGTCACCGACGAGGACGGCGCGAAGGTCTTCGAGGAGGGCGTGCCGCTGGCCTGGAGCACCGACGACGGCGCCCGCAAGGTCGGGACGTTCGTCGTCCCGTCGGCGGGGCTCACCGTCTGGGTGATCGGGACTGCCGGTCCGACCGACCCTGTCGTCAAGCCGGGCCAGATGCGGGTCGAGGTCTACCAGTCGAGCGGCGACGGTGCCCCGGTGGCGTCCGAGACGATCGACCAGGGCAAGGCCGTCGAGATCGGCGGGCTCAGCTTCCTGTTCAACCGGGAGACCCAGTTCACCGGGCTGTCGGCGTCCAAGGACCCCGGCGCCATCCTGGTCTGGATCGGCTCGATCCTCCTCCTCGTGGGGTTCACAGTGGTCTTCATGTTCCCGCACCGCCGGGTGTGGGGACGGATCGTCGCGCGGCCGGGTGGCTCGACGGTGTCGCTCGCCGCGGCTGGTCGCAAGGAGACGATCGCGGGCAAGGAGTTCACGGACATCGTGAACGACGTTCGACGGGCGTTTAGCGTCCCAAGCAGGGCCTGAGGGAGCGTGTCATGTACAAGATGTCGGAATACGCGTTCATCGCGGCGGTGCTGAGCACTGCCCTGGCAATGATCGGCTACATCGCCTACGCCGTGTCCGGCCTCCGCGCGGCGCGCATGCAGACCGCGGGGGTGTCGATGGGCACGGGCACCTTCGCGTTCGTGGTCGGGCCTCGGACCGCCTCGATCGGCAAGTACGCGACGATCCTGGGCCTGCTCGCCACCGCCTTCCTCGCGGCCTTCCTGGTGTTCCGAGCGCTCGCCACCGGTCATGGCCCCTTCTCGAACATGTACGAGTTCTCGATCGCGTTCGCGTTCGGGATCCTGGCCGCCTACTACTGGTTCGAGATCCGCTACCACCAGCGGATCCTCGCCCTCGTGGCGCTGCCGGTCGCCCTCGCGCTGATGCTCTACGCGATGTCGATCCCCTCCACGATCGAGCCGCTCGTCCCCGCCCTTCAGAACAACCTGCTCCTCTCGGTGCACGTCGCCACCGCGATCGTCGCCTACGGCTCCTTCACGATCGCCTTCGCCGCCTCGGTCCTCTACCTGATCCAGCCGGCCGGCGGCCGCTGGGGGCTGCCCAAGCCCGAGGTCCTCGACGAGATCGGCTACAAGGCGATCGTCGTCGGCTGGCCGTTCCTGACCCTCGTGATCGTCCTCGGCGCGGTGTGGGCCGACGTGGCCTGGGGCCGCTACTGGGGCTGGGATCCCAAGGAGACCGCCTCGCTCGTGACCTGGCTGATCTACGGCGCCTATCTCCACGCCCGCGTCGTCCGCGGCTGGCGCGGCTCCAAGTCCGCCTGGCTGCTGATCCTGGGCTTCGGCGCCACGCTTCTGACCTACTTCGGCAACCTGTTCTTCGGCGGCCTCCACAGCTACTCCGGGCTGGGCTGATCGGAGCCTCGAGAAGACCGACGGAGGAACCATGATGAGCAGCCCAACCGAGGCGCTGACCGCCGCCTCTGCCCGGAGCGGATTCCGGCCCGGCGGTCGGCTCTCCACGATCCTCGTGGTGGCCATCACTGCCGTCGTGATCCTCGGTGTCGCGGTGATCGTCAACCAGCCGGCAGCCGACGGGGTGACTGGCGTGAGCCTCACCGGCGACACGTCCGGCGAGGCCCCCCGGGTGGGGTCTGCCGCCCCGGACTTCAAGGCGATGACCACCGACGGCACGGCCGTGAGCCTGTCCGACTACTCGGGCAAGCCCGTGTGGCTGACGTTCGGCGCCAGCTGGTGCGGCGACTGCCGCGCCGAAGCGCCCGATCTGCAGGCCACCTACGCGAAGTACCAGCCGGAGGGGCTCGTCGTGCTGGGTGTGTTCATCCAGGAGGACGCCAAGGCGGTCAGCGACTACGCGTCGCGCGTCGGGTTCACTTTCCCGATGGTCGCCGACCCGCAGACGCAGATTGCCAGCCGCTACCGGACGATGGGCATCCCCACTCACTTCTTCATCGATCGTGACGGCACGATCCGCGAGATCCGGCTCGGCGGCCTTCAGCCGCAGGACATGGACGCGCTGGTCGCGCAGCTGCTGGCGAACTGAGGTCGCCCGCACCAAGGAGGAACCCGTGAAGGAGCCCGGCCAGGACGAACGCCCCGGGACTCCCGAGCAGCCCCAGGAGGAGCCGGCGACCGCCGGCCCCGAGCAGCGCGAAGACGCGCCGGATCTCGCCGAGGCCGAGCCGGTCGGGCCGAAGCCGGTCGGGCCGAAGCCGGCCGAGATCGAGGCGACCGGGACGGAGGCCGCCGCTGAGGATGCGGCCGCCGCCGACGAGGCCGCCGCCGCCGCAACCGAGAGCGACCCCGTCGAAGGCAAGCCCGTCGAAGTCGCACCGACAGACGAGCCGGTCGAGGAGGTCGCCGCAGCCGAGGGAAGCGTGCCGGAAACGGCACCCGTCCCGTCGCGCCGCGAGCGCTGGGGACGCCGCGCCCGCTCCCTCCTCCACCCGCCGCAGTCACGCCGCGGCCTGTTCGCGCTGCTGCTCGTGTTCGCCGGGCTGATGGGTGTCATGTTCGTCGGCACCGTGACCGCGATCCAGTGGACGGAGACCGCCGACTTCTGCGGCCGCTGTCACTCGATGGGTCCGGAGCTGCTCGCCCACGAGCTCGGACCCCATCACGCTGTGACGTGCGCCGAGTGTCACGTCGAGCCGGGTGTCGAGGGCTGGGTCAAGGCCAAGATCAACGGCACCCGCCAGCTGATCGAGGTCATCCTCGACACCTTCCCCGAGCCGATCCCGCCCCCCGAGCACGGCGACCTGCCGCCGGTCTCGGCCACCTGCCAGGAATGTCACCGCGTCCCGGTCGGTCAGTCGGCGCTCGTCAGCGAGGCCACCTTCACCGAGGACGAGCTCAACACCCGGCAGCAGATCGGCCTCCTCGTCCGGCCGCAGTCGGACCTGGCTCACCAGGAGAGCCGCGGGGTGCACTGGCACGTCATGACCGATGTCCGCTACTGGACGCCTGACGAGGACGCCGCCTCGATCGACCTCATCTCGTACCGCTCGATCGAGGGAACGGTCCGCGAGTTCATCGCCCAGGACAAGATCGAAGTAGCCGAGGACGTCCTGCCCGACATCGAAGCGACCAAGGCCGCGGAGAAGGAGCGGCCCATCGATTGCATCACCTGTCACAACCGCATCGGCCACCCGATCCCCAACCCTCGCAGGGAGACCGATCAGGCGATGGCGCGGGGGACGATCGACAGCCGCCTTCCGTATATCAAGCGCGAGTCGATGCGCCTGCTCTGGTCAAGCTACCCGAACCTCGAGACCGCCGACGCCGAGATCGAGAAGCTGACCGACTTCTACGAGCTGCACTATCCCGTGATCGCGCAGGAGTACGCGGCCCCCATCGACCGCGCGATCGTCAACCTCAAGCTCATCTACCGGCTGTCGGCGACGCCGGAGATGAAGGTGACCGCGGCAACCTACCCGGACTTCCTCGGACACCAGGACTACCCGGGTTGCTTCCGCTGCCATGACGGCGGCCACTTCCTGGTCGTTGACGGGGCGGTCACCAGCGAGGTCATCCCCTCGACCTGCGACACGTGTCACACCTTCCCGCAGATCGGTGGGGCGGTGGCCACGCTGCCGCTGGGCGTTCCCCCCGAGTCGCACGACGACAGCCTGTGGGTCTTCAACCACAAGACAGCCGTCGATACGATCGACCCGGGCGGCACGACCTGCGGCGAATGCCACGCCAAGGACTACTGCGTGAACTGCCACAGCACCGGTGCCGTCCTGGTCGACCACGAGGAGATGCTCCTTCGCCACGGCGAGGTGGTGCGCGAGAACAGCAATCAGTCGTGCGCCTACTGCCACCAGGAGGTCTACTGCGCCCGCTGCCACACCGAGCCGAAGCTCCCCAGCGGCCGCTATCCGGAGACTGGCCACGTGCCGACGGCATCCGCGCCCGAAGGGATCCGCTGGCCGCTCGCCTGGACAGGATCCATCAGCCCCTGAGGCGGGGGCGAGTCAGCCGAACCAGCGGCGGGAAGATGGCCCGAGAAGCCAACGGAGGAACAAGAGTGAGCGTCCCCATCTGGCCAGAGCCGGCCCGCGCCCGCCGGCTGGCCGGTATCCTCGTCGTCGCCGGCGCCCTGCTCGCAGGAGGCAGCGTCGTCGCAGGATGCTCGTCGACCGGGCATCCAGCGGCGTCCACGACAGCGTCCCCGGCCCCGCCCGCAACCGAGGCCGCCGAGCCCACCGAGGCTGGCGCGGCGGCTCCCGGAGGCGGCACGATGACGGCCGGCGGACACGTCATGCCCACAGAGCCCGAGATCGCCGGGTCCTGGGCGGGACGGCCCGAGTTCGTCCATGCCGCCCACCCGGCGGTCCAGGAGGCGTACGCGTACGCGCTCGAGCGCCCCGACGTGATCGAGTGGCTCCCCTGCTACTGCGGATGTGCCGCGATGGATCATCGCAGCAACCTCGACTGCTTCTTCAAGCCACGCGGACCCGGCGAGGGCATCGCCTTCGAGGAGCACGCCTCCTACTGCGACATCTGCGTCCAGACCGCATTGACCGCAAAGCAGGTGATGGCGAAGGGCAGATCGCTGCCCGAGATCCGGGCGACCATTGACGCGATGTACGCCGCGAAGGGGGTTCCCGGCACGCCCACGGATCTCCCGCCCGGCTGATCCGTTCGGCTCGCAGTCGCGAGTCGGCCAGCCCGACGCCTGGTGCGGCCCCCGCACCACCGGGACCGGTTGCGCCCTCCGCCTCCCGGTCCGGCCCAGCCGCCGTGACCAGGCGGGGGCAGGATCCGCAGGGCCCTCAGGACACCTGGGTCGCGTGCCTCCGGTCGAGGATGCGCTTCAGGGCGTACAGCGCGACCACGTTGATGGCAATGATGATCACCACGATCACCATCACCTGGCGGCGCAGGATGCTCTCCTGGATCTGCGCGTCGGCGATCGCCTGAGCCTCGTTGGCCTTGACCACCGACTCGTCCGTGTGGACGGTGACTTCGGTCAGCTTCGTCGTGTGAACGGCGGCCCGTCCCTGTATCAGCGCGGTCTTCGCCTCGGTCAGCTTCACCTCGGCGTCGTTGACGAGCATCCCGAGGCTGGCCGCCTCGTCGATGCTGGCCCCAGCCGCGTCATTCGCGTCAACCGCCCCGGTCAGGGCACCGTGGATGCCCTCGATCTGAGCATGGATCAGCGACTCCGGGTGGTGGCAGGTATCGCAGCGTCGGTCCTCGGGGTTCTCGAAGTGCGTCCTGTCGAGCGTCAGTGACTGATCGACCGGGTCGTGACAGGTCGTGCACGTGTAGTCGGGCGGCGTCTCGTGGAAGAAGAGGTACTCGCCCGAGAGGGCAACGTCATGGGTGCCGTGGCAGGTCCAGCACTTGGGGGCCGCCTCCTCGAGGCGTGAGTGCTTGCTCTGGAGGTAGAGCTCCTGGGTCGCGGTGTGGCACTTGCCGCAAACGTCAACGACCTCGGCGCTCGTGGGCGGCTTGGCCCCGTGCGATCCGTGGCAGGAAGCGCAGTTGGGGGCCCGGATGTCCTTCTCCTCGAGCAGCTTCTGGCCGTGGATGCTCGCGGCGTACACGTCGTACTGGTCCGTCGGGATCCCATAGGGCTCCATGAGAGACACGTCCGAGTGGCAACTCGAGCACAGCTGCGGGATGTTGAAGGAGTAGACCGGTGCGGTCGGATCGGAGGCCTTCTTCACGTCGTGCGAGCCGTGGCAGTCGATGCAGATGGCGACCTTGTCGTCCTTTGCGCTGGCCAGCCGCTCGCCATGGACGCTCGTGTAGTACGCCTCGTACTGGTCGGTGGGGAGACCATACGGGCCCATGATGTCGGGATCCGAGTGGCAGCTCCCGCAGATCCCGACCGACTGCTCGCGCCCCGGCACGCCGATGAAGTTCGCCTGCTCGCCCATCGCGATCGTGATCTCGTCGGAGGTCGGATCGCCGCCGTGGCAGTCGGCGCAGGTCACGCCGCCCTGACCGTGGATGCTCGCCTGCCAGGTCTCGGAGATCTGCTGCTGCTCGGGTGACGTCTTGACGTGGCAGTCGTAGCAGGTGTTCGAGCTGCCGTCGTCGGGATGGACGATCGGCGTCGGGGCGGGAGCCAGCAGCAGGTAGGACCCGGGCGCCGTCCCCGCATCGGGCGACAGCGGGTAGGCGGTCAGCTCACCGGCTGCTCCTGCGCCGGCCACGCTCGCATCTGCCGTGTCACTCCCCGGGCTTGACGGCGACTGCCCCGCCACCGTCCCGGCAAAGACCAGCAGGAGCAGCGCCAGGAAGGCCAGGGCGACGGTGCGCCGGAGCCAGCGTCCGGTCGTGGCAACGGATCCTGTCCCGAGGTCGCGCATCGGCGGCCCGCTAGCTGTAGTAGCCACGGATGGTCAGGAGGATGAAGAGCGCGATCGAGCCGACGCCAAGCGCGATCGCAAAGCGACGCCGCCGGGCTTTGACCTCGGGGTTGCGGTCGATGAACGGCAGGAAGACGAGGATGGCGAGCGCGACCATCGGACCGATCACCCCGACCACCTTCGGGACCCACTTGAGCAGCTCGTAGACGGCGAGGAAGTACCACTCCGGCTTGATGTGCTCGGGAGTCTCGAGAGGGTTGGCCGGCTCCTCGATCCCGGCCGGGAAGATCGAGGCCATCACCACGAGGACGCCGAGGATGAAGTACCAGGCGATGACCTCGTCGAGGATGTAGTCGGGGAAGAAGGGCAGCGTCCGGCGCTTCGGCTCCTGGGCTGCCTCGGCTGCCGAAGGCTCGCCGGCTACCGGCGCCTCGAGCACTGCCGAGGCAACCTCCCCCGCCGGTCCTTCGGCCATCGTCACGTTCCACTCGGCCGTCGAGACGCCACCCCCGGGCATCGCGGCGGTGACGGCGGCCCCGGCAGCGGTCGCCACCACGGGCTCCTCGCCCTCCTTCACCCCGTCCGGCCAGTACGGTCGCGGCTCCTTGTGACCTCGGTTCGCGAGCCCCTGCTGGTGAACCAACGTGAGGTGCACGACAAGCAGCACGCCGAGGGCGAGCGGAAGGAACAGGACGTGGATGCCGTAGAAGCGGCTCAACGTGGCCCCGGAGATCTCGGTGCCGCCCCGCAGCAGCTGCAGCAGGAAGTCGCCGATGATCGGGACGAACCCCGCGATCTCGGTGCCGACCACCGTCGCCCAGTAGGCCCGCTGATCCCACGGCAGCAGGTAGCCGGTGAAGCCGAAGAAGATCGTCACCCCGAGCAGGCCCCCGCCGACCAGCCAGGTGATCTCGCGCGGGTACTTGTACGAAGCCTGGAAGAAGATCCGCACGACGTGCAGGATCAGGAACACGATCATCAGGTTGGCTGCCCAGTGATGGATGCTCCGGATCAGCCAGCCGAACGTAACCTCGCTGGTGATGAACACGACGCTCTCGTAGGCGGCCTCTGGT
>Ga0316622_100001854_pt1 | contig 14192 bp, 12 predicted proteins | sample OWC_Aug_OW2_C1_D_FD_207646 | JGI IMG/M metagenome (GOLD analysis project Ga0316622, IMG submission 207646) | Wetland soil microbial communities from Old Woman Creek delta, Ohio, United States - OWC_Aug_OW2_C1_D5_C | ecosystem: Environmental > Terrestrial > Soil > Wetlands | place: USA: Ohio... | reverse complement strand
GGCCTGATCGGCATATATGGCAGCTAAGCGGACTGCATAACGTCGCTTTTTCAGGGAGTCGCAACCGGGGTTCATTCGGCAGCCAGTCATTTCATATTATTTTGGACACCAATGACTTCAACTATAAACAGAACAGCAGAATCGTAAAAGACCGTGTTTGCAACAAGAAAGGCCTGCCCCACAATCCCTGACCCAACTTCAAATCTCTTTTGACTCGAAGCATGAAATGTCATAAGTTCAGCAGTCCATTCCCGAGTGCTGAGATTTCCTCTATCAGTGCAGATCGTTTCGCTCCATTGGCTACCGAATGAGCTCTCCTGACAAGATCGCTAAGTTTGATGTGATCCTTATTCCCAGGTTCGAATTTTGGCAGGCTCATGTGTTTGAAGATGTTCCCAATCTGAATCGAGATGTTATGACTCTGCATGAAAGTCCGAACTATCGAACAATTTAGTAAGCCGCAAAGGTAGTACGCCGGCTCCGAGGAATCAAATATATATACTTCTTCTTAACCCCATCCTTCTCCATCCGCTTCTCAATAACATCCGGCGATACCAGAAAAGCCTTTGCCACATGCTCAGTAATCAGCTCCCGCGCGAAATCCCAGTTCTTTTCCATCGAAATACCTTAATCTTTGATCTTCCTCGTCCATTCGGCTGTGGATCTGACCAGTTTCTCTCCCGGAACAAGAATTAGCCCGGCAAAGGCATAGGTTACGATTTTTTGATCAGCTCCACCAGTTTCTCAAGCTTCTTTTCCGAAATCTTCTGCCCTCGTAGCGTTCTGAACAGGATCGGCAGACTTGCCGCGACAGACTCGTTTTTAAGCAGTGCCTCGGGGATACGGCCTGCCTCAATCCGGGCAAGGTCGAAAAAAGTATACCAGTCATCAGAGCCCTTCTTGATGTCTAAAAAACGGGCATACTCCTCGAGCTTGTCGCTTCCCTGAGGCGGCGGCATGAGCCCTCGTTCGAGCCTGCTGACGTTGCCGGGATCGAGCTTGTTTTCAGCGCAGAACTGGCGCAAAGTCTTCCTATGGGAAATTCGCTTCTCTTTGAAAAACTCACCAAAGGTTAGTTTGGCAGCCATTGAATGTCACCCCTTTCAGTATTGTTGTATTAATAGTACAACGAGCTGTGCGTTGTTGTCAAAATACAACACAGAAAGGGAGCTGACTTCAATTATGAGAAGAAAAGGGGTCTTGTTTGTTGCAGCCGATACCAAGTTCTACTTCAACTTGAAATCCACCCTGCTGTCCTTGACCTTCTCCTTCTTCTCCGGCTGGATCGTTTTTGGCTCAATCAGGAAGATCCTCTCCGGTTCCACCTGCTTTGACTTCAGGATATGGTCCTTCACGGCAAGAGCCCGTTGAGACGCAAGCTGCCTGAGATCGTCTTCTTTTACCACGATGTTCGTCAGCATCAGTTTTTCCATCTCCGGCACCGGCAGGTCCTTTGCCATGCCGATGACGTTACGCGGCTTCGGGAACTTTTCTGCCTTGTATGCCGCCTTGAGATATTTTGGATATTCGGCGGGCTCGATCTTGATCTCATCCACGGCGACCGTTTCGTCACCCTTCTTCGCAAGTTCCTTCAGCTTCTGGGCCTTGACCTTTCTGTCAAAGAGATGCTGCCTCAACCCTTCCCTGTCCTTTTCCATATCAGCATGGCCTTCTATATCGATCTTCAGTGAAGGCCTGTCATAAAGAGCCTTGACCAGGGTGTCGAGTTTTTTTATGCCCTGCTCATTGAACTGATACACCCCCGGATCAAATTCCACATAGCTCAGCTCTTCGCCCCCGCCAAACAGGGCGCCGAGAAGCGCAAACGGAGACGTAGCCACCTTCACGAGGAGATTTATGAGTATCTTGAGTATGATCCTGCCTATGCTGAACTTCGGGTCGTCGATCTGGCCGCTCACCGGGACATCAAGATTGATCTCTCCGCGCCGGTTCTTCAGGAGCGCAATCGCGAGCCTGACCGGGAGCTTTGTCGCGTCCGGGCTGTCCACCTGGCTGCCGAGCGTGAACTGGTCAAGAAGGATCTTGTTCTGGGCGTCGAGCTTTTTCTTTTCGATCAGGTACTGAAGGTTGAGGGAGAGCTTGCCCTTCTCGATGGCATAACCGAGATATCTGCCCGAGTACGGCGTCAGCGGGCTGAGGTCCATGTCCTTGAAGCTTATCGTCAGATCAATAAAAAGGTCATCCCGCAAAGGGTTGATCCTGCCGGTAATCTCAAGCGGGGCATAATTTTCGAGCTTGCCCCGCAGCTCGACATCCGCCATCTTTGTCTCCTCAGAGCTGAGGCCCGTGACGCGGCCGCCGATCTCGAGCATGTTCGTGCTGAAGTTCGGCTTGATGTAACGGTCGGAGAAATTCACCGTGCCTCCCTGGAACGTCACCTTGTCGATCCTGACCAACTTCTTTGCTGTTTCAGGCGGCGCAGCAGCGGGCTTTATATCCTTTCCCCCTTCATGGGTCTCTGCCGGTTCTTTCTTGGTCTCTGTCTCTGCCTGCCCCTCAACCTTAGTCTCGGTCTTTTCCACGATATCCTGAAGGTTGATGGACCCGTCAGCATTGATGATGATCCGAGCATAAAAATCGGAGAGTGCAGCTTCGCCGATCGTCGCAACGAGCGGGGCATAGGAAATGTCCATCGCGTCTATGTGGAGCGAGTCCCATTTCAGGAAGTCCTCGGCTTCAATCTTGTCCACTGAGGCAAAATGGTTCAGTGAAGCCTCTCCCTGGTATTTCACGCCGGGGCCGGTGTCCTTAGCATACGTGAACGAAACCGTGCCTTTTGACGATATGCTTCCGTCGGTTACGATAATTCTCAAGCGGTCGGCAAAATATGACTGAAGCGTCAGAACCGGTATATCCCTGAGGGTTAGCTTCATATTGGCCGAAGGCGGCTCGATCGTGACACTGCCGTTTGCATCAGCAAAACCCTTTTCTCCAATTCGCAGGTTCACCGCAAGCTTTCCCTTTGTCTTCCTGATATTGGAAAGGTTCTCCCCCTTTACCCTAACCTTTTCCAGAGTAATTACGACAGGATCCACAGGCATCTCGTCATCATAGGTGATCGTGTACCGGTCAAGCAGAAGGCTTTTAACGGTAAGTGCCCAAGGCCTTTCCGGAGGGGTCTGCTTCCTCTGCGGTTGTACCGGCCGGGCAGCAGGCTCAAGCTGTTCGGAAATCTTGACGAGCGTTGAAAAGAGCAGGGTCCCCACGCGGTAACGCTTCGCAATGATTGCTCCTTTTTGTGTTGAAATATCTCCGATGATGACCTCTCTTTTGGTCAGATCAGCCGAAAGATCTTTCACGGATGCGGCCGGGATACTGAGAAAATCTTTCTTATCATCGGTCTTTCTTAACCGAAGGGAAGTCAGTGTGGCGGCAAAGTCGGAAACCCTGATGTCCGGTTCTTTCTCAGTCTGCTGATACAGGTATTTCGTCTGGATATTAATCTCCCCACCCTCGACCGTAAAGTTTACAAACTTTTCAAAGTAGGGCAGGTATTTTTTCAAGGCGATCCGGGATGCTTCCGCGGACCCCTCCGCAGCAAGGGGTTCGACGGAGAAGTTGCTCGTCAGCTTAAAGGCTTCCTGCGTGTCTGTCTGAAAAGAGACTTCAGCGTCTCCTTTTTTGTCTTTCATGGTACTAAAACGGCTGACCTTTGCCTGGATGTTTTCAAGGCTGGTTTTGAAATTTCTGTCCCCTGTGGTATCCGCAAAGGTGATTCTCCCTCCAGCAAGAAGCATTGCATCGGCCTCTATGGCCGGCTGCTGCTTTTTCTCCTGTGCCGGTTCTTCAGGTGACTCACCCTTGACCGTATTTTTCTCTTCACCTCCCGGCTTCACGCTCTGCCCCGGCATAAGCGCCAGAAGGTTCGGCAATCCTTTCTTATCCAATACGACATTGATCTCGGGGGATTGCACGTCGATCTTCGCAAAATGGACATTCATTGCCATGAGATCAGAAGAACTTATGGAAATGTCAATCCGGGGGAAGCTGACAAGTGGTGCATCTGCCGAGTCCGTGATCTTTATCTGTCTGAAGCTGGTCCTCCCGTTGAGGGAAAGCGTCGGTTTCCTGTCCTTATACTGGACATAGGATATGCTCGACAACGTATCCAGAGAGCCGGAGACCAGCTTGAATTTCAACGGAACGGGTGAGTATGCGAGATAATAGGGGAGATCAAGGTCCTTGATATTCAGATCGATGCTTGTCTCAAGGGAATCGATAAACGGCTTTGTATTCCCTTTGAACGCTACGGGATGACCGTTTATGGTTGCTGAAAACGCAGGCTGCACATAGGAGTCCAGATGATACGGCAGGTTCGAGACAAAAGGAACCGTAAGCGTGGCATCCTTTACCGTGTGCCGGGTATGCTTCGGGCCGTCCATAAAATCAATATTCGCCCCCACGACCTGTATGTTGTTCAGCGAAAACCGCAAGGGAGCTGCTTTCGTGTCTTTTTGCGTCTTATCGTCCGGTTTCTTATCCGCCATCTGCAGAAGGTCCGTGAAGTTAAAGGTCAGGTCTTCATTGCGCACAACGTTGATATACGGATTTTTCAATAATATCTCTTTGATGATGATGCCCCGCCGGATGAGGGACATGGTCTGGAAATTGAGATAGAGTTCTTCCAAGGAAATAAATTGCTGCTGACTCTTCGGCTCCTTCACCCCGAACCCTCTGATGGTGAGGGATATCATGAAGGGATTGAACCTGACAGTCTGAATGGTCACTTCGCGATGCAGGGTTTCAGAAAGCCTCTTGAGCAGGACAGATTTTATGATCGGGGGAAGGACAAAGAACCCGGTGATCGAAAAAATCACCAGGAGGATCGCGGTCCTCTTCAGGATCTTCCTGGTGTTAAACCGCGCTGTTATCGTCTCGACGATCTTCACCGGGCATTCCTATTTTCCGAACACGGTCTTCAGCAGGTCCGTGACCCGTGCCGCAGGGTCTGTTCTGATCTTCTTCTCCTCCTGGCCTACCATGTAGAACAGTCCGTCCATGGCTTTGTTCGTTACGTAGCTGTCAAGATCAATCGACTCCTTGTCCACAAATGGCAGTGACTCGTACTTGCCCATCATATCCTTGTATTTTTTCGTCACGCCAACCTCGTTCATGGATGAGGAAACCACAGGCTTAAAGGACGCGGCAATCTTATCCGAAGTCTTCCGCTTGAAGAATTCCGTCGCTGCGGTGTCCCCTCCGTTGAGGATCTTCCGGGCGTCGTCAAAAGACATCTCCTTGATAGCACCAACAAAATATGAGGTGGCCATGGGAGCGGCCTTCTCGGCAGCGCGGTTCATGCTCAGGATAAAGTCGTCGACCTCCTTCTGATAGCCCACCTTTCTCAGTACGTCAGCGACCTTCTGGATCTTCTCCGGCATAAGGATCTTGATAATCTCATTGCCGAAATAGCCATCAATCCGGGAGACATTCTTTACCGCCTTATCCGTGCCTAGGGAAAGCGCTTCCTTGAGACCTGACACGACCGTGCTGTCATCCGGTCCCCGCCGGGACGGCGCGCCTGCGCCCTTCATCAGATTGTCCAATACGTCTGCATGCGCAAGGGAAACGCACAGCAGAACGGCAAGCGAAAGTGATGCAACACATGACTTTTTCATATCCTGCTCCTTTCCAGGGCCTCTCAGCCTTTCTCATACTGACATTATTTCACCTCTGAGGTGCAGTGCGGACACCGGACCGCCTTGACCGGGATCGCGGACAAACAAAACGGACACTCTTTGCTCGCAGGAGCTGCGGGAGGAACTTCTTCCGCCCTCTTTAGCCGATTGACGTTCTTCACCACCAAGAAGACCGCAAATGCAACGATCAAAAAGCTGATGATGGTATTCATAAAAACGCCGATATTCATCGTTACCGCTCCCGCACCTTTGGCTGCTGCAAGACTTGCATAGGGAGCAGGAATTTTCCCCTCCTTTAGAACTAAGAAGAGGTTCGCAAAATCAACATTCCCCAGGAGAAGTCCAACGGGCGGCATAATGACATCATTCACAAAAGAGGTTACAATTGATCCAAAGGCTGCACCGATGACAATGCCGACCGCCATATCCAGCACATTTCCCTTGACCGCAAATTCCTTAAATTCCTTGAACACCCATGCCTCCCTTGATCGTGGTTTTGTGCGTTATCCGCGGAAACATTCTCATTGTCAGCACAGATGTCTCGCCGCCGGAAATTACGGACATCATGCGTACCAAATATGAACTTTTATTCATCTTATCATACTTTTTTGCCTCTGCAAACCGGTCATTACGTTATATTCCGGAAACCTTCTGCCCTGATCAGGGTTTATTATTATCAGGGAAAGAAGGTATTCTTAGAGAACAGACTGATACCAAGACTACGTTACCGAGGAGGAGCAATTATTCATGAAGGACAAAAACTTGCAGAGGGTATTCTTTTTCATCATCGTCATGCTTGCCGCAGGCATGATTGTTTCATTTCCGCTTTCCGTATCATATGCTGCACAGGCAAAAATCTCGGAACAGTCCGTTGACCTGCTCACGCGTACCGGCAAAGCTATGGCAGAGGTGACCTCAGCGGTAAAACCGGCGATTGTGAACATCGCAACTACCCGGACCATAAAGGTATCGGGCGGGGGCGATCCCTTCTTTGACGATCCCTTTTTCAAGAGGTTCTTCGGTGACCAGTTCGGCCGCCAAAGACAGCAGCCGAAAGAACATAAATCAGCAGGCCTGGGGTCAGGCGTGATCGTCTCTTCTGATGGATATATCATCACGAACTCCCATGTCATAAAAGATGCGGATGAGATAAAGGTCACTCTCACGGACAAGAAGGAATTTGCCGGCAGGGTCATTGGATCAGATCCCAAGACCGAAATCGCGGTGGTAAAAATCGAGGCTAAGGACCTGCCGACGGTATCCTGGGGCAATTCAGATGCTCTCCAGGTGGGTGAGGTCGTGCTGGCTGTCGGCAATCCTTACGGTCTCAACCAGACCGTAACCATGGGCATAGTCAGCGCGCTTGGCCGGGCAAATGTCGGCATTGCCGATTACGAGGACTTTATCCAGACAGACGCGGCGATCAACCCCGGCAATTCGGGCGGGGCACTGGTCAACATTAAAGGAGAACTCATCGGCATTAATACCGCCATTTACACCACAAGCGGCGGCTATCAGGGGATCGGTTTTGCAATCCCGAGCAATATGGTGAAATCGATCATGGCCAGCCTGATTAAAGAAGGCAAGGTCATCCGGGGATGGCTTGGTGTGACCATCCAGAAGGTAACTCCTGAACTCGCAAAGCAGTTCAACCTGAAGGAAGATGCGGGTGCCCTTGTCGGCGACATCATGGAGAACAGCCCTGCAGAAAAGGCCGGGCTCCAGCGCGGCGACATCATACTCGAATATGACGGCAAGAAGATCGAGGAACCGAATATCCTGAGAAATATGGTGGCAAATAACCTTCCTGGCGAAGAGCATACCGCCGTGGTAATGAGGGATGGCAAAACAAAGCATGTTACCATAACAATCGGGGAACTCCCCTCGGATGCGCAGCAGCCTATCGAGACCAGTGATTATCAGAATGTCATGAAAGGAATTACCGTCCAGGACGTGAGCCCTGAACTTGCCAAGAAACTGCGCATACCTGAGAAGATTAAGGGAGTTATCATCAGCGATATTGACGACAGCAGCATGGCAGCCGGCATCCTAGCTCAGGGAGACGTCATTCAGGAAATCAACAGAAGGAAGGTCACCGGCACAAAAAATTATACGGATGTCGTCTCCAAGATAAAAAAGGACGAGTCTGTGCTTCTGCTGATATTCAGGGGCGGTGCCTCGCTGTTTGTAACCCTGTCACCGAAATAGTCCCAGTAAAACAGAGGGCCGCGGTATGATACTGCGGCCTTCTTCGTACTTTTTTACCCGGAACATATCATCGGCCTGCTTACCCGGAAAGAACTCCGGCCGTTTTTCTCCGCGCTCATCTTGAGGATGACAGCACAGAGATGCCGGATACGGTTCGAACGCGAACGATACGAAAAAAGCGGGAATATATGCAGAAGAAAAAGGAGAAGGAGACGGCTACTTCTTCTTTTCGGTTATCCTGTTCTTTGCATCGAGGAAAATGATCTTCGGCTTGATCTCTTTTGCCTTGGCGTCTTCGAAATAGCTGTAGCAGAATATGATGACCTTATCTCCCACCGCGCCTTTTCGCGCAGTCGGTCCGTTGAGGCAGATTTCCCCCTTCTTCTTCCCTGCAATGACGTAGGTCTCGAACCGTTCGCCATTGTTCAGATTGCTGATCATGACCTGCTCATACGGAAGAATACCTGACTGCTTCAGAATACGCTCATCGATCGTGATGCTGCCTTCATAGGCCAGGTTCGACTCGGTGACGGTCGCCAAATGGATCTTCGTCCTGAGCATACACCTCAGCATAGCACCTCCGGGAGACAACGGGCTCTCAGCTCATACCACAGGGCTGATACTCTTTTCATTCGATTATTTTCGGCACGCGGTAGAAGGTGTCCGTTCTGTCCGGTGCATTCCCCAGCGCATCTTCCCGACTCAGGGAAGTCCTCGCTGCATCTTCCCGCAGGACATTGCAGAGAGAGATCACATGAGATGTAGGCTCTATTCCGGCAGTATCAAGCTCATTGAGCGTCTCCATGTAGCGCAGAATATTGACCAGTTGACCCCGGTACAGGGACTTTTCTTCTTCCGTGAGTGCAAGACGCGCAAGTCGTGCCAGGTGTTCTATTGAGATGTCCATGAACCTATAACTTTGTCAGGTTGGCAAGCCTGAGGGAAAGCCGCTTCAGTCCAATCTGAGGGAAGTTGACCATCACCTTCTGGTCCTCTCCGTCTCCGTAGCAGTCACGGACGACGCCGATACCCCATACAGGATGCTTCACTCTGCACCCGGCTGAGAACGGGGAGCAGACCTTCTTTGCGTCCAGTTTCCTCTTGGACGCATCACAGATGATCTTTATGGAACGCGGATCAGCCACTTTTTCTATCCAGCGGCAGCTTTTCTTCGGAAGGTCTTTCATGAATCGCGACGGCTCCTGCTCCTGCAGCTTTGCGTACAGTTTGCGTTTGCGCGCTCCGGAGAGAAACAAAATGTCTTTTGCCCTCGTCATGCCGACATAGCAGAGACGCCGTTCTTCCGACACCTCCTCGTTGTTGCCGATCGCCTTGAAATACGGCAGCAGCCCTTCCTCCATTCCTGTGACAAAAACGACCGGAAATTCCAGACCCTTCGCATTATGCAGGGTCATGAGGGATATATGATTTCCCTGGGAAGAATGATCAAGGTTCGTCATTAGAGATACCTTGTCGAGGAACTCCTGCATATCCCTGCCCTCTGCCGATACCAGCAGTTCGCTGACATTCTGTCGCCGTTCCTCGTCGAGCTGATCCAGATAGCCGATCTTCTCCAAGATGTTCTTCAGCAGTTCTCCGGCGTTCCGGTAATCAGTAGCGGAAAGCTTGTCAATGAGATCAACGAAAGAACCCAGCTTCTCCTTGGTAGATGCAATGATGCCGTTACTGCGCACACACAGCTTCATCGCGTTAAAGAGGCAGATCGATTTCTTCTTTGCCTCATTCTCAATCTTCGTAAGGGTTGCTGTGCCGATCCCGCGGGACGGCGTATTGATGATCCTGCGCAGGCTGACATTGTCCTCGCGGTTCAGCACAAGACGGATGTAAGCAATGATGTCCTTGATCTCTTTTCTCTGATAAAAGCTGATGCCGCCGACGATATGGTAAGGAAGTCCCATCTCGCGCAGGGAGTCCTCTATCGCCCGCGACTGGAGGTTTACCCGGTATAAAACACCCATGTCCTTGTATTTGTATGCCCCCTTGAGGTAAAGCTCCTTGATCACCTTCGCAATATGCCTTGCTTCTTCTTCCTCTGATGAGAGCCAGCAGAAGTTGACCATCTCGCCGCTGCCGCGGTCAGTCCAGAGCTTCTTCGGCTTCCGGTTACTGTTGCCGGATATGACGGCATGTGCGGCATCAAGGATATTCTGGGTTGAACGGTAGTTCTGTTCAAGCCGGACGATCTTAGCCTTGGGAAAATCCTTTTCAAAGTTCAAAATATGTTCTACGTCAGCTCCCCTGAACTTGTAGATGCTCTGGTCATCATCGCCTACGGCGCATATGTTCTTGTGCTTTTGTGCAAGCAGTTTCACCAGCTGATACTGGGCGTAGTTGAGGTCCTGGAACTCGTCAACAAGCACGTACGGGAACTCCTCCTGGTATTTCGCAAGGACCTTCGGATTCTCCTTGAGCAGTTTCACCACAAGCATGATCAGGTCGTCAAAGTCTACGGCATTGCTCCGTTTCAACTCATCCTGATACCGCACATAGACCTTGGCGAGTTTCTCATCGAATCCGAAACCGTCACCGACCGAAAGAAAGTCCTCCGGGCCGATCAGTGAAGCCTTCAGAAGATTAATACGGGAAGAAACACCCCTGTAGAGCGCTTCGTAAATCTTGAACTCCTTCAGGATATGCCGGATAAGGGTGCAGCGGTCGTCCTCGTCATAGATGGAAAAGTCGCGACCAAAACCGATAGAAGCGATGTCGCGTCGCAGAATACGGCTGCACTGTGAGTGAAGGGTCCCTATCCAGGAAGATTTCAGGTCTTTCCCGAGAAGCCCCCTGATTCTTTCCTTCATCTCGTTCGCAGCCTTGTTGGTAAAGGTCACGGTGAGGACCGCTTCAGGCGATGTCTTCTTTGTCTTCACCAGATGGGCAAACTTGTGCGTGATGACGCGCGTCTTGCCGCTGCCGGCTCCGGCAAGCACGAGAATCGGTCCGTCAGTGATTTCCAGGGCTTGTTTTTGCTGGGGATTCAAATCTTGCATGCAAACCTCTTTAGACATCGATTTTGTCCGTATGCAGTTAGAATACCAGATACCGGCATTCCAAATCCAGTTTCCTCCGTGAGTCTACCCCTCTTCACCTACTCAACGGTTACACTTTTGGCAAGGTTCCTCGGCTGATCCACATCACAGCCGCGCAGTACACCGATATGATATGCAAGCAGCTGGAGCGGCACGACCAGAAGCACGGGAGCAAGATACGGATGTACGTCAGGCACCATGATGCAGTTCGTTGAGATTTCGCAGATCTCGCCGTTGCTCTCCGTCGTCACCGCGATCACCTTGCCGCCCCTGCTGTTCACTTCCTGTATGTTTGAAATGATCTTTTCATAAAGATTATCGCGGGGCGCAAGGACGACAACAGGAAGCTCTTCATCTATAAGCGCTATAGGGCCATGCTTCATTTCGCCGGCAGGATATCCCTCGGCATGGATATATGATATCTCCTTGAGCTTGAGCGCACCTTCGAGCGCGATAGGGAAATTAATGCCTCTGCCAAGGTAAATAAACCCGCGTGCCTGAAAATACCTGCGTGCTATCTCCTGGATATGCTCATCTGCGGTCAGCGTCTTTTCGATCTTGCCGGGGAGCATGACGAGTTCCTGCAGAAGTTCCCTGGACGTCTCCATGGTCAGCTCTCCCCGTGCCTGCCCCAGGGCTATGGCAAGGAGATATACGGACATGACCTGGGTAAGAAAGGCCTTTGTCGAGGCAACGCCGATCTCCGGGCCTGAATGTGTATAAAAAACAGCATCTGCCTCGCGTGCGGAGGTGCTTCCCACGACATTGCAGATCGTAAGCGTCCGTGCACCGAGTTTCTTCGCCTCTCTTTGTGCAGCAAGGGTGTCAGCAGTCTCGCCTGACTGCGTAATGACGATCATGAGATTGTCCGGTCCGATAAGCGGTCTTCGGTATCGGAATTCCGAGGCGATGTCAATCTCAACCGGAATCCGGGCTATCTCCTCAAACAGGTATTTGCCGATCATCCCGGCATGCCACGATGTTCCGCATGCAACAATGTATACCTTGGTGATCTCTTGTAAAAGTTCCCGGGAAAGACCGAACTCTTCCGCATTGACCTCCCCGGTTTCAAGTGAAAACCGGCCTCTCATGGTATCGCTGACCGCACGGGGCTGCTCGAAAATCTCCTTGAGCATGAAATGACGGTATCCTCCCTTTTCCGCCATGGCAGGACTCCAGGTTATGGATGTAACCTCCTTGGCTACCCTATTTCCGTCAAGCGTAGTAACAAGAACACCCTCAGGCGTAATGACCGCCATCTCCTCATCATTCAGGAACATCACATCCCGTGAATAGTTCAGAAATGCCGGGACATCAGACGCGACAAAGAACTCTCCCTCGCCGAGGCCCACCACAAGCGGGCTGTCCTTTCGAACGCCAACGATCTTGTTCGGGTCTTTATCGCTGATCACCGCGATCGCATATGAGCCTTTAACTTCTTTCAGTGCAGCCCTGACCGCATCTTCAAGTGGCCGGTCATCCGCATGGTCTCTGATCAGGTGACAGAGCACTTCGGTGTCCGTGTCGGAAGTAAACGTATATCCTTTTTTGACGAGGTCTTTTTTCAGGGAAAGATAGTTTTCGATGATCCCATTGTGGACAACGACAATGCCGCCCGAGCGGTGGGGATGCGCGTTTTCCTCAGACGGTTTGCCATGGGTGGCCCAGCGCGTATGGCCAATGCCTGCAGCGCTGGAAAGATGTTTTTCTTCGACAAGGGAGGCTAGATCCGTGATCTTGCCCTTGCACCTCACGACATCGATACCCGAACCTGCTTGAAAAGCGATCCCTGCTGAATCATATCCCCGGTATTCGAGCTTCCTCAGCCCTTCAAGGATGACAGAAACGGCATTCCTGCTGCCAATATATCCGATTATCCCGCACATGTTTCAATCAGCAAAGGTCGGGGCATAGAAGACAAGACCTTGTCCCTTGCTTTTTCTCCTTTCCTCGTTCATTGCTTTTTCCCGGTCTTTCGATTGATGGCCCAGTTCTTTATGATCCTCTGTTCAACCCTGCTGACCGCAAGAGATCCGGGAGGAACGTCCTTCGTTATAGTTGATCCCGCACCAATGTAGGCCCCTTTCCCGATCCTGACCGGCGCAACAAGCTGCGTGTCGCTGCCAATGAAAACACCGTCTTCAATGACCGTGCGATGCTTGTTCGTTCCGTCGTAATTGCAGGTTATGGTACCTGCACCGATATTGACTCCGCTGCCGATCTTCGTATCGCCGAGATAGCTGAGATGGGATGCCTTGGCACCTTTACCGATCAATGCCTTCTTCAGTTCGACAAAATTTCCGATCTTTGCCCCTGAGCCGATCTCAGACCCCGGACGGACATGGGCAAAAGGCCCGACGTTCGCTCCTGACATGATCCTTGAACTCTCGATCACGGTCGAATCCTTGATAACGGCGTGGTCACCGACAACGCTCAAGCTGATGCGCACATGAGGAAAGATGGTCACTCCCCTTCCGACCGATGTATTGCCCTCGATGAAAACATTCGGATAGATTACCGTGCCCTTCCCGACCGATGCATGCGGATGGATGAAGACTGATGCCGGATCCATGATATCCACTCCCCGCGCGATCAGCCCCCGGATGACAGTCTGCCGCAGCATTTCTGATGCCCGGAAGAGTTCCTCCCGGGTGTTTACGCCCATGAACTCATCTTCCTGTCCGATCAAGAACGCATGAGCAGAGAGCCCGCGTTTCATTGCCAGGCTGACGATATCGGTCAGATAATATTCTCCCTTGCGTCTGTTCAGGGAAATGCGGTCAAGAAGTGAAAGTGCCTTCGTGTTCAGGGCATAGACACCGCTGTTCACTTCCCGCACCGCCTTCTGCCTGCTGTCAGCATCCTTTTCTTCTACAATCGCAACAAACCTGTCTGCATCTCCCCTCACGATCCTGCCATACCCGGTGGGATCGGCTGCAGCAAACGAGAGCACAGAGACATCGGCTTTTCCTTTCTGATGCATCCCGAGAAATTTTCTGATCGTTGCGGGATTGATAAGAGGCGTATCTCCGTTCAGAACAACGACCGCCCCCCTGAATCCTTTCAATGCGGGGACTGCGCTTTTGAGCGCATCGCCAGTCCCTCTCGGCTCCTTCTGGAGCATAAACCGGATGTTCGGATCAGAGATCTCTTTTCTGAACATATCGATATGCTTGCCGGCAACAACGATCAGATGTTCGGGATCTAGCTTCTTTGCCGCGTCGATCACGCTCTGCAGCATCGGCATGCCGCATACCCTGTGGAGCACCTTGGG
>Ga0316622_100001853_pt1 | contig 14196 bp, 9 predicted proteins | sample OWC_Aug_OW2_C1_D_FD_207646 | JGI IMG/M metagenome (GOLD analysis project Ga0316622, IMG submission 207646) | Wetland soil microbial communities from Old Woman Creek delta, Ohio, United States - OWC_Aug_OW2_C1_D5_C | ecosystem: Environmental > Terrestrial > Soil > Wetlands | place: USA: Ohio... | reverse complement strand
GAACTGCACGGTGAGCTCGCGGGCCTCCTTCATCCGGTAGCCGAGGACGTTGCGGATGCCCGCCTCGACGCGGACCGTCTGCTCGCCGCGCCAGCCCTTCGCGGCGTAGACCTCGAGGCGGCTCCCTTCGATCACGAAGCGGAGGTCGTCGCGATCGGCGATCCGGACCAGGCCCTTCAGGTTCTGGCCCGCCTTCAGGGGATCGGTGAAACGCAGCTCGACGTGCGGCTCCGGGGCCACGACCACGCGCGCCTGGTCGACGGTGAAGGTGTCGAGGCCGGGAACCGCGACCTCGCGAGCCTCTTTGCGCTCGACGCCGATGGGGCTGCCGTCCCAGCTCAAGCGCAGGGCGGACGCCTCGTCCGCGCGCTCGATCCCGCTCACCGTGAAGGCGTGGACACGGCGGTTCGTCTCGTGGGCCCAGGAGACAGGCAGGTCGCGGCCGGCGTGCGAGGCGCGCAGGACCTTCTCGACTCCCGGGGCATCCTCGACGTCGGCGGTGACGAGGCGGCCGGTCAGCGCCTGTCGCTTGACGTCGGCCGCATCGGCGGACTGCAACCCCTCGACCGCGACGTCGAACGACTGGCGCATCGTCGAGAAGACGAAGTCGAAGCGGGCGAGCGGGGCCTTGCCGGCCGGGAAGAGGAGACCGAGGTCGAGGCTCGCGGCGTACGTCTGGCCGTCGGGCAACCGCTCCGCCGGGCGGAACTCGATGCGATCGGGCGCGGCCCAGACCGCGGTGCCCTTGATCCGCGGCTCGAAGCGGAAGGGCGAGGCCTCGAGGGGTGCGCCAACCTGCTCGGGACGGGCCACCGCCTCGTGGAAGGCCACGCGGACCGGGCTCTCGCGGGAGATCGTGCCGCTGGTGAATGCGGCCACCACCGCCTTCTCGGTCTCGCTGAGCTCGCCCCGCTCCCGCGGCTTCTTCGCCCGTGTGCACGCCGTCGCCGCGACCAGACACAGCACGACCGCGAGGACCCACCACTGGCGTCGCATACCCCACCCCTCTCCCGAAGGCCAGCGGCCCGGGGAGCCGATCACCCGGCCCGCAAGGCATTGTAGTCGCTGTGGCTTGACGGGCCGCGATCGAGCTCCCACGGCCCGTTCTCTGGCCCCGGACTAGCCGAGCGCTGAAGGTCGAAGTCGTGCCGGCGGTCGTACGATGGGTTCTGGCGGGCTACTGGAACCCATTCGCACTTCAGCGACTGACCGCCGGTCGTCCCCCTGTGAGCGCGTGCATCTTCTCCGGGGGCCGAAGCTTCACCCGGTATCCCGGCACCCGACGGAGCGGCGAGAAGTGCGTCGACACTCTCGATCGGAGGATCCAGGCCGCTTTCGGGTCGACAGCGAAGAAGCCAACGCGCTCGCGGTTCGGCGGCACTTCGACCTCCGCGACCCTGATCCACTCACCTGGGACCACGGGAGCGATCCAGCCCCATCCGAGCGAGATGATCGCGATCGCGGGCTGGTACTTCGCCGTCCAGGTCAGGACGTCCCGGCTCGTGTAGGTGCCCGTGCGCCGCATGATCTCGAGAGGCTCGATGTCGCCCAGGGCGGCCAGGTCCAGGATCCTGGCCTGCGTATAGTAGGTGACCGCGCCCAGGTCGTTGACGATCACGGCGTCGCCCGGATAGTAGGCTCGGATGAACAGCGCCGTGTGGTACTGCTCGAGATACGTGTTCCGCATTCCGGCGATCTCCGTGGCGGGAAAGAAGCCTTCCCGGACGTCGGCCACGATCGCCACCAGCGAAGCCACGAGAAGAGCCGGAAGGACGCCTCGTACGAGGACCCCTCGCGCCCCCACCCCAGCCAGCACGACGGCGGCAACGAAGATCCCAAACCCCACGAGATAGGCGTCGTACCGGTACACCCAGTACAGCGGTGAGAAGACGTAGTGCCCGTGCGCCACGATCATCGAGGCGAGCAGCAGCGGAAACAGGACCTGCGGCCGCCAGATGTCGCGGTGCGAGTACCACTGCCCGACGGCGCTGAGCACGCCGATCACGAGAAGGATCGGCAGGGCGCGGTTGTTGTTCAGGAACGCCAGGTCTTCGGAGCCGAACGGCTTGAAGAGCGCGTCAAGCGCCGACACCGACTCGCCAGCGGCCTTGAGCATCAAGGAGTTCGGGAGGAAGAACGCGCCGTTCGCCACGGAGATCGCACCAAACGCTACCGCCGGGACTAGCGAGGCGACTCCGATCGAGACGCTGCGGAGGAACTGGCGGCGGGCGAGGAAGAAGAGGCAAGCCAGGCCAACGAGGAAGAATCCCTCGTAGCGCGACGCGCCGAGCAGCGCGGCCAGGATGCACAACCCGATCGTCCGGCGGCGCCGGGCCCCATGGTCCTCCGGCCGGCTCGTCAATGCCTCGACGGCCGCCGCCGCAAACCAGATCGTCAAGAGAAGATGAAGGACGTGCTCCATCCCCAGCAGGACCATTCCGGTCATGGGAAACGCGACCACGAGTCCGAGCAGCGCCGCCGCTCGCGGGACCGGTGGCGCGCCGAAGCGCGTCAAAGAGCGGTTGGCCACCGCCAGCGTCGCCACGACGAGGGCCAGGTTGAGGACGAGAGGGATCACGTCCCGCACGCCGAAGAGCCGATAGGCGACGCCGAGGACGAATGTCCACAGCAACGACGAGGACGCCGAGGAGAAATGGAAAGGAGTGCAGCCCCAGAGGCCGCTGTCTGCGAAGTTCTTGGCCACGGCCATGTGGATGTAGGCGTCATCGACCGCATAGATGAGGTGGCCCTCCGTCTCCTTCATCGCGGCGTGCAGGGCGGCGGCGAGGGACACGAAGAACAGCGCCAGTGGCGGCAGCAACGGCGAGCGGCACAGGCGACGCCAGTCCATCGGGCTCGGCTTGCCCGTGAGATCGACGGACGCCGTGCTCAACGCTGGCTTCTCCACCGTTCGAACCGCGCCGCCGTCTTGAGGTCCTTCGGGAGCCTCGGGCGCCACAGGTCCCGCTGCAATCTAGCACGACCGATCGGCAGCGCGCCGACCCAAGTCCGCGGCGGCGGAGCCAATCCAGGCCGTCCTCGCCCGCCTCAGCGGCGCTCCCCGGCGGGCAGCGGCCCGCCCGCGGTGTCGAGCCCGACGGCGTGCACCAGGACGCTGCGCGCGGTCGACGCGACCTGCTGCGAGCCCGCCCACTGCCGGGCCTTCTCCCACGCGAACGGGGTCCGCTCGAACAGGTGCCAGCACGCGTGGTCGCAGACCGCCCGGTTGTCGAAATCGCCGGCCCACGCGTTCATCTGCCGGCGCGTCACCAGGACGGGGTCGTCCACCATCCGGCGTCAGACGAGCCCCCCAAGGAACCTGCTCGCCGGCACCACGCGGACGCCGTCCTGGACGAAGTCCCGCCCACCCTCGAGCGTCACCTGGTACGCCCAGGGCACGCCAAGTCGCTTCTTGAAGAGAACGACCGCCGGGTCGACGCGGGTCTCCGACACCTTGGCCTCGACGAGGAACCACGGCTTCCGTCCGGCCATGACGAGGAAGTCGACCTCCCGACCCTCCCGGTCCCGCAGGTAGCGGAGCTCCGTGGCGTGCCCCTCGGTGTCCTCCAGGAAGTGGCAGAGCTTGAGCAGGTGCGAGGCCACGAGGTTCTCGAACCGGGCGGCACGGACAGGGACGAGGCTCGAGTCCCAAAGGTAGGCCTTGGGCATCTTGCCGAGGAGACGGGACCGGGGGCCCGCAAAGGGCCGGACGCGGAACACGTGGTACATCGTCTCCAGGACGTCCATCCAGTGAGTGAGAGCCCGGTGGCTCACCTCGAGGTCCTCACGCAGCGCGTTGAGCGAGAGGAGCGACCCCACCCTGTCGGGAAGAAGGTCGGCGAGCAGCTGGAACGTGGACAGGTCCCGGACGGGCTCGAGGTCCCGGACGTCCTCGCGGAAGAACCGGTCGAGCCTCTCCTTCTGCCACCGACGCAGGGTGCGTGGCGAGTCGGCGAGGAACGGCTCCGGAAAGCCGCCGTACTGCAGCAGCGACTCGACGAGGTCCTGGTCGCCCCCCGAAGGGAGGTCGAGCTCGCGCCCCGGGCTGACCACGTTCGGGACGCGACGGGGTGCCACTTCCGCGTAGGAGAAAGGGTGGAGGCGGTGGTAGTGGTACCTCCCCTGCAGCGAGTCGCCACCCCGCCGATAGAGGTCGAGCCTGGCGCTGCCCGTCACCAGGAACCGCAGCCGCTCCCGGTGCTTGTCGAACTCGCCCTTGAGCCAGCTCTTCCACCCGCGCCACTTGTGAAGCTCGTCCAGCACCACGAGCGCGGACCCGCCCGGCCAGCGGGCGGCGCGGATGTCGCGGCGATCCTCGCGGTTGTCCCAGCTGAGGTACACCCCGGAGTCCCACGCCTCGAGGACGCGGCGCGCGAGTGTCGTCTTGCCGACCTGGCGCGGGCCGCCGAGGAGGACCATCTTGCCGTCCAGGTCGGCCCGGACAACCGGCTCGAGGTACCGGGAGCGATCCACCGACCTATTCTGCTCAAACGCAAATAATATCGCAACCTATTTTGCCTCAAGGCACATTTTGTCGGACTCGCTCACTGCGGTCGTCGAAGGTCCTCGCCGAGCGCCGCGAGCAGGGGGAGCCATCCCTTCTTGCGCAGCATCGCGACCCTGAAGGAGGCGCTGGCCGGAGCGAAGGTGAGCGACCTCGTTCGCAAGCACGGGATCAGCGAGCACACGTTCCGCGCCCTTGTGCTGGTGTCCGCCGGCAGCGATGCGGAGCCAGGCACTCCTCGAGGTACGCGGGCTCCGGCGGCGCTTCGACGGCGGGCGCGGCCTGCTCGGCGCCGACCTCGATCATACGGCAGCGGGATCCACTCCCCCGAAGCGGCCCTGCCGACCCGCGAATGACGTTCTCGGCGGGGGAAACGGCGCTGCGGCGGATGGTGCGCGCCTGGTCGGCGATGGCCTCTGGCCACACTGTACCTCCCTCACCTCCAGTGCTAGCCTCTCGCCGGGCGCATCGTTGGGCGAGGCTTCTCAATGGCCCTGCGCGCGGGCGATCAGCTTGGGCGGTACGAGCTCCTGGGCGGTCTGGGGGCCGGTGGGATGGGCGAGGTGTACCGCGCCCGCGACTCCCGCCTCGGGCGCACCGTCGCGATCAAGGTTCTTCCCGCATCCTTGTCTTCGGATCCGGCGCGCCGTCAGCGCCTCGAACACGAAGCCCGGGTGACGGGCCTCCTCAACCACCCCAACATCCTCGCGGTCCACGACGTGGGGGAGCACGCGGGCGCGCCCTACCTCGTCGCGGAGCTACTCGAGGGCGAGACGCTGCGGGAGCGACTCCGAGCGGGAGCGGTCCCCGTCCGCAAGGCGGTGGACTACGCGCTGCAGGTGGCGCGCGGTCTCTCGGCGGCGCACGCCATGGGGATCGTCCACCGCGATCTCAAGCCCGAGAACCTGTTCCTGACGAAGGACCGGGTCGTGAAGATCCTGGACTTCGGGCTGGCCCGGCTCGGGCGGGCGCCCGAGCCGGGGGACGAGGCGACGGCGAAGGTGGCGAGCGGCACCGACCCCGGCACCGTGATGGGGACGGCCGGGTACATATCGCCGGAGCAGGCGCGGGGCGAGGCGGTGGACCATCGCTCGGACCTGTTCGCGCTGGGATCGGTGCTCTACGAGATGCTGTCGGGCCGGCGGGCGTTCCACGGGGAGTCGTCGGCCGAGACTCTGAGCGCGATCCTGAGGGACGAGCCGCCGGAGTTCCCGGCCGACCGGCAGATCCCGCCGGTCCTGGACCGGCTCGTGCGTCACTGCCTGGAGAAGAAGCCCGACGACCGCTTCCAGTCAGCACGGGACCTCGTCTACGAGCTCGAGGGGCTGAGCGGGTCATCGGGTGCGGCGGGGAACGCCGTTCGTCCTGATGCGGTTCGGCCGCGTCGGCGGTGGGTGATCGCCGGCCTGTCCGGGGTGCTGGCGGTGGTAGCGCTCGCCGGCGCGTTCCTCGCCGGCCGCCGGACCGCGCCGTCGAGCATCCCCACCTACCGGCAGATCACGTTCCGCCGTGGCCTCGCCACCTCCGGGCGCTTCACGCCGGACGGCAAGACCATCGTCTACGCCGCGACCTGGGACGACGGGTCCGCGCCCGAGATCTACTCGGTGCGCACCGACGCGCCAGAGTCGAGGTCCCTTGGGCTCCCTCCAGGGCAGGTGGCGGGCGTCTCCTCGAAGGGCGAGCTGGCCATGCTGCTCCCGCAGACGTCGCTCAACGCCATCGTCGTCCCCGGGAGTCCGGCCATCCTGGCGCGCGTGCCTCTTTCGGGGGGGACCCCTCGGCCGGTGGCCGAGGACGTGATCTGCGCCGACTGGGCTCCCGACGGCGAGAGGCTGGCCGCCCTCCGCCGGGTGAACGGCGTGCACCAGGTCGAGTTCCCCCTCGGGACGGTCCTGGCCCGCGAGACGTCGGCTGACCAGCCCCTCACCTGCCCCAGGCTCTCACCCCGCGGCGAGCGACTGGCCTTCGGCACGCCCGACGGCTACCACGTGCTCGACACGGCGAGCGGTCGCTCCTTCTCCATCACGGGCATCCCCGAATGGCTCCATGGGACGCATTGGTCCTGGTCACCGAGCGGGGAAGAGATCTGGTTCACCGCGAGCGATGCCATGGAGAGGCGTCCCCTCGAGGCGGTCTCCCTCTCCGGCCGGCGCCGCGTGCTCGCCCGGATCCCGGGATCCCTGGAGCTCCACGACGTGTCCCGGGACGGGCTCGTCCTCCTCTCGCACGCCTTCAGCCGGATGCGGGTGTTCGCTCACGCCCCCGGAGGGGCCGGAGAGCGCGAGCTGTCCGTCTTCGACGGTACGGATGTCGAGGACCTGTCGGCCGATGGGAGGCTCGTTCTCCTGTCCGAGAGGGGAGCGGCCACGGGCGACAGGCAGTTCGTCTACCTGAGACAGACCGACGGGACTCCGCCGGCACGTCTGGCCGAGGAGGGCGAAGCGACCACCTTGTCTCCGGACGGTCGATGGGTGCTGGTCAAGGCCGCTCAGTTAGGGGGCGAGGTGCCGAAGTGGCAGGGACTCCGCGCCGTCCCCGTCGGCGCCGGTGACGTGCGCGAGATCCCCACCCCGGGGTTGGAGGTGAGATGGGCCGCCTGGGTTCCGGACGGCAAGCGGATTCTCGTCAGGGGTCGTGAACCCGATCGCGGCTGGCGGCTCTTCCTGGTCGACATCGACGGCGGGACCCGAAGGGCCATCACCCCTGAAGGCGTCTCCCTCTTTGCGTGTGGCCGGCGCTGGGTCGCCTGCCTCGGTCCGACGAACCGCCTGATGCTGTACCCGCTCGAGGGCGGCACGCCGCGAGAGCTTCCGGGGCTGGAGCCCGGCCTCCGCCCCCTGCGCCTCTCGGAAGACGAGACTTCACTCCTCGTCTCCCCACCGCGGGCCACCCGGACGGCGCCCGTCCGTGTGGAGCGGGTCGACCTCGCGACCGGCGGGCGCGTCCTGCTTCACGAGTTCAAGCCGGCCGACATGGCCGGCGTCTGGATCTACTTCGCTCCCCTCGTCACGCCCGACGGCCGCGGCTACGCCTACACCTACTACCAGTGGCTCCACAACTTCTACGTGGCCGACGGGTTCCGGTGAGCCCGACGCCCGCTCGGTCGCGGATCAGGCACCGTTCTCGGCCCCCTTGTCCGTGGGCCGCGGGTGGAAACCTGCTCCGTACTCGACCCGCGAGGTCGTGAACGCGGTCAGCCAGACAGCTCGGTCGTCGTCGAACCCGCCAGGTTCGAGGATCGGAAGACGAGCAGGACGCGGCCGAGGCGGAAGCGGGACTCGTTGGGCAGAGGCGTCGGCGCCGTGATCGCCGGCCCCCCGGCCCCCACGTAGGTTCCGTTCTTGCTGCCCAGGTCCTCGATCGTGGCCTCGACACCCGACACCCGAATGCGCGCGTGCCGGCGCGAGACACCGGGGGCGTCGATGCGGATGGTCACGTCCTGGTCTCGACCGAGGACGTTGTCGCCCTCGAGGAGCGGGATGATGCGTTCCTCCCACAGGACACGCGGGGCGACCCCGACCGAGCGCACTCCCCTTTCCCCCTCCGGCTGCACCTCCCCCGCAAAGGCGTAGCCAAAGCCGTGGACCGTCCGGACATGACGCGGCTCTTTCGCGCTCTCGCCGAGGGCCGAGCGCAGCCCGGCCACGGCCACGGTCAGGCTCGCCTCCCCCACCTCCGCGTCCGGCCAGAGCTGTCCCTGTATGTGCCTCTTGCTCAGAGCCTTGGCCCGGGAACGAACGAGCAGGTCCAGCAGCTCGAAGATCTTCGGCGGGAGGTGCACCTCGGCGCCGCTGCGGAAGAGTTGGCGGCTGTCGGGGTCCATGACGAACTCGCCGAACCGAAGCCTCAAGGTGCCCTCGCGGCCTTAGGAAATTGCTTGGCAGTCGATAAGGCGCCGCTAATGTTACGCGCCCCATCTTGCTCTCAGCAAGGTCGTGGGAGGTCTGGCCGGGCCCTTGCCATGACCGTGCCACGGGCAAACGTCAACTCCCGAGGGCGCGAGTCGATGCCTACCGGCCCGAAGCAACGAAGAAGGACCAGGAGAAGGAAGGGGGCCATGTCACGAATAACTCGGAAGATCGTCCTGCTCGTCGCCCCAGTCGCACTCGTCACCGCCGGCCTCGCCGTCACCGCCGACCGTCCCTTGCGAGCGGAGGGGCGATCGACGAGCCCCGAGGTGAGGGCGCAGAGACCGCCGGGGCCTCTGCCCGGCCTCCCGCACCGAGTGGCGCCCTCGTCGATCCCGCGCCTCTCGGCGCGCACACTGCGCGCCGAGCCCGCCCCGCTGCCCAGCACGGCGAAGAAGGAGGAGATCGAGCCCGCGGAGTGCCGCCCGGACGCGCTGGCCTTCGGGGTGCCCGTCAGCTGCGGCTACGTGAAGGTGCCGCTCGACTGGAAGCACCCCGGAAAGCTCGGGAAGATCAAGATCTACTTCGAGCTCTACGTCCCCGAGCACTCCGGCGCCGCCGCCAGCGCCATCCTCCAGAACTACGGCGGGCCCGGGGCCTCCACCACCTCGAGGCGCTGGCTCGCCTTCTACTACTTCGGGGCCAACCTCGACGAGCACGACCTGCTGCTGATCGACGACCGGGGCCGGGGGCTCTCGACGACCATCGTCTGCGACTCGCTGCAGCACGGGACCGCACCGTGGGCCGAGGCTGTGGCCGACTGCGCGGCGCAGCTCGGAGAGACGGCCAGCCGCTTCGGGACCGGCGAGGTCGCCCAGGACACCGACGCCGTCCGCGAGGCGCTGGGCTACGACAAGGTCGACTACTTCGGCTGGTCGTACGGGGGGGCCGACATCGAGGCTTACGCCACCCGGTTCGGCGAGCACCTGCGTTCGATCGTCCTCGACGCGCCCGTCGGATCGCCGTACCTCGACCCTCTTCGGTTCGACTGGGCGCGGGTCCAGGGCGACCGGCGGCTCGTCCGCCTGCAGTGCGGGCGCTCGCCCAGCTGCTCGCCCGACCACCCGTTCCCCGACCACGAGCTCGCGCTCCTCGCGCAGTCGATCCGCCGACACCCGGTGGAGGGCGACGCGTACGACTCCTGGGGCACCCCGCGGCACGTCCGGATCGACGAGAAGGTGCTCCTCAACGCCGTGATCGACAACCCGACCTCGACCTTCGTCAGCACCGGAGAGGTGCTCGCCGCCGGGTCCGCGCTGCGGCGCGGCGACGCGTTGCCCCTGCTGCGCCTCGGGGCCGAGCAGCTCTGGACGGCCGAGTGGGACGCCGGCGACCCGGAGTCCTACTCGACGGGAGCGCTGATGGCGACCTCGTGCGTGGACTTCCAGCAGCACTGGGACTGGTCGGCGCCGGTGGCGGAGCGGCAGGCCCAGTACGCAGCCGCCATCCGCGAGCTGCCGCCGTGGTTCTACTTCCCGTTCTCGAAGCAGACGGTGACGGGGCTGCTCTACGACTTCTTCGGGACACAGTGTCTGTCGTGGGAGGTGCCCACGCGGCCGGCGCCTCTCGTCCCGAAGCACCCGCGCTACCCTCACGTGCCGACGCTGGTGCTCGCCGGGGACAGCGACCAGCGGGTGCCGCTCGAGGTCACGAGCAAAGTCGCCCGGCTCTACCCGGACGCGCTCTTCGTCCCCGTGGCCTCCGCCGGCCACCCGTCGCTCCTCTGGTCCACCTGCGCCGCGAGGCTCGCCTCGGAGTTCGTCCGCGACCTGGAGGTCGCGGACCCGAGCTGCGCCGGGAAGCCCGACGTCGCGTGGCCGGCGGTCGGCCGGTTCCCGCGTCTCGCGGGCGAGGCGCGCCCGGCCGAGGTCGATCCGACCGGCGTCAACGAGATCGGAATCGGCGAGCGCAGGGTGGTGACGGTCGCGGTGGCGGCGGCCAAGGACGCGCTCCAGCGGACCACGATCTGGTTCCCGCCCTCCGGGCCCGGGTTGCGCGGCGGCTCGTTCGCGACCGACTACGGGGATTGGAGCGTCTGGACGCTGACCCTGACGGAAGCAGCCTTCGCCGAGGACGTGAAGGTGAGCGGCACCGTCGCCTACCGCCCGAGTCCTCCCGCCTGGCTGGGAACCGGGGGCGACGGCTCGTTCACGGCCGACCTGGTGGTGGCCGGGCCGGGCACCGAGGGCGGCACCCTGCACGTCGAGGGCCGGTGGCTGGCCCGAGGTGCGGAGGGGAAGCTCGAGGTCACCGGCACGCTCGGCGGCAAGAAGGTGGCGGTGCTCGTGCCGGAGGCGTGAGGGAGGACGGGTCGCGATTCCTGACCCAGGGGCCGGCCGCCCGCTCCGGGGCCGGCCCCCGCTCGCAGGTTAGTTAGCAGGAAGACAGCCAGGGCACCGACGACGCGCACGGCCACTCATCTACGACGCGAACAACGGCACGTACCTCTTCCACACCGCCCACAATCAGTTCATCGAGAAGGATCTCGAGGCGCTGTGTGACTACCTGAAGTAGGGCTGGCGCGTCCTGACGGGTGAGCCGGCGCGCCCGGTTACCGAGCGCCGGCGCTGAGGCGAGCGCCGACGTCGCTCCTGGGGGGCCAGTTCGCGCTCGGGATGACGCGCGACGGTCAGGCGGCGCGCGTCAGATCCGGCTGCCCTCCAGGAACGCCTTGACGTTGGGGGCAGGCGGATGCGGGCGGCCTCGCCCTCGTGGAGGGGACGCGGGCCGGAGCCCCCGCCGCCGCCCTCGTACCCGACGATCACTCCGTACCTGTCGCGTATCGGCGTCGCGGGGGCGTGGCCAACGGCGGAGCTCCGCCCGGCCTTCACCTTCAGGTCCGCGACCTCCCTTTCCAGGGCGTCCGCGCGATCCTTCAGGGGCTGGAACTCGCCTCGCCAGCGCGCCAGCTTCAACGACCGCGACTACGCCGATGCCACGGAGCTGCGGTTCATGAACGCGGTGCTGCTGGGGCCGTCGTACTAGCTCAGCCGAAGAGCCGCGCGACTGCGAACGACACCTCGGGGAGCGCCTCGGAGGTGAGCGTCTCCGCGGCCGTCACGGTTCGGGCCCGACGGTACGCCCCATTCGCGGCATCCGGGTCCGAGAGGACCTCGACGACGCGCGCCTCGACGTTCACGATCCAGTACTCGGTGATTCCGAAGCGTGCGTACACGGCCGCCTTTGCTCCACGGTCGTTGCGCAAGGAGGCGCCGGACACCTCGATCGCGAGAGCGGCCGTCCCGGGATGGCGGTCCCTCGAGTCCCGGCCCGAGCGCACGACCGCCAGATCCGGCTCCGGCTCGTTCCGGTCGCCGAGCGTCAGCGGAAGCTGGGGCCTCACGTCGTAGGCGTCACCCAGGGAACGGCTGAGGAGCCGCGTCAGCCACGTGATGCAGTAGGCATGAGCCGGACTTTGCGGCGTCATCGCTACGATCACCCCCTCCAGCAGCTCCACGTGCTCGTCCTCGTCGAAGATGCCGACCTCGATCATCCGGTGGTACTCGTCGACGCTGAGGAGTCGGGGAGACTCGAGCAACTGAGCCGTGGTTTCGGCGCTGGTGGGGCCCGCGCTCATGTCGGTAGCTTAGCACCGCCCCAGCTCCACGCGAGCGGGATCCGGGAGGCTCGGGTGGGGCTCGGCCTGAGGGTCAGTGGCCCTCGAGGAGCTTCCCGCACCTCTCGCAGGACCCGGAGCGGCGTCAGCGGTTCGAGCGCGAGGCACAACACGGGCAGGCGAGAGACGCGGCGGGACTGCGGGGCCGATCGGCTCGGGATGTATGCTGACTCGGGGCCCGCAGGTGGGACGTGACCCGCGTCGGCGTGAACGCGGAGGGGACCGTTCCGAGGGAGCTCAGAGGGCCGCGAGGCCTCCGGTCAGGAACCGGAGCAGCCGTTCGTTGACGGCGTCCTTCTCGTCGTGCTGCAGCCAGTGCGTCGCCTGCTCGAAGAGCTCGAGCCGGCCCCGCTCGCACAGCGCCGCGCTCTCCCCCGCCATCTCGCGGCCGAGGAAGCGGTCCCGCGCGCCCCAGAGGACGAGCGTCTCGACGCCCACGCGGAGCCGCGGGAGCCGCCGAGAGGCCGAGCGCAGGGCCGCCCGGTACCAGTTGACCATCCCCGTGAGCGCTCCCGGCCGGGCCCAGGCCTCCCGGTAGACCGCGAGGTCAGCGTCGGTGCACGTGCCCCGCCGGCCGCTGCGCACCGCGCGGGCGAGGTTGGCGAAGTCGTTCCTGGCGAGAAACCGCTCGGGCAGGCGGGGCAGCTGGAAGAAGAAGACGTACCAGCTGCGCGCCACCTGGCGCGGGTTCGACAGCAGGTGCCCGCGCATGACGGCCGGGTGCGGCACGTTGAGGACGCCGAGCCGCGAGACCCGCTCGGGGTGCGCGAGGGCGAGCCACCAGGCGACCACAGCCCCCCAGTCGTGGCCGACGATCGAGGCCTCCGCGAGGCCGCAGGCGTCGAGAAGGCCCACGACGTCCGCGGCGAGCGTCTTGACGTCGTAGGCGGCCACCCCGGCGGGCTTCTCGCTCAGGCCGTAGCCGCGCTGGTCCGGCACGATCACCCGGAAGCCGGCGTCGGCCAGCGCCCCGAGCTGCCCCCGCCAGCCGTACCACAGCTCGGGAAAGCCGTGCAGCAGGACGACGGGCGGCCCGCCCTCCGGACCGGCCTCGACGACGTGGAGCCGGATCCCGTTGGCGCGGACGAACCGCTCGATCGCGCCATGAGGCAGGGCCACGCGACGAGGCTATCACGCGGGCTGCAACCTTCCCGCGCCGGGGATCGTCATTTGGGACAAATGACCGGGGTGCGCCTGCCCGCCGCCCTCCTCGCCCTGCTGGCCGCGACGCCCGCGGGCGCGGCTGAACCCGCGCCGCCCCTGACCGTCCGCCGGGCGGCCGGCGAGATCAAGCTGGACGGCGACCTCGGCGACCCCGGATGGCAGGGCGCGGCCGTCCTCGACCAGTTCTGGGAGACCCAGCCCGGCGACAACGTGGCCCCCAGGGTGAAGACCGTGGCCTGGGTGACCTACGACGACCGGCACCTCTACGTGGGCCTGCGTTGCGAGGACCCGGCCCCCTCCCGGATCCGCGCCCCCTTCGTCGAGCGCGACGACATCGTCGGCACCGACGACAACGTGGCCGTGTTCCTCGACACCCGGGGCGACGGAATGACCGCGCTGCAGCTGCGGGTCAACCCCCGCGGCCAGCAGGGCGACGCGGTCTTCAACGACGCCTCGCAGAACGAGGACTTCTCCCCCGACTTCTTCTACGACACCGCCGCCCGCGTCACCGACTTCGGCTGGGCGGCCGAGATGCGCATCCCCTTCTCGTCGCTGCGTTACTCGAAGGAGGACGCGCAGGAGTGGCGGATCCTCGTCTGGCGCAACTACCCCCGCGAGTACCGATACTTCATCCACAGCCGGCCCGTCCCGCGCGGGTCCGACTGCCTCGTGTGCCACGCGCAGCCCCTCGTCGGCCTCTCGGGCCTGCCCGGCTCGGGCGGCCTCGTCGTCGCCCCCTACGCGAGCGGGCAGGCCGTGGAGACGGCCCCCGCACCCGGGGAGCCGCTCGGAGACCCCGACAGCGAAGGCGACGTCGGGATCGACGTGAAGTGGCAGCCCTCGGCGAGCAACACGATCGACGCCACGATCAACCCCGACTTCTCGCAGGTCGAATCCGACGTGGCGCAGATTGCGGTCAACAACCGCTTCGCTCTCTTCTACCCCGAGAAGCGGCCCTTCTTCATGGAGGGGGTCGAGCTGTTCGACACCCCGATCCAGGCGGT
>Ga0316622_100001852_pt1 | contig 14202 bp, 11 predicted proteins | sample OWC_Aug_OW2_C1_D_FD_207646 | JGI IMG/M metagenome (GOLD analysis project Ga0316622, IMG submission 207646) | Wetland soil microbial communities from Old Woman Creek delta, Ohio, United States - OWC_Aug_OW2_C1_D5_C | ecosystem: Environmental > Terrestrial > Soil > Wetlands | place: USA: Ohio... | reverse complement strand
ATCGCGTTCCGGAGGGCCTGTCCGACCTGCCCGGGGAGGTCGAGGGCCTCGAACCGGCCCGCCGGGGTCCAGCCGATCTGTCCTGAGACGTAGACCTGCCGGCCACTCGCCGCGATGCCGTGCGCGAAGCCAGCCGGCCGGGGCCATCCCTCGGGCTGCAGGATCTGGTGCATGACGGGGTGCTCCCGGATCAGGTGGCGTCGCGGAGCAGTTCGCGCGCGACAATCAGCTTCTGGACCTCCGTCGCTCCTTCGTAGATGCGCAGGGCGCGGATCTCCCGATACAGCGACTCGACCACTGACCCGGACTGGACGCCACGACCGCCGTGGAGCTGGACCGCCTGGTCGATGACCCACTGGGCGTCTTCGGTGGCCGTCATCTTGGCCATGGCGGCTTCCCGGGTGGCCGGGACCCCGAGCACGTCCCGCTGCCAGGCGGCCCGAGCGGTGAGCAACGCGGCCGAATCCACGGCCGTGGCCATGTCACCGAGAGTGGCCTGGGTCAGCTGCAGGTCGGCGAGGGTCTGGCCGAACATCTTCCGTCCCCGCGCGTGCGTGACGGTTTCGTCGAGGGCGCGCCGGGCAAACCCGATGGCCGCCGCCGCGACCGAGGCGCGGAAGATGTCGAGAACCCGCATGGCGAGCTTGAAGCCTTCGCCCGGCGCGCCGAGCCGCTGGCTCGCAGGAATGCGGCAGCCGTCGAACTGGAGCCGGGCCAGGGGATGTGGCGCCAGGACCTCGAGGCGCTCGGCGACAGTGAACCCGGGGGTGTCCGGATACACAACGAAGGCCGAAATGCCCCGGGTTCCCGGTGCTTCGCCGGTGCGAGCGAAGACACAGTAGAAGTCGGCAATCCCGCCGTTCGAGATCCAGGTCTTCTCGCCGGAGAGGACGTAGTGGTTGCCCTCGAGCCGTGCCTCGCAGGACAGTGCGGCGACGTCCGATCCCGCGTCCGGCTCGGAGAGCGCGAAGGCGGCGACCCATTCCCCCCTCGCCACCCTCGGCAGGATCTCCTGCTGCAGGTCCGGGTCGCCCGCGAGGGTGATCGCGCCGCTGCCGAGCCCCTGCATCGCGAAGGCGAAGTCCGCCAGGCCGTCGTGATAGGCCAGCGTTTCCCGGGCGACGCAGAGAGCACGGGAGTCAAGTTCCGCCAAGGCGCCGCCAAACTTGCCGGGGACACAATAGCGAAGGAAGCCGGCGTCCCCGAGGGCGCGCACCAATTGACGGCAGGCAATGTCAGGGTTCCCGTGGTCCACCGCCGCGAGAGCCGAAGGCGCCCACGCCACCAGGGCGTCAGAGAGCGCCCGGTGCTCCGCGCCAAAGAAGGGCCAGTCCAGCGAGCGTCGATCCACCAGGTCAGTTGCCCTCGAAGGCGGGGGTCCGCTTGGCGGCGAAGGCCTCGAAGGCGCGCCGGAAGTCCCCGGTCTGCAGGCACAACGCCTGGGCCTGCGCCTCCGACTCGATCAACTCCTCAAGGCCCATGGCCCACTCCTGGTTGAGCATCGTCTTGGTCATGCCGTGGGCGAACCAGGGGCCATCGGCCAGGCTGCGGGCCAGTTCCTGCGCCCTGGTGAGCAGGTCGGCGGAGGAGTGGAGGGCGTTGTAGAAACCCCAGGCAAACCCCTCCTCCGCCGTCATGTTTCGCCCGGTGAAGAGAAGCTCGGTGGCGCGTCCCTGGCCGATGACCCGGGGCAGCAGGCCGCAGGCGCCCATGTCGGCCCCGGCCAGCCCGACCCGGCTGAAGAGAAAAGCGGTGCGGCAGGTCGGCGTACCAAGTCGGAGGTCCGCAGCCAGGGCCAGGATGGCGCCGGCGCCAGCGCAGACGCCGTCGACCGCGGCGACGATCGGCTGGGGACAGCGCCGCAGCGCCCGGACCAGGTCACCCGTCATCCGGGTGAACTTGAGCAGGTCCGGGGTACTCATCTTCGTCAGCGGCTCGATGATCTCGAAGACGTCGCCGCCGGAGGAGAAATTGCCGCCCGCGCCGGTCAGGACCACTGCGCGCACGTCGGCGGCGTAGACGAGGTCGCGGAAGAGGTCGCGCAGTTCGGCGTACGACTCGAAGGTGAGGGGGTTCTTCTTCCTGGGCCGGTTCAGGGTGATGGTGGCCACTCGGCCGTCGTCGCTGCAGCCCCACGCAAAATGGGTTGCCCGATACTCCCGGAAGTGCTGTTCGGCCATCGGCTCGATCTCCGCGGTCACTTCCCCGGCGCGGCGTACTGCCGGGAGAGGTTGGTCTCGTACTGCCGCCGCCCGGAAAGGTACTGCATGGGCCAATCGATGCCCCGCCAGCCGATCCGGGCCGCCTCGTGGAGGGTCCACGCCGGGTCGGCAAGATGCGGCCGGGCGATGGCGCAGAGGTCGGCCCGCCCGGAGGCGATCACGCTGTTGACATGATCGGCCTCGAAGATGGCCCCGACGGCGATGGTGGGAACACCCAGCTCGTTCCGGATCCGGTCGGCGAAAGGGGTCTGGTACATCCGGCCATACACCGGCTTCTGGTCCGGCCAGACCTGTCCGGACGAGCAGTCGATGGCGTCGGCCCCGGCGTCCACGAAGTGGCGCGCGATCTCGACGGCATCGTCGGAAGTGTTGCCGCCCGGATACCAGTCGTGGCAGGAGAGGCGCACCGAGACCGGCCGTCCGGCCGGCCAGACGTCCCGGATCGCCCGGAATACCTCCAGCGGCCAGCGACAGCGGTTCGCCAGGGTGCCGCCGTACTCGTCCTCACGCCGGTTGGTCAGCGGTGAAAGGAAGCTCGACAGAAGGTAGCCGTGGGCGCAGTGCAGCTCGAGGATGTCGAACCCGCAGCCCGCGCCCCGCCGGGCCGCAGCGACGAAATCATCCTTGACGCGCTCCATATCGGCCCGGGTCATGGCGCGTGGCGCCGCGGAGTGCGGAAGATACGGCAAAGCCGACGGAGCGATCAGCGGCCAGCCCCCCTCCAGGACGGGTTCATGCTCCCCTTCCCAGGGGACACGGGTGGCTCCCTTCCGGCCGGCGTGCCCGAGCTGGAGACCCATCTTCGCCCCCGACCGCTCGTGCACGAACGTAACGATCCGCCGCCACGCCTCGGCCTGCTCGTCGCTCCAGAGGCCGGCGCACCCCGGGGTAATCCGGGCGTCGGGAGTGATGCAGGTCATCTCGGTAAAGAGGAGACCCGCGCCCCCCAGGGCCCGCGCCCCGAAGTGCACGAAGTGGAAATCGTTGGGGAGCCCGCTATCGGCCGAGTACATCGCCATCGGCGAGACGACGACCCGGTTGGGTACCGTCATCCCCCTCAGGGAGTACGGCGTGAACATCGGCGGCGGCGGCCGGTCGGTGACCGGCACCCCGGCCCGCTCGGCAAACCATCGCTCGAACCCCTCGAGCCAAGCCCGGTCGCGGAGGCGCAGGTTCTCGTGGGAGATCCGCTGGCTCCTGGTCAGGAGCGAGTACATGAACTGCTCGGTCGGCAGGGTGTCACAATAGCGCCGGCCCACGACCTCGAACCACTCCATCGCGTTCCAGGCGGCGTTCTGGATCCGGAGGACCTCCACGGCCCGCAAGTCCTGATAGCGCCGCAGCACCTCGGGGATCATGTCCCGGCCCCCTGCGACGTCCCGGAACTGCCTGGCAAGCTCGATAGCGTCCTCGAGCGCCAGCTTGGTCCCGGACCCGATGGCGAAGTGGGCGGTATGGACCGCGTCGCCCATCAGGACGACGTGGCTCCGGCCGTTGTAGTGCGCCCAGGTCTCGCACCGCACCCGCTGGAAATTGAGCCACGCCGCGCCGCGCAGATGTCGCGCGTTGGTCATCAGCCGGTGGCCGTCGAGGTGGTCGCCAAAGAGCCGCTCGCAGAACGCCACCGACTCTTCCGGGGTGGCGCTGTCCAGGCCGTGGGCCCGCCAGGTCTCTTCCGGGCACTCCACGATGAAGGTCGACGTCTGCTCGTCGTACTTGTAGACGTGGGCCTGGAACCAGCCGTGCGCGGTCTTCTCGAAGATGAAATTGAAGGCGTCGAAGACCTTGTCGGTGCCCAGCCAGATGTAGCGGTTAGGGCGGGTGACGATATCGGGCCGGAAGACCTGCTCGTACCGGCTGCGGATCCTCGAGTTGATGCCGTCGGAGGCGACAATCAGGTCGGCGTCGGGGAACTGCTCGTCGGATTCCACCTCCTGCTCGAACACCAGCTCGACCCCGAGCTCCTCGCACCGGGCCTGGAGGATATTGAGGAGCCTCTTCCGCCCGATCCCGACGAAGCCATGACCCGAGGTGCGGATGGTGCGCCCCCGAAAGCGCAGCACGATGTCATCCCAGTGGTTGAACGCCTGCTCGACGGCGTCGGCGGTGGGCCGGTCCCAGGCTCGCATGTTCTCCATGGTGGCGTCGGAGAACACCACCCCCCAGCCGAAGGTGTCGTAGGGGCGGTTGCGCTCGATGACCGTGATCCGGTGACCGGGATCGAGCTGCTTCATGAGCAACGCGAAATAGAGCCCGGCGGGGCCCCCGCCGACGCAGACGATGCGCATCAGGGAACGGCCACGCCGGATCCCGGACTGCGCCGGTCGTTGGCCCCGCTGGCGACCCCACTCTTCGGGTCGATGGTGATCGAGTGCCCGTCCCCGATCCCCCAGCGGCCAACCACCCGGAGGTCATGGCCGCGCGCCTTGAGCCAGGCCACGCCGCCGCTGTCGAGGGCGTCGGCCTCGATGAGGGCCTGGTCGGGAAGCCACTGGTGGTGGACCCGCTGGCCGTCCACCGCTGCCCGGACCGGCATCCCGAACGCCGTAACGTTGAGGACGACGTTGAGCACCGTGTTGGGAATGGTCCGTCCGCCCGGCGAGCCGGTGATCAGGACGGTGCGCCCGTCCCGACGCACAATGGCCGGGGTCATCGACGAGAGCATCCGCTTGCCCGGCGCGATCAGGTTGGCGGGAGTGCCGATGTCGCCAGTGGCGTTGGTCTCCCCGGGTTTCTTGTTGAAGTCGCCCATCTCGTTGTTGAGGAGGAACCCGGTTCCCGGCACCACGACAAACGACCCGAAGCCGCCCTCGAGGGTATACGTGTTCGAGACCGCCATGCCCTCGGCATCCACGACGGAAAAGTGAGTGGTTTCCTCCGGCTCCTCGCCAGCGGGCTGAGTCACGATGTCGGCGCCGAGCGCCACGCTCGAGGTCGCCCAGGCGGTGTCGATCCCCCGGGCGAGCTCCGCGGCGTAGTTCTTCGAGGTCAGCCGGCCGACGGGAACCTCCACGAAATCGGGGTCGCCCAGATGCCGCGCACGGTCGAGGAAGGCGCGCCGTTGCGCCTCCACGATTAGGTGAATCGTGGCCGGGTCGTACCGCGGCCGCGCCGGAAGATCGAACCGCTCGAGGATGTTGAGGGCCTGGACCAGCACGATGCCACCGGAGGACGGCGGGGGCATCGAGACGACTTCGAAGTCGCGGTAGCTGCCCCGTACCGGCTCACGCACCCTGGCGCGATATCCGGCCAGGTCCTCCCGGGTGATGATGCCTCCGTTGGCGGCCATGCCCTCGGCGATCCGGTCGGCGATCCACCCGGTGTAGAAGGCATCGGGACCGTCCTCGGCGATGGCCCGCAGGGTCCGGGCCAGCTCGGGAAGGCGAAGGGTGTCCCCCTCCGACCATTCCCCACCACCGGGCTTGCCGTAAGCCGCCACCGACGAAGCGAACGGCGCCATTCTCCCGCGCAGCGCCCGGCTGAGACCTCTGGCCACGTCCGGTGCCAGGGGGAAGCCGCGCTCCGCCAGCTCGGCGGCCGGGAAAACGACATCCCGCCACTTGAGGCGGCCGTGCGTCCGGTGGGCCAGCTCCATGCCGCGAACCGTCCCTGGAACGCCCGGCGCCAGCCAGCCGGCGGCGGTGAGCGAGCGGTCGATCTGGCCATCCTGTCCCAGATACATCGTGGGCGTGCTCCGGCCGGGTGCCCGTTCGCGGTAGTCGATGGCGATGGCCTTCCCGGCGGGAGGCTGGATGATCATGAAGCCGCCGCCCCCGATGTTACCGGCCGCCGGATAGGTCACGGCCAGCGCAAAGGCGGTGGCGACCGCGGCGTCGACCGCGTTGCCGCCGCGGTTCAGGACGTCGGCGCCGACCCGTGACGCGACCGCGGACGCCGACACCACCATGCCGCGGGTGGAAGTGACGGTGGTGGTGTCCTGGGGCAGTCCGAGAGCCAGGAAGAGGCAGAGGACGGTCATCGCAGTTACCCGATGGCACGACGTGTGAAGGTGCGCATGCCCAGCCTCCAGAACAGCCCCGAGAGGGCCAGGAGGGCAAAGGTCACCAGCCAGATGGGCATGTGGGGCAGCGACGGGGTAATGGCGGCCCGCATCCCTTCCGAGACGTAGACCAGCGGGTTCACCAGCACCGCGTACTTCATCACAGGCACGGCGTCGAGTCCCTGCCATGGATAGTAGGCGCAGCCGAAGAAGATCATCGGAGCAACGATAAAGCCGAACATCAGCCCGATCTGGGCCGGCTCGATGATGGTGCCGAGCAACAGCCCGAACGTCGAAAAGGTCGTGGCGGCCAGGAGCGTGATCCCGACCAGCCATCCCCAGCCGCGGATATCCAGCCCGGCGATCGGTCCCATCATCAGCCGGGCGATCGGCAGGACCACGAGGGCGGCAATGACCCCCTGCACGACCCCCGCGACCACTTTCTCGAAGGCGACCAGGCTGATCGGCACCGGCGCGAGCAGGCGATCCTCGATCTCCCGGGTCCATCCGAAATCAGCCACCATCGGGAGTGCCACCGACTGCAGGCTGGCGAAGGCCAGGCTGATGGCAAGGATGCCGGGGAGGAGCGCCGAGGTATAGCCGGGCTGCACGAAGCCCATCCTGGGCAGCAGGTACCCAAACACCAGCACGAACAGCAGCGGCTGCAGCGTGACCCGGAGAAGAAAGAAGGGGAGTTCCTTGCCGGCGACGAGGGCGTCCCGGCGGAAGAGGGCCAGGAACACCCTCCCCGCCGGAATCCGGGGGCGCTCGGCGAAACCGGGTGCCGTCATTCGATCGTCCTCCCGGTCAGTGAGATGAACAGCGTCTCCAGGCTCGGCGGGAACAGCCGGATGTCGCGGATGCCGCGCCCCTGGGTCTCCGCGACGCGAAGCAGAGCGGGGATGACATCGCCCCCGCGTTCCGCGAAGACCCGGAGCACGTCCCCGGCCGCCTCGGCCCTGAGGATGCCTGGCAGGGCTCCAGCCTGGTCGAGCGTGGGCCCAGCGTCGCCATCCAGATGCAGCTCGATAGCGGTGCCGCCCGGCGCCCTGGCCTTGAGGGCGGACGGGGTGTCGAAGGCGAGCAGCCGCCCGCGATCGACGATCGCGACCCGGTCGCTCAGCTGGTCCGCCTCTTCCATGTAATGCGTCGTCATCACGATGGTGCGGCCATGGGCGTGGAGGTCGCGCAGGATGTCCCAGAGCGCCAGGCGCGCCTGCGGGTCTAGGCCCACGGTGGGTTCGTCGAGGAAGAGGACATCCGGTTCATGGACGAGCGCCCGGGCGATCATCAGCCGCTGGAGCTGGCCTCCGGAGAGCTGGTCCGCCCGGGCATCCCCCCGGCTGCCCAGCCCGAGCCGCTGCATCAGATCCCGGGCGCGCTGGCCGGCCGTGCGACGATCAAGGCCGAAGTACTCGGCGTGAAAGAGCAGGTTCTCGAGCGCAGTCAGGGCGCGGTCGGGATTGGGCCGCTGAGGGACGACCCCGATCCGCTGCTTCACGCCGACCGGATCAGCCAGCACGTCAGCGCCAGCCACGCTGGCGGTGCCGGCGGTCGGACGGATCCTGGTGGTGAGAACGCCGATGGTGGTGGTCTTGCCAGCGCCGTTCGGGCCCAGAAGGCCCACGAATTCGCCGGCCTGCACTTCGAAGTCGAGGGCGTCGAGGGCTACCACCTCGCCGGCAGCGGGAGGACCACCACCTTCGCCGGCCAGCACTGGCGGGCCCAGCGGGCGCCGCCGCCCGGAGGGAGGAGGGTACACCTTCCGGAGCCGCTCGGTGCGGATGGCTGTTGGCATCGGACGCAATCTAACGGGCGGCCCCCGCTCACCCGTGAAGGCCCGTCTCCAGTTCGGCGAGCACCGTCTCCAGCTGGGCGGGGTCCGGCACGCCGCCCTGGGCCATCTGCGGCTGACCCCCACCCCGTCCGCCGACTGCCGCGAGGGCCTCACGCAGGACCTTGCCACAATCGAAGGCATGACCGGCCGGCCGGGCGATCAGTACCTGAGCCTTCTCCCCCCGGAGTCCCAGGAGAGCGACTCCCCCCTCGGCGACGATGGCCGTGGCCAGCAGCCGCGCCTCGTTCATGTCGAGCCCGTCGCGGAGCTGCCGCACGATGGGGACCCCGCCGTGGCGTGGGGACGCGGCGACCAGGTCCCGGGCCTCGAACGCGACCAGCCGCTCCATGGCATGCCCCAGCCGTTTCCGGTGGCCCGCTTCCTGGTCGCGGAGCCGGCCGATCGCCTCCTCGAGCTCGTCCAGCCCGACCGACATCCCGGACGCGATCCGGGTCAGGAGCCCGCCCCGGTCGCGCAGGTCGCGCAAAGCCCGCCCACCGCAGACAAACTCGATCCTGGTGTCACCGCCCCGCCGCTCGCGCCGGCGGACATGGAGCACACCCACGGCCCCGGTGGTGCGAGGGTGGGTTCCGCCGCAGGCGGAGTGATCGAACCCGGGCACGCTCACGACCCGAACCGGGCCCTGGACCGTCGGCAGTTTCCTGAGGGGGATCGTTGCCAGCTCGTCGGCGGAGACGAATCGCGCCTCGACCGGCCGGTCCTCCCAGACGATCTCGTTGGTCCGATCCTCGGCGGCGCGGATCGTGGCCTCATCCACGTCGCCCGGGAGGTCGATGGTCGCGTACTCGGCGCCCAGATGAAAGGCGAGGGTCGGCAGCTGGAACAGTTCCTCGAACGCGGCGGAGAGAAGGTGCTGTCCGTGGTGCTGCTGCATGTGATCGAACCGGCGGGGCCATTCGACCTGGCCGAAGACCTCGTCCTCACCGTCGAGCCGGCCGTCGATGGTGTGCCAGACGCTCCCGTCGTCATCCGCCTGGACATCCACGACGCGGGCGGCATCGAGCAGCCCATGATCCGGTGGCTGGCCGCCTCCCTCGGGGTAGAAGGCGGTGCGGTCGAGGCTGATTTCGGTGCGGCCATCCCGGACCCGGCGACCGGCCAGGCGGGCCGTAAACGACCGGAGGTAGGAGTCGTGGTAGTAGAGGCGGTCGGTCATCGGAGGTGACTCCCGGGTGGGCCAGAAGCATATTGCTGGCCCATGCCCATGACCAGCTACGCCAGACGGCTGGGTGTCGTCTCCGGCACACTCAGCGTGGTGGGCGGGATCATCGGGTCGGGGATCTTCCTCAACCCGGCGATCGTGGCCCAGCGCGCCGGGACCACCGCACTGACGCTGGGGGCCTGGGTGATCGGCGGGATCGTCGCCCTCCTCGGCGCGTTCATCTACGCGGAACTGGGGAGCCGCACGCCGCGGGCGGGAGGCGGCTACGTCTACATCCGTGACGCCTTCGGCCCACTCCCGGCGTTCCTGAGCGGGTGGGCGCTGCTGCTGGCGGTGTCGACCGGCGCCATCGCGGCGGTGGCGATCACCTTCGCGAACTACCTGGTGGCGCTGATGGGGTGGTCCCCTGAAGTAGCCACACCGATCGCCGCCGCAGCAATCGTGGCGCTGACGGGCATCAACGTCGTGGGCGTGGCCCCGGGCGCCTACACGCAGAACATCTTCACCATCCTGAAGCTGGGTGCGCTGGGGCTGCTGCTGCTGGTGGCCTTCGCACCGGGTGCACCGGCTCATGCGATCCCGGTGGAGACCCCGGTCCCGGGCGGCTCCCTGCTGGGCGTCCTCGGTGCCGCGCTGGTCCCGATCCTCTTCTCCTACGGTGGCTGGCAGCAGACCAACTACATCGCGGAGGAGCTCAAGGACCCGGAGAGGAACCTGCCCAAGGCGCTGCTGGCGGGCGTGGCGATCGTCGTGGTGGTCTACCTCGCCGCGAATGTCGCCTACCTCAGAACGCTGGGCGTGGCGGGACTCGCCGCCAGCACGGCCCCAGCGGCGGACACGATGGAAGCCTGGTTCGGTCCAGCCGGGAGGCAGCTGATCTCCGCCGGCATCGTCGCCTCGACTTTCGGGTTCCTGGCGCTGACCATCCTGGCCTCGCCCAGGGTCTACCAGGCGATGGCCGCGGACGGCCTGTTCCCCTCTGCCTTTGCCCGGCTGCACCCCCGCTACCGGACGCCGGTGCTGGCGCTCGGGCTGCAGGCGGCCTGGGCCCTGGGGCTCCTGGCCTGGGGCAGCTACGGTGACTTGCTTGACTGGGTGGTCTTTGCCGACTGGCTCACCTTCGGCACGGTGGCACTGTCCCTGGTAGTCTACCGGCGCCGGGCGCCCACGGCGACGGGCTATCGCGGGCCGCTCTACCCCTGGTCAGTGATGCTGTTCGTGGCGGCTGCGGTCTGGGTCATCGTCGGGTCGGTCCAATCCAACCCGGGCAACGCCCTGAAGGGAGCCCTGATGATCGGGGCCGGGGTGCCGGTGTATCTCTGGTCTGAGCGGCAGCGGCGGGGAAGGACGTGAGGAGGGAAGAGTGAGGAGGGAGAAGTGAGAAGTATGAAGTGAGAAGTAAGGAGGGCACCGGATCGCGAGTCCTCCTTCTTACAGCTCACTCCTCACTCCTTACTCCTTACTCCTCACTCCTCACTCCTTACTCCTTACCCCTGACCTTCACGGTTCTTGGCCGCCAGCAGAAGCGCCTGAGGTCGATCCGGCCACGGTCGTCGAAGCGAACCCCCTCCGCCACGAGCCGGGCCCGCTGCACATGGACGGAGTCGCTCTGTGCCCGCGGCGAGAGCTCGCCCCGCGCATTGACGACACGGTGCCAGGGCACGTCGTCGTCGGCATGCCGCAGGGCGTACCCACCCAGTCTCGGCTGGCGGGGAAACCCGGCGAGGGTCGCGACCTGGCCATAGGTTGCGACGCGCCCGCGAGGAATCCGGCGCACCACCGCCAGGATTCTCCGGTGTGACGAGGGGCGGGCCGCTGAGGGCATCAGGGCCGGGCGAAGACCAGCCGGTTCAGGGTCATTCGCCCGTTGCTGATCACCAGCAACGGGTCCTGCAGGGTCACCGGGTTCTCGAGGGGGTTCCCCTCGACCGCGATGAGGTCGGCCTCGAGGCCGACGGCCAGCCGACCGGTCCGATTCTCGATCCGGAGCATCCCGGCGGCGGTAACGGTCGCTGCCTGCAGGGCCTCGAGCGGGGTCAGCCCGAGTTCGGTGAACCGCAGCACCTCGTGGGCAACGCGGGTGATGCTGCCGGGCCCATAGCCGACGTCGGCGCCGGTGACCAGCTTCACCCCCAGTGCATGCGCGCGCCGGATCGTCTCTCTGGCCCGCGGAATCATGTGCAGGGCGCGGGCGCGAGTGACGGGGTCATCGTAGTCCCCGCCCGGCTCGAGGAGGTCGTAGAGCGTGCTGAAAGTGGGTACCAGGTAGGTGCCTCTCTCCCTCATCAGGCGGAGCGTCGAGTCGGAGAGATAGGTGCCATGCTCGATGCTCCGGACCCCGGCCTTCACCGCGGCATAGGCACCCTCATCGCCGTGGGCGTGCGCCTCCACGGGGACCCCGCGCGTGGCGGCCGCCTCGACCACGGCCCGCAGCTCCGCCTCGGTGTACACCTGCTGGCGGGGATCGGTGTCGGGACGCCCGGCGCGCTCGGTGCCGCGCGTCTTGATCCAGTCCACCCCGCGGTCGAGATTGATCCCCACCAATTGGCGCAACTGGTCCGGGGTTCGGACCCCGTTCATGAGGGGCCCCAGCCGGGCGTCAGCCAGCGCGGTCTCTCCCAGGTCCGGCGTCACGAATACCCCGGCGGCCAGCATCTCGGGACCAGCGACGTAGCCCTGCTTCACGAGGTCGCGGAGGGCAACGTCCTGGAAGGCCGGCACGCTTGACGAGCGGACGGTGGTGACTCCGGTGGCAAGGGCCCGCTTCGCCGCGGCGAGGTTGTCGAGGTGGGTGTGGGCATCCATCAACCCCGGCAGCAGGTACCGCCCGCCCACGTCGAGGATCTCCGCCCCGACGGGGGCCGGCCCTGCGCCGATCCACTCGATCCGCCCGCCGCGCAGGACCACAGTGACGTCGCGGGTGATCGCTCCCGAAGTGACATCGACGACGTTCGCGCCGGTGAGCGCCAGGTGTGGCTGAGGGATCGGGCCCTGCTGGAGGGCGAGGAGGAGAAGGAGCATGTCTTTGAGGGGTGGAGGGGCAGACGGGCTGACGGGCGATGGTCCTCCGGATGTTAATTTGCCTGACTTCCCCGCGCGAACCATCGGAGACCGCATGACCGGCTTCCCGGAGTTTGACCGTTACGATGGCCTCGGCATGGCCGAGCTGGTGCGTCGGCGCCAGGTCAGCGCGGCGGAGCTGGTCGAGGAGGCGATCCGGCGGGTCGAGGCCCGGAACCCAGCGCTCAACGCCGTGATCCATCCGATGTTCGAAAGCGCCCGGCGGGCCGCGGCCGGGCCACTTCCCGACGGGCCCTTTGCGGGCGTTCCCTTCGTCATCAAGGACCTGATCGCCCTGATTGCCGGAGAGCCCCAGCGCAACGGCTGCCGCTACTTCGACGGCTGGGTGCCGGACCACGACGCAGAAATCGTCAAGCGATACCGCCAGGCCGGGTTTGTCTTCGTGGGGAAGACCAACACGCCGGAGTTCGGCCTCACCCCGTTTACCGAACCTCACTTCACCGGCATCACCCGGAATCCATGGAATCCGGACCGGACGGCGGGCGGGTCGAGCGGCGGCACCGGCTCGGCCGTCGCGGCGGGGATGGTGCCTCTGGGTCACGGGAACGACGGCGGCGGGTCGATCCGGATTCCAGCCTCCGCGAATGGGCTGTTCGGGCTCAAGCCTTCCCGTGGCCGCACCCCGCTCGGCCCCGACTACGGCGAGTTCTGGCAGGGCTTCGCCTGTGATCACGTGCTCAGCCGCTCGGTGCGGGACAGCGCCGCCGCGCTCGACGCCACGGCCGGTGCGGATCCGGGTGCGCCATACGTGGCCCCGCCCCCAGCGCGGCCGTTCCTCGACGAGGTGACGACCGAGCCGGGTCCGCTCCGGATCGGCTTCACGGCGCAGCCGTGGCTCGGGAAGACGGTCCATGGCGATTGCGTGGCCGCCCTGGAGCGCACGGTCGGCCTGCTGCGGCATCTCGGGCACGAGGTCGTCGAGTCGCACCTCGCGATCGACGGAGTCCGCTTTGCCCAGGCCTTCATGGTCATGATCTGCGGGGAGGTGGCCGCAGACCTGGCGATGTCGAGGCAGGTCACCGGACGGCCGCTGCGCCGCGACCAGTTCGAAGTGGAGACCTGGGGGTTGGCGTTGATGGGACGGACGCTGTCGGCCGAGGAGTTCGCCAGCGCCGTCCGGTACCTCAAGAGCGAGGCGCGCCGGATCGCGGCATGGCAGGAACAGTTCGACGTGCTGCTGACGCCGACCCTGTCCTGTCCGCCACCACCGCACGGCACCTTCCGGCTGCCGCGCAAGGACCTCCTCGGACTCGAGGTGCTCGGCGCTCTCCGCGCCGGCGGCATCCTCAAGGCATCAGGGATGATCGCCCAGGCGGCCGATCAGGCCTTCAGCTTCATCCCCTGGACCCCGGTGTCCAACGCCACCGGGCAGCCGGCGATGTCGGTACCGCTGGAGTGGAACGCCGAGGGACTCCCGGTCGGGATGCACTTCATCGGCCGCTACGGCGACGAAGCGACGCTGTTCCGGCTGGCTGGGCAACTGGAGCGGGCACAGCCGTGGTTTGACCGGCGACCCAGCCTGCCGGGAGGGAGAGGGCGGGAGGAGGCGGGATAGGGCGGGAAGTCCGGCGCCCGCCTGGTCCCGCTCTCTCCCGCCCACTTCCGCCTTCTCCCGTCAGAGTCTCCATGCGCACCTTCACCTTCACGCTCCTCCTCTCGCTCTTCGCGGTACCGCTCACCGCGCAGCGGGACGTCGCCTCGGTCCTGGAGGCGCTTGACGCCAGGGCTCCCGCCTACGCCGGCATCGCGAAGCAGATCTGGGGCTTCGCCGAGGTCGGCTACCAGGAGGTGAGGAGCAGTGCCCTCCTTCAGGAGCAGCTCCGGGCCGCGGGCTTCACCGTGGAACCCGGCGTGGCGGAGATCCCGACGGCGTTCGTCG
>Ga0316622_100001851_pt1 | contig 14202 bp, 11 predicted proteins | sample OWC_Aug_OW2_C1_D_FD_207646 | JGI IMG/M metagenome (GOLD analysis project Ga0316622, IMG submission 207646) | Wetland soil microbial communities from Old Woman Creek delta, Ohio, United States - OWC_Aug_OW2_C1_D5_C | ecosystem: Environmental > Terrestrial > Soil > Wetlands | place: USA: Ohio... | reverse complement strand
TTTGGTTCATAAATTCGGCGACGTACCCATTGGCCGCACAAGCCAGGTCCCCCGGGCCGACCCGAGACGCCGCACCCGCGGGCGAGCCCGTCGCCGGCCCGGAGGTCCGCGGTGTGTGCGGACCGACCCGGTGTAAGGGCGAGCCGGCCTCGACGAGGTGCCAGGCGTCCGAGGGGCGGTCTGGGGGACCGGCGAAATGTGAAAACAATGCCAGCGTCAGATTCCTACATCCCCCTCTGGTGCAAGAGCAACTTCTCCTTCCTGGAAGGGGCATCGCACCCGGAGGAGTTGGTCGAGACGTGCCACCAGTACGGGATCGGCGCGCTCGCCCTCACGGACAGGGATGGGGTCTCCGGCGTCGTCCGCGCCCACGTCCGGGCCAAGGAGCTTGGCGTCGCCCTCATCGTGGGCGCCGAGGTCACGCTGGACGACGGCTCGGCGATCATCCTCCTCGCGCAGGACCGACAAGGCTACGCGAAGCTCTGCCGGCTGCTCACCGCGGGGCACCGCCGCTCGCCGAAAGGCGAGTCACGGGTCGGCTGGCGCGAGGTCGCCGCAGAGGCCGGCGCGCTCATTGCGCTGTGGGGCGGCGCGCGAAGCCTCCTCGCCGGCGAGGTCGAGCCGGATCCCGTCGTCCGCCTCCTTCGCGAGGCCTTCGGCGACCGGCTCTACGCCATGGTCACCCGCCACCGGGAGGCCGACGAGGTCGAGCAGGAGGTCCGCGTTCGCCGGCGCGCCGAGCGGCACGGGATTCCCGTGGTGGCAGCCCTGGAGGTCCTCTACCACACGCCGTCCCGCCAGCGCCTCCAGGACGTCCTCACCTGCGTCCGCCATGGCGTGACCCTGGCCACCGCCGGGCGGCGGATTCGACCGAACGCCGAGCACCACTTGAAGTCCCCCGCGGCCTTCCGCGCCTTGTTCTCCGACGACCCCGCGGCGATCGAGCGGACCCGCGAGGTCGCCGCGCGCTGCGCCTTCCAGCTCGACCAGATCGTCTACCGCTATCCCTCGGAGCGGCTGCCGGAGGGGAAGACGACCGCAGAGTGGCTGGCCGAGCTGACCTTCGCCGGGGCGCGGGAGCGCTACGGGGGTTCGGTCCCCGACGACGTGGCGGCGCAGCTCGACAAGGAGCTTCGGCTGATCGGGGAGCTGGACTACTGCGGCTACTTCCTCACCATGTGGGAGATCGTCCGCTTCTGCCGGAAGCGGGAGATCCTCTGCCAGGGCCGGGGCTCCGCGGCGAACTCGGCGGTCTGCTATTGCCTGGAAATCACCGCCATCGATCCGGTGCGCATGGGCCTCCTCTTCGAGCGGTTCCTGTCCCGCGAGCGGGCCGAGCCGCCGGACATCGACCTCGACATCATGCACGAGCGGCGCGAGGAGGTGATCCAGCACGTGTACGAAAAGTACGGGCGCGACCACGCCGCCATGGTCGCCAACGTCATCCGCTACCGCGCCCGTTCGGCGGTGCGGGACGTGGGCAAGGCGCTCGGCCTGCCGGACACCACGCTCGCCCGGCTGAGCAAGCTCCTGTCCCGCTCCAGCGAGATCGCGCCCGCCGTCCTCGCCCAGGCGGGGCTGGATCCCGAGGCCCCCGCGCACCGGCACCTGCGCGAGCTGGCCGCGGAGCTCTGCGAGTTCCCGCGCCACCTCTCGATCCACCCCGGCGGGTTCCTGCTGGGACACGAGCCGGTGATCGACCTGGTGCCCGTCGAGAACGCGACGATGCCGGGCCGGACCGTCATCCAGTGGGACAAGACGGACGTCGAGGCGCTGGGGTTGTTCAAGGTGGACCTGCTGGGCCTGGGCGCGCTCTCCCACCTGGATCGCTGTTTTCGCCTCATCGCGAAGCATCGCGGCGTCACCCAGTCCATGGCCACCCTTCCGGCGGACGACCCGGCGACGTTCGCCATGATCTCCCGCGCCGATACCGTGGGTGTCTTCCAGATCGAGAGCCGCGCCCAGATGGCCATGCTCCCCCGCCTACGCCCACGGCGGTTCTACGACCTGGTGATCGAGGTGAGCATCATCCGGCCGGGGCCCATCACCGGCGGGATGGTCCACCCCTACCTCCGCCGCCGCCGGAACGAGGAGCCGGTGGTGTACCCGCACCCCAGCCTGATCCCGGTCCTCCAGAAGACGCTGGGCGTGCCCCTGTTCCAGGAGCAGGTCATCCGCGTGGCGATGGTGGCGGCCGATTACACCCCCGGCGAGGCGGACCGGCTCCGGCGCGACATGGCGGCGTGGCGCCGGAGCGGCCGCATGGAGCAGCACCGGGAGCGGCTCGTCTCGCGCATGGTGGCGAAGGGGATCGCGCCGGAGTTCGCCGAGCGGGTGTTCCAGCAGATCCGCGGCTTCGGCGAGTACGGGTTCCCGGAGAGTCACGCCGCCAGCTTCGCCCTCATCAGCTACGCCACGGCCTGGCTCAAGTGCCACCACCCGGCGGAGTTCACCTGCGCGCTCCTGAACGCCCAGCCGATGGGGTTCTACGCGCCGTCCACGATCGTGGAGGACGCGCGGCGGCACAAGGTCGAGGTGCGGCCCGTGGACGTTCGGACGAGCGACTGGGACTGCACGCTGGAACGCGCTCCAATCCGAAGAAATATGGGCACCACCAAGACACCAAGGCACCAAGAGACACGCGATTTGCCCATTCACGGGGAAACCCGATCGGCTTCGCGCGAAGCGTTCACCGTTAACGGTTTCCGATCCTCTCCGCCCCCGTCCCCCTTGGTGCCTTCGTGCCTTGGTGGTGAAAAGGATTTCGGAGCAGGACTCGCTAGAGAGAAAGACGCTTTCGCTGTGCGGCTGGGCCTCCGGTGCGTGAAGGGGCTGGGCGAGACGGATGGAGCGCGGATCGTGGCGGCCCGCAACGCCGCCCCCTTCGCATCCCTGGTGGACTTCGCGCGCCGCACGGGTCTTGACACCGGCACCCTCCAGGTGTTAGCCGAGGCAGGAGCATTCGATGGGCTCGAGATGAACCGGCGCACCGCGTTCTGGGAGGCGAAGGCGCTCGCCAAAGGCGGCGGGGACGCCCTGCCCATGGAGCCGCCCTCGTCCGGGGAACTCTTCGCGCGCCTCGATGCGGCCGAGACAATCCGGTGGGACTACCGGACCACCGACCTCAGCCCCCGCGGCCACCCGCTGGAGGCGGTTCGCGCGGGGCTCCGCGCCCAGGGCATCCCCGACGCGGCCGCCGTGGCGCGGATCCCCCACGGCCGGCGCGTACGCTACGCCGGGGCCGTGATCTGCCGCCAGCAGCCCAGCACCGCCAAGGGGGTGGTCTTCCTCACTCTGGAGGACGAGACCGGCTTCGTGAACGTCGTCCTGTGGCCGAAGGTGTGGACAAGGCACCGCGTCCTCGTGAAAACCAGCCCTATCCTCGGCATCACAGGCCGGCTGGAGTCCCAGCAGGGCGTGGCTCACCTGATCGCCGACCACGTCTGGCTCCCCCGACTTTCGGAGGCCGTGCCGACAGGCGGGAGCCGGGATTTCCAGTGAGGCGGTCGATTGTGCGTTGTTTGCATGCTTTACTTGACACGCGCCACAACGCCGCGTTACGGTTCGGCAGTCAAATGCCGTATGTACATGTTTACATGGCGTCCAAGCCGATCGCCTCCAGATTTGGCTGAGACAGCAGCGAGGCGTAGAGCTGCAGGGAGAGATGACATGCAGAAGAAGTGGATCACATCAGACCCCTCAGTCATGATGGGAAAGCCAGTGATTACCGGCACTCGGATCACGGTTGAACTTGTCTTAGAGAAGCTGGCAGCAGGCGAAACCGTGGAGCAAATCCTTGGGGCCCATCCACGCCTCACGTACGAGGCAGTCCAAGCAGCCTTGGCTTTTGCCGCTGAGGCGTTGCGGGCCGATGTCGTATACCCCGTCGGCGGAGAAGCCGCGTGAACCTTGTTGCCGACGAGAGCCTCGATCGTGAGATCGTCGAACGCTTGCGCCGGGACGGTCACGCCGTAAAGTACGTCGCAGAAATGGATGCGGGAATCTCCGACGACGCCGTGATCGACCTGGCGAATCGCGATAGCGCGATCCTTGTGACTGCGGACAAGGATTTCGGGGAACTCGTTTTCCGCCACCATCGTCTAACCCGTGGCGTTATTCTCGTTCGGTTGGCCGGGCTGCCGGGCGAGCGCAAGGCAGCCTTGGCTGCTGGCCTCGTCGAGACGCATCAAGCCAGGCTGACCAAAGCCTTCACGGTGATCACCCCTGGAGCTGTCCGAATCCGCGTGCAACGGAACCTGTAGCCTCTCGCAAAGAGTCACTGTGATGAAGACCCGCCTGGTTCGTATCGGCAATTCCCGCGGCGTTCGGCTACCCAAACCGCTCATCCTGGAAGCCGGCCTCAGCGAAGACGTCGAGCTGCGCGTCCAGGAAGGAGCCATCGTAGTCGCCAGAGTTGCCCCACCGCGTTCCGGTTGGAGCGAAGCGGCGAAGAGGTTGCGCATGCGAGGCGAAGATGCATTGCTCGATCCGCCAACGCCCACTCGCTTTGATGAGACCAAGTGGACGTGGTGACCGTGGAGACCGTCCGTCGAGGTGACGTGTTCTTGGTAAGCCTCGATCCTACGCGAAATGGCGAGATTCTGAAGGGTGATAGGTGGTGATAGCCGCGCGCCTTCTTCAGGGCTGGCGGACCGTAGGAGCGTCAGACCATAGGAGACCGCAATCGTGATCTGCGCCCCCTGCAGAGTATCGCGCCGGATGCCTGTCGCTTGCCAGTCCGCCTCGCCACCCTCCAGTCAGTCCGCGGCCACCTTCGCAACCCCCGTGACCGTTGGCGGAGAGAGGTCTTTCTCGGTTTGGCGTTAGTGCGCCTTGCCCGAGAACCGCTTCAATGCCGGCGTGTTCCTGACGAACGCCTTCAAGAATCCCTTGATGGCTTTCCACCCACGCGCATAGTAGCTCACATATGCCCAGAGCAGCAGCAGGTGCATCGAGACATACGGGACGTGTTCATGCTTGAAGACCAGATGTGTGCCGTCATATAAACGCCATTTCTTGTGGCGCAGCCGATCCTTGAGCTTCTCGAACAGCACCGTCCCTGGGTACGGCGTCAGAATGCTGAACTGCGCCACGGACGTATCCAGGGACCGCGCAAATCTTATCGTTCTCAGGATTGCCCCAGCATCTTCATGCATTCCGCCCAGGATATAACTCGCAAAAATTTCAAGCTTGTTTCTCTTGAGGAGGGCCACGGCCTCGGACGGGGCCTCAGCACTCGCGTCCTTGTTGAGTTCTTTGAGGGTTTCAGGATCGGGGCTCTCGACGCCGATGTAGACGGTCTTTGCACCGGCTCTTGCCATGAGGCTGACCATGTCTTCATTGCGCAGCAGTGTGCTCGTCGTCGAAAACGACCACCACCAGATGTCGAGATGCTTCTCGATAAGGAGCCTGCAGATCTCTCGGACCCGTCTCGGAGACGCGGTGAAATTGTCGTCACAGAAGGCGATGGCTCGGTATCCATAGTCGTAATACACATGTTCGATTTCGGCGACGACGGATTCGGGCGTTCTGGCCCGCCATCGCCCCCCGTAAAGCTGGGGCGTCACGCAGAAATCGCATGCGTTAGGGCACCCCCTGCTCGTAGACAGGATGGTGATCGGCCGCTTGCCCCCGTACTTCACTCCGAATCGTTTGTACGCGTCAATATCGACAAGGTGGCGTGCCGGAAACGGAAGGCCGTCGAGATCCTCAACCATCTCCCGCGGTGCTGTTCTCGTGACGTTCCCATGCACCAGGTAACTGATCCCCTTGACATGGCACGGGTCATCACCGCGCGTGATGGTCTCGAGAAGGTCCGGAAAGGTGATCTCCCCCTCCCCTTTGACGATGAAATCCGCATAACCGCCCTTCAAGATATCGTCATCGACAAACGCCGGATGAGGCCCGCCCATGACGACCGTGCATCCCCGCTGCTTCGCTCGTCTTGCAATCTCGAGGGCCCCGAGGAATCGCCTCGTGTCTGACGTGATGCCGACGACATCGTAGCCACGGAAGTCAAAGCGCGCCGGCGTGTTGCGCGAGACAAAGAAGTCTTCCAGCCCAACCGCAAAGCCCGCCTTTTCCGCTGCGGCCGCGACATAGAGGAGGCCGAGGGGAGGAAAGACCATGCCGAAGGACTCAAAGGCATTCACGCTCTTGGGATTGGCAAGCAAAATATTCATTGTCGGCACATTACGGGTGCCCTGTAGCCACGATGCGCGTCACACTCCTGGGGCAGGGCAGGTGCGCCGCACAGACGTCTTGTCGAACTGCAACAATTGCGGTGGCAGGAAATCGGCGTCGGCACGGCGCGACAATCCGGAACTCCGCCGCCTCTCGGCACTCCCGAGGGGCGGTACGGGGCTCGGCATTGGCGCACTCGCGGTTGGTTCCGAGGATGGAAGGAGTATCCGGCGCATGAACTTCGGCTGTCAAGGGCAAACGGGTGTCGGCCGGACGTGTCGGGAGCACACGACGACTGCAGACGGGCGGGAGCCGGGGGTTCCAGTGACCCCGCACCCCTCTCCAGCGCCCAACAGGGGATCACTCATGGCGATGCCCCAGCCGAGAATCCCGTTGACGCCTACCGCGAGCCAAGAGTAGAACTCTGACAACCTGCGCCGGAGGCCCTTCTCGCCTGTAAGGGTGACCCATGCGCTTTGAATGGGATCGCGAAAACGTGCGTCGGAATCTCCGCCATCACGAGGTGCCCCCTGACGAGATGGTCGCGAAATTCTGCGACCGGCTGTCGGCAACATTCGACGAACTCGATCACTCCACAACCGTAGCGAAGCCGGGTGCCAATGGGAGAGATCCACGACACCCACTGGATCCCCTCTCGCGGCCCGACCAGAGCAGCCTGCCGCTATCCATCCACTGAACCCGACGAGAGGAGGGCGCCATGTCCGGATCGTACGACGTCGTCATTATCGGGGCCGGGGTCGCGGGGTGTTCCATCGCCTTACACCTCGCCAAGTTGGGCGTCCGGTCTCAGATTATCGAGCGCGAATCCATCGCGGCCCGCGCGTCCGGTAAGTCCTGGGCCGTCTTTGCCTACCCGCCCCGCTTCCTGGCGCTGGAGGGCCAACCGCCGGAATTGCTCTTCTCCATGCCGCCCGGTAGCGTGCATTCGTGGTTGGAGCTGATGTGGCTCGGGTACCACCGCCTTCCCGATATGGCGGTGGAGTTACGCGAAGCGACGGGCGTAGATATCGGGTACGGCGAGTTGGCCTGGATCCGGCTGGCCTACACCACGCAGCAGGAGGATGCGTACAGGGCGGCGCTGGCTCTGCAACAGCAGCAGGGATACCACGAGGGGTACTGGATGGAGAGCGGGGAGTTGCGAACGCTCTTTCCCGGCGTCAACCCGCTGAGTCGGGGCGGCATGGCGCTGCCGTACCTGCAGGTCGAACCCTACCGCTACACCCTGGCTCTGGGTCAGGCCGCGGAGAAGCGCGGAGTGACGATCCGGCAAGGTGAGGTGGTGGCCTTCCGGAAGGGCGGCGGGAAAGTTCGGGCCGCCGTACTGGCGACCGGGGGGAGGTCGAGGCAGACGCGTTCATCCTGGCCACAGGTCCCTGGACGTCCCGCGCGTCCGCCGCCTTGGGGCGCGAGATCCGGGTGCTGGTCAACCGCGAGCAGTGCATCCGCATGCAGCCGCCCGTACCCCTTCCGCCGTGTGGGCTGGTGGCTCCCGACGGCGTGACCATCATCCCGAAAGTCGGCGGCGATGTCATCGTCGGGCATGCGGGTCAGGCGGATCTCCAGACGGAGTTCGACGTGAGCCTGACAACAGAGGAGGTCCGGATGCACCTCCTCAGCGGCGCCACGGAACTGTTACAGGACCTCGGCGAGGCGAAGCTCGTCGAGCATCGAGGCGACTTCGAGGGATGGTCGCCGCCTCCCCGACGCATCCAGCCAATGCTCGGCCGCATTCCGGGGTGCGAGAACGTGTATGTGGCTGCGCGATTCGGCACGCTGGGAATGATGATGAGCCCGGGGACCGGCCAGATCATGGCGGACCTCGTCGCGGCCGGCGGCGTGGCACCGCTGCGCTTCCGGCGGCTGCTGGAGGTGCTCGCGCCAGGCCGGGAGCTGTAGCCGCTCTTTAGCGCGACATCGTTGGCCCGACAGCTGTGCCGCGCTTGCGTGCCGAACTGTCCTCCCAAGGGCGACGGGGCCGGAAAGGGGGCGGGTCTACCGCAGTCGCAGCCGGGGATCCATGGCGTCCCGTAGGCCGTCCCCGATGAAGTTGCAGGCGATGGCGACAGTGAGGATCGCGAGGCCCGGGAAGGTGGAGATCCACCACTGCTGCATCAACTCGCGCCCCTCCGCCACCATGGCGCCCCACTCGGGAGTGGGCGGTACGGCGCCCAGGCCAAGGAAGGACAGGGCGGCCGTGATGATGATGGCGTTCCCGAAGTCCATGGCCATGAGGACGAGCGAGGGAGCCATCGCGTTGGGAAGCACGTGGCGTAGCAGGATCCGCCGCTCCGAGAGCCCGAGCGACCGCGCGGCCGCGACGAAATCCGACGCTTTCAGGGCCAGGACCTGGCCGCGGGCGAGCCGCGCGTAGGGCGGCCACCAGACCAGCAGCATCGCCAGCATCGAGTTGCGGATACTAGGGCCCAGCGCGGCCGCGATGGCCATGGCCAGGATGAGCGCTGGAAAAGCCAGGACCATATCCACGAGGCGCATTCCCACCTCATCCGGCCACTCGCCCAGGAAGCCCGCCAGCCCGCCGTAGAGGGTTCCGAAGATTGCCGCCAGGATGACCACGGCCGCCGCCACGGGAAGCGAGACCCGCCCGCCGTAGATCACCCGGCTCAGGATGTCCCGCCCGAGCCCGTCCACCCCCAGCCAGTGCTCTGGCGAGGGCGGCGCTAGCCTGTTCATCACGTTCTGGCCGATGGGATCGTACGGCGCAATCCAGGGCGCCAGCAGGGCAATGAGCACCCACCACAGCACGAGCAGCAGTCCGCCCATTGCCATCGGGTTGCGCGAGAGTCGCCCCCAGACTCGGCGCCACTCGCTCTCCGAGACCTCCGCGACCGTCGTCTTGCGGAGATTGTGGGTGTTGGTCAACGTAGATCCTACGCGTAGTGGATCCGGGGGTCGAGCCAGGCGTAGAGCAAGTCCACGACTAGGTTCACCACCACGTACATGATGCCGATAACAAAGGTCACACCCATGATCCCCGGAAAGTCATTGGTGATCACGGACTGGAAGGCGTAGCGCCCCAGGCCCGGCCAGGCAAAGATCGTCTCCGTCATGACCGCGCCGGACAGGAGCCCACCGTAGGCGAGGCCCAGGATGGTCACGGTCGGGATCAGGGCGTTGCGGAGCGCGTGCCGCGCAACGACGCGAACCTCGCGCAGCCCTTTGGCTCTCGCCGTCCGCATGTAGTCCTGCGAAAGCACCTCCAGCATCGAGGACCGGGTCACGCGCGTGACGAGGCCCATGATGGAGCTCGCCAGCACGAGGCCCGGCAGAACCAGGTGGGCCAGGGCGCTCCAGAAGGCCTCAGGGTCCCCATCTAGCACACTGTCGATCGTGTAAAATCCGGTGACGAAGGTCGGGGCGTCCATCTGCGGGCCGAGGCGTCCCGGGCCCACCGTCCACTGCAGCGTGGCATAGAAGAGGACCAGGGACACCGTGGCCAACCAGAAGATGGGGATGGAGACGCCGATCAGCGAGACGAGGCGAGCTAGATGATCGACGGGGCCGTCCCGCCGGATGGCGGCGAAGATGCCCAGTGGAAGGCCGAACGCCAGCGCGAAGACGATGGCGGCCGTAGCCAGCTCGATCGTCGCCGGCATGAAGTGGGCGAGATCCGTCGCGACGGGGCGGCGGGTGTTGATGGAAGTACCCAGGTCGCCGCGCGCGAGGTTGCGGACGAAGGCGAGATACTGTTCGTGGAACGGCCTGTCCAGCCCCCACTTTTCCCGGAAGGCCTTGACGATCTCCGGTCGTTGCGAGGCAATCTGGCCGAGATTCGAAACAACCGGGTCGGTCGGGACGGCGCGGGAGACAAAGAAGGAAATCAGCGTCACCCCCAGCGCCGCCACGACCATCAGCACCAACCGCCGGGCGATATAGCGACCCACGGCGCGTCCGTCAGTTCTTGACCACCGGCAAGAGCCGCGCGTGCCCGATCGGGAAATACTGGTAGCCTTCGATGTTGGCCCGGGTCACCACCTGCACCTTGCCCTGCACGAGCATCACGTACGGCCCCTCGTCTAACAGGAGCTTGATCAGGTCCTGGTACAGCGTCACGCGCTTCTTCTGGTCGATTTCGCTGTTGGCTTTGTTCGCCAGTTCCTTGGCGGCCGGGCTGTCGTAATGCAGCCGAGGGGCCCAGGTGTGGAGAACCATCTGCCCCACCCAGGAGGACGGGCCGATAAAGTCCGGGGTATTGTAGGAGACGACGGCGGCCTCCTGCTTGGCGCGGTACTTCGTCATCATCACCCCGAACTCCTCCGGCACCAGCTCCACCGCGATCCCCACCCGCTTGAGATCGGCCTGGATCTTTTGCACCACCGAGTCGTACGTGATGCCGACGGGGGACGGCCCGGTTCCGTAGCGCAGGGGGAACTTAAAGCCGTTCGGCACGCCGGCCTTGGCCAGCAGCTCTTTTGCCTTTGTGAGGTCCTGCTTGGGATTGAGTCGATCGGCATCCGCCTGGCTCAGGCCGAGTAGACCGACGGAGTAGACCACCGGGCCGCGGACGGCCTGCTTGTTGGTGAGCGCGAGGATGCCGTCATAGTCGATGGCATGCCGGATGGCCTGGCGGACCTCCTTCTTGGCCAGCTCCGGGTGGATCTGCGCGCTGGTGGTGAGACCGAGATACATGTTGTCGAGTGACTGGCCGGTGATGATCTTGACGTTCTTGTTCCCCCGCATGCCCGCGATGAGGTCGGGCGTGACGTTGAGGGCGATATCCACGTCCCCGTTCTCCACCTGCAGCTTCTGCGTGGCCGGGGAGGGCACGTCGCGGATCTCCACCCGGGCGACCTTCGGCCCTTCACGCCAGTAGTTCGGGTTGCGCTCCAGCTTGATGGCGTTGCTGCGGAGCCAGCCCTTCAGAACGAACGGGCCGCTCCCGGCCGAGTTCTGATTCAACCACTCCTCGGCTTTGTCGTCCTTGTCAGCGGTGGCCGAATCACTGGCGCCGTGCTCCTTGGCCAACTTGGCATCCAGGATCCCGGAGTTCGGGCCAGTGAGCAGCGCCAGCCAGTCGCCGAACGGCTCGGTGAGGACCATCTTCACCGCGTGGGAATCCACGACCTGGATCTCTTTCAGCGGGTCCATGAGCCATGCCGGGTTTCCCTTCATGTTCTTCAGCCGCATCAACGTGAAGCGGACATCCTCCGCGGTGAAGGGGTTGCCGCTCGCAAACTTCACGTTTTTCCGGAGCTTGAAGGTGTACTCCTTACCGTCCTTGGACACGCTCCACTCCGTCGCGAGGGCGGGCACGTACGTGGTCAATTCGCTCCCGCTCTTGGAGGCCAGCAGGGTGTCATAGCAGTTGAGGTCGATGAACTGCGCTGCGTACTCGAACTGGCGCCCCGGATCGAGGGTCTTCACGTCCGACTGGTCCAGCGCAACGATCAGGGCCTTGCCGGTGGCCCGCTGGCCGGCCACGCCCTCCGAGACACCGACGGCCCCGATGAGTGCGACACTCAGCACGACAAACGCTAGCCTCCGCATCGCTCGACCCTCCTGTGAAGAGTGACGACGTACCCACGCGGCTATTGATGTGGAAGCCGACCATGGCGCACGCGCTACGCACCGCGGCCATCCCGTGCTTCTGCACCGGGAGCCCCGGTGATGGGAATGAGAGGACTTGGCGTTGGGAGTCCGCGCGACGATCCGTCTGTCGGTCGCCCCGCGAGCCTTTCGGAGCGGCGGCGGCCGAGGCCGCCGCGCGACCCGGACGATGTCTCAGGGCTGGCGAAGTATCCGACTTACCAAAGCGGGGTGTCAAGGAGAAAGATCCGCGCAACCCGCACCGCGCATTGACCCCCAGCGCGAGATGTGGTTTTCTAGTGTGCAGAACCGCGGCAGCGGCCTGGCCGCGGCATGGGGTCAGATCCGCGGTCGAAATCGGAATGCCTTATGGCTCGAGAAACAGGTATGCGTTCCGTCTCACGTGTGCCCATGTCGCGTGTGCCCGCGCCTCCCCCCGAGGCGCATGGAGACAACGCTCAGTACAAGGAGGCCCGCCATGTTGGTTCATGAACGCATGAGCAGGAACCCCTACACGATTGCGGCGGAGACGCCGGTCGAAGAGGCGCTGAAGCGGATGCGGGAATTCCACGTGCGGCGCTTTCCGGTGGTGAACAACGCCGGGAGGCTTGTTGGCATCGTGGCCGAACGGGATCTGCTGTACGCCTCGCCCTCGCCGGCGACGTCGCTGTCGATCTACGAACTCCACTACCTGCTGTCGAAGCTGACCGTGGCTGAGGTGATGACGAAGGACGTCGTCACCGTCGTGGAAGACACCCCCGTGGAAGACGCTGCGAGAATCATGACCGATCGCAAGATCGGCAGCTTGCCGGTCGTCCGCGACGGACAGCTGGTCGGCATCATAACCGAAACCGACCTGTTCAAGCTGTTCCTGGAGCTGCTCGGCGCGCGCCAAAAGGGGGTCCGCTTGACGATGCTGTTGCCCGACGTGAAAGGCACGCTCGCCAAGGTCACGGGGGCCATCGCCCAGCAGGGCGGCAACATCATCGCGCTGGGCACGTTCCTGGGCGAAGACCCGTCCAATTTCCTGGCAGCCATAAAAATCGCCGACGTGCCCAAGGCCACGCTGGTCGAGATACTCAAGCCGCTGGCCATCAAGATGGTCGACGTGCGAGAAGTGTGAAGGCGATTTCAGAACGCGCGCGCAGCCGTCGGCAAGGCAGTATACCTGTCGAACCAGGTCGGCTATAGTCCACGGCATGAGCCCCGTGCCGAACGAGGTGACGTTGGAGTTCCTGGCCGCCCGGGTCCGCAGGCTGGGCAACCTGCTGGGCCAGGTGATCGCCGAGCTAAGCGGCCCGCGCGTCTTCGAGCTGGTCGAGTATGCGCGCGGCCTGGCCAAGAGCAGCCGCGCCGGGAACTCGGACGCGGCGCGCCAGCTCTTTGACGCAATCCGCGAATTGCCGGTCGGCGAAGCGTTCGAAATGGCCATGGCTTTCACCACGTACTTCGAACTGGTGAACTTGGCCGAGGAGCACTACCGCACGCGCCGCCTCCACCAGCGTCGCGCCGCACGGCGCTCCGCTTCCGCCGCTCTCCCGCCGCCCGTCCGCGAGTCCGTCGAAGCCGCGATCGTCGAGCTCAAGCAGAGAGGCGTGACCCCCGACGAGATGCGGGGTCTGTTGGATAGGCTTTCCATCGAGTTGGTTTTGACCGCCCATCCCACCGAGTCCAAACGACGGACGGTCTTGAGCCGACTGCGACGGATAGCCGAGCTGCTTGCGCGGGAAGACGATCGACCCGCAGCCGACGGCCACGGGCCGCCGTCCGACGCGGCCCTCCTCCGCGAAATCACCGCGCTGTGGCTCACCGATCGATCGCGCGCGCTTCACCCGGCCGTGACCGACGAGGCGCGCACCGGTCTCTGGTACTTCGGCAACACGCTGTGGGATGCCGTCCCGCGCCTCCAGGCCGATCTGGAGCGGGCACTGGCCGTTCATTATCCAGAGGTGCGCGCGCCGCAGCGGTGGCTCACCTTCGGCTCGTGGGTCGGCGGCGACCGGGACGGCAACCCCAACGTCACCGCCGAGGTCACGGCCGAGACATTACGGCTTCACCGTCGGTTCGCGGTCGATCGCGTGCGCAGCGCCGCACACGATCTGTCGCGCCTCCTCAGCGTATCGTGCCGGCGCGCGGCGATCTCGCCCGAGATCTACGGCCAGATCGAGAGCGGACGGCTCACGTCGTCCCACGTCCGCGCCCTGGCGGCCCGCTACCCGAACGAACCGTATCGCGTCGTCCTCGCCGACCTGGTTGCGCGCCTCGACGCGGCTTGGGCCGAGACCGGCGGACGTTCCCACGCATCGCCGGAAGGCGTTCCCAGCCTTGCACCCTCGGACAATTCGGCCCCGTCGGAACCGGCGGCGCCCCTGCGCGCCGCCGATGTCGCCCGCGTTCTCGACGCCATCGCCGACAGCCTGCGCCGGAGCGCCGGAGCGGCGATCGCCGACGGCG
>Ga0316622_100001850_pt1 | contig 14208 bp, 15 predicted proteins | sample OWC_Aug_OW2_C1_D_FD_207646 | JGI IMG/M metagenome (GOLD analysis project Ga0316622, IMG submission 207646) | Wetland soil microbial communities from Old Woman Creek delta, Ohio, United States - OWC_Aug_OW2_C1_D5_C | ecosystem: Environmental > Terrestrial > Soil > Wetlands | place: USA: Ohio... | reverse complement strand
TTGACTGCATGGTCTTTGTTGAATCAGTGTTGTAACGGGGGACGTCCCCCTTTATGGGGGACTGAAGAAGTGAACCGGGGAGCGTATCCGCGCTGGCGCGCCGCCCACTCGAACCATGACCTCATATGCTTCTTGACGGCTTTTACACGAAAGGAGGCAAGCATGCGAAGGCTTCTGGGGTGCCTGATGGTCGCCACGCTCTTGGCCGGACTCGGCATAGCGGGGCGGAGTTTCGCCGGAGAGATGCCGTATCCCACCCGGCAGATCACCTACCTGGTCGTCTTCGATCCGGGCGGACAATCAGACGTCGAGGCGCGCCGACAACAGCCGTTGCTCGAGAAGGCGCTCGGGCAGAAAGTCATCGTCACCTACAAGCCGGGCGGGGGCGGCGCCCTGGGTTGGGCGGACATGGTCCGCGGACGGCCGGACGGCTACGTGATCACGGGCATCAATCTCCCCCAGATTTCGATCCTGCCGCTGCTCCAGGACGTGGGGTTTCGGACGGAACAGATCCTCCCCGTCACCCTGTTTCATCGGACGCCGATGTTGATGGTCGTACGAAAGGATAGTCCGTTCAAGACCGTGCCGGAGTTCATCGAGGCGGCCAAGAAGAACCCGGGCAAGATCAAGATGGCGGCGACGGGGACGAACGGCCTTGGCCATGTTGCCGCCATGCGGATCAGGAAGCTGGCGGGGATCACGACCGAGTACGTGCCCTTCACCGGCAACGCCCCACTCATGACCGCCCTGCTGGGAGGACATGTGGACGTGGCCATCACGGTCTCATCGGACGCCGTGGCCTACCAAGACCGAGCCATCCCGCTGGGCATCGCGTCCGAACAGCGCGTCGACATTCTTCGCGACGTCCCAACGCTGAAAGAGCAGGGTATAGACTTCTCGGAAGCCTCCTACCGCGGGGTGGCTGTGCCGGTCGGAACCCCCGAGCCCATCGTGAGGAAGCTCGAGAAGGTCTTCCTGGACGACGTCTGCAAGAATCCGGTGTACGTGGAGACCCAGAAGAAGGGCGGCTACGAGCCCGTGGCCATGGGCGTGGAGGAGGCGAAGGCCCTGATTGCCAAGGGCAGCGCGATGTATCAGGGCGTATTCGCGGAGATGGGCATCCTCAAGAAGTAGCTCGAATCCCGATGCTCACACCGGCGACACGTCGAGTGCCGACGCGACGGCCGAGACGTGGCAACGGGAGTCCCCAGGACCGGCGCTATCACATCCGAATCCTCGGTGCTCCCGGCGCCATGGCGGTGTGACGATGGTGGGTAACCCCTGCCGGAAGGAGCTGCGTGTGCGCCGACGCATTGAGAACGTCGATGTCCTCGTCTCGCACGGCAATGCCGCCGGGCGGAAGGCCGTGCTCGAGATGCTCGAGGCCGGCCTCATGGCGGCAGACCCGTACAGGAATACTCGCGCCCTGATCCGGATCGAGGGTGGGAAGCTCATCGTCGGCCATCAGGATTTCGAGCCGGCAGGCGATCCCCGAACGGGCGAGGAGGTCTTCGACCTGTCCCGGCTGGGGCGGATCTTTGTTATCGGGGCAGCCAAGGGCGTGCAGTGGGTCGCCCGCGCCATTGAGGACGTGCTTGGGGACCGTCTCCGCGGAGGCCACGTGATCGCCAAACACGGCGAGCCGCTGATCGTCGAGCGGATCGGCGTCAGCTTTGGCGGCCACCCGGTCCCCGATGAGGGGTGCCTGGAGGGTTGCCGGAAGATCCTCGAGATGTGCCAGGGGCTCCGCGAGGACGACCTGGTCTTCACGATCGCGGGCAACGGCATTTCATCGTTGCTGACGCTGCCAGCGCCGGGCGTCACGCTGGACGACGTGCGCCGAACCACCTACCTGATGCAAATTGAGCGGGGCGCGCCAACTCCGGACCTCAACCCCATCCGCAGCCACCTGGACATGTTGAAGGGCGGGCGAATCTCCCGGCACGTGCAGCCGGCGATGGCGATCCACATCCTTGCCTACGACGCGAACGGAAACATCTTCTGGCGCGAGCAAGGATACCGGGCGCTCCTGCAGCAGAACCAGTTCCTCCACACGCTCTGCGACTCGAGGACGTTCGCCGATGCGGCCCGCATGTTGAGGAAGTGGGACGCGTGGGACGCCGTGCCGCCGTCCGTGCGCCGCCACATCGAGCGAGCCGATCCGGCACACGAGACGGTCAAGGCGGAAGAGTTCGAGCGCATGCGCTTCCGGATCTTCGGCGTGCTGCCTCGCGCGCGCGGGATGCTCCCCGCGGCGAGCGCGCGCGCCAGGGAGCTCGGCCTTACGCCGCACACACTGGCCACGTGGCTGCAGGCCGAGGCCAGCCAGGCCGGTGGCATGATCGCGGACATTGCCAGGTCGATCGAGCGGGACGGCGTCCCCTTCGAGCCGCCCTGCGCCCTCTTCACCGCCGGTGAGCTGTTGGTCACCGTTGGACAGGAGCGGGGAATGGGGGGTCGGAACCAGGAATGCGCCCTGGCAGCCGCCCTCCGAATTGCGGGCAGCCCGCACATCGTCATGGGGATGGTGGATTCCGACGGCACGGACGGACCGGGCGCGCAGTTTGGCCGGGACGTCGCCGCCATCCCTTGCCTGGCTGGAGGCTTGGTGGACGGGGAGACGGCGGGTGAGGCCATCGCGGCGCAGGTGGACATCCGCGACGCGCTGAAGCGGCACGATACCACGCCGGCCCTGTGGCGGCTGAACAGCGGCGTCCTGGCCAGGCCAGGCGTCTCGCTGACGGACCTCGGCGTGATCCTGGTCACGGGCCGGGCGTAACTGGCGCGTGGTGTGAATTCCGACCTCAGAAGCGTCGGATGCGACGTAGCAGCAGTGGCCGCGCGACGGTTGCGTCGACTGCGTGGTTGTGGTAGAAGCACACAACGGCGCCGTCTCTTGGCGACACATCAGTCGCACCGGTCGGGCCGAGGAGCGTCGAGGGCAGCCGAAGGCTTGTGCTCCGGCAGGACCCCGCTCTCTGGGTGGGCCGGGGGGCGATCGGAAACGCATGATCATCCGAAACCGAGACGACATCCTCTCGCAGGGCAACACGGCGGGTCGCTCGATCGTTTTGGACATCCTTGCGGCGGGGCTTCAGGCCATCGAGCCGTATGGCGCCACCCGGAAGCTGATTCGGCGCGAAGGCGACATGCTCTTCGTCGGAGGCTGCGTCGGGACGGACCTGTCCGGCTTCGGCGACGAGGCGATTGACCTCGCCGAGGTCGAGCACGTCTACGTCATCGGCGCGGGCAAGACCGTGCAGCGGCAGGCGCAGGCGCTGGAGGACCTCCTCGGCGATCGGCTCACCGAGGGCGCCATCACGATCAAGCGGGGTGAGGAGGTCTGCCTGAAGCGGGTCCAGGTCACCGAGGGCGCCCATCCCGTTCCGGATGAGCATTCTGTCCTCGGGGCGCGCCGGATGGTCGAGCTCGCCCGGCGCGCCACCGTCCGCGATCTTGTCTTCACGGTCTTCTCGAGCGGCGCTTCCTCGCTCTGCGTCCTCCCTCCGGACGGTTGCACCCTAACCGACGTGCAGGCAGTCTTTCGCCTCGCCATCAAGTACGGCGACATGAGCATCATCTGGCGGGTGATGCGCTACTTCTCGGCCGTCAACAGCGCTCGGATCCTCATGCTGGCCCGGCCTGCGCGCTCGATCAACCTGTTGATGTCGTTCAAGCCCTACCCGCCCTGGCACGGCGAGCTGCCGCGGTCGGCCAGTTGGATCCCAACGTGGCCCCCCGGCCCCCGCCGGCTGGACGAGGCGGTGCGCGAACTCCGGGCGACCCCATGGTGGTCGGAGCTGCCGGCCTCCGTGCGCGCGGCACTCGAGCGGCACGATGCCGCGTGCGAGGTGCCGGACCTGGACGCGTTTCGGACGCTCCGCTTCAGTTACTGGCAGCCGATTGACTACCGGACGATGCTCGAGGCCGCGGCGGCGCGCGCCGAGGCGCTCGGTATCCGCGGCGTGATTCTCGGAAACTGGTGGAGCGTGCAGAGCGCGGATGCGGCCGAGGTGATGATGGGGATTGCGCGTGAGTGTCTGGAGCGCGAAAAGCCCTTCGTGCCCCCCGTCGCACTGCTATCCGGCGGGGAGATGACGGTCCCGGTCGGCAACGCGGCGGGCATCGGCGGCCGGAACCAGGAATTCGTTCTCTGCGCCGCGCAGCGGATGGCGGAATGCCGTGGGTCCGGGCTTGTCGTGGGGTCCGTCGACTCCGACGGGACCGACGGGCCGGGGCCTCAGTTGCAGGCCTCCGCCGCCGCGCTCCCTTGTCTCGCGGGCGGAATCGCGGACGAGACGACGTGGGCCTCCGCGGCGAGCGTGAATCTCGACCTCGCAGCCGAGCTGGAGCGCCACAACTCCAGCCCGGCACTGCTCGCGCTCAAGAGCGCCATCCACACGGGCAACACGGGTATTTGCGCGGGAGACCTGCGCGTCATCTTGATTCCTCGGCGAGGCTGAGCAGTTGATGGCCGTTGCACAGAAGGAGGGGCCCATGCGGAAATGTGCACAGGTGTGGATGGCAGGCCTGACGCTGGTCGCACTGCTCGGTGTGGCGGTGCCGGCGCTGGCCGGCGAGTATCCGACTCGGCAGATTACCTACCTGGTCACGTGGGACCCGGGCGGGCAGTCGGACGTCGAGGCCCGGCGCCAGCAGCCGCTGCTTGAGAAGGCGCTCGGCCAGAAGGTGAACATCACCTATAGACCCGGCGGGGCGGGGGCGGTCGGCTGGTCCGAGATGGTCCGCGGGCGGCCCGATGGCTATCAGATCACGGGCATCAACGTTCCACAGATCTCCATCCTGCCGATGCTCCAGGACGTGGGGTTCAAGACCGAGCAGATCTTGACCATCAACATGTTTCATTGGACGCCGCATCTCCTGGCGGGCCGAAAAGATGCCCCGTACAAGAACATGAAGGAACTGGTCGAGTACGCGAAGGGGAACCCCGGCAAGGTGAAGTTCGCCTCGACCGGCACCAACAGCCTCGGCCACGTGGCCGCCATGCTGATCAGGAAAGCGGCCGGCATTTCGTTCGAGTACGTCCCCTTCACGGGCACAGCTCCGATGATGACCGCCTTACTCGGCGGTCACATCGATGTGGCGATTACCGTCTCCTCGGATGCCGTCACCTTCCAGGACCGGATCAATGCCTTGGGCATTGCGAGCGAGAAGCGATCCGAGCTACTGCCGAATCTCCCGACCATGCGGGAGCAAGGCGTAGAGCTGACGACCGGATCGTACCGGGGCGTCGCCGTGCCGGTCGGCACCCCTGACCCTGTGGTGCGGAAACTGGAGCAGGCGTTCCTGGATATCTGCCGGAACGTGGAGTACGTCGATACGCAGAAGAAGGGCGGGTACGAGCCGATCGCCATGGGCGTGGAGGAGTCGAAGGTCGTGATCGCGAGGAACGCCGCCCTGTTTCGAGGGGTGTTCGAGGAGATGGGCATCCTCAAGAAGTAGACGCGAGCCGGGCCCGGCGCACGACGGCGCCGGGCAGAGCGGGTCGGGCGTGAAGACACTGCGTGCTGCGGAGATCGTGACAGGCATCATCCTGGCGGGAGTGGGGGTCGCGCTTTTCCTGGCCGCCCTGAAGATTCCCGGCACCATCGAGCAGCGACTCCGGCCGGGGACTGCGCCCCTCCTGCTCAGTGCGACAGCGGCGCTCGTGAGCCTTCTCCTCGCGGTGCGTGCCTGGCGCAGCCGAGAGGCGAAGGCCGTCGAGTGGCCGCCGCGCGCCGGGGCGGGGCGCGTGGTGGTCACGGTCCTTGCCATCGCTGCCTACTTCGTCGGGCTCGAGACGGTTGGTTTCCCGCTCGCCAGCGCGCTCTTCGTCGGCGCGCTATGCTGGTACCTGGGGCGGGGCGCGTGGTGGGTTGCCGTGGCCGCCGGTCTGGCGGCCGGCCTGTTGGTCCAGGTCGGCTTTATCCGTCTGCTGGGGCTCGGCCTTCCGCAGGGGTGTCTCGAGGGCTTGTTCTGATTCCAATCCGCTCGGCGGACAAGGACACACTGAAGGAATGCTCTTCTCGTGGGAACTCCTCGCCAAGGGCTTTGGTAGCGCCCTGACGCCCGAGAACATCCTCTTCGCGGCGATCGGGTCGCTGCTCGGGACGCTGATCGGTGTGCTGCCCGGCATCGGACCATCGGGTGGCATCGCGATGCTGCTGCCGTTGACCACCGTCCTGCCCCCCACGCCCATGATTATCATGCTTGCCGCGATCTACTACGGGGCGCAATACGGTGGCTCGACCACTGCCATTGTCGTCAACATTCCGGGTGAAGCCACCAGCGTGGTCACGGCGATCGACGGCTATCAGATGGCGAAGCAGGGTCGCGGCGGACCCGCGCTGGGCATTTGTGCGATCTCGTCGTTCGTGGCGGGGACGCTGAGTGTGGTCGCGCTGACGTTCTTTGCGCCCGCACTCGCCAGCGTCGCCCTGGCCTTCGGCCCGCCGGAGTCTTTCGCCCTCATGCTGATGTCGCTCTGCCTCATTGTCAGCATCTCCGGCGGCGGCCTCCTGAAGAGCATCATCGGCATGATCTTCGGGCTCCTCACGACCATGGTCGGATTGGACCCCGTGTCGGGGGCGGCCCGACTGACGTTCGGGTTCTCGGCTCTGGTCGGCGGCATCAACTTCTTGAGCCTCGTTATCGGCCTCTTTGCCATCAGCGAGGTGTTGGCGAACGTAGAACGCCTCGCCAAGTACATCTATGAGACTCGAGTCAAGGACTGGCTCCCCACGCGGGAAGACCTCTGGGCCACCTGGGGCACCATGCTCCGGGCGACCGGGATCGGGTTCTTTCTCGGGGTGATTCCGGGCGCCCTGGGTGTGGCAACATACCTTTCCTACGATGTCGAGAAGCGGCTGTCGAAGCACCCCGAGCGGTTCGGACATGGCGCCATCGAAGGGGTCGCGGGCCCCGAGGGAGCCAACAACGCGGCCTCTACGGGTTCCCTCGTCCCGCTGTTCTCGCTCGGGATCCCGGCGGGATCGGCGACGGCAGTCCTAATGGGCGGTCTGCTGATGTACGGCCTACAGCCCGGGCCGCGGCTGTTCCAGGAGCGGCCAGACGTCGTGTGGGCCGTCATCGCGAGCATGTACATCGGCAACGTCATGCTACTTATCCTCAACTTGCCCCTCATCGGGCTCTGGACCCGCATGGCCCTCATTCCGTTCCCAATCCTCGGTCCGTTCATCGTCATCTTCTCGGTCCTCGGTACCTACAGCGTCAGCTATTCGATGCTCGACGTCTGGGTCACGCTGATCTCGGGCGTGGCCGGCTACTTCATGCGGAAGCTCGGCTTCCCGGTCATCCCGATCGTCCTGGCGGCGATCCTGGGGCCGCAACTCGAGATTGCGTTCAACCAGTCGCTTCACATCGGCTATGGCTCCCCGTTGATTCTCGTCACGCGGCCGATCGCCCTGGCCTTCATGGTGCTGGCGTTCCTGATCCTCGCCTGGACGGCTTGGCGGCAAATGGGACGGCGCTCAGTCCGCGTGGACGAACAGGACTAGCGACGGGCGCCACGATTTCGGCCGTGAGCATGCGCGCGGGTCGGTTCAGCGCGGACAAGACGACTCCGGCGGCTGGGCGGGGAAGCCGGGTCGCAGTCAACATGTCGATGGCGACGCTGGCCGTTATCCTCGTCCTTACACGAGAGGAGGGAGGAGAGGCATGGGAGCGGACACGACGATTGCGACTCTCGCTGCGCGGCAGGTTTATTCAGACCGGGGTCATCCTGGCGTGGAAGCGACGGTGCGAACGGCGAGCGGGGCCATCGGCGTGGCGGTCTGCACGGCCGGCGTCTCAATCGGCCAGCACGAGGTGCGGTTCGCATACGACGACGGAAAAAAGTGGCGCGGTCGCGGCGTGCAACGCGCGGTGGACAACATCGAACAGGTGATCGCCCCTGCTTTGGCCGGGATGGACGCCGCGAATCAGTTGGCAGTCGACGAGGCACTGCTCACGCTGGGTGGGCCTGGGGCCAAGCAGCGCGTGGGAGGCAACGCCACCGCCGCCGTCTCCGCCGCCGTGTTAAAGGCTGGAGCGGCTGGCCTGGGGATTCCGCTCTACCAGCACATCGGGGGGGTAGGCGCCTGCACACTGCCCGTGGCTGGCGAGTTGGCCTGCGTGGGCAGCGACCGCTATGGCGGCGGCGAGCGCTCGGGCGGCAAGCCCAGTTATTCCTTTATGGCCCCTGGATTCGACACCTTCTCGGATGCTTCGTACGCGATCTGGGACGTCGCAACCGAGTGGCGGCACGTCCTCAAGCAAAAGCTCAACGTGTCCACGATCCCCGGGTCGCTCTACCCGGTGGTTTCGAGGGACAGCGTACGGGACGACCGCGAGGTTCTGGATTTGATGACGGAGACCGTTGCTCGCCTGGGCTACGAGGGCCGAATTGGGTTCCATGTAGACGTGGCGGCGGCGACGTACTACGACAAGAAGCGTGATCGATTCGTCGGCCTTTTCTCGGCGGGGGAGAAGTCCCGGGACGACCTCATGAAGCTCTATGGGGATTTGGTCCGGCAATACCCGTTCGTGAACCTCGAGGACCCGCTGGATGAGGAGGACTACGAGGGACACGCGATCCTGACGCAGGAGCTTGGAATTCAGATCACGGGCGACGACCTCTTTACCACTGATCCCGAGCGGGTGCGGACAGGGATCGCGGTTGGTGCCTGCAATGCGGTCCTGCTCAAGGTGAACCAGATCGGGACCATCACTGAAGCGTTTGACATGGTCCGACTCGCCTATCGCCACGGCTACGGTGTCATGCCGTGCAGTAGCCGCGGCGAGGGCGCCGAGATCGCCGACTATGCCGTGGGCCTGAATTGCGGCGTGGTGCGGGAGAGTGCCACCGGGCCGCGCGGCAATCGCCTCCTTCAGATCGAAGCCGAGCTGGGCAAGCGGGCGGTCTTCCCTGGCAAGGGGGGTCTCCGCGGCTCCGCCTTTCGATAGGATGAATTTACACATACCCGGCGCGGGCCTAGTGGCGACCATGGCCCACTACCGCAAGCATTGCTGGCCTCGCCTCGACCATGCCCCCGCCGACCTCGCCTAGAGTGACGGCGACTCGTGAGCGGCTCACGTGTCATTTGCGGCGGGATCCCCCCAGTACGCGCGACAAAAAGCACCTGACTCTCACCTCAGCTCACCCTACCGCCTCGTGGAGGCTCCGGACCAGCCGGGAGCGCCGCCAGGTCTTCCAGAGTTGGTCGCGCTGTCTGTCCGTCGCGCTCTTCACGTTGACGAGACAGGCGAGTGAGCAGGAAGAGGGGACCCGGAGGCCAGGGCGGTGCCCTGACCGGTCGGCGGCGGCGAGAGAGCTCGAGGCTCCACGTCACGTTGCGAGGGAGGCAGAGCTGCCCATGCGGGTGCTCAAACCGGCTGCGGTCTATTTCGCGCTCGTCTTCGGCGCCGGATTCATCCTCGGCACCTGCCGCGTCCTGTGGGTGGTCCCCCGCCTGGGCACGCGCGCGGCCGAATTGGCGGAGAGTCCGCTGATGCTCCTGGTCACGGTGCTGGCGGCAGGCTGGATCAACCGGCGTTTCTTGGTGGGGGCCCGGCCCACCGCCAGGCTCAGCATCGGCCTGATCGCCCTCGCGCTCCTGCTCACGGCAGAGGCTGGCCTGGGGATCGCGCTGCGTGGCGGGTCGGTGCTCGAGGTCCTGCTCAACAAGGATCCGGTCTCCGGGACGGTCTACTACGTCCTGCTCGGCGTCTACGCGCTGATGCCGTGGCTCCTCGCCCGTCGCGCCACGTGAGCCCGGCGCGCGCGATCCCGAGAATCCCATGCCCATCGGCAAAGTCATCCTCGGCATCATCGTCAACGCGGCGGTGTTCGGCGGGCTCCTCTTCGGACCCGCCGGGACGTGGGCCTGGGGGCGGGCGGGGGTCTTCCTCGGCGTGATCCTCGTGAGCTCGATCGCGTCGATCATCCCCCTGCTCGCCAACCCAGAGTTGCTCCAGGAACGTTTCAAGCCCCCCATTCAGCCCGGCCAGCCCTTCGCGGACAAGATCATCCCGTTGGTGTTCATCGCCGGGTTCTGCGGCGTGATTGTCAGTGTCCCCCTGGACGTGTTCCGCTGACACCTGCTGGGAGTGCCCGGACCGCTCGTGTCGTCGCTGGGACTGGCTCTGTTCGTGGGCGGGTGGGTGAGTGTCACCCTGGCCCTCCATGAGAACGCCTTTGCGGCTCCGGTGGTCAAGCATCAGGTTGACCGGCACCAGACCGTCATCGACACCGGGCCGTACCGCCTCGTGCGCCACCCGATGTACGCCGGCTTCATTCCCCTAGCGATCGGCATGCCGCTCTGGCTGGGCTCGTACGCCGCGGCCGCGCTGGCGTTCCTGCGGCGAGAACTGCCGGGCTATACTGCGTATACGGGGCGCGTCCCATACCGGCTGATCCCGTTTCTGTGGTAAAGGCCGCCAAGCGAATCGCGTACTCGGGACCTGGTACCGTCAACGCTGGCCGTCGATCCGAGAGGAGCTTTACCATGTCCGTGCCAGAGTCGGAGGCTCAACTCAAGGCGTTCGCGACGGCCGGCCAGGTACTGAATCAATGGTACCTGGGTGCTCAGGCGTTGGCGCTGCTCCGGGCGGCGCACGCTGCGGGCGTCCTGATGACGATGCGCGAAGCCCGCAGTGTCACCGAGTTCGCCGCCCGTACCGGCCTGAGCGCGGAGTGGGTCGCGGATCTCTGCGCCGCGCTGTACGTGCTTGGGGTCGTGGACGAGGCGGCGCGGGCCGGGACCTGCTGCACATCGCCGTTCTCTATCCGAAGGTGACCGTCGTGGGGGTTGACCTCAGCGGCGAAGCCCTGGAAGAGGTGCGACGACAGGCCCACGCCCTCGGGATCGCGGACCGGGTCCACCTGCTGCACCGGGACGCCCGCAGCGTGACCGATCGGGCCCAATATGACACAGTGGTCTGGAGCCAGATGTACTTTCCTCCCGAGGCCCGGGCCGAGACGGCACGGGTCGCCCGCCACGCCCTCAAGCCGGAGGGTTACCTCCTCTTACCGTTGCAGAGCGAGCCGCCCGCCACGCCCGAAACCCTGCGCACCCCCGCTGGGCAACAAGTGGCGCTCTCACGCCTGGTGTTCCGTAGTTGGGGGCTCGGCTGGCACCGTGCCCAGGAGGTGCGCATCGAGATGGAGCGGGCCGGCTTTACGTTCGTGCGCGTGGTCCCTCATCCGCGGACGGATTACATGCTGATGCAGGCGCCCGCGACTCCGTCCGGGGACGCCGATCGTGGCGAGCAGGCGGATGCCTCCCAATGACCGCGCTCTTTCTGGCGGATGATGGACAGGGCGACACCACTCTACACGCGATCAACGCGAAGGCGGAGCAGGCGCACAACCTCGCTCGCAGACTGCAGGTGACGGGCCCCCGGCACGCCAGTTGAGCAAAGGTCCAGTGGAACCCGACAGCGCGAGAACCCCTTGCGGGCTCCCATTCTGACAGCAGTCCTCAGCGACGTATTTCAGCCTCCCCCATGTCGCGCCTCCGGTGTGACCGAAGCGGGGCGCACATCCGATGTTTCCCCTTGACACCCGCCGCCGGTCCACCTGATACTCCTCCCGCCCTTGAAAAACGGGCAAGCCGCGAGCCCTGGCAGCCGGAGGTCGAGCCACCCGCCGGCGCCGGCGGGGCCGCGGCTCGCAGGATGCGGCATCGCCGCGTGCCCGCAAAAAGCAAATTCCTATCACCCACTCGAAGACGTGGTGGGTGTTGAAGCGGTACCTGCCACTCCAGAGCCTGGCGAGGTGAGGGTTGCGGGTACTGGTTGTGCTCGCCGCGACCGTACCGTTGGCATAGAGGCCGCTGGGTGCGAAGAATAACGCGTCGATCCTGCCTGACGTTTCCCGCGTTCATGTTTCTTACGTGATCGCGTTATAGCACCAACCATGATATGAGCTTCGGCCTCTTCTATCTGGCACGAAACCTCTCGCCCATGTTGCGCAACCGTCGGCGGTTTTTTTGAACCGTGCGCCCTTCCAGGCAAGGGCCTGCATGGGTGGAATACCCCCTGGACGCAAGGAGATTCGTGATGACAACTCTTGATGCGCGAATTGAAAACAAGGAACTACGGTCCAAGGTGATGCCGGTCGAGGAGGCAGTGAAGATCGTTAAGAGCGGAGACACTCTGGCGGTCAGCGGGTTCACCAAATCCGGGGAACCAAAAGCGTTTCTCCCAGCCCTGGCCAAACACTTTGCAGCCACCAACCCCGACGCCAAGGTCAATCTGTTTAGCGGTGCATCGTTGTCGAATGAAGTCGAAGACCCCTTGGCGCCTTTTATCAAGAGCCGTGGTCCGTACATGTCGTCGGGTGCATCCAGAAAACTGATTCACGCTGGCAAAATGGATTTTATGGATGTCCATCTGTCCGTGTTTGCTCGCAACCTGATGTACGGCTTCTACGGGGACATCCACACCGCCGTGGTCGAGGTATCGCGAATTCGCCCAGACGGAAGTGTGGTGCTGACCAATTCGGTTGGGATTTCCACCGAAGCCCTGTTGAAGGCCAAGAAGATCATCCTGGAGATCAATACCATCTGTCCTGACTACACTGGTTTTCACGATATTGTAGCGCCCTCGGTCCATCCAAGCATCCACTGGCCTATCCCAATCACCAATGTCATCGATCGGGTGGGCAAACCCTACGTGGAATTCGATATATCGAAAGTGGCGGCGGTTGTGGAATCCCAGCAGCCCGACTACCCGGTGCCCTTCAAGGACACGAGCGACGTCGACAAGAAAATTGCGCACAACGTGATCGATTATTTGCTTCTCCTACGGGAAAAATTTTTTTGGGCCAAACGTTTACCTCCCATTCAATCAGGCGTGGGCAATATCGCGAACGCCGTGGTCGGGGAGCTATACAACTCGCCTTTCCAGAGAATTCGTTTTTGGACCGAGGTCTTCCAAGACGGCATGCTGCGATTCGTGGAAGACGAAGACAAGTTCGAGGCCGCATCGGCAACCGCGATATCGCTTTCAACCCAAGGATTGAAAGAGTTCAACCGGATGTTCACGCGATGCCGTAACCGACTGGTGCTCAGACCCATGTGGCTTTCAAATCTGGCAGAGGTGATCACACGGCTGTTTGTGATTGGCATGAACACGCCGGTCGAAGTCGATATCTACGGGCATGCCAATTCAACCCATGTTGACGGTTCCCGCATTATCAACGGCATTGGCGGTAGCGGCGATTTTCTGCGAAACGCCTACGTGAGCATCATTCACACCCCGTCGACCCGTGTCTTGAAAGACGGGCGGACCGTCAGTTGTGTCATGCCCTACGTACGGCACATCGATCACACCGAGCACGACATCAAGTGCATTGTTACTGAGCAGGGTTACGCCATCAATACGGAGATCCGCTCTGGTAAGAGCCGGGCCATAGACATTATCGAACGCTGCGCCCATCCGTACTTCCGCCCGCTTCTTCACGACTATCTCAAGTTGGCCGGCGGCGGCGATGAACCGCGGCCCACCAACATGGACGTGCTCACCGGCTGGTGGAAAGAGTACGACGCCGCCTGCCGAGCGTTTACGCCTTAGGTGACAAGAGCTACGACGTCGAAGACACGATTCTGGGTCAGGACATCGTTGACACCCGCCGAGCGGCCGTCACCGCAGCGGGTAGGACGTGCAAAGCGGGACGGCGGCGCGTACTGAAACCTGTTGCTCGCGCACGCGCCGTGGCTCCTGCCCCGTGTCAGAGAGGACATAGCCCCCAGCATCCCCGCGTTGTTGAAGGCCGTCGCGATCCGGGGGCCCGTGTCAGCCGCGCATGGGCGCGAGGGAACTCGCGGCTGAGAGGAGGAAGCCATGAAGGTGATGCAGGTGGACAGCCTGAAGGTGATGCCGGACCCGCTTGGTCTTTTCTTTGGAAAGGTGGAGAGGCAGAACCTGGTGGAAAAAGGGACGGCGGGGCTCGTGGTCGCCATGGTCAGGTTCGACCGGGGCGCCGGAAACCGGATGCACGCCCATACCGGCGAGCAGGTACTTGTCGTCACCGAGGGGAAGGGCGTGGTGGCGACGGAGAAGGACGAGCAGGTCGTCACCCCGGGCACGATCGTGTATATTCCTGCGAACGAGATGCACTCGCACGGGGCCACCAAGGATTCGGCATTTGCACACCTGTCCATCCAGACGCCTGGCGACACCAAGCTGAAGCCATAAGACGCCTCG
>Ga0316622_100001849_pt1 | contig 14209 bp, 15 predicted proteins | sample OWC_Aug_OW2_C1_D_FD_207646 | JGI IMG/M metagenome (GOLD analysis project Ga0316622, IMG submission 207646) | Wetland soil microbial communities from Old Woman Creek delta, Ohio, United States - OWC_Aug_OW2_C1_D5_C | ecosystem: Environmental > Terrestrial > Soil > Wetlands | place: USA: Ohio... | reverse complement strand
GCACGGACGGTTGCCTCCATGGCGGGGAGTGTTGTGGTGAGCAGAGCGGACAACCCCACCAGTTTGGCACCACTCTCCTTCACGGCCTCGACGAATCGTTCCGGAGCCACGTCGGATCCCAGATCCACCACCTCGAAGCCGCTGCCCTCGAGCATGAGGGACACCAGCTTCTTGCCGATGTCGTGCAGGTCACCGTGCACCGTGCCCATGACGACTTTACCCGCCGGCTGGTAGCCGCTCTTCACGAGCAGCGGGCGAAGGACCTCGACCGCCGCGGACATGGCCCGCGCAGCGAGCAACAACTCGGGTACGAAATACTCACCGCAGGCGAACCGGTTGCCGACTTCCTCCATGCCGGGAATGAGGGCCTCTTTCAGGAGCGTCTGCGCCGGAACGTTTTCGCCCAGGGCGTCCCGGATGCCCGCCGCCGTCCCTTTGGCGTCTCCCTCCACCACGCGTTGTTTGATGAGCGTCAAGTCCACCAGAACACCTCCAGCGTTGAACACGGTTGTACACGAAGCCACAGAGCCCGCCGATTATTGCTGTCAATCGACAACGGTGCAATCAGACGCGGTTGCGGGGCAGGAAGGTTTCGATGCTGGTTGCGCTCGGGGTCGCGGCGGGGTTGCCGCTGGCAGGGCCCGCGGCGGCGCAAGACGCGCTGCGAGGCCGCGCGGCTGCGCTGGGACGCGCGGCAAGATGGACTGCGTGGGACGCTGCGAGGACCACGCCGCTGACCGGATGGGGGACACCGGCCGCGCCGCGATCACCGAGGAAAAGGCCGCGCAGGTGTATGCCAAGATGAACCGCTGCAGGGATTTGGAGCGGGGGTCTGAATGGTGCCCAGCTGCCGCGAGCAGTGGCGTAGGACATCTTGACATCAATAAGTGCTGGCATCATGATGCGTGCATGAGAACGACCTTGACGCTCGATGATGATGTCGCCGCAAAGCTCAAGAACTACGCTCGACGCCAGAGGGTGTCCTTCAAGGAGGCGGTGAACACGGTTCTGCGGCGCGGATTCACGGCGCCGGTGGCCCGGCGGGCCGAGGCGCCGGCGTTTCGTGTCGACGTCTTCAACAGTCCCTTTCGTCCCGGCGTCGATCCGCTGCGGCTGAATCAACTGTGCGACGACCTGGAAGCCGAGGAAGCGGCGGTCCGGATGCGGCGATGATCATTCCGGACATCAATTTACTCGTGTTTGCACACAATGCGGCCGCGCCCCTGCACGAAGCCGCGCGCGCGTGGTGGGAGGCTCTGCTGACGCGCGAGCAGCCGGTGGGATTGCCGTGGGCCGTTACCTTCGGCTTTCTGCGCTTGGTCACCCACCCATCCGTGCTGACGCTTCCGCTTGCTCCTGCCGCAGCCCTCGACCGCGTCGATGGCTGGTTCAGTCAACCTGGTGTCCAACCGCTCGATCCCGGACCGCGACATCTCTCCATCGTGCGGACGCTGTTCGCCGCCACCAACGTCGCGGGACGGCTGACGACGGACACCCACCTGGCTGCGCTGGCGATCGAGCACCAGTGCGAGCTGCATTCGCTCGACAGCGACTTCGAGCGCTTTCCCGGTCTTCGCTGGCGCAATCCGCTGCGCGCATCGTAGCCGCGGATTACGGCAGTTTGTCAGACAGCCAGGACGGCCCCATGACCCCTCGCTGAAGGGGTGGTCGCGGCAGCGACGGTAGCGGCCGGCAGGTGTCGCTCTCCGGTGGCTGCGACGAGCCGCTCGGCGAGCACGCGCTTGATCTCCGGCACGGCGCGCTCCGCCGCCTCCGCCCCGCGCTCGATCAGTTCGCTGGCGCGGTAAAAATCGATCCAGGCATAGCCCATTCCGATCGACCTCATCACGGGGTGAAACGGTTCGATCCGCTCGCCTACCTTATTCGGGTGCGCGAGCCGCTTGCGGCCGGGGGGCCGGGCGCGGAGCGGTCGACGATCGTGACGAGAAAATCACAGAGCTCCTCCGCCGCGCGGGCCGTGACTTCGTGCTCGCTGCCCAGGTCAGCAGCAGGCGGTCGAAATCCGTCTTCTTCAGGACGAGCAGCCGCGCGCTCTTCGCGGGGAACATGAATCTCCCCCCCTTGAAAGAGATGGCGAAAGTAGCGCTTGTAGCAATTGCTACAACATGCTATTTGATGTCCATGCGTCGCGCAACCGCGAGAACAAAGCGAGACAAGACCGGGGCCCGGCTCCGGCAGGTGAACGTTCGTGTCGAGCCCCAGCTCTACCGCGCACTCGAAAGCGTGGCTCGGCGGGAGCGCCGTTCGGTGGCCCAGGCGGCCCGACACCTGATGGAAGAGGGGCTGCGCCGTCACACGGGACAGGCGCTCGGCGACGATCCGAGCGCCGAGCGAATCGCTGGCCTGGCAGCCGTCGGTGGAGGGTTTGATTGGCTCTCAGATGAGCCGGACCTGTACGACGACACGTCGGGCGAGCCGGCCTGATGGCGATGCACGCCGCCGTGCGACGGCCAATCGCACGGGGCGACATCGTTCTCGTGGCCTTCCCATTCACGGATCTGTCTACCACCAAGCGCAGACCGGCGCTGGTGCTCTGGACGGATCCGGAGCGCGCTGATTTCGTGCTCGCCTTCATCAGCAGCCAGGACATTCGGCGCTCCGGAATTGGAGAGGTCTCGCTTCTGCCAACCCATCCGGAGTTCTCGCTCACAGGTCTCGCCGCGCCTTCGAAAGTACGAACCACTAAGCTCGTCACGCTCTCCGGCAAGCTCATCAAGCGGTGGCTCGGCCGCCTCGGCCCGCTGCTCTCCGCCGAGATCGACCGGGCCCTCGTTGCAGCGCTTGGAATCAACGTCATGCCGTACCGTGAGGAAGGCCGGCGCGAAGAGCGTGCGCGCCTGGCCGCGCTTCACGCCGCCGGCGGTTCAACTGCGCTGCTCGCCGACCTCAATGTGCCTTAATTGAGCGCAGCACAGCCTGTCCCCGTTTAACCCGTCAGGAGTGCAAGAGCGAAAAACGATTCACGAGCGACGATCGACGAGTCACGTCACGGCACCGCGCACGTCGCCGGCGCCGGCGCGTCCTTGGCCTTGAACTGCCCCGCCCCGCCGTTCGTGGCCGGCGTATCCTTGAGCACCGCCGGACCGCCGAACTCCAGGCAGTACCCGACGCCGTCCGTGCCGCCGGCGCGGGGATCGCCGCCCCCGCCCGGCGGCGGTGCGGTCACTCCCAAAGGTTGCCCCTGGCCGGTCTGCCGATCACGCAAGGTCACCACCGTGTCGGTGAAGTCGCCATCGCCGTTGCGCTCCTCCAGGGCCACGCTCTCGTTCACCGTGAACGAACGCAGGCTGGCCGTCTCGGTGCGCAGCGACGCCAGGTCCACCGGCGTGTCGGCCCGGAAGGCATAGCTCACGCACGGCCCGTCGCTCCCGCACTCGGGATCGCCACTGCAGCTCGCCCCGTCTCCTGACAGATCACCGCCACCGTGCGCGGCAGGAACAGCGGCCCCGCGGTGGTGACCGCGGAGAAGCCAGCACCCCCTGCCAGCCGACCGGGAAGAGCAGGTTGCCGTTGATGTCCACCGCGTAGCGCAGCTCGCCCTTCGGGGCGATGTCGCAGGGCGGATCGTCCCGGAAACAGTTCGCCTGGTAGTTGTTCGGGGGCGGCAGGGCGGTGAAGTGGGCAAACGTGCCGTGCGCGACTCCGGTGCCGCAGGCGCCGTCGTTGGCGAAGAAGTCGTCGATGCAGGCGATCAGATTCGTCTGGCCGGCGCACGGGTTGGTGGCCAGCTGGCAGGGCAGTGAGAGCGCAGTCGCCGGCGTCACCGCGATCGTCGCCGGGCCGCTGAATGTGCGGTCGTCGGCGTGTGGCGGCAGATACCATGTCGCCGCAGCCAACTCGCATCCGGGGCCGCCGAGCTGATAAGTACCGTCAGCAGAGAGGACCTTTCGCCGATGTATGCCAAGTTTGTCGCCCGAGACGGATCGATCATTGCCGTGGCTCTGCTGATATGGTGGCTTGCCGCAGAGCATTCTGCCGGTACGGGGATGTTGGCCGACTTCACCGGGTTTGTTGCCGGAGTCCTGCTTGGACTGAGCGGCTCCCTGCTTCACGAGTGGGGTCACCTGCTGGCAGCCGTCGGCGCTGGCAGCGTTCTCCATGCCAATGAGAACCTGGGTTCACCGTTCATCTTCAGCTTCGACCCGCAGAGGAACTCGCTCTCCCAGTTCGTGATCATGTCGCTCGGCGGCCTGGTCGTCACCGTGGTGCTGCTGGTCGGTTTCTACGCCTACCTGCCCGACGGCCTGCTCGCCTCGCGCGTCGCCCGTGGCGCCGTGCTCTTCCTGGCGTTCCTCGGCGTGTCCCTCGAGCTGCCGCTGTTCCTTTTCGCGCTGGGCACTCGGACGGTCCCCGCCGCCGCGGCAGTGAAAGTGCGCCAGCGCGGCACACCTCCCGTGTCCTGAGCCCCTCACGGATGTGCGCAGGGCGAGGGCACGGCCGCAAGCGATCGTCCCCCGCCTCGACGGTTCACCCCCGAAGTTCCCCGTTCCTCGCAGTTGTCGGTCAGCGGGCCGCTGCGGTCGGGCGAGAGGTCGGCTCAACGGCATGCTGACCCGTGTGTCGACCGCCCGCGCATCGGCGCTGTTTTCCCGCGCTCGACGCTGCTACCATTGACTACCGATGCAGAGCTGGGCAATCGCGCCGGGCACCGAGTCCCTGTGGATCGTCCTCGCCGCGGCAGCGGCGGGCCTGCTCGTGCTCGTGCTCCTGCGTGTGCTGACGCCCGGTACGAGCCAGCGCGGCAGCATGGCGCGGCTCCTCCTCACACTTGCCGGCGTCCTGGCGGGCCTCGCGCTCGGCTGCGCGCAACTCGGTCTCAGCGACGCCGTCCAGCTGCTCGAACTGGCCGCGCTCGTTGCCCTCATAGCCGGGCTCGTCGGTCTGTTGGGTTTCATCCTGTTCGATCTCCTGCTCGCCCGCGCGGGCATCGTCCTTCCGCCGATTCTGCGCGACCTCCTCGAGGTGGCGGCATCCGTGGTGATCACCCTCGCGCTGCTGCGCGCCTGGGGGTTCAACGTGCTCGGACTCGTCACCACGTCGGCCGTGATCACGGCCGTCGTCGGCCTCGCCCTGCAGACGACGCTGGCCAACCTCTTCGGCGGCCTCGCTCTCCAGCTCGACCGCACGGTCGGCCAAGGTGATTGGGTGCGCGTGGGGAGCGACACGGGACGCGTGGTCGAGGTCGGCTGGCGCGCGACGCGACTGGTGACAACGGAGGGCACGACACTCATCGTCCCCAACGGTCAGCTCGTGGCGAGTGAGCTCGTGAACCTCTCGCGCCCGACTCCCGCGGTCCGGCGGACCGTCGAGGTGGGCTTCCACTACCGCCATCCGCCCAACGCGGTGCGCGAGGTGCTCCTCGCCGCCGTCCGGGACGTGCCGGGTGTGTTGCCACAGCCCGCGCCCGACAGCCTGCCGCTCGATTTCGCCGACAGCGCCGTTGTCTACGGGCTGCGCTTCTGGATCGCGGATTTCGAGCGGGCCGTGCCGATCGAGGGCGAGGTGCGCGCCCGCGTCTGGTACGCGGCTCGGCGGGCTGGGCTCGAGATTCCCTTCCCCATCCGCACGCTGGTGCAGCCGGCACCGGCGCGGGCTGGCGAAGGCGAAGGCGAGAGCGAGCGGCTCGCGCTGCTCGCCGAGGTCAAGCTCTTCGAGCCGCTCGGCGATGCCGAGCGGCGGCAGGTGGCGGCCGCCATGCGGCGGCTCGAGTTTGCCTCCGGCGAAGCCATCGTGACGCAGGGAGAGCACGGCGATTCGCTCTACATTGTGGAGCGTGGAGAGGTGGGGGTGTACCTCAGCGTCGACCGGGCCACGCGTGAGCTGGCGACGCTGCGCGCGGGCGATGTGTTCGGCGAGATGTCGCTGCTCACCGGCGAGCCGCGCGCGGCCACCTGTATCGCCCACGGCGACGTTGCCTGCCAGGTGATCAGCCGTGACGTCTTCCAACGGCTGATCGCGGCCAACCCCGGCATCGCGGTCGCGCTCTCCGCCCACCTTGCTGCCCGGCGCGTGCAGATCGAGGCGAGCCGCGACGGCCTCACCGCGGCGGCGCGCGCCCGCCGCACGACCGAGGAGCAGACCCGGCTGCTTCCGCGCATCCGCGAGTTCCTCGGGGTGAGTTAGCCGATGCCCGAACAACCGCCGCCCGACAGCCCGTCGCAGCCTCGGCGCCTCTGCGGCGTGCTTCTCGCCGACATGACGGGCTTCAGCCGGCTCATGGGCGAGAACGAGGACCGTGCCATTACCGCCATCGCCCGCATGCGCGACGTGTTCCGCACCATAGTGCCCCGGCGCCGTGGCACGCTCGAGGTGCAGGTCGGCGACTGCTTCGTGGCGCTGTTCGACAGCGCCGTCGATGCGGTGGAAGCGGCGATCGCCATTCAAGCCGAGCTGTCCGCGGCAAGGGGCCCCGCGGGTGATCCGCTGCACATCCGGATCGGCGTCCACCTCGGCGAAGTCGTGCGCGACGGCAGCGAGGTGTTCGGCGACAGCATCAACATCGCCGCGCGCCTCCAGACGGTGGCGCGCCCGGGCGGGATCGCGCTCTCCGACGACGTGTACCGCGCGGTGCGCAGCCGGGTCGACGTCGGGTTCCGGGATCTGGGGTTGCGCCAGCTGAAGAATATCCGCGACAAGGTCCGCGTCTACGAGGTCGCTCTCGAGGGCGGCACCGAAATTGTGCCGGCACCCAGCCCCACCGTTCCGCGGGTGGCGTTGTTCGCTGGCGCCGGGCTCGCGGCACTCGCCGTACTGGGCCTCGCCGCCTACGAGCTGGTCATGCGCCGGCCGCCCGAGACCGCGCCCCCGAGCCTTTCGCCGACCGCGTCGGTGGCCACGACGACCGGCACCCGCCCGACGGCGGAACAGCCGGTGGTTGTCGGCGTGATGAAGATGGACGTCCATGGCGACGTGCCCGACTGGATCCGCGAGGTCACCCGCGACGGCCTCAACACCATCCTCAGCAAGGTGACCGGCCTACGGGTCTACTCCAAGCAGAAGATCGACTTCTTGCGCGAGAAACAGGGGCTGACCGAGCTGGAAGCGGCCGAGAAGCTCGGCATCGCCAAGACGATCGCGGGCACCCTCGGACAGGAGCACGGAAAGCTCACGCTCCGGTTGCAGGTCATCGACACCGCGAGCGGCCTGCTCGACGCCTCCGAGCAGGTGAGCGGCGAGCAGGACCAGTTGATCGAACTGCAGAACGAGCTTGCCGCAAACGTGCTCCAGGCCCTCAACGTCGCCCTTTCGCCAGAGGATCGTGCGGTGCTCTTCGCCAAGCGCACCAACGATACCCTCGACGGCTACCGCATGCTCGCCGACACGCTCGGTGGGGCGGCCCCGAAGGACGCAAATCCGCCGCGCGTCCCCGACACGTCACTGGGCGAGCCGGGGCGCTGGTGGCTCCCCTGGCCGGCCGTTGCCTGGGCCGAGGCCGCAGACAGCGAGGAGGAGGCGATCCGCGCCGTGCTCCTCGAGTGGGCCGCCGCCCTGCAGGCGAAGGACCTCGACCGCGTCGCGGCCGTGACGGTCGACATGGGCGAGGCGCAACGCACGGCACTGGCCCGCTACTTCGAGAACGCCGAAAGGCTGTCGATCAGCATCGCGGATGTCGAGGTCCTCGTCGCCGGCGACGAGGCGCTGGCCACCTTCACCCGCCGGGACTCCTTCCTCGACAAGCGCAGCGGCCGCGACATGCAACTCGAGGTCCGGCTCTCGAGCGAACTGGCCCGCAACGACGGACGCTGGAAGCTGCGCGGGGTGAAGAAGGGCTAGCCTTAGGTTAAAACGCCACCTCGACGCCCGCGAGCGGGATCACGCCGGTGCGAATACCGGCGTCGTTCAGCGGGATGACGGCATTGGCGAACGCGATGACGGTGTCGCGCCAGACGTTCACGCGGCCGCCGACCGAGAAGTCGTAGTAATCCGGGCGCTCGCCCTCGATGCCGAACAGCGGCGCCGCGCCGAAGCTTAAGTCGGGAAACACGCGCACGACGTCGAAGAAACCCGGTGGCGCGAGCCGTTGGAACGGATGGCGGCCGAGGACGGCGAGGCCGATCGTCGCGTCGTCGGTGACGCCCCAGTCGAGCCCCACACCCCAGCGTCCCTCGCTCGCGTCCACGTCGTCGACCACGAAGTCGACGCCGCCATTCAGGTAAGCCGTGAGCCGCGCCCACGCCGCGGGGCGCCAAGCGCGGGTCGAGGCGTAGAGCATTGGCGCCATCTCGTACTCACCCGTGCCGCGCAGCGAGTCGACTTTGCCGGAGGGGAAGCGCACCACGAGCCCACCCGCCAGCTTCACGGGCTCGAGATCGAGGAGCCGGTAGCGCCCGCGCAGGATCACGTCGCCGACGCCGGCGCTTGTCTCGGAGTCGCGCACTGTGTCCTGTGCAAATTCGCCGGTCTCGAGGTTGAGGCCGCTCGCCATCGCCTCGGACTGCAGGTGGCTCACGATCACCGGCACCGTCAGGTTCACGTCGGCCGCGTCCGTGACCCCGTAGGTCAGACTCAACGTGGCGACGTGCGTGACCGCATCGAGCGAGAGCCGGTCGAAGGTGACGAGCCCGACCACCTCTTGGTTATCGTTCACGAGGGCGATGGGAATGGGATCCTGCAGCGCGTCCACATCCTTGCCCTCGATCGAGTCGAGAGCCACGCGCTGGTAGCTCACGCCGAGGTTCCAGTGACCGCGGCCGATCGGTTCGGCGCGCTCGAGAAAGAGCTGGCCGACCATCGCCGCCTCGCGCTCGAAAGCGCCGGTGAGCGGGTCGAACCGGTAGGTCACGCCCGCGGACGCGGCGATGACCGGGTACGAGCGAACGAAGGATTCTGCCACCCCGTGCGTGAGCCGATCACCGATGTCCGTGAGGACGTCCGCCCGGCTCGCCGCCGGAGCGCCGGCCATGAGCAGGACCAAGAGCAAGACACCGAGCATTCACACTACTGTCGTCAACGACGGCCAAAGGTCAAGCGCTCGCTTACAGGTTTACGCACTCTGCAGGACCATCGCTTCCACCGTTCGCGTGCGGCAGCCCGAGGTCAGGCCGTTGCGGACGGAGCCGGCGTCGGCCCGCGCCAACCGGGCCAACAGGGCGCCACCTACGGGGCCGCCAGAGGCGTCGTGCGTGTTGAGATTTCTCGAATGACTGGTGGTGAGGCTAGCCGCGCGCCTGCGCGCTGGCATCGGCACGAATCGCCAGTGCGGCGGCGTTGCGTTTTCGCATGGCAGAGCGCCGCCCCTTCTTGTCTTCGGACCACAGGGCGAGGATGGCGTCGAGGATTTCCTCCGCCGCCGCGAGGCTTCCCAGGTGGCTCTCGCCGTGGCGGATGCTGAGCTTGGCATCCGGGACGAGCTTCGCCTGGCTGCGGCTGTGCGCGAGAGGGACGAGGTGGTCCGCGTCGCCGTGCCAGAATCGGATCGGCACCTTGATGTCTCGCAACTGGAACCCCCATGGGCGGCAGAAGAGCACCAGGTCGTAGACCGGGGCGCGCAGTCCCCACCGGCTGCCGTGCAGCAGATCGTCCATAAACATCGCCTTCATCTCGGGCCGTGCGAAGACCGCGCGGTCGCCTGGAGGCGAGAGGCGCATGAAGAGGTTGAACACAGGCTCGGAGACGGGCCGCAGAGCCCATATGAGCGCGGTCAGCATCACGCCGAGGGGCTCGTGAAGGTAGCGGAACGCTGGCTCGAAGTTGGCTGCGAACCGTACCAGACCGCCGGCCGGGGCCTCGGGCCCGCGCGTCGGGGCAACGCCGCCGAGCACGGCCCCGGCGACCACACGCTCGGACAAGGCGTGGGCGCACGCGAGCACATACGGCCCGCCGCCCGAAAGGCCAATCAGGCCGAAACGCCCGAGACCGAGACGATCCGCAACGGCCTCGATATCGTGGGCAAAGCCCAGAAACGACGGGTAGAGGTGCGGGGTCGAGTCACCGACGCCGGGACGATCGATGCCGATGAGGCGCACGCCGCGCTCCAGCGCGGCCAGTCGCGCCTCCGGCGGAATCTGCCGGCGCGCGCCCGGCGTGCCGTGGAACCAGAAAACCGGCCTGCCGTTCGGCACGCCGAACTCCGCGAAACCGAGCCGCCGACCATCGGGCAGCACGACCGTACCTTCAATTCGCGGGGCCCTCGGTTTCATGCACTCCTTCTCCTCTCATCGGTGAGTATCAAATTGACCAGTTTCCAGTCTCCGGTTTCCCGTCTCCAGTTTTCCATTTCTTTTCTGTGCTGCTCAATCTTCCCCCTCCCTTGGATCCCCTCCCCCGTTGCCAATTCTGGCAACGGGGGAGGGTGAGGGTGGGGGCAGACTAGCAAGCCGCTGAACGGGAGGGAAACCATCATTCGGCGCCGCACACAGCTCGGATCCCTCGGCTCACGTCCCACGCCTGCGGGTGGCTCCAGTTCTTTGATCTTGGTGGGCCTGAGGCTGGGATTTTGGCAACTCCAACGAGCCGGGGTAAGGTGTTCCCCAGACGCACGCAGCGGATCATCGTCACGATCCGGGGCCATCCTGCGATCGTACGCTTGACCTGACTGCAGTCCGGTGGCCGATGGGGAGATTCGGATCGAAGATGAACATCGTCGCGGGAACACTGACCGGTCTCTTTTCGTTCGACGTGGGGTACGAAATTGGCCTCGACGCGCTGGTGCCGCTGCTGGCAGCCGCCGGGGCCACGCTACCGGCCCCACTCGACGCACGGATGGGCATTCGAGGTGCCGGGCGGACGGTCGATCTCGAGTATGGGGTCTGTCGGGTGCGCCTGCCCGATGGCGAGAGCGAGGCATCCGTGACCGTGCGCGCGCACGACTTCGGGGCGGTAACCGTCATGCTCCAGCTACCGCTCGCCGGTCCCCTCGAGAGCCTCGGGCCGCTGACAGCCGCGTTGGTGCGAACCAAGGCGATGGAGAGCGTCGCCATCGGCGTGCTGCGCCAGCTGCTGCCGGCAGCTGCCCCCGCCATCGTCAAGTTCGGGTTCACCGAATTCGTGGAGGACTTCTACGTGATTCGCGTCGATCGCTTCGAGGAACCCGTTACCCCGGTGCAACTCCGCCGGGAGTACGGCGCCCAGATCGCCTTGGCACTGCGCTGCGAGAAGGAGCGCCTGGGAGAAGGGGAGGCCGAGGAAGTGTTCGAAACCGCCATCTCCTACCATCCGCAGGACCTGGTGGTCACCGACTGGAATGCCGCGTTCCTGTTTGCCACCGACCGCCCGGCGTTACTCGACGTCTTGGAGTTCCTCAACGTGCAGCTGGTCGAGCTGCGCTTCTTTGACCAGCGGCTGGACTCGCGCATGGCCGATCTCCTACAGGTTGCGTACCACCGGCCGAAGCTTCGCACGCTGGTTGTCAACCCATTCGGAAAAGCGTTGGAGGAGGTGTCAAGACTGAAGGTCGAGACCTCGCTGATCTCCGAACGCGTGGCCAACGCCCTGAAATTCATCGACGACCTTTACCTGGCAAAGGTCTACTCCGTCACGGCCGAACGTCTCCACCTCGAGGCCTGGCGCGGCAGCGTCGAAAGCAAGCTCAAGGTCGTGCATGAGATCTTTGAGATTCTCAACCGCCGCGCCGCAACGTATCGGGCCGAGGCTCTGGAGCTCACGATCATCATCCTGATTGCCGTCGAGATTGTCCTCGGCATCCTGCGGTAGCCAAGCTCTCTAACAGGATGCCGAAAAAGGATGCGCTCATGCTTCGAGAGCCTCAGCATGAGCGGGGAAGTCCTTGTGAGACAAGCTGCTCCGCTCACCGTGAGCGACTATCCTCTTTCAGCATCCTGCTGACAGCGAAACATTGGCCGTCTTCCTGATGGGGTCCCCTTTCTGGCCGAGCGCTCGAAATGATAGCATCGTCCCTGCCAGCGCCCTTCATGGAGGAAATAGGATGGTGATCAAACAAATTCTGGTGCCGATCGACTTCTCGCAAGCGTCGCTGCAGGCGCTCGCCTACGCCGTCGAATTCGGCAGGCCCTTCAAGCCCGAGGTCGTGGTGCTGCATGTGGTGGAGCCCATCTATGCCGCGGCGCCAACCGACTCCTACAGCCCCGTTGGGAACATCGCGATACTGCTGGATGAACTCCAGCGCACCGGGCGTCAGCAACTCGAGCGCATCGCCACGGATCTCCACAAGCATCGCGTGAAAACCCAGACGCTGCTGCAGATCGGCACCCCGTACGAGGTCATCGTCGCCACAGCGAAGAAGTTGAGAGTCGACCTCATCATCATGGCGACGCATGGCCGTACCGGGCTGTCGCACGTGTTCATGGGCAGCGTGGCCGAGCGGGTGGTGCGCAGCGCCGCCTGCTCAGTGCTGACGGTCCGAGGCCATGAGTCGACCGGCCGTCGCTCACGCCCGCGGGCTCCCGCAGCGACGCGCCCGGAGCGCCGTCGCCGGCGAGGAGCCACGGTTCGGCGCTGACCGGGCTCTTACGCTCGCGTTTGAGCTACCAGGTCTCAAAATGTCGCGCGGCGCGAAGATTCTGCAACCCGATCGCGAAAAACCACGGATGGCACGGATCTCACGGATGGGGGGGTGTTTCCATAAAATCCATCAGTGTAATCCGTGTAATCCGTGGTCATATGTTTTCTGAATTGGGTTGCGGGGTCTGACCCGCGCCGACGAGGAGCGGTACGCAGCCTATTCGTCGAAGTAGCCCCAGGGAAACTCCGGTTCGATGATGGGAGCGAAACCCGCCGGAATTTCGAACGGAGCGGAGACGAACTCGTAGACACCCACCAGTTCGCGAACGACGATCTTGCCGAGCCCCTGCACGAAACCGAGCGTCCATCCCCAGCCGGGTCCCTTGTTGCGACTGACTTCGACGATGTTGCCCGGCACTTCGAGGAAGCCACACGTCATGGCGGCGAGGCCGCGGCCGAGCTTCCGTGCGGCCGATCCCTTCTTTGCCGCTGCGAGCGCGGACCCGGGCAACAGCAACGCGGCCACGAGGATGCCCAGCGCCAGCAGGCGAGACAGCCTTCGGACACTCTTGGGGGTCATCAGGTCCTCCACCAATACGATTCCATCTCGTTGCGCAACGAGGGGCGGGCGCCCGCTTCAGCCGTCGTAGACACCCTCTTGGATGTCGCGCACGGTCTGCAGGATCACCTCGATGTTTGCGGCGGGCATCGTGTGCTGGAGCATGTGCGTGTACCCCACGATGTGATGCCCGTTTCGCCCTCCGATCCGGTACGCGCGGAGGATGTCCTCCCTGAGCTCGTCGGGGGTCATCAGCTCGCCGCGCTGCACGTCGACCCCCGTGGAGAAGGTCAGCCGGTCCCCGAACTGGGCGTACGCCGCTCCGAAGTCGTTCCCGGCGCCGAGCTGGAAGGCCTGCAGGATGTCGAGCTCGGCCTCGACGTAGTGCGGCAGGAACGGCATCTGATACCCGCACGAATGCAGCATCGCGATCGCCCCCGCATCATGAATGGCCTCGATGTGCTTCTTGAGATGCGGGTAGGTGAACTCCTTCCACATCTTTACCGATGTCTGGGGAGCGCCGGTCGTCCCATAGTCATCGTAGATGAGAATCACGTCGGCTCCCGCCGCCACCGTCCGGCGTGACAGGTCGATCATGTAGTCGTTGAGTCGAGCCTGGAAGCGCTTCACCTCGTCGGGGTAGTCGTACAACGCCAGCATGAACTGCGACATCTCCCAGAGCGATGTCGCCGGCAGATCCTGCACCCCGAAGCTCTCCCCGTACAGGCAGGCGTCCGGGTGTTTCGCCCTGAACTTGCGGATCGCCTCGTAGGGCCGCTCGCTGGTCGCGTCGGGCAAGCGCAGCTCGACCAGGTCCTTGATGTTCTTGACCGCGGGCTCGACCACATCGAGATACACGTTGGCCATGCGCCGGACGGAACCGAAGGAATCGCGGATGCGCAGCGACCCGTCCGCGCCGGTCGTTCGCTCCCACAAGTTGTCGATCGCGACGCCGACGCTCGCGAGGTCCGAGCCCAGATCCAGCGCGTATTCCCGGTTCACGTAGTTTGTGTAGAGCAGGGGCCAGGCCGCCCGCTCGTCCGCCGACAGCGAGTCGTTGCCTCGGGAGAAGGTCTCCCACATCAGGCGGCCCGTCGCATTGCCGTGCTCGTCCGATGCGGGCTGAAACTCCGCCATGAGCCGGCACCCGGCGTGCGGGTTGAGCCAGGTCATGACCGGAACACGGTCCACCGGCTGACCCGCGGCGGT
>Ga0316622_100001847_pt1 | contig 14214 bp, 9 predicted proteins | sample OWC_Aug_OW2_C1_D_FD_207646 | JGI IMG/M metagenome (GOLD analysis project Ga0316622, IMG submission 207646) | Wetland soil microbial communities from Old Woman Creek delta, Ohio, United States - OWC_Aug_OW2_C1_D5_C | ecosystem: Environmental > Terrestrial > Soil > Wetlands | place: USA: Ohio... | reverse complement strand
TAGTCCATGTCCTGCGGGAACAACTCCTTGGCACGCCGCATGGTCTCGTAGATGGCCTCGGATGCATTGAGCTGGTTCGCGCCCGGCAGCAGGTAGACGGCCATGGCGCCGGCGGGCTTGCCGTTCAGCCGGCCGAAGGAGTTGTAGTCCTGCGAGCCCAGCTCGGCGCGCCCGACATCGCGGACGCGAATCTGCGCGCCGGTCTCGGTTTCGCGAATGATGATGTTCTCGAACTCCGCGGCGGTGACCAGGCGCCCGGGGGCGCTCACCGTGTAAGTGAACTCCTGATCCTTCGGCGACGGCGCCATCCCGACGCGTCCCGCGGGCGCTTGCAGGTTCTGCTCCTTGATGGCCGAGATCACATCGGACGGGGTCAACCCCAGCTTCGCCAGCTTGTCGGGGCGGAGCCAAATCCGCATGCCGTAGTCGATGCCACCGAAGAGGTCGACCTGCGCAATGCCGGGAATGCGCAGCAGCTGATCGCGCAGGTTGATGCCGCAGTAGTTGATCAGGAAGTTGGCGTCGTAGGTGCCGTTGGGTGAGGCGAGCGAGATCACCATGAGGATGCTCGGGCTCATCTTCTTGACGGTGACGCCCTGGGCGATGACTTCTTGCGGCAGGCGCGCCTGTGCGGAGGAGACGCGGTTCTGGGTGAGGACGTTGGCCATGTCCTGATTGACGCCGACGGCGAAGTTGACGTCGAGCTGCATGCGGCCGTCGCTGGTGTTGGACGACTTCATGTAGATCATGTTCTCGACGCCGTTGACCTCCTGCTCGATCGGCGTGGCCACCGACTGCTCCACCGCGATGGCAGAGGCACCCAGGTAGTTGGCGGTCACGCGGATCGTGGGCGGGGCGAGGAAGGGATACTGCTCGATGCTGAGGCCGCTCAGGGTGAACAGCCCCATGATAACCATGATGATCGAAATGACGATGGCGACGATGGGCCGCCGAATGAAGAATTCCGACATGGCGGCCCCGCGCTACTGCTGCGCCGCCGGCTCGGCGGACTTGGGGTTCACGGTGACGCCGTCGCGCACCTTTTGCAGGCCCTCGACGACGACTCGTTCGCCGGGCTTGAGCCCTTCGTCGATGACCCACAGGTTGCCCACGCGCGCTCCGGTCTTGACGGTGCGCATGGCCACCTTGTTGTCGGCCCCAACCACGGCGACCTGGAAGGTTCCCTGCATCTCTTGCACCGAACGCTGTGGCACCAGAAGAGCGCCGGGTTTCGTCTCAACGGCCGCCCGCACCTTTGCGTATTGTCCCGGCCGCAGCAGATTCCCCGGATTGGGGAAGAGGCTCACGATCAACATGGTGCCGGTCTTGACGTCCACTTGGCGATTGGCCACCGACGCCATGCCGCGCTGCGAGTGCACGCGGCCATCGGCCAGGATCAACTCGAGGTTGGCCTCCTTCGAGCGCTGCTCCGGTCCGTTGAGCAGGGCGCGTTCGGCGAAGCGGAGGTATTCTTGCTCGCTGATGGGGACCGATACCTTGATGGGGTCGACCTGCGAGACCGTCGTGAGCACCGTGTTTTCGTTCACGAGGTCGCCGATCTGTACGACGCTGATGCCGGCGATGCCGTCGATCGGAGACTTCAACTGCGTCCAGTCGAGGTCGAGTCGGGCCTTTTCGACGTTGGCGCGCGCCGCATCGACCGCCGCTCTGGCAGCGCGGTTGGCTTGCACGGCGTTGTCGAGTTCCTGTTGGCTGATCGCCCCTTCGGCGGCGAGCGGCGTGTAGCGCGCGACGTCCTGTTGCGTCTTGGTCAGAGAGGCTTCGGCGCGGCCGAGCTCGCCCTTGGCCTGGTCGAGGGCGGCCTGGTACGGACGCGGATCGATCACGAACAGGAGGTCGCCGGTCCGGACCAGGGTTCCTTCCGTGTAGTTTCGCGTCTGCAGATATCCCCGAATCCGCGCTCGTATCTGCGCATTGATGTTGCCGTCGGTCGTGCCGACCCATTCGACGTAGATCGGTACGTCCTTCTGAATCACGCCGGTGACCAGCACCTCCGGAGGCGGAGGGGCGGCGGCTTGCTGTGGTTTCTCTTCGCAACCAACAACCACGCAGGCCGCAAGACCGAGGGCCAGCGTCGCGATCAGAAAACCCCTGCGGCCTCCCTGGTCGCTGCCGACGATCGTTGGCGCCGCCTCGCGCTCGATTCCGACTGTGCTCATCCCAGGTACTGCCCTCCCAACCGACTAGCCTTATCAACTGCACCAACCTCCGTCCACACGCGCGCGGCCAAGCCGCCGGGCCACGGCAAAATCGCCCACGGAGGGTATCAGCATTGGCAGGCCCTCAGTCGAAGATCCGTCATGCCGGCGAAAGCCGGCATCCAGAGGGACGCGGCAGCCCGCGCGGGCATGGATCCCAGCTTTCGCCGGAATGACCGCCGATTACAATACCTGCGCGAGTGCCCATGACCTGGCGGTCGTCTGAAGACGATGAAAATGGACGAGAACTCACCGCCGGCCGCCGCCCCGCCCCAATCTTCGAAGGAGAGGGCGCGGGTGAGGGTTCATCTGTTACCCATGTCCCCGCTTGCACCTGTCCCCTCGGCGTCCCCCGTACTCTTCACCCGGCGCCCCAAGAGGCCATGCCTGCGCAGGTACAGGATGGCGGCGGTGCCGCCGAGCACGGCCAGGATGCCAGCTTGCACGATGATCAGCGGTTGCGGCCCAGCCGCCCCCGATCCCCACAGCAGGCTCTCGTACATGTCGAGGAGCACGGCACCCATCAGCCAGCCGAGCACGGACTCGTACTCTTTCTTCGCCGCGCGCCGCCAGTTGAACGGCCGGGTCGAACCGAAGGCCACGGGGAGCCGTGCCAGGCTCGGGAGAAAGCGGTTCGGGCATTCGCGCACGTAGTCATCGTAGACCGTCCCGAGACGGGCGGTCATGCGCTGCTCTTCGACTGCGGACACCGAATGATACATGTACACGAACGCCGGCAGGAAGATGAGGTAGGCGATCGGGTTGTTGAAGATGATCAGCATGCCGCAGAGGATCAAGAAGTTCCCGACGTAGAGCGGATGGCGCATGACGGCGTACGGTCCGCGGCGGCGCAGGTCGATCGTCTCCGGACCGGAGTTGCTTCCCCACGCCCAGAACCGCAGCGCCGCGCCTGCCAGCGCGATCAGCAGCCCCGTAACGTCGAGCGCCAGATCGAGCTCGAAGCTGCCCCCGGCTTGCCTTGGCCGCAGCCATACCAGCACCGCCACGAGGACTGGATACGGCAGGTAACGACGGTAGCGGCGCATCCATTTCATGGTCACGGTGTCCGTTCCGTGACGCGCCGCGCACTCGGTGGCGACGGCATCGCTCCAACCGTCAGCGAGATCATTGCTGGTCCTCCCACATCCCCAGTCGTCTTCTCGTCTCCCGATCGCCCGATGGGCAATATCAATGGCAATACTGCAGCATGGTGGAGGCGCGCAACGGCCGCACGCCCCAGCTCAATCTGTCGGTGCTCGATCAAGACCCCGAATGAAGGTCCGCCTGTCGCCGCCGGTGGTCGACTTCGTCCGAAGCCTGGCCCCGGAACCGCGGCGGAGGATCCGCCCGCGCTGCGCGATTTGGAAGAGGGCACGGGCGATGTTGCCGAGACCAACGGCTCCGCGGCGGGAGTGCACGCCCCCCTACTGCCCCTTGGATTTCCCGACCATAATCGCGGCGACACCGCCTCTGGAGAATTTCTTGCCACTGATTTCCGCCTGGTCTCCCGCCAGCTTCTTCGCTGCCGGTTCCTCACCAGCATCAGCCTGACGTTTGCGACGGTCGACCACGACAACACCAAAGCGCTCGTCCACCGATCTGGCGGGGCCCGGTTGACCTGCCGTGGGGCAACGTAGATGCTGGTGTGGTGCCCCCACCCCTCACCCCGTCGCTCCCTCCCCCCTGTCTGCCCGCGGATGGGCCTCGCCGTACGTTGACGGAGGAGGAGCACGTGGCTGACCACACGAACCGTCTGATCCACGAGTCGAGCCCGTATCTGCAGCAACATGCTCACAACCCGGTCGACTGGTACCCGTGGGGCGCGGAGGCATTCGAGAAAGCACGACGCGAGGACAGGCCACTCCTGCTGAGTATCGGCTACTCCGCCTGCCACTGGTGCCACGTGATGGAGCACGAGTCCTTCGAGGACGCGGAGACGGCGCGGCTGATGAACGAGCATTTCGTCAGCATCAAGGTCGATCGCGAGGAGCGCCCGGATGTCGACCACATCTACATGACCGCGGTGCAGATGATGACCGGACGGGGCGGCTGGCCGCTGACCATGTTCCTCACCCCGGACGGCAAGCCCTTCTATGGCGGCACGTACTTTCCGCCCGAGGACCGGCACGGGTTGCCGTCGTTCCGTCGCGTTCTTCTCGGCGTCGCTCAAGCGTACCGCGAGCGTCCCGATGACGTGCAGAAGACGGTCACGCAGCTCATGGCCGGCCTCGCGCGCGCGGATGCTCCGTCTCCGTTGACGCAAATACCGGAGGCGTCCGTCGTGCTCGAAGCGGCCGCGCGGCTGTCGCAGGCGTACGACGAGCGCTACGGCGGAATCGGCCAGGCGCCGAAGTTTCCGAATGCCGCGGTCTTCGAGCTTTTCCTCCGCTCTTCGTCCGCCAGCGGCGACCGCCGCTACCTCGACATGGTCCTGCACACGCTGCGCCAGATGGCCCGCGGCGGCATCTACGACCAGCTCGGGGGCGGTTTCCACCGCTACTCGGTCGACCAGCGCTGGCTGGTGCCGCACTTCGAGAAGATGCTCTACGACAACGCCCAGCTGGTGCCGCTGTACGTTGCCGCCTACCAGATGACCGGCGACGACTTCTTCGCCACCGTTGCCCGCGAAACCCTCGACTACGTCATCCGCGAGATGCGCGACCCCGCGGGGGGCTTCTACTCGACTCAGGACGCCGACAGCGAGGGCGAGGAGGGCAAGTTCTTCCTGTGGGATGAAGCCGAAGTGCGCCAGATCCTCGGCGAAGAGATCGCGGATATTGCCTGCCGCTACTGGGACATCACCGACGCCGGCAACTTCGAGCAGCGCAACATCCTCCACGTCACGCTCGAGATCGAGCAGCTCGCCAAGCTCTTCAGGCGCGACGTCGACGACGTCCGCCACCTGCTGGCCGACGCCCGCGCGAAGCTGTTCGCCGCCCGCGAGCGACGGATCAAACCCGGACGCGACGAGAAGATCCTCACCGCGTGGAACGCGCTCATGATCAGCGCGTTTGCCAAGGCGGCGGAGGTGTTCGATGACGAACGCTACCGGCGCGTGGCCACCGATGCCGTCTGCTTCATCCAGAGCACCCTGCAGAAAGGCGACCGCCTACTCAGCACGTACAAGGACGGGGTCGCCCGGCTGAACGGGTATCTCGATGACTACGCGTTCTTCGTTGCCGCCCTCGTTGATGTCTTCGAGGCGGTGCAGGATCGGCAGCTGCTCGGTGCAGCGGCACATCTGACCGACTCGATGCTCGCCCACTTCTGGGATCCGGAGGCCGGCGGCTTCTTCTTCACCAGCGACGACCACGAAGCGCTGATCGTGCGCAGCAAGCCCGGGTTCGATGGATCGATTCCCTCGGGAAACTCGGTCGCCGTCCACGACCTGTTGCGCCTGTACCACTACACCGGGCAGGGCACCTATCGCGAGCGAGCCGAGGCCGCCCTGCGTCTCTTCGCCGGGGCCATGCGTGAGCAACCCTTTGGCGTGGCGAACATGCTCTGCGCGCTCGATTTCCAGTCCCGTGGCCCTCGCGAAATCGTGGTCGTCGCCGAGCCGAACGCCAACGACGCCAAGGACCTTCTGGCCCACCTCCGGCGGCGCTATCTGCCCAACCGGACGTTGAGCGTCGTCGCACCCGGAGCCGGCGCGCATCTGCCACCGCCGATCCAGGGCAAAGGGCAGCTCGACGGCAAGGCGACGGCGTACGTGTGCCACCAAATGACCTGCTCGCCGCCGGTCACCACGTGGGCAGAATTGGGAGCTGTACTGGGGCGCGGCTTGCTTCCCAACGATTGACAAGTGTACAGAGTTGTCGTGGCGCGATATCGAGGACGAGCTTGGATCCACCACCATCACGGCCGCCCTGCGGGGAGGAGCCTCATCCCGCCAGCCGCCTGGCTGGCGACGGTGAGTTGCCCAGCCCTGGTCCCGGCCTCTGACTGCAGACCGTAGTGCGGCTCCAAGAGCGGACGAGATGACTGACCGCCGCCCGACACAACGGAAGCCGATGGGCAAGAGGGCAGGGCCGCGACGAGGTGGCCGGCGAGACGCAGTACGCAAGCCCTCCGCGAACCTACCTTACCCGTCGATTGCTCTCCTCCGCGGCATACTGGAGTCGGTTCCCTTTCCCATGTACGTCATCGACGTACACACGCACCGAATCGTGCTGGCAAACGCGGCGACGTGCAGAGGCAACCTGCCGGAAGACGCCACCTGTTACGCCCTGACGCATCACCGCAGCAGCCCATGCGAAGGTCCCGACAGTCTCTGCCCGATCGACGACCTCAGGCAGACCGGGAAGGCGGCAGTCCTGGAGCATGCCCACTACGACCGGTATGGTGTGGCGAAGAGGTTCGAAGTCAATGCGTTTCCGGTCTTCGGTCGCGGCGGAAACATCTCTCACGTCGTCGAATACAACGTGGATGTCACCGAGCGCAGACGGGTCGAAGAGGAGCTGCGAACGCATGAGCGCTCTCTCGAAATGCTCGTCCAGGAACTGAAGCGCTCGAACGAGGAACTGAAGGCCTTCACCTCCGTCGCGGCACACGATATTCGCGCCCCGATGGCGAAGATTGCATCGGCCGCGGAGCTGCTCGAGGAGAGCTTGCCGAGAACGCTGCCCGATGACGCGCGAGCGGCGCTTGACATCCTGGTCAAGGGCGTGAACCGAATGACCCAACTGGTCGGCTCCCTGTATCGGTGCTCGCAAGTCGGTGCGGGCGAGTGGTTGCCCAGGAAGATCGACTTGAATCGCGTCGTGGCGGAGCTGAAGGATCTCCAGCTCGCCAGGGATCTCGATATGTCACACGGCACGATCCTCGTGCCGGAGCCGTTGCACACCGTCCGTGGAGACGAGTCTCAGATCGTCGAGCTCATGCAGAATCTGATTGCAAACGGCCTCAAGTACCACCGCAAGGGGCTCCTTCCCACAGTTACGATCCGGAGCTGGGAGGCCGACGGCAACCGGATCCGCATCGAGGTGTCGGACAACGGGATCGGCATCAGACCGGCGGACCAGGAAAAGGTCTTCGGTATGTTCGAGCGTCTGCAGGAGGCGCGCGATCGGGAGGGACTGGGGATCGGGTTGGCCTTTTGCCGGCGAGTCGTCGACCGTCATGGCGGCCGGATCGGAGTGAGGTCGAGGTACGGCGAAGGATCGACGTTCTGGGTTGAGCTTCCGAGATAGCCGCCGGTAGGGGGAGGAATCGAATTGCAGTACCTCGCCGTCGCAAAAAGAGCTTCCACCGCCGAGGCGCCGAGAGCACATCGCGGGCTCACGCCCGCAACCCAAGAGTCAAAAGGCAAAGCGACGTCGTCCCCGCGAAAGCGGGGACCCAGGGGTGGCCGAGGGGTCTGGATTCCCGCTTCCGGGACTGTCGATAAACGCTCTGTCGGTACGCCGAGCTTCCGCCAGCAATCCGAATGCCTTCGCCCGCGTCGGCGTAGCCGCGGGGCTCGTCCCCGCTCCCGACCGGCGGGAAGAGCGGCCACAAGGGCCGCGGCTACGCCGACGCCGAGAAAATCGACAGTCTCTTCCGCGGGAATGACGAGGGGCGAGAAGTACGTATTTTCATCGATCTACGGGTGAGCGTGTGTTCATAGTGACTCGGTGGTTCGTATTTTCGGATCAAAGGAGTACCGTTGTGATCAATGAAGCCGAAGTGGGTGCGACTCTGGCGCCCCGGGTGAAGAGACTCGGCAGGGCACGTTCGCGGTGGAGGGCGAAGCGACATGAGCAGGAGTGAGTACATTCACACGCTGGCGGAGCGATATGCGAAGGCCGATTCGCCCGCCATGCACAAGATTCTCGAATGCGCCATGACGGATGAGGAGGCCCGTTTCATCCTCGATCTACCTGCGGCAGCAGCGGACCTGGCGGCCAAGTACGGCATGGACGAGCCGGCCATCGAGGCGAAGATGCTGGGCCTGGCGCAGCGGGGACTCCTGGTTTCATCGAGAAAGGGGCTGCGCTTCCCTGGCGATCCGGCGACCCTGCATGACAGTATCCTCTCCAGTGTCCCGGAACTCATTCCGCCGGGAATGGACCGGCTCTGGATGGAGCTCTACGACGGGGAGGGTTGGGGGATCGAGATCGGAACCGTACTCGCCAGCCTCCCGACCCCGGTGCTCCGCACGATCCCGATCCAGAACTCCGTCACCCCCGGCACGGCGCTGCTTCCCCATGAGAACATCGTGGAGGTTATCCAGGCGCACAAGGACCTGATCAGCATTCGCAACTGCTGCTGCCGAGTGGCCGCCAAGAAGTGCAACCACCCGAACCAGGTGTGCATGCAGTTCGCCACGCGGGCGGAATACGATCTCTTTCGGGGCAGCGGCCGAAAAGTCTCCGCGGATGAGGCGATCGCCATCGCGGTGCAGGCCGGGAATTCCGGGCTCGTGCCCACGGTGAGCAACTTGTCGAAGCTGGAGGAGCTGGATTTCATCTGCTTCTGCTGCGGCTGTTGCTGCCTGGTCATCAACCCGGGCCTGCGGGTCGATGGCCTCCAGAAGATCCTCGCTCCCAGCCGCTTCGTGAGCACGGTCAACGTTGACCTGTGCAATGCGTGCGGAGAGTGCGCCGCGCGGTGCGCCGTCAACGCCATCGAAGTGAAAGGAGACGCAGGGGGCGCGGTCGTCGATCGCGACAAGTGCCTCGGCTGCGGCGCGTGTGTGCTGGCCTGCCCGATCGACGGGGGGATGGCCATGGAGCTGGTGAGGCCGCCGGAGTTCATCCCGGAGATCGGCTTCGGCCCGTCGTCCATCCTGATGCAGATGTAGTGGCGCAGGTGCGTCTTTCGCCAGGTCGGATCTGACCACGATACCCCCTCGGCGGCCGTTACGGGCGCTCGACGCGTACCCCCCTAGCCTCAATGCCGGTCACTTAAACTCGCTGTCACCGTGAGACGGCCCTTCGAGACGCGGCCTGAAAAACGGCCGCTCCTCAGGGCGAGCGGAACTCTTCATCTTGAAATCAATAAGATACCGCTCAGCCTGAGGAGGCGCCCGTTCTTTTGGGCGCCGTCTCGAAGGCTGCGCTCACACTTCGCGCAAGCTACCGGTTTGGTTGCCGGTGCCGTGACTCGTTGGATGCCGTCTGCGGGTAGGCTTGTATGAGGGCCGGCAACTGTGCAGAAGAGGGAGTGCAGACCCCATCGACCACACGGAGGTTCTCATGAGCATTGCAGAGATCGATTTTAAGACGCTGACCCTGCGCGACGCGCTGGATCTGGCGATCCTGATCGAGGAGGAGGCGAAGGAGCGTTACGAAGAGCTCGCCGCGCAGATGAGACTGCACCACACGCCCGAAGCCGCGTCGTTCTTTTTCTTCATGGTGGGCAACGAAGCGAAGCACGGCGAGCAGTTGGCGGCGCGGCGGAGCGAACTGTTCGCGGACGAGCCGCGCACGGTCACGCGCGCCATGCTGTGGGACGTTGAAGCGCCCGAGTACGACGAGGTCCGCGCGTCCATGACGCGGCGCCAGGCCCTGGAAGTGGCCCTGCGCGCGGAAGAGAAGGCGCACGCGTTTTTCGATGCCGCTCTGCCGTACGTCCGCAACGCCGAAGCCAAGAAGCTCTTCGAGGAGCTGCGGGAGGAGGAAGTGGAGCACCAGCAGATGTTGCGCGCCGAGCTGGCCAAGCTGCCGCCTGACGCGCCGGGGGAACCCGGCGACTTCGAGGATGAGCCTGTCGCGCAATGAGCCATGCCCCGACGGGGGCGACACCTCCTCCGCGGAAGGAATTTCAGAAAGCACGGTCTTGGGAGGGCCTATGCAGGACGTCTACGTTGTCGCGGTCGGAATGATTCCGTTCGGAAAGTATCCGGACAAGGGCATCAAGGACCTCACGGCGATGGTGATGCGGAACCTCCTCGACCGCAGCCCGGTGAGCCAGGACCAGATCGAGGCGGCCTGGATGGCCAATGCCGGCTGGGGAATGTCCGCCGGCCAGCATTGCATTCGCGGCCAGGTGGCGCTGGCGCCGTTGGGAATCGGGGAGATTCCCATCATGAACGTGGAGAACGCGTGCGCGGGAGGCTCGTCGGCATTTCACGGCGCGTGGCTCGGGGTGGCGGCCGGCGCCTACGACGTGGCGCTGGCGGTCGGCGCCGAGAAGACCTTCGTTCCCCGCGACGCCGACGCGGAGACTCGCAAGCGCAGCTTCAACAGCTTTCTCGCCGGCACCGACGTCGAGGTGACGACCAAGATGATCGAGATGATGCAGGCTGAAGCCGAGGAGAAGCGCCGGCAGCTCGAGCAGAGCGGTGAGGTCAAGAAGGGAGAAGGCGGCGGTGCGCGCAGTCCGTTCATGGACATCTACTCCATGGCCAGCCGTGCCCACATGAGCCGCTACGGGACCACCCAGAGACAGCTCGCCGTGATCGCCGCCAAGAACCACTACCACGGATCACTCAATCCCGACGCTCAGTACCGGATGACGATGACGGTGGAGGAGGTCCTCAACGACCGGCTGGTGTCGCATCCGCTCACCCGGGCCATGTGCGCCCCGATGGGGGACGGCGCGGCGGCGGCGATCCTGGTGTCAGCGGCATATCTCAAGCGCTTGGCCGATGCGCGTCCCGTCAAGGTGCGGGCGTCCGTCCTCGCCTCCGGCAGCACCAAACCCGCCAATCAGGCGAAAATCGCCGCGCGAAAGGCCTACGACAAGGCCGGCGTCGGCCCCGACGACATCGACACCGCTGAGGTCCACGACGCCACCGCATTCGGTGAGCTGGCGCAGACCGAGCACCTCGGCTTCTGCAAGGAAGGGGAGGGCGGGCCGTACGCTGAATCGGGCGCCACCACGCTCGGCGGCGCCCGGCCGGTCAATCCGAGCGGCGGGCTGGAATGCCGCGGGCATCCCATCGGCGCAACCGGCCTGGCGCAGATCGCGGAGATCGTCTACCAGCTGCGCGGCGACGCGGGACCGCGCCAGGTCGAGAACGCGCGCCTCGGCCTCACCGAGAACGGCGGCGGCTTCATCGGCACCGGCGAGGCGGCCATCGCCATTCACATCTTCGAAGGTCCGCCCCGCGCGAATCGCCAACGGAGCTGATGCACATGACTGACGCACCCACCACGCTCGCTGGTCTGATCGAGGCACAAGCCGAGGCGCTCCGCGACAAGCCGTTCCTCCACATGGAAGACCGCACCGTCACCTTCCGGGATCTCAACTGCCAGGTGAACCGTGCCGCGAACGGCTTGGCCGCGCTCGGCGTGAAATCGGGTGTCGGCGTTTCCATCATGATGCCCAACTCACCCGAGTGGCTGTTCTCATACTTCGCGACCCAGAAGCTCGGCGCCTACGCCGTCCCGGTGAACATCGCGCTCAAGGGTGAGGGACTGCGGCACGTCATCGACCACTCGGACTCGTCCGTCCTGGTCTGTCACCCCGACCACGTCGAGGCGATTCAGGCGATTCGTGACTCGCTCTCCAAGCTCCGTCACATCATCGTGAACACGACCGAGGCGCCGACGGGATGGAAGCCTCCGGATGGCTGGCGCACGCTCGCACAGGTGATGAACGCATCCGACGAGAATCCCGCGGTGGAGATCGACGGCGAGGCGATCTCCGGCCTCATGTACACCTCCGGCACCACGGGCGCCCCCAAGGGCGTGGTCAGTCGCTACAAGGCGACCAACATCGAGGGGATTCGCTTCCTCGGTGGCATGCTGCAGGCCGACGATGTGCTGTACACCTGCCTGCCGCTGTTCCACGCAAACGCGTTGTTTCTCACGACGGTTCGCGCGTTGGCCATGGGTCTGCCAATGGTGCTGTCGCGCCGCTTCTCGGCCAGCCGTTTCTGGGATGAGACGCGCCGGTACGGGGTGACGACGTTCAACGCGCTCGGCGCGATGATTCCCATCCTGATGAAGCAGCCCGAACGCCCGAACGATGCCGACAATCCGGTGCGCATCGTGTTCAGCGCCGCGTGTCCGGCGTCGGTGTGGGCGGAGTTCGAGCAGCGCTTCGCCGTGCGCATCATCGAGGGATACGCCGCGGTAGATGGCGGTGGGTTCGCCATCATCAACTTCGGCAACGCCCCCAAGGGATCGATCGGCAGGCCGATGACGCCCACCCGCGTCGTGGACGACGACGGCAAGGAGGTGCCGCCAGGCGAGCCGGGCGAGTTGCTGTTCCAGGTCGACGACGCCGCGCGGCGGCGCGTCGAGTACTACAAGAACGAGGCGGCCAGCAACGCCAAGATCCGCGACGGCTGGTTGTACACCGGGGATCTCGTCTACGCCGATCCGGAAGGCAATCTCTACTTCGTCGATCGCAAGACCGAGTCGCTGCGGCGGCGTGGCGAGAACATTTCCTCGTGGGAAGTCGAACGCGAGCTCAACAGTCACCCCGCCGTGCTGGAGTCGGCGGTGTTCGGGGTGCCGTCGGAGCTCGGCGAGGACGAGGTGATGGCGGTCGTCGTGTTGAAGGAAGGGGCGCGGCTGACGCCGGAGGAGCTCGTGCGTTACGCCGAGGAACGCATGGCCAAGTTCATGGTGCCGCGCTACGTCGAGTTCCGCGACGCGCTGCCGAAGACGGAGACCCATCGGCTGCAGAAGAGCAGCCTCAAGCGTGACGGTGTGGGGCCGCGTACCTGGGACCGAGAAGCGCCGCGGTCATAGGGAGGTCAGCGCATGGAGGTACAGGAAGCCGTAGGAAGCCGCCGGACGTATCGCTTTCTTCTGCCGCACAAGCCGGTGGAGCTGGAGAAGATCCAGAAGATGCTGGAGGCTGCGCGCCTGGCCTCGTTCTGGGGCAACGTTCAGGCCCTGCGCGCTGTCGTCGTGCATCGGGAGACCGCGAGCGCGGACGTGCGGCAGTCGCTGTTTGCTCCGATTGCCGGCTTCCAGATCGAGCAGGCGCCCGTCGTCATCGTCTGGTATCTCGATTACGCCGCGCTCGACGTGCAGGGCGATCGTCTGCGGGAGCTGGTGCACGCCCGCGTCGTCGGTGTCGACAAGGAGAAGGCCCTCGATGCCCTGGACAAGATCATCATCCCCTTCTTCGAGGGCGCCATGCCGCACATCAAGCAGTCGGGGCTGACGGAGCTCGACTGTGGCCAGGGCATCGCCCAGGCGACGCTGGTGGCGATCGACCTGGGGCTCGGCACCGCCTGCCTCGGCACCCCCAACGAGGACGCCATCCGGAAGAACCTCGGCCTGCCGAGCAGCGCCAAGGTGCTGCTGCTGATGTGTGTCGGGTACCCGGCGGAGTCGCCGGAAGCCGGCGGCCAGCGCCCACGCCTGCCCTTCGAGCAGCTGTTCTTCCTCAACGAGGTCGGCAAGCCGTTTCCCCGCAGCGAGAAAGTGGTCGAGGAGTTGAAGCAGGCGAAGATGCTCCAGCAGCCCGCGCCAGTGCCGTGGCGAGACGAGGAGCTCCGCTACCTCCAGCGCGCGCTCAATCTGCCGGAGTTCTGACCTGCATTTCCCAGCCGCGGTATGACCACGGATTGCACCACTTTCCGGCCGCTGATTCCATAGCCAGATTCGCCCCTTTCGCCCCAACGTCCCGTCCCGGCTCCCCACTTGGCGGCTGCCAACGAGCGGCGGCAGCCCGGCGGGATCATCGGGAGAGCCGGCGGAGTTGGAGACGATTCTCGATCTTACGCAGGGCAATTGCGGTGGGGGGACCGGAGCGTGTGTGGTTCCCGCCTTGAGCCCTATGCACCGAGACCAGCAAGGTTCTTGCGGGCGTGCTGCGAGCGTTGCGCTCGTAGCCGCCCCGGCTCCGACCTCCAGCCTACCAAGGCGAAGTCTGATCTCGTCACCGCTGTCACGGTGAGAGCCAAGGAGTACTTCCAATATCGCTCCTCTTCCGACTAGCGTCCTAGGTTCCCTCACCCCCGCCCTCTCCCGCACCCAATGCTTAGCCTTACCCACAAGTCGGCCTGCTGGACACAGTGGTTGACGATGCTCAAGGGGCGCGTGCGGAGGGACCGAAGAGGCGCCAGCACATGCTGATGTCGGAAAGGCGCATGAGGCCGATCCAC
>Ga0316622_100001846_pt1 | contig 14225 bp, 12 predicted proteins | sample OWC_Aug_OW2_C1_D_FD_207646 | JGI IMG/M metagenome (GOLD analysis project Ga0316622, IMG submission 207646) | Wetland soil microbial communities from Old Woman Creek delta, Ohio, United States - OWC_Aug_OW2_C1_D5_C | ecosystem: Environmental > Terrestrial > Soil > Wetlands | place: USA: Ohio... | reverse complement strand
AGGTCCCCTCGGCGCAGACCTCGTCCGCAGCGCAGGCGTTGCCGCAGGAGCCGCAGTTCTCGTGATCGCTCGCGGCGTCCACGCAGGCCCCGTCGCACAGCGTCTCGCCGGCCGGGCAGCCCGTGTCCCCACCGTCGCCGTCCTCGGCGTCGGAATGGACGTCCGTCAGATCCGGCAGATCGAACCCGTCCGGGATCGGCTGCTGGTTGCCCCCCCCGCCGCAGGAGGCCGCGGCGAATGCGAGCATGGAGCACACTAGGGATTCGAGGACGAAACGCATCATGCACACCTTCCCGCAGGGTCCGGGGAACCCAGCGAATCCAGGAGCGATCCTGGAGGGACTTCTTTACGTCAAAGTGTACGCCCCAGGAAGGGCAGGTGCAACGACGCTACTGGAGCATCGCGGCGACTGTGATGTCGATGCGATCCCAGCTCTTGATCTTGTCCCACGAGGTGCAGTCGAACGTCTTCGTGGCGCCGGCCGCGAGGTCGCTCGTGGAGCTGCAGGGAGCCATCCCTATGATCGTGCCGTTCGCGTCGTGGAACGAGGCGTTGAGCGTGAAGGAATGGCTCTCCGACCCCTTGTTCGTCACCTCTCCCATGACCTTCGGAGCCCCGTACTGCTTCTTGACGGAGATGTTCTTGAACTCGAGATCGTCCTCGCCCTCGTTCCCGTATCCGCTGATCGCGTCGATCTCAACCTTCACGCTGGCATCGGAAGGCACCTTGTCGCTCGTGAAGAGCGACACCGGCTTCTGCCTGCTGGGGATGATGTCGCTCACATAGCCGTTTGCCGTGCCCACGATCATCCCGCTGGCATCCTTGAAGGTCGCCTTGACGGTGGCTCCGTTGGGAGCCTTCCCCTCGTTCTTGACGTAGCAGAACACGCTGGTCGAGTACTTCGTCCTGTTCACGTTGATGGAGGTCTCCACGATTGACAGCTTCGCCTCGGCAGGATCCGTCGAGGGCATGCCCTGCGAGATCTCCTTGGCAAGGGCCTTGCCCAGAGCCTCCCCAAGGCTCTTCTCGAGATCCTCTCCGGCCTTCTCCTCCTTCTTGGACTTGCCGAGACCGCAGGCCAGGCTGAGCATCCCGAGGACGACGAGCGCCCCCAGCGCGGACAGGAGCAAGGACTTGGTTCTCTTCATGACTCACTCCTCGTTCGTTCATGTGACGAGCTGGAAGGCATCCTGCCCCCAGCTCGATCCGGATGGCCGATACTACCAGGCATTGCCCCGGATTCAAGCCGAAAAACCCTTGTGTGCCGGCATGGTGTTCGGGGATCCTCCTCACAGGAGCACCCTCCGGGGTCTCACGCTCGCGCCCTCGAGCCCGGCCACGCACACGGCCTCGCCCCGTCCGTCGAGGACGATGAGGGGCGCCGAGCCCTTGCTGATGACGGTGAGCCCGTCGAGGGGCACGGGTCTGCCCGAGCGCAGCGTGCGGACGGCCTGCTCGTCCGCCCCCAGGAGCTCGAGACCCCGGAGTGCGAGCGTGCACGGAACGGCGTGGCGCGCGAGATCTCCGGATCGGGCCAGAGCGACCGCCTCGTCCAGAGTGGGAGCACCCTCGACGAGGATGGAGCCGCAGGCCGTCCGCCTGAGGGAGGCGACGTGCCCGACCGTGCCGAGAGCGCCGGCGATGTCCCGCGCCAGCGAGCGGATGTAGGTGCCCGCACCGCAGATCACGTCGATGAGGACGTCCCTGCCCTCGATCCGCACGACCTGGATCGCGCTGATCGTGACCTCGCGCTCGGGAAGGTCCAGCGGCTGACCCCTTCGCGCAAGCCTGTGCAGGGGGACCCCACCACGCTTCACGGCGGAGAACGCGGGAACGGCCTGCCGTATCCGGCCCGTGAACCGGGACGCCACCCGGGACACGCTATCCTCGTCGAGGATGGGGACATCCTTCTCCTCGACGACCTCTCCCCATGCATCCAGCGTATCGGTTGCCGTCCCGAGCCGCAGGGTGGCGTGGTAGCGCTTGTCGTGGGTCGCGAGCAGGCCGGCGAGCTTGCGGTACTCCCCCAGGCAGACGACCAGAAGGCCGGTCGCTCCGGGATCGAGCGTCCCCGCATGGCCTGCGCGCTGGCCTGAGGCGAGCCCGAGCCGTCGCACGCACGCCGAGCTCGTCGGGCCGGCCGGCTTGTCGAGAGGCACGATCACGGACCGATCATGTCGGCGAGAGCGCCGGCGATCCTCCGCCGGGCCTCGGCGAGATCGGTTCCGGGAGGAAGGTCGCAGCCGGCCGCGCCGAAGTGACCGCCGCCGCCGAAGCGCCGGGCGAGGTCTGAGACGTTGATCCGACCGGTGGACCTGAGGCTCACGCGGACCCTTCCGTCGGCCTTGTGGCGGACGAGGGCCGCCACCTCGACGCCGGCGATGCCGCGGGGATAGCCGACGACCTCCTCGAGGGCATCCTCGGTGACGCCGTGACGCTCGAGCAGGCCGTCGGGCACCGTGAGTGTGGCGAAGCGGCCGCCCATGTCCACCTCGAGCGTCGCGAGCAGCTCGGCCCAGACGGCAAGGTAGGACGGCGGGTAGAGCTCGTAGACGTGACGGGCCACGTCGTACGGGCTGACGCCCAGATCGAGGCAGCGCGCCGCGAGGGCGTGGGATCGCGGGCTTGTCAGATCATAGCGGAACATGCCCGTGTCGGTGAGGATCGCGACGTAGACGCAGGAGGCGAATGCGAGATCCGGAGTGAAGCCGAGACAGAGGGCGAGGTCCCAGACGAGCTCGCCGGTCGCGGCCGCCGGAGCGGCGACGGTCTCGTCACCGAGGCCCCCTCCCGCGAGGTGATGGTCGATGACGAGCACGCGACCCCCGAGCCCGGCCGGAGGCAGAGGCCTGCCTAGGAGGCCCGGCTCGCTCGTGTCCAGGACGAGCGTCGCGTCGAAGGCTCCCCCGGGTGGATCCCCTCCCCTCACTTCCGCAGCGCCGGGCAGGAACCGGTAGGGGGGGGGGACGCCGTCCGGGATCCATACCTCGACCAGCCCACCCAGCGAGGCGATCATGTGACCGGCCGCCAGCGAGGAGCCCACGGCGTCGCCGTCGGGCGAGCGGTGCGTCGTCACGAGCACCCTCCGGGCATCCCGGATCGTACGGACGAAGGACCGCGGGAACTCGTGGACCGCCACGTCCGTCATGGCCTGCCCCCCGTCCCCGCTCCACCGGAGCCTTCCATCTCGCCGAGGATCTCCTCGATCCGCTGGGCGGCATCGAGCCTGTCGTCCATCTCGAACCTGAGCTCGGGAAGGATCCGCAGCCTGAGCCTGCTCCTCAAGCACGATCGCAGGTAGCTGGTCGCCCGGACCAGCCCCTTCTGCGCTGCCAGGCACCCCCCGGGGCTCGAATCGTGGACCTGGTAGCTCACCCAGGCGATGCGCAGGTCCGCCGAGACGCGCACCGCGGTCACCGAGATCCCCTTGAGCCCCGGGTCCTTCGACTCGAAGAGGATGGCGCTGGCGATCTCCTCGCGGATGACGCTCGCCACCCTTTCCGGCCGGACTGACCTCACTTGTCCTCCTCGAGCCAGGCTCTCTCGATCGAGGAAACGCCCTCCACGTCGCCTCGTCCGTCACCCGTGGCGGGGAGGATCTCGCCCACGCCGATGATCTCGATCCCGAAATCGACGACCACCGCATCGGCGCTCCTGCGCACGAACGCCATGACGCCGCCGAGAAGGCTATCGAGCTCGGCCGCATCGCCGCCCACGGCGGCGACGGCAATGACGGACGACTGCCACACGTCGCCGAGGCCCACCTCCGCTGCCGATACGCCGAAGCGATCGCGCAGCCTCTTGACCATGGGTCGGATCACGCTGCGCTTCTCCTTGAGGCTCTTGCAACCGGGTAGATCGAGACGGATCCTGCCCACCGCGACCTGGATCGTGCCCTGCCTCACGCGACGCTGCTCCTAGTCGAGCGTGGCCTCACGCTGCTCTTCTTCGAAGAACTCCAGCTCGTCCCCCGCCTTGACGTCGTTGTAGCCATCGAGGCCTATGCCACACTCCAGCCCCGCGACGACCTCCCGCACATCGTCCTTGAAGTGCCTCAGGCTCCTGAGCTTCCCGGTCCAGACCACGGCCGAGTCCCGGAGCAGACGCACGTGGGATCCGCTGTTGACCCTGCCCTCGGTGATCTCGCAGCCGGCGACCGTGCCCACCTTGGAGATGTTGAAGGTCTCCTTCACGGAGGCCCTGCCGAGGTACACCTCCTCCACGACCGGGGCCAGGAGGCCCACCATCATCTTCCTGAGGTCGTCCAGGAGATCGTAGATCACGGTGTACATCCGGATCTCCACCTTCTCGGCCTCCGCGCTGGTGCGGGCCTTGCCGGTCGGGCGGACGTTGAAGCCGACGATGATCGCTCCGGACGCGCTCGCGAGGTTCACGTCCGACTCGGTGATGCCTCCCACGGAGGCGTGGATGACCGCTGTCCCCACCTTCTCCGTCGCGAGCTTGACGACCGCCGCCCTCACGGCCTCCAGGGAGCCCTGGACGTCGGCCTTCAGGATCACCTTGAGCTCGGCCTTCTCTCCGGCCTGGATCTTCGACAGGATGTCCGCAAGCGGCGTCGCCATCCCCTCGGCCACGCCCGCGGCCGCCCTGCTCGCGCGGCTCTCGGCTATGAGCTGGGCCTTGCGGGGATCGCGAACCGAGTCCACCGGATCGCTCGCCAGTGGAACGAAATTCAGGCCCTGTATCTCGACGGCCGTCGATGGGCCGGCAACCTGCACGGGTTTACCTCGGTAGTCCGTCATCGCGCGCACGCGGCCGAACGTGGCGCCCGCCACGACGTTGTCGCCTGTGTGGAGCGTGCCGTCCGTGATGATGACGGTCGCGACAGGGCCCTTGCCCTTGTCCAGCTTCGCCTCGAGGACCGTGCCGTGGCCGAGTCGCTCCGGATTCGCCCTCAAGTCGAGCATCTCCGCCTGAAGCGTGATGCTGTCGAGCAGGCGCTCTATGCCCTGGCCGGTCTCCGCGCTCACCTCGGCGATGAGGGTCTCGCCGCCCCAGTCCTCGCTGAGTATACCGTGGTCCGCCAGGTCCTTGCGAACCCTGTCGGGATTCGCGTTCGGCAGGTCCATCTTGTTTATGGCGACGACGATGGGGACACCGGCCTCCCTGGCGTGATCGATGGACTCGATGGTCTGCGCCTGCACGCCGTCGTTCGCGGCCACGACGAGGATGACGATGTCCGTAACCTGCGCACCGCGGGCGCGCATGGCCGTGAACGCTTCGTGACCCGGTGTGTCGACGAAGACGATCCTGCCCTTCTCCGTCACGACCTCGGAGGCGCCGATGGACTGGGTGATGCCGCCGGCCTCGCTCTGGGCGACGCGCGTCCTGCGTATCCGGTCGAGGAGCGACGTCTTGCCGTGATCGACATGTCCCATCACCGTGACGACGGGCGATCTCTGCTCGAGCTTCTCTTCCCCCACCTCCTCGTCCACGCCAGCGGCCGGCTGGAGCAGCCCCTCCTCCTCGAAGGAAACGTCCTCGACCTCGTAGCTGAAGTCCGATGCCACGATCTTCGCCGTATCCACGTCGATGGCGGAGTTGATGTGGACTCCCGCCATACCCATCTGGATCAGGCGCATGAGCACTTCCGTTGCCTTGACCTCCATGGCCTTGGCCAGCTCGTGGATCGAGATCTGCCCCTCGATCTTGACGACGCGCTTCTGGGCCTTGGGCGTCGTGATCTCCGTCTTGCGCGTCTTCGTCCCGGGAGCGACCTTCTTCTTGCGGGGACGCTTCATCCTCACGTCCCATGGGGGAGCGACGGAGGTCCGCATCTCCTCTATGCGGCGTGACGGCCTGCTCGCCTCGGCGACACCCCGGCGTCCCGCGCGAGCCTGCGCAGCCGCGGCGGACTCCCCCTCCCCACCCGCGGCGGCCCCGGCGCCGCCCGATCGCTGGGCCGCTATCGACGCCGGCCTGGGAAGCTCGATGCGCCCGATGATGCGCGGCATCCCGGGCCCTACCGCCTCCGGTGCCGCGGGCTCGGATGGCACCGACTCCGGCTCGGGCTGCGGAGTGGGCTCCACGGCGGCTGGCGTCCCGGCGGGCTCGCCGACCTCGGGGAACTGCTCCGGGAACTGTGCCGCCGCCAGTTCGGCCGCAGCGAGGGTCTCGGACACCGGCGGCGCGACCTGCACCTGCGCCGCGATCTCATCCACGCCAGCCTCGAGAGCGCCGACCTGCTCCTCCGCCGGACGGGGCTTGGCCTTGGCCACCCCCTTGCGGATGAGCACGCCGGCCCTGAGCACCTTGTCGCGGACCGGCGTCTGCTTCTCCTTCTCGATCGCCCTCCGGACGGCCTGGACCTCGGCCTCCTCGATGGTGCTCATCTGGTTGCGGACGTTGAACCCGAGCATGCGGCACTTCTTGACGAGGACATCGTTGGGGATGCCCAGGTCGCTCGCGATCTTGTAGAGCCTCACCTTCATGGCTACCGTCCCGTACTGATCTCCCAAGCTACCGGATGCACTTCTAATGTTCGTCTCCGCCGCCGTCCATCGACTCGGCGACCTCGTCCCAGCCATCCTCGTCCACCTCCTTCTTGCCGACCGGTGCGCTCGCGCTCACGGCCTCTTCCGACCGGCTCTTGTCCTGCTCGAGCGCGAGCCTCTCGGCCTCCTCGAGGATGGCCCTCTCGCTCGCGAGGAACTGCTTGGCCCCCTGGATGATGGACCGCGCCTTCTTGAGACCGAGCCCTGTCTTGATGGCAAAGCGATCCACGTCCTCCTCGGCGATCGACTCGACGGTCTCGTATCCCTGAAGCGCGACCAGCTCGATCGTCCTCTCGCCGATCCCGGAGACGAAGAGCATCCTCTCGCGCTGGGTCAGGGGCTCGGTGCGCCGCGCCGCCTCGAGGATCCGCTGCCTCCTGTCTGTCTCGACCATTTTCGTGGCCATGGTCTGGATCCTCTGCGCCACCTCGAGGCCGCCGAGACCCGGGATCGCCGACAGCTCCTGGGCCTCCGCATCGATGAGATCCTCGATCGACCTGAAACCGAGCTTGTACATGGTCTTCGCGAGGGTCTCGTCCACGTCCCCGATCCCGCAGAAGAACTGTATCGTCTCCTCCTCCATCTTCCGGAACACGGTCTCGGATATGATGTCGAGATGCCATCCCGTCAGCAGAGAGGCGAGCCGGACGTTCTGGCCCTTGCGACCGATGGCCAGGCTGAGCTTCTCGTCCGGAACTATGAGCTCCATCGTCCCGTTCGGCTCGTCGATGATGACCTTCGAGACCTCGGCGGGACTTATGGCGTTGCACACGTAGCGGGCCTCGTCGCGGTCCCAGGGCACGATGTCGATCTTCTCGCCGCGAAGCTCCTGCACGATGGCCTGGACGCGCGATCCCTTCATTCCCACGCAGGCTCCCACGGGATCGACATCCACGTCCCGCGAGGCCACCGCCACCTTGGCGCGGGAGCCCGGCTCCCGCACGGCCTGCACGATCCTGACGATGCCCTCTGCTATCTCGGGTACCTCCTGCTCGAACAGCTTCTTGAGGAAGCCGATGTCCGCCCGGCTGAGGATGATCTGCAGCCCCCTCGCCTCCCTGTCGATGTCCTTGATGAAGGCCTGGAGCCGATCGCCGACCCTGAAGCTCTCGCGGGGAAGCTGCTCGCGTCCCGGAAGGACGGCCTCGGCCCGCCCCAGGTCGACGATGACGTTGTTGCCGCGCTCGAACCTGCGGACGATGCCGGTGACGAGCTCCCCCTTGCGATCCTTGTAGTCGTTGTAGACGATGTCCCGCTCCGCATCGCGAAGCCTCTGGGTTATCACCTGCTTGGCGATCTGAGCGGCGATTCGCCCGAATCGCCTGTCGAACGTCTGGACGCCGAGGATGGGCCCGTAGATCTTGTCCTGGTCCGCCGCCTTCTCCTCGTCGCCTTCGCGGTAGAACAGCTGGAACCCCAGGGCGTCGCCGATCTCCGCTTCCAGTCCGGCCACCTTGACCTTCTCGATGTCCACCTCGCACTCCGGATCCGTGACGGTGTCGGTGACGTACATGAACTGGAACAGATCTATCCCCCCCGTCTGCTCGTTGAACTGCGCTTCCAGCTCGCGCGTCATGCCGAAGGTCTTCTTCGCCGCGGTCTGGATCGCGTTCTCCAGCGCGGAGACGAGGATCTCCCTGTCGATGCCCTTGTCCCTGGTGACCTGCTCGATGATCATGTTCAAGTCGTATGTTTCCCCGGAAGCCATGTCTCGTGCCTCTCCGATTATCTGCTCTTCTTGTGCCTGCGTCCGGTGCCGCCCGGCTTCACGCCGAATCCCGGCGTCGCGACCACGAGGTTCGCGGCCTGGATCTCGTGGAAAGCGGCGTCGACCACTCCCTCTCCCTCCCGGATCCTCACCCTCGCCTGCGATCCCTCGCCCTCGATCGCCTCGATGACCCCCTGGATCCTGCGCCTTCCCTCCATGCTCCGCGCGAGGACGATCCGCACTGGATGACCAATGAAATCCCGGAAGTCCTGCTCCGTGGCCAGGCAGCGGTCGAGCCCGGGAGTTGATACCTCGAGAAGGTAGGTGCCGCTCACGGCATCGTAGGCGTCGAGCACGGCCGACACCTCGCGCGTCACCGCCTCCAGATCCCTGGCCGTCATGCTGGACCCCCGGTACGGTACGGGAACCGGACCTTGCCGTTTCATGTCCACGTCGATACGCAACCTTCTGAACCTCCCCTGCTGACCCCAGGAGACCCTGACCACGACGAACCCCAGCCCTTCGACCACGGGCCGAACGGAGGTCTGTATCCTTTCCTCGTCAACAACCATCAACACACCCTAGCGAGAATTCCGCGATCCCGGACGGGAACGCAGGAAGAAGAGGAGGAAAGGCACGAGCCGCCTGGGCAGGCGATTCGGCAATCTGTATAAACAAAGACGGAGAAAAGATCAAGGGATCAGCCCTCGAACCTCTCCATCTGCAAGCCCAGCCTGCCTGCCGCGTCGATGACGCGGTCATCCCTGCAGGGATCCCCGTACACGATCCGCGCCACCCCGGCGTTGGCGAGCATCTTGAAGCAGCTCCAGCAGGGCGAAGCCGTCACGTAGAGGGTGGCCTCCTCGATCCGGATCCCCTCCCGCGCCGCCTGTATGATGGCGTTGGCCTCGGCGTGTATGGTGCCGACGCAGTGATCGCCCTCCATCATGTGCCCGACCTCGTCGCAATGGGCCATCCCCCGGATGGATCCGTTGTAGCCGGTGGAGAGGATCGTCCTGTTTCGCACGAGAACGGCACCGACGAACCTGCGATCGCACGTGGACCTGGCTGCGACCACCCTGGCGATCGACATGAAGTAGTCATCCCAGCCTGCCCTCATGCGGCTCAGGCCCCCGCCCCCCTGTCCCGCCTGCTGCCCGCAGGCAGCTCGACGATGATCATCGTCACCGCGGGATGGCGGTTCATGGTTCGCGAGAAGAACTTCTTCAATGCCTTGCGCCCCTCGCGGCGCATGGTCTCGGCGGCGGGCATCGACGACGAGGGACGGACGGCATCGACGGTCCTCGCCAGAAGATCCCGCGCGGCCGAGATCATCTCGGGGAGCCGGGCCGTGTCGAACACCCCGCGGCAGATGACCTGAGGCTCGTCCAGGCGCTTCGCGCTGCCCTCCTCGACCAGCACCATTGCCGTCACGATGCCGCTGTCCGCGAGCTGCCTGCGCTCGTCGATGACCTTCTCGCTCAGGCTGAGCGATCCGTCCACGAAAACCTTCCCCGTCGGGAACCTGTCCCCGCGCCTCAGGCCGGACGAGGTCAGCTCCACGACGTCGCCATTCTCGGCCACGAGGACGTCCTCGATGCCGCACTCCCGGGCGAGCTGCGCGTGCTGCGTGAGATAGTGGAAGTTGCCGTGCACTGGCATGAAGGAGCGGGGACGCACGAGCCGGAGCATCCCCTCGAGGTCGGCCCTGTGGCCGTGGCCCGAGATGTGCACATCCGGACTGTTGTCCATGTGGTGTATCGTCGCGCCCAGGCGAGCCACGTCATCCATCACAGCGCTGATACGCATCTCGTTGCCCGGTATCCTCCGGCTCGAGAAGACGACCGTGTCGCCCTGCCCGATCTTGACGAGAGGATGCTCCCCCCGCGAGATCTTGCTCATCGCCGATCGCTGCTCCCCCTGCGTCCCCGCCACGATGTACAGGAGCTCCGACGGGGGCAGCCGTCTGGCCTCGAACGGGGAGAGAACGAGATCCTCGTCGATCTCGATGATCCCCATACCCTGGGCGGCGCGGGCGTAGCGCTCCACGCTGCGACCCACCAGTACCACCTTCCGGTCCGCCTTCCTGGCGATCGAGAGAAACTCGGAGAGGCGGCGGACATTCGAAGGAAAGAGCGTGATGTAGACGCAGCCCTTCGCATCACCGACGATCCTGCCCACCGCGTCCCGCACTCCCGCCTCGAAGCCCGTGTAGTCCGGCTTCTCGATGTTCGTCGAGTCCGACAGGAGCAGCGCGACGCCCTCGTCGCCGAGACGGTGGAAGGCCTTCCTGTCGAAGGCATCCGGATCTCCGGGCGCTCCGATCTTGAAGTCGGAGGTGTGGACGACGATCCCGAGCGGCGTGCGAAGGACGACGCTCGTCGACTGCGGTATCGAGTGGTTCACGCGGACGGTCTCGACGGTGATCTGGCCCATCTCGAACGGACCACCCCCCCCGGTGGATACGAACACCGGCTTCCACGGCAGCTCGAACTCGGCGATCCGCTCCTGCACCAGCCTCAGGGTGAAATCCGTCCCGTACACCGGCACGTTGAGGTACTGCAAAAGGTAGGGCACGGCACCGATGTGGTCCTCGTGCCCGTGCGTGAGCACCAGGCCGCGGATCCTGTCCCGGTTGTCGAGGAGGTGATCGAACAGGGGATGGACGATGTCCACGCCCACGTCCTCGTCCGGGAACATCACGCCGCAATCGATGACGATCGCGTCCCGGCCGAACTCGACCATCATGCAGTTCATCCCGACCTCGCCAAGTCCCCCCAGCGGCATGAACCGCATGACGCCGGACGATGACATCATCCTCCCTCGACCACGTCCATGGTCCGCTTGACCGTCCCGTCGTCCTTTTTCGAGTAGACGTTGATGAGGAACCAGCCTGCCCCGCTCACCACGCGCACCTCCCCGACGACCGATCCGTCCTGCGCCGAGCAGTAGCTCACGACCGGATAGTTGTCCTTCGCGACGTCCCGGTCGAGCAGCATCGTGCCCTCCACGTCGCCGAACAGGTACATGTCGAGGTTCGGGATGCCGGAGTCGGCCGCCGCGACGAGCCTCGTGCAATAGCCCTTCTCGACGGCGACCTCGAAGCTCAGTGTGGCGGACTCGGTGGCGGCGTCGGCACGCCCGGGAGCCCACTGCTCGGCCAGCAGCTCGAATCCCTGGGTCATCTTCAGGACGCGCGGCCCCTGCATGTACGCGGCGATCTCGCTCTTGGCCTCCTCCTCCGTGAGTGTGGTCGTCGGCACGGTCCCGCCCGGAGGGGCCGGCGTCCCTCCGCCGTACGTGACGTAGGGATTCGTCCCGTAGGGGGGAGGAGGCGTGGGCTGGGGAGGCGGTGCCGGACGTATGATGCATGCCTCCCCAAGGGCCGCGACAACGACGGCGGTTATGCAGGCGCTCGCTATCATCGATGGTCTGGCCATGCTGGATTCCTCCGCAAGTCCCGGCGGATGTTACCTCAGATCATCTCTCGAATCCACTGCGCACGACAGCACGAGGGCACGATCAGGGAGCGGCCTCTCCGGCCATCTTCTTGATCTCGAAGTACTTGCGCAGGATATCGCGGGCGAGCGCCGTGCCCTTCACCTTCCAGCCCGGGGCGTTCACCGCCAGGGCCGCGACGGCGACCTCGGGATCGTCCGCCGGGGCGAATCCGACGAACCAGGTGTAGGCCCGAAACGGCGTGGTCCTCGTGAGGGTCCCGGTCTTGCCGGCCACCTGGATCCCGGGAAGGTAGGGATTGCCCTTCGGATCGATGAAGTACTTGTGAGCGGTTCCCGTCGTCGTAGTGTTCATCATCATGGCAGCGAGGTTCGAAGCCGTCTCGGCGGACACGGTCCGGCGGAGCCAGCGGGGCTGGCCGGCCCACACAACCTGGTCCCCGGCCCTCACCTCGTCCACGAGGATGGGGTGAAGCATGGCTCCTCCCTGGGCGATGCTCTGGGCGAGGAACGCGGCGAGCAGGGGCGTGAGGTGCACGTGCCAGAACCCGGCTGCCGTGCGGGCGAACTCCAGCCGGTCCTCGGGGATCTCGAGGCTGCTCACGACTGGCTCCGCCGGGTAGTCCAGCGGGAGGATCTCGCCGAAGCCGAATCGACGGGCGGCCTCCTCGAGAGTGTCATGGCCGAGGTGCCGATCCGCGAGCTTGGCGAACACGGGGTTCAGGCTCTTGCCGAGGGCATAGGAGAGGGTGGCACAGGTCTTGTCCTTGGGTGGATCCTCTTCCAGGTTGGCAAGGACGAGCTTGTGACTCCCGCCCCAGTAGCAGACCTCCTCGGTGGGTGAGACTCCGGCGGTTTCGAGGAGCGCTGCGCCCGTCACCACCTTGAACACGGAGGCCGCCGGTGCCTCCGCCGAGAACGCCGCCGGGACGCCTGCCGGCTCCTCGGCCGAGGGCGTCAGGGCCTCGCCGGTGCTCGAGAGGACAAGGATGCGTCCGGTCCGCGAGTCCACGAGGACGATCGCCCCCATGAGGAGGTTCCCATCGTCGAGGAGCTCCTGGGCCCTGCTCTGGAGCGCTGGATCGATCGAGTAGATCACGTCCTCTCCGGACTCGATGTGCTGGACCAGGCGCCCGTCCAACTCCGCCGCGGCGGCAATGTCCAGCTCTCCCCTGATCTCCGCGGGAAGGGGTTGGTACGACTTCTCGGCCGGTGTCGTGCCTGCCTCGGCGTTGCGCGTGACGAGGGACAGGCCCAGGCCTTCCGGCAAGAGCGAGCCGATGATGCCCGCCGGAGCCAGCAGGCAGTCCAGGTAGCACAGACCGAGCAGGGCAACGACGAGCGGCGGCACGACGAAGTACGGCCATCTCGACGCTTCGGGCGTCCGGGATCCGAGCCCCATGGGCCGGTACACTACAGGTCCCGTGCCCGGGGATCAAATAAACGACCTGGTACCCCGACCTCGGGGCACCTAGGCGGCCGGGAGCCTGATGCGGGCCAGCGCCCCGCCTCCCGGCCTGTTCTCGATGCTGATCGTGCCGCGGTGCCTCTCGACGATGACCTTGCAGAGCGCAAGCCCGACGCCCAGCCCGTAGCTCTTCGTCGTGAAGTAGGGATCGTAGATGCGGTCGAGGATCTCCGGATCGAGGCCCCGCCCCGAGTCCGTAACCCTGATCTCGACGAATCCGTCCGGCGACGCACCGGCGCCCACGGTGATGGGGCCGCCGGTCTCGCGGCTCGCCTCCACGGCGTTGCGAACGAGGTTCACGATCACCTGGCCGATCTGGTCACGGTCGGCCATGATCGCGAGCTTCCCGTCGATGCCCGCTTCCAGCGCAAGCGATCGCACATCCCGGTCCCTGGAGCACAGGTCGGCGACGTCACCGAGCAGGTGAAGAACATCGACGCGCGCGAGCACTGGCTCCGGGGGACGAGCCAGGTTGAACAGGGACGTCACGAGCCTCCCGATCCTCCTTGTCTCCAGGTCGACGATGCGGAGCAGCTTCCGGTCCTCCTCGCTGAGCCTCGTGCTCTCCATGACGAGCTCGATGGATCCCGAGATGGATCCGAGGGGATTGCGGATCTCGTGCGCGAGGCTCACGGCGAGGTCTCCGAGGGCGCGGTACTTCTCGAACTCGCCGAGCTTCTGGCTCATGTGCCGCAACTCGGTCACGTCCATGAAGTGGACGATGGATCCGATGACGCGGCCGGAGCCGTCCTCGAGACGCGCCCTCATGTACTCGACGAGCACCTCCCTGCCGCCTGTGCGGATCGTGGTCTCGCCCATGGGAGGCATCTTCCCGGGATCCCCCATGTCTCCCCCCAGCACGTCGTCGAGCCTGTGACCGACGAGCCCGGCGCCGAGAATCCTTCCAGCTGTAGGGTTCGCGCTCCGGATGCGGCCCTCCGCGTCAGTGGTCACGAGACCGGATGGAAGCAGCATGACGACGGCCTCGTTGAGCCTGTGAAGGTCCTCGAAGATCTCCTTCGTCCGTTCGAGGGTTTCGCCGGTCCGCGTGACCTGCAGGGCCAGCACCCATCCCA
>Ga0316622_100001845_pt1 | contig 14228 bp, 14 predicted proteins | sample OWC_Aug_OW2_C1_D_FD_207646 | JGI IMG/M metagenome (GOLD analysis project Ga0316622, IMG submission 207646) | Wetland soil microbial communities from Old Woman Creek delta, Ohio, United States - OWC_Aug_OW2_C1_D5_C | ecosystem: Environmental > Terrestrial > Soil > Wetlands | place: USA: Ohio... | reverse complement strand
TGCAGGGAGCGAGCCTCAACAACTGCTTCCCCGGCTATCGCTCACAGCGCTACCGCGACACGAACCCGGGCCCGGCGGTCGTGCCCGGCACGAATGCGAACCAGTATTTCTGCGGACGCATCCGCCCCGGCACGGTCGCGCTCAATACGGATCCGCTGACCGTCCCGGTGGGCGGAGTACCGCAGGTCCGCGACGGTACCGCTTTCGACGGCGTCGAGACGGACGAGTACTTCGGCACGCTGCGGGCCGACTGGGACGTCGGCGGATCGGGCTGGGTCGTGACCTCGCTGTCGGGCTACCGGGACTACGAGAACCTGTTCGGCACCGACAGCGATCATTCCAACGCGTTCGTGCTGGTTCCCTCGTTCATCCCGGGGACGGGACTCGTGTATCCGCCCGCGACCGAGGAACCGCTGTTCGCCAACACCAATCGCAACGACACGCGCAGCGTCTCGACCGAGTTGCGCCTGGCCAGCCCACAGGACCGCCGGCTGCGCGGCCTGGTCGGCGGGTACTATTTCGACCAGGAAGACGACGGCAGCGACCTGACGTTCGCGAACCCGCAGGGCGGTGGCACCGCGGACTACACCGAGACCGTCACCAATGAGGCCATCTTCGGCCTCGTCGCGTACGACATCACCGACCGGGTGACCGTGACCGCGGAAGTCCGCTACATGGAGGAGGAAAAGGAGCGCACGGAGTACTGCTCCACGGTCAATTACAACTGGCTCACGCAGCGCTGCTCGAACGCAGCGAATGTGCCGAATGCGCTCCCATTGGGTGGCGTACGCTACCAGGACGAGGCCAAGTTCGACTCGACGACGCCGCGCCTCACGCTCGACTGGCAGGCGACCGATAACCTGATGGTCTACGGCATCTTCGCGCAGGGTGCGAAGCCGGGTGGCCTGAACGGCATCGCGGGACAATCGATCGGACTGGGAACCTACGAGCAGGAAGAGTCGGACAATTTCGAGCTCGGCTCGAAGTATTCCATGTTCGACAATCGGCTGCGCCTGAATGCGGCCGCGTACTTCACGCAGGCGACCGACGTGCAGTTCACGCAATCCGTGCCATCGGCCACGGGGCAGGGGGCGGTCACCTCCGTCGCCACGAACCAGGGCGAAGGCGAGATCATGGGCTTCGAGTTCGAGATCGAGGCGGCGATCACCGAAGCGATCACGCTGTCGGCAGGGTACGCCTACACGGACACCGAGATCACCAAGGGCTGCGACGACTTCGAATACACGCTCAACACCGGTGGCCTGATCTACGACCCGGCGCTCGGCAACGTGCCTGAGTGCAGCATCAAGGGCAATCGCTATCCACTCGGTGCGGAGGACAACGCCAACTTCGTGCTCAACTACGATGCGCCGACCCAGTTCGGCCAGGGCCTCTCCTGGATCAGCAACTTCTCCGTGACCTATGAGGGCAGCAAGTACGTGCAGGTCCACAACCTCGCGGAGACTGGTGAGACGACGCTGGTCAACCTGCGACTCGGGATCCGCAGCGACGACGGATGGTCGATCGTCGCCTTCGGCCGCAACCTCACGGATGAAGACACGATCCCGCTCGCGACCCGATGGTTCGACCTGCGGACCGGCAGCACGAACATCACGCCCGGGGTGCCGTGCAATCCGGCGACGGCGACAGTGCCCTGCGGTCCGCCCGCAACGTCGCCGGCGGGCTACCCCGTGACCGGCGCGCCGGGAACGGCTGGTGGCGCAGACACAGGATCACCGCGCGCGTTCTTCGGCGCACTGCGCCGTGGACGGACCTTCGGCATCGAATTCAACTACGACTTCAAGCTCTGAGCGGAACGGTTCCGCAATTAACGGGGCCGCGCAAGCGGCCCTTTTTTTTTGCGGCTATCATTCGCGGATGGTTACGGCCCGCCTGCCCCAGGACGAGATCGACATCGCCGTCGATGCATTGCGCGACGGGGATCTCGTCGCCTTTCCGACCGAGACCGTCTACGGTCTCGGCGCCGATGCGCAGAATCCCGATGCCGTGCGCAAAGTGTACGAGGTCAAGGGCCGTCCCGCGACCCACCCGTTGATCGTGCACATCGACCACCCGCGGCTGCTCGAACGCTGGGCTCTGTCCGTGCCGCCTGCGGCGCAGGCGCTGGCCGACCGCTTCTGGCCGGGCCCGCTGACGCTCGTGTTGCGCCGCGCGCCCGCGGTCGACTTGGGCATCACCGGCGGGCAGGACACGGTGGCGGTGAGGGTGCCGGCCCATCCCGTGGCGCAGCAGCTGCTGCGTGCCTTCGGTGGCGGCATTGCCGCGCCCTCGGCCAATCGCTACGGTCACGTGAGTCCCACGCGCGCCGACCACGTTCGCGACGAGTTCGGCGATGCGGTGAAGGTCGTGCTCGATGGCGGCGACTGCAAGATCGGCCTCGAGTCGACGATCGTCTCCTGCGTCGACGCGGTTCCGCGCCTGCTGCGGCCGGGTTTCATCACGCTCTCGCAGTTGCGTTCCGTGGTGCCCGACGTCGTAGCCGGCAGCGATGCGCCGGCGCCGCGCGCACCGGGTTCCGACGCAAAGCACTACGCGCCGGCGACGCCGCTCAGCATCGTCAACAGTCGTACGCTCGAGGAGGTCGTGGCCCAGCTCACTGCGGATCACGAAAAAGTCGCCGTGCTCGCGATGCGGCCGCCGCGGCTCGCCAACCGTTACATGACCTGGATCAACGCGGGTCGTCGCGCCGACGTCTACGCGCGCGAGCTGTACGTCAACCTGCGCACGCTGGACAAGTCCGGCGCCAAGGAGATCCTGGTGGAGGAGGTTCCGCCCGGAGAGTCGTGGGACGCGGTCCGTGACCGCCTCAGGCGCGCGGCTTCCGTGGAGAATCTCGTGACCGTCGATCCCGACATCGCGGCGCTGCGCGCCGACTTCGGCGAGGACATCGGGCTGCCATGAAAGGCGCGCGCGGGGCCAACGTCGGGCGGTTGACGAACGCCAGGCTCGCCGGGCTCGCGGCCCGGCACGGCACGCCGCTGCTGGTGATCGATTGCGAAACGATCCGTCGGCAGTATCGCAGCCTGTCGGCTGCACTGCCCGGTGTCGGACTTTTCTACGCGCTCAAGCCCCTGCCGGACGCCGCGGTCGTCGCCACGCTGCGCGCGCTCGGTGCAGGCTTCGACGTCGCGACGACCGGCGAAATCGAGCTCATTCGCTCACAACGCGTCGCTGCCGGGCGGTGCATCCACACGCATCCGATCAAGCGCGACGCCGACATCCGCGCGGCACTCCGCTTCGGCATCCGCACGTTCGTCGCCGACAACCCGGACGAGATCCGCAAGTTCGAGCGCTATCGCGGCCAGGCTGAGCTGCTGTTGCGCGTTTCGTTCCGCAATCCCGCGGCCGTCGTGGATCTGTCGCGCAAGTTCGGCTGCGAGCCCGGTGCCGTGCCGCCGCTGCTGGAACTCGCGCGCAAGCTCGGCGTGCGCGTCAAGGGGCTCAGCTTCCACGTCGGCTCGCAGGTCGCGGACCCCGGACGCTACGTCGAGGCGATCGACACCTGCCGCGAGCTCATGCTCCACTCCGCCGAGCATGGCCTGGCGCGGCTCGAAGTGCTCGACATCGGCGGCGGCTTCCCGATTCCGTACGGTGGCGGCGGCGAGCCGATCGCCGGTTTCTGTCGTCCGATCCGCCGCGAGCTGGCGAGGTTGCCGGACCACATGCGTGTGATCGCGGAGCCGGGCCGGTTCATCGCGGGTCCGGCTGGCACCTGCATCACGGCCGTGACGGGTCGAGCGCAGCGCGAGGGCCGCTGGTGGTACTACCTCGACGACGGGCTGTACGGCTCCTTCAGCGGGCAGCTCTACGATCACGCGTTGTATCCGATCGAAAGCCTCGGCAAGCGGGGCGCGCGCCATCCGAGCGTGCTTGCGGGACCGACGTGCGACAGCATCGACGTGATCCGGGAAGACCTGCCGCTGCCCGAGCTCGGCCTCGGCGACCTGCTCGTCGGCCGCATGATGGGCGCGTACACGTCCGCCACGGCGTCCGATTTCAACTTCATCCCACGCGCCACGGTGGTGGCCGTGAACCAACGCCCGGGAGCCCATCGTGCAGATTGACGTCCTCGATCATGTGGCCGGCGCGCGCGAAGCAAGGGGCATCGCCGTCGTCATCGACGTGTTTCGCGCCTTTTCGGTCGCGCCTTATGCATTCGACGCGGGCGCCGCCCGTGTGCTGCCCGCGGGGGAAATCGACGCTGCGCTGGAGCTCGGGCGTCGCTTCCCGGGAGCGCTGCTCGCGGGCGAGCGGCACGCGCGCAAGCTGCCCGGCTTCGATGCCGGCAATTCGCCGACCGAGATCCGCCAGCTCGACCTGCGCGGTAAGACGCTGATCCACACGACGCACGCCGGCACCCAGGGTCTCGTCAATGCATCGGCCGCCGACGAGGTGCTGACCGGTGCCTTCGTCAACATTTCCGCGGTCTGCCGTTACCTGCGCAGCCGCTCGCCCGGGCGCGTCTCGCTGGTGCGCATGGGGCACGAAGCGCGCGAGCGCTGCGCCGAGGACGATCTATACGCCGAGTGCCTGCGACTCATGCTGCTCGGCCAGTCCGCACCGCTCGCGGAAGTGCGTGACCGTCTGCGCGGCTCGCCTGCGGCGCAGAAGTTCCTCGATCCGGCCTGCGACTGGGCGCCGCTCGACGACTTCGGCTACTGCACGGATGTGGATCGATTCGACTTCGTGTTGCGGCTGAAGCGCGTTGCCGGCGAGCCACTGGAACTCGAGCGACTGGCGGGCGTCGCCTGAGTCGCGCAGGGGAGCGCATGATCCGCAACGTGATTTTCGACGTCGGCGGCGTGCTGGTGCGACTGCGTTACCAACCCTTCATCGAGTACCTCGTCGCGGCTGGCGTCGACATGTCCGACCTGCCGGCCTGGCTCGCCCAGGTCGATCTCGCGGCCCACGAGCGCGGCGAGATCACCGGTGACGAACTGCTCGAGCGGGTCGCGGCGATGGCCCGCGCACCGCTCGACCGCAGCGAGCTGCAGGCGCGCTGGCTCGACATGTTCGATCGCGCGCACGAGATGTTCGAGCTCGCGTCCGGCCTGATGGCGGACTACCGGGTCTACCTGTTGTCGAACGTCGGTGACCTGCACTGGCGGCATCTCGACGCGCAATACGGCCTCGACGACCTGGTGCACGGCACGCTCGCTTCGTTCCGCGTGGGCGCGATCAAGCCGAGCGAGGCGATTTACCGCGAGGCCGAGCGGCGCTTCGAGCTCGAGCCCGCCGCGACGGTGTTCATCGACGATCTCGTGCCGAACGTGGCCGGCGCGCGGGCTTGCGGGTGGCAGGCCATTCACCATGTCGATCCCGCGGAGACGCGACGGCAGTTGCGCTCGCTCGGACTTCGGCTGCCGCCGCCCTTCGACGCGGCCTGAGCGATGCAAGCCATCCCGGTCAGCATTTTGCTGCTCATCCTGTCGAACGTGTTCATGACGTTCGCCTGGTACGCGCACCTGAAGAACCTGAGTGGCAGCCCGTGGTACCTGGCCGCGCTGGCCAGTTGGGGCATCGCGTTCTTCGAGTACATGCTGCAGGTGCCGGCCAATCGGATCGGCTACACCGCGATGACGCTGCCGCAACTGAAGATCGTCCAGGAGGTCGTGACGCTCACGGTCTTCGTGCCGTTCGTCGTGTTCTACATGCGGCAACCGCTCAAGCTCGACTACCTCTGGGCGGCGCTCTGCATGCTCGGCGCCGTGTATTTCATCTTCCGCAAATGAAGTGCCCGCCGTGACCACGGCCATTCACCGTCGTGTGGCCGCCTGCCGTGCCGGGGCCGACCCGACCCTGATCACCCGGATGCCGGGCGGCTGGGCCGTGATGGGCGATCCGCAAGTGCTCCGTGGCTACTGCCTGCTGCTGCCCGACCCGGTCGTGCCCCACCTCAACGAGATGCCGCTGGAGGCGCAGTCGGCGTTCCTCGCGGACATGGCGCGCCTCGGCCAGGCCGTCCTCGAGCTGACCGGCGCGGTCCGCATCAACTACTCGATCTTCGGCAACCTGGAGCCGGCGTTGCACGCCCACGTGCTGCCACGCTTCGCGGACGAACCGGAACAGATGCGCACCGCCAATCCGTGGGGCTACGACTGGAGCACCGCGCGACGCTTCGACGCCGACCGGGACGGTGGACTGCTCGCGGCCCTGCGCTCGCGGCTGCAGGCCGCGCCGCCGGAGACCGACGTTCCATGATTCGGCAAAGGCTGGGTTCGGCGGCGGTCATGCTGGCAATGTGCGGCCTCGCGGCCGTGCCGGCCCTCGCGCAGTCGGTCTACCGTTACAAGGACGCGCAAGGCCAATGGGTCTACACCGATCGTCCGCCGGCCAGTCGACGGCCGCCGGAAACCCTGACGCTGTCCGCGCCGGTGGCATCGCCACGGATCCTCGTCGAACCACGCTCCGGGGCTAACGGCATCACGCTCGTCGCGATCAATGAATGTCGCTGCGCGGTCGAGTTTGGCGTCAAGACCCGGGGCTCGGATGGGAGCGACCACGCCGGCCGGGCCGTGGTGGCGCCGCGCTCGGAGCAGGTGCTGATCGAAGTGCCGGCGCCGCCGGGAACCGGAGAGATCCGCTTCGACTACGGTTACGTGATCGGCGATCCGGCCGCCATCCACACGCCGCCCGGCCCCTACCGGGCACCGTTTGCGCTGGCGCAGTCCTATACCGTGACGCAAGCACTGCCCGACCAGGTCACCCACCAGGACGCCGGCAGCCGCCACGCCATCGACATCGCGATGCCGGTCGGCTCCGCCGTGCATGCGGCTCGCGAAGGCGTCGTCATCAACGTGGCGCACCGGTTCTTCCGCGGCGGCACGACGCAAGAGGTCCGGGACGAGGCGAACTTCGTCCAGGTCCTGCAAGACGATGGCACGACCGCCGTCTACGCCCACCTGCAGCTCGACACGGTGCGCGTGCGGCCCGGGCAACGCGTGCAGCGCGGCGAGTACATCGCAAACTCGGGCAACACGGGCTACTCGAGCGGTCCGCACCTGCATTTCGTCGTGTTGCGCAACGCGGGGCTGCGCAGCGAGTCGGTGCCGGTCACGTTTGCCGGGCCTGGCGGCGCCAGCGTTGTGCCGCGGAGTCGCGAGTCGCTGACGGCGTACTGATCCTTAATTTTCAGAGCGTGCCTGATGCTGGTGGCAGGCCGGGTTCTGCTCGGGCCGGCACTTCCAGGGACGTCGTAGATCCGTCCCTGGAGACTCCGCGCGCGACGTCCTGTCGCGCGACGGCCCTGGAAGGGCCGGCCACGGCCATCACTCGCGCGAGACGACGGGTCAGTGCTTCAGTGCGCGCACCAGTTCGCCGAGCGTGCCGAGCGGAGCAGAGCACGTCGTGCCCCGGCAGATGTAGGCGATCGTGCTCGCGCCAGCGCGCTTGTCGGCGAGGGCAGTCGGCAGGTCGATCGCGTCGGCCGGGATCGCGACCACCATTCGGCGCGGGTCGTACAGCTTGTCGAGTTCAGCGCGCCAGACGGCGAGGTCGTCGTCCGCGCCGCGCAGCACCACGATCACCGGCGGCTCGGTGAGTTCGTCGAGTGCCATCAGCAGGCTCGTGTGGGCGTGCGGGTAGCGCTCGAGCAGGGACCAGCCGGCACGCAGCGTGCGTTCGGCGGCGTCCAGGTAGCGCGGTTCCGCGAGCAGGTAACCGAGCCGCAGCAGCAATCGCGCCGCGACACCATTGCCGGCTGGCGTGGCGTCGTCACCGAACGTCTTGGGTCGCAGGATCAGCGCTTCGTGGTCGTCGGCGGTGAAGAAGAAGCCTCCGGTCTCGCGGTCCTCGAAGTGCCGCAGCAGCGCCTCGGCGAGCTCGATCGCCCAGGCCAGCCAGGGCCCGTGCCAGCGCGCCTGCAGCAGCTCGAGCAGTCCCCAGGCCAGGAAAACGTGGTCGTCCAGATACGCGGGAAAGCGCGAGCGGCCGTCCTTGTGCACGGCCAGCAGGCGACCGTCGAACCAGCAATGCCGACGCAGGAACTCGACGGCTCGCGCCGCGGACTGCACGTAATCGTCGCGATCGAGCGCGCGCGCCGCGGCCGCAAGGCCCGCAATCGCGAGCCCGTTCCAGCTCGTCAGGATCTTCTCGTCGCGCGCGGGCCAGACGCGCCGGTTGCGCACGGCCAGCAGCTTCGCCCGGGCGGAGTCGAGCGCGGCCTCCGCTGCGTCCTCGCCGAGCCCCACGGCCTCGGCGACGCTCGCGAGCGGCTCGAACGCGTGCAGGTGCCAGCGTTCCTCGAAGTTTGCAGCGCGATCGAGACCGAAGCGGCGCGACAGCACGGCGTACTCGCGCTCGTCGAGCAGTTGGCGCACCTCGTCCGGCGTCCAGACGTAGAACTGGCCCTCGTGGCCCTCGGAGTCGGCGTCCAGCGTCGAGTAATAGCCGCCTTCGGCGTGCTCGAGGTCGCGCCGGATCCAATTGGCCGTCTCGCGCGCAACACGGCGGAACAGCGCGTCGCCTGTAGCGACTGCGGCTTGCGCGCTGACGGCGAGCAGCTGCCCGTTGTCGTAGAGCATCTTCTCGAAGTGCGGGATCATCCAGTACGCATCCACCGAATACCGGCAGAAGCCGCCGCCCAGTTGATCGTAGAGGCCACCTTCGGCCATCCGCGTCAGCGTCAGCGTCGCCATGTAGAGCGCCTGCAGGTCGGGCTGCTCGTCGTCGGCCGTCGCCCGCCACTGTCGCAGCAGGAACTCCATGTTCATCGGATGCGGGAACTTCGGCGCGTCGCCGAAGCCTCCGAATCGACCGTCGAAATCCCGCTGCAGAGCGGTGCGCACAGTCGCGAGAGGCGCGCGCGAGAGCACTGCGTCGCCCGGGGCAGGGGCGGGCAGCAGTTCGCCGAAGACCCGCACGAGCGCGTCACCCTGGCGGCGGATGTCGTCGGCGTGGTCGCGGTGGTACTCGGCCACTCGCGCAAGTACGTCGCGAAAGGCCGGCATGCCGTATTTCGCCGCGACCGGGAAGTAGGTGCCGCCGAAGAACGGCCGCTGGTCGTGCGCGGTCAGGAACATCGTGAGCGGCCAGCCGCCGCCGCGCTGGGTCAGCATCTGGTGGGCGGTCTGGTAGATCCGGTCGAGGTCGGGACGCTCCTCGCGATCCACCTTGACGTTGACGAACAGTTCGTTCATCAGCGCAGCCGTCGCCTGGTCCTCGAACGATTCGTGGGCCATCACGTGGCACCAGTGGCAGGCCGAGTAGCCGATCGACAGCAGGATCGGCTTGCCCTCGGCCTTCGCGCGCTCGAGCGCTTCCGGTCCCCACGGGTGCCAGTCCACGGGGTTGTCCGCGTGCTGCAGCAGGTAGGGGCTCGTTTCGCCAGCGAGCCGGTTGCGGCGCGGACGGGTCGACTCAGGTTTCATGGGGTGGGGCCGGGTGCTCGGATAGAATGCTCAACTATATCGGAACGAGGCTCCGGCGATGACTCATGCCCCCGAGGCGCTCGGCGACGGGCTCGCCCTGCCCGAACTGCGCCTGAAACCGCGGGAAGACCGGCGCCTCGGCGCTGGCCATTTATGGGTGTTCAGCAACGAGGTCGACACCGAACGCACGCCGCTCTCGGGCTTCGTGGCCGGCGCACTGTGCCGCGTGATCGGTGATCGCGAGCGGTTCCTGGGCTACGCTTACGTCAATCCGCACGCGCTGATCTGCGCACGGATCCTGGGCCGCGATGGCCGCTATCCGCCGGGACGGCCGCTGTTCGTCCACCGCTTGCAGGTCGCGCTCGCGCTCCGCGAGCGACTTTATGCCGCGCCGTTCTATCGCCTCGTTCACGGTGAGTCCGACGGGTTGCCCGGACTCGTTCTCGACCGCTACGGCGACGTGGTCGTCGGCCAGATCGGCACCGCCGGCATGGAGGGCCTCAAGGTTGAAATCGTCGGTGCCCTCGAGAAGGTGATCGCGCCGCGCGCGGTGCTGTGGAAGAACGACTCCGGTGCGCGCGAGCTCGAGGGACTGCCGTCGTATGTGGAAACTGCACACGGCGAGGCGATCGATCACGTCTGGGTCGAGGAGAATGGCGTGCGTTTCCGCGTGCCGATCGCCGCGGGGCAGAAGACCGGCTGGTTCTACGACCAGGCCGCGAACCGGCGCTCGTTCCTCAAGTACGTGAACGGCGCCCGGGTGCTCGACGTGTTCAGCTATCTCGGTGCCTGGGGCCTGTCGGCCGCTCGTGCCGGAGCCAGCGAGGTACTGTGCGTCGATTCATCGGCACCCGCCCTCGAGCTGCTGCAGCAATCCGCAGCCGAGAGCGGCCTCGAGGTGCGTACGCAGCGCGGCGACGCGTTCGATGCGCTCGCGGCGCTGCGGGAAGCGGGCGAGAAATTCGACGTCGTCGTCGTCGACCCGCCCGCGTTCATCAAGCGGCGCCGCGACATCCCGAAAGGGCAGGCGGCATACCGCAAGTTGAACCAGCTGGCGATGCAGTTGTTGCCGCGCGACGGCTTCCTCGTCTCCTGCTCCTGCTCCCACCATCTCGCGCAGGACGAGTTGATCGGCACGGTCCAGCAGGCCGCCCGCCACCTGAACCGCTTTGCCCAGGTCGTCGAGGTCGGCGGCCACGCGCCGGATCACCCGATTCATCCGGCCATCCCCGAGACGCGCTACCTGAAGGCGCTCTTCTGCCGCGTCGTCAACGACTGAACGGTTAGAATACGCGCTTCATGTTCGTCTATCCGCATCCCGATCCGGTCGCCCTGTCGCTCGGTCCCCTGCAGGTCCGCTGGTACGGACTCATGTACCTCGTGGGCTTCCTCTCCGTGTGGTGGCTCGGTCGTCGCCGCGCCGCGCAGCCGGGGTCGACCTGGAAGCCGACGGAGATGGACGATTTCGTCTTCTATTGCGCGCTGGGCGTGATCCTCGGCGGCCGTCTCGGCTGGATGCTGTTCTATGGCACCGAGCGCATCCTCGCGGATCCGTTCAGCGTGCTCAGGATCTGGGAGGGCGGCATGTCCTTCCACGGCGGCCTCGTCGGCGTGCTCGTCGCGCTCGCGATGTTCGCCAACCGGCGCGGCAAGCGGATCGCCGACGTGTTCGATTTCGCCGCACCGCTACCCGCGATCGGCTTCGGTGCCGGACGACTCGGCAACTTCATCAACGGCGAGCTCTGGGGCAAGCCGACCGACGTACCGTGGGCGGTGATCGTCGATGGCGTGCCGCTGCACGCGTCCCAGCTGTACGAGGCATTGCTGGAGGGCCTCGCGTTGTTCCTGATCCTCTGGTGGTTCACGGCGAAACCGCGGCCACGCCTGGCGCCGTCCGGCCTGTTCCTCGTCTGCTATGGCGTGTTCCGCTTCGCGGTCGAGTTCGTCCGGGTGCCGGACGACAACCGCGGCTACCTGTTGTTCGACTGGCTGACGATGGGCCAGATCCTGTCGTTGCCGATGATCATCGCCGGGTGCTGGCTGCTCGCCGTCGCGTACCGGCGCCGCGAGCCTTCCGGCAACTACGCCTGAGCCATGCGCCAATACCTCGACCTGATGCGCCACGTGCTGGAGCACGGCGCTGGCAAGACCGACCGAACCGGCACCGGCACCCTCGCCACGTTCGGCTGGCAGATGCGTTTCGACCTCCGCCATGGCTTCCCGCTGGTCACGACGAAGAAGCTGCACCTCAAGTCCATCGTGCACGAGCTGCTGTGGTTCCTGCGCGGCGAGACCAACGTCCGTTACCTGCGCGAGCACGGTGTCACGATCTGGGACGAATGGGCGGATGCGAACGGCGAGCTCGGGCCCGTCTACGGCGTGCAGTGGCGTTCGTGGCGCGGTGCAGACGGCCGCACGATCGACCAGATCGCGGCGGCGGTGGAACTGCTGAAACGCGACCCCCATTCACGGCGCATCATCGTCAATGCGTGGAACGTCGGCGAGCTCGACCAGATGGCGCTCACGCCCTGCCACGCGATGTTCCAGTTCTACGTCGCGGACGGGCGGCTTTCCTGCCAGCTCTACCAGCGCAGCGCCGACATCTTCCTCGGCGTGCCGTTCAACATCGCGTCCTATTCGCTGCTGACGCACATGATGGCGCAGCAGTGCGACCTCGACGTGGGCGAGTTCATCTGGACGGGAGGCGACTGCCACCTCTACGTCAACCATCTGGAGCAGGCGCGGCTGCAGCTCACGCGTGAGCCGCTGCCGCTGCCGACACTGTCGATCCGCCGCCGGCCCGACTCGATCTTCGATTACCGCTTCGAGGATTTCGCGGTCATGGGCTACCAGTCTCATCCTCCCATCAAGGCTCCCATCGCCGTATGAAGAAGGCCAAGCAGACCCGCAAGTCCGAGCCCCACCACGCGCACATGCGCCACGCCGCACGCACGGCCGCAAAACCGAAACTCGCGCCGCTGTACGCCGTGCGGCGTTCGCGCATCCACGGCAGCGGCGTGTACGCGACGCGCCGCATCCGCAAGGGCACGCGGATCGTCGAATACCTCGGCGACCGCATCAGCCACGCGCAGGCCGACGCGCGCTACGAGGCCAAGGGCCAGGACGACGGGCACACGTTCCTGTTCGTCGTCGATGGTCGCACCGTGATCGACGCGGGCGTGAACGGCAACGACGCCCGCTTCATCAACCATTCCTGCGATCCCAACTGCGAGACCGTGATCGAGGACCGGCGCGTGTTCATCGAGGCGCTGCGCACGATCCAGCCGGGCGAGGAACTGGGTTACGAGTACGGCCTCACCTGGGAGAGCACCGACGACCCGAAGGAACTCGCGAACTACGCTTGCCGCTGCGGGGCTGCTGCCTGCCGCGGGACCATGCTCGACGCGGTGCCGCTCGACAAGAAGAAGGCCCGCAAGAAAGCGAAGGTGAAGGCGAAGGAGAAAGGCGCCGGCGCGAAGTCATCCCGCAAGCCTGGTCGCAAGTGACGTTCATCTCGCTCATCGTCGCGGCCGACGAGCGCGGCGGCATCGGCCTCGGTGGCCGGATGCCGTGGCACCTGCCGGCCGACCTGAAACGCTTCAAGTCGCTGACGATGGGCAAGCCGATCGTCATGGGTCGCAAGACCTGGGATTCGATTGGTCGCCCGCTGCCGGGGCGACGCAGCATCGTGGTATCGCGCCAGCCAGGTCTCGCGCTCGACGGCGCCGACACCGCCGGTACGGTCGAGCAGGCCGTGCGCATTGCAGGCGACGTGCCGGAGATCTGCGTGATCGGGGGCGCCGAGATTTACCGGCTGGCCCTGCCGCTCGCGCAGGTCATCCACCTGACCCGGGTGCACGCGCTGGTCGATGCCGACACGTTCTTTCCACCGCTCGACGCCGCGGACTGGGAGGAGATCGCCCGCGACGATCACCTGGCCGACGAACGTCACGCCCACCCGTACAGTTTCATCACGTTGCAGCGCGCAGTCTGGGCAGGACGCGAGCGGCTGGCCGGCGGCTGAACCGGGCGGATGGGCTTCATGTCCGATCCGGCCTGCGGAACTGAAGCTTGAAACCTCGCTCCGCGCCGTCGCTGACGGTCACCTCGAGCCTGCCATCGGGCTGCCTCGTGTATTCCAGCCGTCGGGGAAAATCGTGCGTCGGGTTCTCGAACACGAGTCGCCCGGCGTCGCACTGACCTCGCGCCAGGCCTCGAGAACCCGCTTGTCGCCCGATACTGCTTGCCAATGGCCTAGCAGCCAGCGTGCCGGCTCCAGGTTGCTGCACGGCGCCGCCGCGCGCCCGCAGCTCAGATCCAGCGCCTGACTCGGGCACAGTACCGCTCGAACTCCGCGCCGAACAGCGCGCCGATCGCGCGTTCCTCGGCCGGGATCTGGAACCGGTTCATCCAGGCGACGAAGCCGGGGATGCCGAGCAGCGTCACCGGATGCGCCAGCCATGCACACCACGCGAGCAGCATCACGACGAAGCCAAGGTACATTGGATTTCGCGTGCGCGTGTAGATGCCGGTGACGACCAGCGCGGAAGCGGCGTCCGGGCGCAGCGGATTCGTCGTCGTCCGTGCGCGGCGGAAGGCAATGACGCCGGCCAGGCTGATCGCGACGCCGAGCGCGAACAGCCCGAGCGCAATCGGGCGCCGTCCGATGAAGTCGCAGCGCAGCGCGGGCAGCGTGCTTGCGACGACCCACATCGCGATGCCGAATGACGTGGCCACGGCGAGCGGCGGGAATCGAGGCGTCACGTCGATGTCAGCCGAGCTCGGATTGCAGCGCATCGACGAAGGTCCACGCGTCGTCGAAGCTGTTGTAGAACGGCA
>Ga0316622_100001844_pt1 | contig 14230 bp, 10 predicted proteins | sample OWC_Aug_OW2_C1_D_FD_207646 | JGI IMG/M metagenome (GOLD analysis project Ga0316622, IMG submission 207646) | Wetland soil microbial communities from Old Woman Creek delta, Ohio, United States - OWC_Aug_OW2_C1_D5_C | ecosystem: Environmental > Terrestrial > Soil > Wetlands | place: USA: Ohio... | reverse complement strand
GACTCGACACCGATTGCCGCGGCTTCCTGGTGCACCTCGAGAACGTCGGTATCCTCTCGCCGACGCAGCGCGAGCTGGTCATCGACCGCCTGATGGCGCTCGAGGGCGACGACATCGACATCGAGAAGCTCAAGTGGGTCGTGCTGATGGTGCTGTTCAGCCAGCCCGGGCAGGAAACCGCGTTCTCCCGGATGGAGGACCTGGTGTTCGAGGACCGGTCCGGGGCGGTGCATTGAGGGCCGCCCGGGCGGCGCCCGAGACGGATGCCGCGGACTGCCGCGGCATGATCGTTTTTGGGGCGCGTGATTTTTTGCAGGGAACATGAGCAAGAACCTCGTCATCGTCGAATCGCCGGCCAAGGCGAAAACCATCAAGAAGTACCTGGGCAAGGACTTCGAGGTGATGGCGTCCTACGGCCACGTGCGCGACCTGGTGCCCAAGGAGGGCGCGGTCGATCCCACGCGGCAGTTCGCGATGCGCTGGGAGCTGATCGACAAGAACAAGAAGCACGTCGACGCGATTGCGCGCGCGGTCAAGAAGGCCGACGCGCTGTATCTGTCGACCGACCCCGACCGCGAGGGGGAAGCGATCTCGTGGCACCTGTTCGAGCTGCTCAAGGACAGCGGCGCGCTCGACGGCAAGGCTGTGCACCGCAGCGTGTTCTACGAGATCACCAGGAACGCGGTGCAGGAGGCCGTCGACCATCCGCGCGAGATCGCCGAGGAACTGGTCAAGGCCTACCTCGCGCGGCGCGCGCTCGACTACCTCGTGGGCTTCAACCTCTCGCCGCTGCTGTGGAAGAAAGCCGGGCTCTCCGGTGCCTCCGCGGGCCGCGTGCAGAGCCCGGCGCTGCGGATGATCTGCGAGCGCGAGGAGGAAATCCTCGCGTTCGTGCCGCGCGAGTACTGGACGGTCGAGGCCGAGGCCGAGAAGGCGTCGCAGCCCTTCAGCGCGAAGCTCACCGAATTCGGCGGCGGGAAGGTCGAGCAGTTCACGATCACCGACGGCGCCCGCGCCGAGCAGGTGCGGCGCGCGCTGGAGACGGCCGCGGGCGGCACGCTGACGGTTGCGAGCGTCGAAAAGAAGCAGCGCAAGCGCAATCCGTCGCCGCCGTTCACGACCTCGACGCTGCAGCAGGAAGCCTCGCGCAAGCTTGGCTTCGGCGCGCAGCGCACGATGCGCACCGCGCAGCGGCTTTACGAAGGCGTCGACTTCGGTGAAGGCCCGGTGGGCCTGATCACCTACATGCGCACCGACTCGGTCAGCCTCGCCGGCGAGGCGATCGCCGACATCCGCAGGGCGATCGCGGGAATTTACGGTGCCGAGGCTGTGCCGGCCTCGCCGCGCCAGTACCGCACCAAATCGAAGAACGCGCAGGAAGCCCACGAGGCCATCCGGCCGACCTCTGCGTCGCGCACGCCCGAGCAACTCGCGGGCAAGCTCGACCCGGACCAGCACCGGCTCTACACGCTGATCTGGCGTCGCGCGGTGGCGAGCCAGATGGAAGCCGCGGTGTTCGACACCGTCGCCGTCGATCTCTCGGCGGGCACTGGCAATACGTTCCGCGCGAACGGCTCGACACTGGTTTCGCCCGGGTTCCTCGCGGTCTACCGCGAGAGCTTCGACGACGTAACGCTCGACGATGAGGACGACCGGCGGCTGCCGGCGCTCGAAACGGGCGACCGCGTGAAGCTGCTCGCGATCAAGCCCGAGCAGCACTTCACCGAGCCGCCGCCGCGATTCTCCGAGGCGAGCCTCGTCAAGGCGCTCGAGGAGTACGGCATCGGCCGGCCCTCGACCTATGCCAGCATCATCCAGACGCTGCTCTACAAGAAGTACTGCGAGCTGCTGAACAAGCGCTTCGTGCCGACCGACCTCGGCAAGATCGTCAACCGGTTCCTGACGGGCAATTTCGAGCGCTACGTCGACTTCGGCTTCACCGCCGCGATGGAGGACGAGCTCGACAACATCTCGCGCGGCGAAGAGGAATGGATCCCGGTGCTCGATCGCTTCTGGGCCGGGCTCAAGAAGCAGATCGACGACGTCGAGGCCAACGTGACACGCTCCGACGTCGCGATGGCGCGCGACATCGGCATCGACCCGGTGTCCGGCCGTCCGGTGAGCGTGCGTTACGGCAAGTACGGCGCGTTCGTGCAGATGGGCACGCGCGACGACGAGGAAAAGCCGAAGTTCGCGAGCCTGAAGCCCGGCCAGCGGATGGACGATCTGACGCTCACCGACGCGCTCGAGCTGTTCCAGTTGCCGCGGACGCTCGGCGCGATGCCGGACGGCCAGCCGATCAAGGTGGCCGTGGGTCGCTTCGGGCCATACGCGCAGTACGGCACGAAGAAATACGTGTCGCTCAAGAAGGAGGACGACCCGTACACGATCACGCTCGAGCGCGCGCTCGACCTGATCCACGAGAAGCAGCAGATCGAGGCGAACCGAATCATCCGCGAGTTCCCCTCGGCGGGCATCCAGGTGCTGAACGGCCGCTACGGGCCCTACATCACCGACGGCAAGAAGAACGGCAAGATTCCCAAGGATCGCGAGCCAGCGTCGCTGACGCTCGAGGAGTGCCAGGCGATCATTGCGGCCGCTCCGGTGCGCATGGGGCGGTGGGCGAAGAAGACCGGGTTGGCGAAGAACGTTTCCGCGGAAACGCCGGCGGAGAAGCCGAAGAAGAAGGCGGCCAGGAAGAAGGCTGCGCCGAAGAAGAAGGCAGCGGCGAAAAAGAAGACCTGATCGTCGGGGGTGTCAGCGCCTTGCGGGCTCTCCCCGGAGTAGCCCGCGCACCGACAAGTCCTCGTCCAGGGTTTCCCAGCGGATGCCTTCCCCGCTGCCGATCAGGCGCCAGTCGGAGCGTTCGGCAGACGTGGCGCCCAGCAATCGTGGAAACCAGGCGAGCGGGACCGAGAGGGTCCGGCCATCGCTGAGGGCCACGACGAGCTGATCATCCGTGCACTCGACGGATGTGGCGAGCAGGGCAAATTCAGCGGCCATGCGAAGTTTGACTCTCGGCGCGTGTCTTTTTCACGAGCTTCAATTCAACGCTATGCCCGAGCGCTTTGGCATATCGCTGAAGTGTGGCAATGGACGGCGAGTGCCGCCGTGCGCCGGACTCGAGCCGCGCGATGGCTGACTGGGTCGTTCCGCAGCGAGCTGCGACCTCGGACTGGGTCAGTCCAGTCGCAAGTCGCGCCTTCAGGATTTCATCGAGAAACCGGAACTCTTCGTCCAAGGCATCGTAGGCATCCTTTACGCCGGGTCGGCGCAGCGCCTTCATCTTAAATTTCTTGAGCGAGCTAGACATCCAGCAATTCCTTCATGCGCCTAGATTATCACATATTTGCTATGTCGCCCGGACAACAATCTAGAACCCTGGCCTCCCATGCATGACATTCCACCGGATTCGATGGCCGCCGCCACCGCCAATTCGTGCGAATCCGTCAAGAAATAGGCGCTATCCTCGCCGCGCTCGAGATACCTACTGGATTGCCGACCATGAACACATCCACGCCATCCACCGCCACCGTAATCACCTACCTCCGCTCGCTGCACGACTCGATCACGGGCGCGCTCGAGCAGGCGGATGGAGGTGCGACCTTCCGTTGTGATTCATGGGTGCGCCCCGAGGGCGGCGGAGGCGAAAGCCGCGTGCTGCGTGACGGCAAGATCTTCGAACAGGCCGGCATCAATTTCTCGCACGTGATGGGCGGCAAGCTGCCCGCCTCCGCCACCGCACAGCGACCGGAGCTCGCAGGCGCCAGTTTCGAAGCGACCGGAGTGTCGCTGGTGATCCACCCGCGCAACCCGTACGTGCCGACCTCGCACGCGAACGTGCGCTACTTCGTCGCGATCAAGGACGGCGAGCCCGCGGCCTGGTGGTTCGGCGGCGGGTTCGACCTGACGCCCTACTATCCGTTCGAGGAGGACGTGCTGCAGTGGCATCGTGCCGCGAAAGCCGCATGCGATCCGTTCGGGCCTGAGGTCTACGCGAAGTACAAGGACTGGTGCGACCGCTATTTCTTCCTGAAGCATCGCAACGAGACCCGTGGTGTAGGCGGATTGTTCTTCGACGATCTCAACGAGTGGGGCTTCGAGAAGTCGTTCGCGTTCATGCGCAGCGTTGGCGATCACTACGTACCGGCATACCTGCCGATCGTGGAGAAACGGAAGGACACGCCCTACGGCGAGCGCGAGCGGAGCTTCCAGCTCTACCGACGGGGACGTTATGTTGAATTCAACCTTGTCTACGACCGCGGCACGATCTTCGGGCTGCAGACGGGTGGAAGGATCGAGTCGATCCTGATGTCGCTGCCGCCGCTGGTGCGGTGGGAGTACGACTACAAACCGGCCCCCGGAACGCCTGAAGCGCGGTTGTACGATGATTTCCTTCGGCCCCGCGATTGGCTCGCCAACTTGGAGGGCGAGGAATGCATCTAGCCCGCCCTCACCCGTCAGGTGCGCTCCCTCACCCGCGGCGCGCAGCGTTTACTGCCAGCGCTTTTCGCCAGTTATGTCGTGTCGCGGCGCGGGGACGAACCAGTACATCTTGTTTTCGTTCCGCGACCTGCGTACGTTGCGGCCCACGGCATCGGTCGAAGGGCACACCCGTCGTGAGGCGGGGCCGCAAAGCCACAGCTCTTGCAAAACGACAAGCGCGCAAGAGGGCTGGGCTACCGGATCTGGTTGGAGCGTGACCGCCTCGGGCAACCCGAGACGGCGCCACGGCTGACCTGCTCCGTCGGGACTCGATGCGACGTGCATCGAATGACCGTGCAGCACGTTGCCTCGAATCCCCACCCGCCATGGACCTATCGGCAATCCATGCAGAGGGGATTTCTTCAAGATGACTACCAAGAAACTTGCATCGCTTGCGGGCGCCATGGCGCTCGTGGTGGCTGCGGGCTCCTCCGGAGCGGCACCAGCGCCGGACCGGGGAGCGAACCGCGAACTGCCGGCGTCGATCTCGACGCTGAAGCTCAAGGCGCCACTCAATAGCAAGGAAATCGCCGTCTCGCGACTGCACGAGAGCCTGCGCGCGGCGAAAGGCGAGCAGAGAGTCATCGTGCGACTGCGCAATCCGGCCGTGGCGCAGCTGGGCCTCACGGGCAGCGCCGCCGCCCAGGCGAAGATCAACTTGCGCAACGAGCAGGCGAACCTGCTCGATCGGATCCGTGCACTGGACCCCAACGCTCGCGTCGTGGCCAGCACGCAGGTCGTCCTGAATGCCGTGTTCGTCGAAATCGACGCGGCGGTGCTGCCGAAGCTCGCCATGGACAAGGACGTGATGCGCGTCGCACCGGTTGGCAATTACCAGCTTGACCTGTCCGAGACCGTGCCCTACATCGGCGCGGAGACAGTCCAGGGCCAGGGCGTGACCGGACGAGGCATCAAGGTCGCCGTGCTCGACAGCGGAATCGACTACACGCACCGGAACCTCGGCGGGCCGGGAACGCTCGAGGCCTATGAGGCTGCCTACGGAACGTCGACCGACGACCCGAGGAACACGACGCGGGACGGATTGTTCCCCACCGCCAAGGTCATCGACGGTTACGACTTCGTCGGCGAGGTCTGGCCAAATGGCCCCGAGGCACCCGACCCCGATCCGATCGATTTCGAAGGCCACGGCACTCACGTCGCCGACATCATCGCCGGCCGAAGCGTCGACGGCCTGCACAAGGGCGTAGCGCCCGGCGCGAGCCTGCTCGCGGTGAAGGTGTGCAGTGCGGTGTCCTCGTCGTGCAGCGGCATCGCGCTGATCCAGGGCATGGAGTTTGCGGTCAATCCCAACGGCGATGGCCGGCTGAACGACCGCGTCGACGTCATCAACATGTCGCTGGGCTCATCCTACGGCCAACCGTTCGACGACGACCTTGCGGCTGCAGTCGACAACGCGACCATGGCCGGCGTGCTCACCGTCGCGTCGGCCGGCAACAGCGCCGACAAGCCATATGCGAACGGCACGCCGGCCGGCGCGAATTCGGCGCTGTCGGTTGCGCAGACCTCGGTGCCGAGTGCGATCCAGGCGCAGATGCGGATCGTGGCACCCAGCAGCATTGCCGGACTGTTCCCAGCCGTGTTCCAGCCTTGGTCGTCGCCGCTGGTCGCAGCGGTGGAAGCACCGCTGCAGTATGGTAATGGCGCGGGAGGAAACCTGAATGGCTGCGCCCCGTTTCCGGCTGATTCGCTCGCTGGCAAGATCGTTCTGGTCGATCGGGGTGCGTGCAATTTCACGCTCAAGATCAAGAATGTTGCCGACGCCGGCGGATTGATCGGGATCATCGGCCTGATCGCCCCAGGGGATGCCTTTGAGGGCGGTGATGGCGGCGACCGCCCGATTGCCATTCCGGGGTACATGGTCACGCAGGCCATTGCGAACCGTCTGCGTAGTGGTCTGCCGAACACGGTGGTCCGTTTCGACCCAGCGGACGGCATTCCGCTGGTGGGCTCCATGGTCGGCAGCTCTTCGCGCGGTCCGCAACACGAAGACACGCACCTGATCAAGCCTGAGATCGGCGCGCCGGGCGCCTCGGTTTCTGCCATTGCTGGCTCTGGTGATGGAACGGGCCCGTTCGGTGGCACCTCGGGTGCCGCACCGATGGTCGCCGGTGCCGCTGCACTGCTGCTTGAGGCCACCGGCGGCACCAAGGCCACGGCCAAGGGCACGCCGAATGGGCTCGCTGTCGGTCACGGTCTGCGACCGGTCGAGGTCAAGGCGCGGCTGATGAACAATGGCTACACGGACGTCGAAAACAACGTCTTGACCGGCGAATTGGCGCCGATCACGCGGATCGGCGGCGGCGAGGTCCGGGTCGACCAGGCGATCGCAGCTCCCGCGGCCGCGTGGGACAACGATGTGCCGCAGGGCGCGCTCAGCTTCGGCTTCGTGGACGTCGCCGACGACGTGGTGACGATTACCCGCACGGTCCGAGTGCGCAACTACAGCAACAAGCACATCAACTATGCGGTGAAGCCGAGCTTCCGCTTCGCTAATGACGAGGCCAACGGCGCGGTCAGCGTCAGTGCCCCGTCGACTGTCTCGGTCGGGCCGGGTCGCGGCAGCGACACGCTGTTTGACGTCAGCATCACCATCGACGGCTCGCTGCTGCGCGGGAACGCTATGAACTCGGGCAGCGCGGGTGCCGATCCGGCAACGTTGACGTTGAACGAGTACGACGGTTACCTGGTTCTGGATGACGGCAAGCATCCGATCCATCTCGCGTGGCACGTCCTGCCGCGCAAGGCGGCGCGGATCACGCCGGAGACGACGACACTCGTCCCGGAGTCCTTCCCGCAGGCGATCAGCTTGAACAATAGCGGCGCGGGCACTGCGCAGAATGACGCCTACGCACTGGTGGCGACGAGCCCGCAACTGACGGTGGGTGGCCGCGGCGAACAGTCGCCGACCCCGGACATCCGGGCGGTGGGTATCAACACCTTCCCGGTACCGGCAGGCTTCTGCTCGGCCAATCCGTCGTTCCTCTGGGTCTTCGCGGTGAACACCTGGCAGCGCCAGCAGCACCTGCTGCCGGTCAGCCATCAGGTTTACCTCGATACGAACCAGGACGGCATCGATGATTACGTCGTGCTGAACCGGGATGCGTCTGGCCTCGGCACCATTACCGATGGTCGGCAGCTGGCTTGGGTCGTGAACCTCAACACGGGCAGCGCCAGTGCGTTCTTCTTCGCAGAGCACTCGACCAATACCGGTAATACCGCGCTGATCATCTGCGGTGAGCAGATCGGCATGAATGCGGCCAACCTGCTGTCGACGCAGGTCAACATGGCCGTGGTTGCCCAGGACTTCTATTTCGGAGGTCCCGGCGACCTGGTCGAGGGCTTGACCGTCACGCCGCTGGGCGAGCGTTGGCTCGGTGTCCCCGAGGACGTCGTTGGCGGGGCCACGGGTAACCTCGACGTGTACGACTTCGGTGCGCTCCCGGGCAACTCGCCCGAGCTTGGACTGATGTTGATCACCAACGGGGATCGCGGCCCCGGCAACCGCGGCGGCGCGACGAAGGACACGGAGGCGCTGCTGTTCCTCGCGAACTGAAGTCGAATCAACTGGCGGGTCGCTGAACGACCCACCCTCTCAGCCCCTCCCTGGCTCAGCCAGGGAGGGGTTTTCTTTTGTCCGTCTCATGGCGCCGAGAGGCGACCGGATTGCGTTATGTAACAAGCGATCATGAATATCTGCGACGCAGTTGCTATCAGCTGCACGGTCGCGTACGTTCGCCCCCACAGCAATCGTGAAGGGCACACTCGCCGTGAGGCGGGGTCGCAAAGCCACAGCTCTTGATCATCACAGAACAAGAGGGCTGGGCCACCGTAGGGAAGGCGTCGATCCGACGTTACCTCGTAGGACGCGCAATCGCGTGAATCTGCTTCGGCAGGTACAGGCGGCACGCATCCCGGACTGCTAACGCGAGTTCGGACCAGATAATCCCTGCAGGAGGGGAAATGCCCAAGAAACCATTCGTGACCTTGCTCTCGACCGCCGCGATGACGGCGCTCGCTGCAATGTCTTTCAACATCAGCACAGTCGTCGCAGCGCCGGCGACCAACGAAGCGAAGGCTGCGGCGCGCAGCAAGTTCACCAACAACGCCTACATCGTGCAGCTCGCCGAGCAGCCGGTGACGGCGTACACCGGCGGCATCAAGGGACTGCAGGCCACCAAGCCGCGCAAGGGTCAGAAGATCGACCCGTACAGCCCTGCGGTCGTCAATTACATGGCGTTCCTCGAGTCGCGACAGAGCGCCGTCCTCGCCAGCGTCGGCGGCGGCAAGAAGCTGCACAGCTACGGCTACGTGTTCAACGGCTTCGCGGCTGAACTGACCGCGGAGCAGGCCACCAAGCTGGCGCAGACCAAGGGCGTGGTCGCGGTGACCAAGGACGAGGCTCGCAGCGTCGACACGTCTTCGACGCCGGACTTCCTCGGCCTCACTGCGCCGGGCGGCGCGTGGTCCGAGACCAAGGGCGAGGGCGTCATCATCGGCATCGTCGATGGCGGCATCTGGCCGGAGAGCTTGAGCTTCTCCGACCGTACTGGCACCAATGGCAACGCCAGCAGAGAAGGCAAGCTCGCCTACCAGCAGATCCCAGGCTGGCATGGCCGCTGCATCCCGGGCGAGGAATTCAATGCCTCGAACTGCAACCAGAAGCTGATCGGCGCGCGTTACTACAACGCGGGCTGGGGCGGCAACGCGGGCATCGACGCCCAGCTGCCGTGGGAATTTAATTCGCCGCGCGACTTCGGCGGTCACGGCACTCATACGGCCAGCACCGCCGGCGGCAACCAGGATGTGCCGACCACGGGCCCGGCCGCAGTGTTCGGCAACGTGAGCGGCATTGCGCCGCGCGCGCGTATTGCCGCCTATAAGGTGTGCTGGGAGACCGGCACCGGCGGCTCGTGCTTCAACACCGACAGCGTCGCGGCCATCGACCAAGCCGTCGCCGACGGCGTGGACGTGATCAACTTCTCGATCAGCGGCTCGCGCACCAGCTTCCGCGACCCGGTGGAGATTGCTTTCCTGTACGCGGCCGACGCGGGCGTGTTCGTTGCGGCTTCGGCCGGCAACAGCGGCCCGACGTCCTCGACGGTGGCGCACCCGGGTCCGTGGCTCACCACGGTGGCCGCGGGCACGCACAACCGCGACGGACAAGGCTCGGTCACGTTGGGCAACGGATCGACCTACTTCGGCGCGTCGGTGGCGACGGCGGTGGGACCTGCACCCTTCATCGACTCGACCGAGGCCGGGCTTCCTGGTGCCGACCCGACCGCCGTGGCACTGTGCTTCGCGGCGGTAGATAACGGCGGCGTTGCGGTCCTCGACCCCGCGAAGGTCGCGGGCAGGATCGTTCTCTGCGATCGCGGTGTAACGGCGCGCGTCAACAAGAGCCTTGCAGTGATGGAAGCGGGCGGAGTCGGCATGGTGCTAGTGAATACCATCGTCGCTTCGCTCAACGCCGATTTCCACTTCGTGCCGTCGGTGCATCTGCAGAGCACCGATCGTGCCGCCGTGAAAGCCTACGCGGCCTCACCGGGCGCGACGGCGACCATCAATAGCGCGACGATCGTTTATAACGCGCCTGCGCCGTTCACGGCGTCCTTCTCGTCGCGTGGACCACTGCTCGCCGGTAACGGCGACGTCCTCAAGCCCGACCTTATCGCGCCGGGTCAGGACATCCTCGCAGCCGTCGCACCTCCGGGTAACCGTGGGCGTTCGTTTGATCTCTATAGCGGAACCTCGATGTCGAGCCCGCACGTCGCAGGCCTGGCTGCACTGTTCAAGGAGGAGCACCCGACCTGGTCGCCGATGGCGATCAAGTCAGCGCTTATGACAACGGGCTACGACGTGCTCGACGGCGGCACTCCCGCCCCGAACACCAACCCGGTGCTGATTTTCCGCCAGGGCGCGGGCCACGTGCAGCCCAACAGCGCGCTCGATCCGGGCCTGGTGTACGACTCGGGCTTCAACGACTGGCTGGCCCTCATCTGCGCCACTCAGCCGCAGGGTCTCGGCGCGACCTGCAACGCGCTGTGGAATGCCGGCTACTCTCGCGACGCCAGTGACCTGAATCAGGCGTCGATCGCGATCGGCGACCTGCCGGGCACGCAGAAGGTCAAACGAAGCGTGACCAACGTCAGCGGCGGGCCGCTGACCGTCAACGCGAACGTCACGGGCATGGTCGGGTTCACGACCATCGTCACGCCGTCGAGCCTGACGCTCGCTCCGGGCGAGACCAAGCCCTTCGAGGTCAGCTTCCTCCGGACCTCGGCCACGTTGAACGCCTACTCGGGCGGCCAGCTCTACTGGACTAGTGGTGGCTACACGGTGCGCAGCCCGATCGTGGTGCGTCCGGTGGCGCTCAGCGCTCCGGCATCGGTCTCGTCCACGGGCGGAGCCATCTCGTATCCGGTGCTCTTCGGGTACACCGGCCCGTTTACGGCGACGGCCCGTGGCCTGGTGGCGGCTGCCACGACGGACGGAGTCGTCGCGGATGACCCGACGGACGGCGCCTGCTCGCTGACGGCCCCGAACGCGCAGCTGATTCCGGTCGTGATCCCGGCCGGCACCACCTACGCCCGGTTCTCCCTGTTCGACGCGGATGTCAGCCCTGGTGCCGACATCGACCTGTGCGTCGCGAACTCGGCGGGTACGATCGTCGGGTCGAGCGGCTCGGGCACCTCGGCGGAGGAGGTCAACCTGCTCAATCCGGCCGCCGGCAGCTACACCGTCGTTGTTCAGGGGTGGGGCGTCGCGGGCACGAGCCCGTTCAAGCTGCACACCTGGCTGCTGGGCAGCGCCGACGCCGGCAACGTGGCCGTCTCGGCCCCGGCTGCAGCTACGACAGGCGCGACGGGCATGATCAACCTGACCTTCAGCGGCTTGGCCGCCGGCACCAAGTACCTTGGTTCGGTGGCCTACGGTGGTGCCGCTGGCCTGCCCAACCCGACGATCGTTCGCGTCGATCCGTGATGATCGGCCGAACCGCTTAGTCGGTTCGACTCGACGCCCCGGGGAAGCAATTCCCCGGGGCGTTTTCTTTTTGCTCAGATGGCGTCGCGCGGCGCCGGATCCACGGCGCGCCCCACCGGACAAAACACCCAGTAGCCGCGCGCGCTGGCGTGATAGTTGAGCACCTGCTGGTCCGCCCTGATCCGGATCCGGTACCCCGGCACGAGCGCCATCGTGTAGTTCATTCCCGGCTCTGGGCAGCCGAGTGATCCATCGGGCCACGTCACCGCGACGGATTCCACAATCTCGAGCTTGGCGACCTCGAGCCCCGTACGCTTAGACGCGTCGGCCAGCACGGCTTGTGTCACCGACTGCAGAGTTGCATTCACTGGCGCAGTGTATCCCGGTGTTGCAGCGGGTCGATCCGCAGCGCACGCAGAGAGACCCGCTGCGACGAACAGCACGATCGAGCACACGACCCGCGGTCCAGTCCGTCGCATCTCGACACGTTCAAGACTGAATCTCACGGTGTGTTTCACAGCACCGGATCTCAGACTGGAGTCTCCCAACCGCATGATGGAATCCCCATGAAATTGACGTTCCAAGCGCTCTCACGTAATTTACGTGAACCCTCGCCGCAAGGGAGCTGGCCCCGGTGGCGGCAAAGCACAACATTACTCTCGCGATCGAAGGCACGCTCCTAAAGCGCGCGCGCGCATTGGCCGCCCGGCGGGGCCTCAGCGTCAGCGCGCTGCTGGCGGACGAGTTGCGGGCGCTGATAGCCGAGGATGCGGCCTACGCGTCGGCGGAGCGTACGGCTGCCGGCCTATTACAGGACGGGCTGCCGCTCGACGGCGCCCGCATTACGGACCGGGCTGCGCTCCATGACCGGCATCGCGTTCGTTGATAGCAACGTGCTGATCTACGCCCACGACCGCAGCGCCGGCGCGAAGCGGGACCGGGCTGTAGCGATCTTCGGGCAACTCTGGAGCGAGCGGACAGGTTGCCTGTCCGTGCAGGTGCTGCAGGAATTCTTCGTCACCGTCACGCGTAAGCTGCGCACGCCGGTCGCTCGAGCCCAAGCGCGGGAAGTCGTGCGGGCGTACTCTCCATGGGTTCTCAACCCAACCACACCGCAGACGGTCCTGCGCGCCACCGAAGTCGGCGAAGCCGCCGGAATCGGCTTCTGGGATGCGCTGATCGTCGCTTCGGCCGAGCAAGCCGGCGCCGGGATTCTCTACAGCGAGGATCTGAACGACGGGCAAATGATCGCCGGAGTCCGCGTCGTGAATCCGTTCAAGTAACGCCATGAACTACCGCCACGCCTTCCACGCCGGCAACTTCGCAGACGTGCTCAAGCACGTCGTGCTGATGATGCTCGTCGACCACCTCAAGAAGAAACCTGCGCCGTTCTTCTACCTCGACACGCACGCCGGTCGCGGTCTCTACGACCTGAGCGAGGCCCAGGCGCAGCGCAGTGGCGAGTACAAGACGGGCATCGGGCGCCTGCTGGAGGCGCGCAAGGGATCACTTTCTGCGGAAACGTCGGCCTACGTCGATCTAGTGCGAGAGTCCGCCGGCAAGGACCACAGCGCGATTACCGCTTATCCCGGATCGCCATTGATCGTGGCGCGCATGCGCCGTCCAGGCGACCGGATGGTGCTCGTCGAATCTCAGCCGAAGGAAGCAGCCTCGCTGGCGACGGTCCTCGGCCGCAAGCGACTCGTGTCGGTGCTGGACGGCGACGGCTATGCGGCACTCAAGGCGCACCTGCCGCCGCGCGAGAACCGCGGGCTGGTGCTGATCGATCCGCCCTATGAATCCGACCTGGAGTTCGACCGCGTGCTCGCAGGTCTCGAGATCGCGCATGAGCGCTGGCCGACCGGTACCTACTGCGTCTGGTATCCGCTGACCGATCGCGCCGGCCCGCTCCGCTTTCGGCACAACCTCGAGCGCTCGGGCATCCGTCGCGTGCTTGACGTGACGCTAAGCGTGCTGCCCACCGATGCGCAGGTTGGCATGAGCGGCGCCGGACTCGTGATCATCAACCCGCCGTGGCTGCTCGACGAGCGGCTGCAGGAGTTGCTGCCGCAGTTGCATCGGCTGTTGTCGCCGGACGGGTTGGGCGGCACCAGCGTCGAGTGGATGGTGCCGGAGTAGGAAAATAGGGGACATTCAGAAAATAGGGGACATTCACCTATTTCCGTCTGGAAATAGGTGAATGTCCCCTATTTTCTGAATGTCCCCTATTTTCCGCACGCCGCATGGCGGAAGCAGCCCACGACATGATCATTGACCATCCCCGTGGCCTGCATGTGGGCGTAGATGATCGTCGAGCCGACAAACCGGAATCCACGCTTTTTCAAATCCTTGCTCAACGCGTCGGACTCGGGACTGGTCGCCGGCACCTGCTTCATCTCGGTCCAGCGGTTGACGATCGGCTTGCCGCCCACGAATGACCACAGGTGCACCGCGAGGCCACCGATCTCGTCCTGCAGTTTCAGCACAGCCTTCGCATTCGAGATCGTCGACTCGATCTTGAGCCGGTTGCGGACGATGCCCGGGAACTTCATCAATCGCTCGACCGTGCGCCGATTGAAGCGGGCCACCTTCTCGACGTCGAAGTCGGCGAACGCCTCGCGATAGCCCTCGCGCTTGTTGAGGATCGTCGACCAGCTCAGCCCGGCCTGCGCGCCCTCGAGGATCAGGAATTCGAACTGCTTGCGGTCGTCGTGGACCGGCACGCCCCACTCTTCGTCGTGGT
>Ga0316622_100001843_pt1 | contig 14237 bp, 15 predicted proteins | sample OWC_Aug_OW2_C1_D_FD_207646 | JGI IMG/M metagenome (GOLD analysis project Ga0316622, IMG submission 207646) | Wetland soil microbial communities from Old Woman Creek delta, Ohio, United States - OWC_Aug_OW2_C1_D5_C | ecosystem: Environmental > Terrestrial > Soil > Wetlands | place: USA: Ohio... | reverse complement strand
CCGACGGCGTCTTCAGCATGGACGGCGACATCGCGCCGGTCGACCGCATCTGCGACATCGCGGAGCGTCACGGCGCCCTCGTGATGGTCGACGACTCGCACGCGACCGGCTTCATCGGCCCGACCGGCCGGGGCACGCCCGAACTCTTCGGATGCACCGCCCGCGTCGACATCGTGACGACGACGTTCGGAAAGGCCCTGGGCGGCGCGTCCGGCGGCTGCGTGTCGGGACGACGGGAGCTCGTGGACCTCTGCCGCCAGCGTGCCCGAACGTACGTGTTCTCCAACAGCCTGTCGCCTGTCATCGCGGCGACGACGATCGCCGTGCTCGACCTCCTGTCAGGGAGCTCGGAGTGGCGAGACCGGCTGGAGGAGAACTCGGTCCGCTTCCGCAGTGAGATGCAGCGAGCCGGGCTCAGCGTCCGAGACGGGAGCACGCCGATCGTCCCGGTGATGCTCTATGACACGATGCTGGCCAACGAGATGGCTCGCGACATGTACGACGAGGGCATCTTCGTCGTCGGCTTCACGTACCCGGTCGTGCCTCATGGACGGGCGCGTATCCGCGTCCAGCTGTCGGCCGCGCACGCGCCGGAACACCTGGACCGGTGCGTCTCGGCGTTTCAGGGCGTCGCGGCCCGGCACGGAGTCCTCGGACTCGACCAGGCGGGCATCGCCGCGCTCCGTGGAGCCTGACGTCCTCTTCTGCTGCAGTGCCGCGGCCGAGCCCACCGTCATGGGAGGACCCATGCGCCAGGCCAAGTGGGAGAGCCTCCTGGATCAGATCGAGCGCCAGTTCGGGTTCGTCGAGCACACGACCGAGCACTTCGAGGACCGGCGCCTGACCGTCGAGACCGCGGTCTTCGACGGAGCGGCCGGTCGGATGAAGCTCGAACGCTCGGTGCGGCCCGTCGTCCTGGACAAGAGGAGCCACTTCTCCAGGCGAGTGGGAAGCGAGACGACCGTCGAGTACGTCTATTCCGACACCGAGACCGTCGACACCGTACGCCTCTTCCGGTGGGACCGCCTCGCCGGGGAGTGGCGCGAGATGGAGGTCTCGGAGCTCGCCCGCTAGCGCCGATTCGAGCCCCTGTCCGGACTCGACCCTCCCCTGAGCCCCCGCGTCAAGCCGAGCCGTCTCGGTGCACAATGCCCGCTTCAGGGGCCTTTCCCGTCCCGCCGACCACCATGTGTGGCCAGCGTCCTCTGGAATAGAACTTGCATAACAACGCCCCGGGCGCGCCGCCGGGCCACGCGGCCTGGCGTCCTGCAGCCGGGGGAGTCCGTCAATGCAGCCCAAGGGGAGAATCCTCGTCATCGACGACGAGCCGCTCGTCAGAGACCTCGTCGCGCGCAAGCTCACGGCGGACGGCTACACCTGCGACCTCGCGGGAGACGCCGAGACCGCGCTTGCCCGCATCACGCAGGTCGCCTACGACTGCCTGCTCTCAGACGTCAACCTGCCCGGCATGAACGGTGTTGAGTTCCTGCGGCGCGTGAGACTCACCGATCAGGACGTCGCCGTCATCATGATCACGGGCTCTCCGGAGATCGACTGCGCGCTCGAGGCCATGCGCCTGGGCGCCTACGACCACCTCGGGAAGCCGCTCGACCTCGCCAAACTGTCCCTCACCGTCGCGCGCGCCGTGGAGAAGCGGCGCCTCGTCCTTCAGAACCGCGAGTACCAGTCGAGTCTCGAGACGATGGTCGACGAACGGACGAAGCAGCTCCACGAGGCTAACGAGGAGCTGAGGTGCCTCTTCGTGAGCAGCATCAAGGCGCTGGCTCACGCGCTCGAGGCCAAGGACGAGTACACCCAGGGCCACTCCGAGCGCGTGGCGGAGGAGGCGGTGGCGATCGCGCGCTACCTGTCGCTGACCGAGTCGGAGATCGAGGACGTCTGGATCGCGGGGTTTCTGCACGACATCGGGAAGATCGGGATCCGCGAGAGCGTGCTCAACAAACAGGGCAAGCTCGACGAGATCGAGTGGGAGGCCGTGCAGCAGCACCCCGTCCTGGCCGAACGGATCCTCGGACCGATCGAGGAACTCCGCGAGGTCATCGACATGGTGCGGCACCACCACGAGCGGTTCGACGGCACGGGCTACCCCGACGGTCTCAGCGGGGCCGCCATCCCGCTGGGGGCGAGGATCCTCGCGGTCGCCGACTCGTACGACGCCCTCACGTCCAAGAGACCCTACAGGAACGCCCTGTCCGTCGAGGACGCCTTCGACGTTCTCGAGGCGGGCGCCGGCAGCCAGCTGGATCCGGTCATCGTCCGGGCCTTCGTCAGCTCGAAGGCCCCGTCGGCCGCGAACGGCCGGGCCGCCGGGTCCGGGGGCGCCTCAGTTTTCTTGCAGGGTGCGAGGCGTAACGGAGCGGCCGTCCCCCGACGCCTTCCACTGCGATCGTCAAGCGACTCCTAACCTCTCTCCCTGCAAGTTGTTAGGCCTGTTCTCACACGGCTCTCTTGCTGGCACGAGCCTTGCATTGACTGAGGCCGCTGAGATGGATACGAGTCCCCGAGAACCGGGGAGAAGGCCAGGGCGTAGCGCGTGAGCGACATCGGCATCGGTCCCGGCACCAAGCTCGAGCTGAACAGGCTTGAGATCGACCCGCACGTCGTGCGGCTCGTTCCCCGCGAGATGGCGCGCAGGTTCCACCTCGTCGCCGTCGCCCGCGAGGACGACTCGCTCCTGGTCGCGATGGCCGATCCGCTCGACGTCGTCGCCACGGACACGGTGGCCGCGAACACGGGCTACGAGATCAGGCCCGCGCCCGCAGACCCCGACCAGATTCTCGAGGCCATCGAGAAGTTCTACGGCGAAGCCCTCGACATCGAGAAGAGCATCCAGAACATCGTGGACGTCGAGATCGAGTCGGGAGTCCAGCAGGACGTCGAGGCCGAGCAGCTCTCGATCGAGCCGAACGACGCGCCGGTGATCCGGCTTGTGAACCTCATCATGCTCCAGGCGATCGAGGAGGGGGCGAGCGACATCCATATCGAGCCGCGCGAGAAGGACATCGCCGTCCGGCTTCGCGTGGACGGAGTGCTCCGCGACATCCTCCCGCCGCCGAAGCGGATGCAGTGGGCCATCACGTCGAGGATCAAGATCCTCTCTGGACTCAACATCGCTGAGCGGCGCCTGCCTCAGGACGGCAGCTGCCGCGTCAGGATCATGCGCCGTGTCGTGGACATCAGAGTGTCGATGATCCCGACGATCTACGGCGAGAAGGTCGTCATGAGGTTGCTCGACAAGGGCAATCTCAAGACCAACCTCGAGGATCTCGGGTTCGACGAAGCCTCCCTCGACATGATCCGGACGGCCATCAGGCAGCCGCACGGCATGGTCCTGCTCACGGGTCCCACGGGCAGCGGCAAGACGACGACCCTCTACTCCGCGCTGTCGTACATCAACTCCCCCGAGAAGAACATCATGACGGTGGAGGACCCCGTCGAGTACGAGCTCGCGGGGATCAACCAGGTGCGGGCGAGGTCGGAGATCGGCCTCGACTTCGCTGCGGCGCTCCGGTCCTTCCTGCGGCAGGACCCCGACGTGATCCTCGTCGGCGAGATCCGCGACCTCGAGACCGCCTCGATCGCGATCAAGGCCGCGCAGACGGGCCACCTCGTGTTCAGCACGCTGCACACGAACGAGGCCACGTCCACCGTGGACCGGCTCCTCAACATGGGAGTGGAGCCGTACCTCATCTGTTCGTCGCTGAACCTGGTCATCGCGCAGCGGCTCGTCAGGAGGATCTGCGAGCACTGCAAGGCCCCGGTCGCGCCGGATCCGGCGATCGCGGCGCGTTTCAAGCAGTTCCTGCCGAACGCAGGAGACGTGACGTTCTATGCGGGCGCGGGCTGCAAGGAGTGCTCGCAGACGGGCTTCAAGGGGCGCATGGCGATCTACGAGCTCTTCCCCATGACCCGAGAAGTGAAGGACCTCATCCTGTCCGGGGTCGTCGGCACCGCGATTCGGGACCGCGCCCTCGCGGACGGAATGAAACCGCTCATCGTGAACGGCATGGAGAAAGTGAGAGACGGCCTCACGACGGTGGAGGAAGTGCTCGCCGTCGCGATGGAGGCGTCGTAGCGCGTCCTTGAAGAGGGACGAAGTGGGGGTTCCGAATATGTCGCCTGAGATCATGCACATGCTCGAGGAAATGGTCGCGCGGAGGGCGTCAGACCTCCACCTGACGAGCGGCGTGCCGCCCCAGCTCCGGATCGACGGCTCGCTTCTCGCCACGGAACGGTCGCCTCTGAGCCCGGAGATGAGCCGGGACCTCTCGTTCGCGATGCTCGACGAGAAGCGGATTGCGCGGTTCGAGGCGGAGCGGGGGCTCGACACGTCGTTCAGCGTCGAGGGCCTGGGGCGCTTCAGGCTGAACGTCTACTACCAGCGCGGGACCGTCGCGGCGGCCGTGCGGCACCTTCCGTGGGAGATCCCGTCCATGGAGGAACTCGGCGTCCCGCAGATCATGAAGGAGTTCTGCGAGAGGCTGTCGGGCCTCGTCCTCGTCAGCGGCCCGACCGGATCGGGCAAGTCCACCACGCTCGCGTCGATGATCGCGTACATCAACACGGTGCAGAGCGTGCACATCGTGTCGATCGAGGATCCCGTCGAGTACCTGCACCGCCACAAGTGCTCGATCATCAACCAGCGCGAGATCGGCCGCGACGCGACGTCGTTCGCCGACGCCGTTCGCCAGGTGCTCCGTCAGGATCCCGACGTCATCTGCATCGGCGAGATCCGCGATCTCGAGACCGTGCGCACCGCGCTCACGCTCGCCGAGACGGGCCACCTCGTGCTCACGACGGTCCACACCAGCGAGGCCCCGCAGGCCATCAGCCGCATCCTCGACATCTTCCCGCCGCACGAGCAGCAGGGCGTGCGGACGCAGGTGTCGCTGTGCCTGCAGGGAGTCCTGGTGCAGCAGCTCCTGCCCGACGCGTCGGGGACCGGCCGCGTGCTCGCCACCGAGCTCATGGTCGCGACGCCGGCCGTCAGGAACCTCATCCGTGAGAACAACCTCCAGCAGCTCAGGTCCGCCATCGAGACCGGCGCGAAGGAGGGCATGCACAGCCTGAACTCGTCGCTCCTGCGGCTCGTCCGCGAGAACCGCATCACGCCCGAAGTCGCCATCGCGTCCTCGAACGACATCAAGGGGATCGTGAGGGACCTCGGCAAGTTGGAGCTCGCGCCGCACGCGGGTCACGCCTTGAGGGCGTCGTAGCCCCAGGGCACACGGCGAAGAGGGAGGACGATGACCGAGTTCGCGTACACGGCCAAAGCAGCCAACGGGCAGACGGTGCACGGAGTCCGTCCCGCCGAGTCGGAGCTGAGCCTCGTCTCGCTCCTGAGGAAAGAGAACCTCGTCGTCATCTCGGTCGCCCCGGCGATGGCGGCCTCGAAGACCAAGACCATCAAGAGGGGCAAGGTCAAGGTGAAGGACCTGGCCATCCTCTGCCGCCAGCTCTCGGCGATGCTCGAGGCCGGACTGCCGGTGCTCGGCTCGCTCGAGAGCATCAGGGACCAGATCGACAACCCGACCCTCGCCGTGGTGCTCAAGGACGTCTCGACCGACATCGAGGCCGGCTCCACGTTCTCCCAGGCGCTCTCGAAGCACCCGAAGATCTTCTCGGTTCTCTTCGTGGCGATGGTGAAGGCAGGCGAAGAGGCCGGCGCGCTCCCTGGCGTGCTCGGACGCCTCGGCGACTACCTCGAGGCGCGGGACGCGCTCGCGACCAAGATCAAATCGGCGTCGGCGTACCCCGCCTTCATCGCAGGGTTCTTCGTTCTCGCCGTCGCGGGCATCATGCTCTTCCTCATCCCGCAGTTCGAGAAGATCTTCGCCGACTTCGACCTCCAGCTGCCGATGCTCACAAGGGTGCTCATGGCGATCTCCAGGTTCGCCGGGCGGAACCTCGTGTGGGAGCTGCTGGTTCTGGGTCTCGGCGTGTACCTCTTCCTGCGGTGGAAGGGCACACCCGCCGGCAAGCGGAAGATCGACGACGTGATGCTCAGGGCCCCGATCATCGGCAAGCTGGTTCTGAAGGCAGCGGTCGCAAGGTTCTCGAGAACACTCGGGACGCTCATGCAGAACGGTGTGCCTGTGGTCGCGGCGCTCGAGATCGTCGGCGAGACGTCCGGGAACACGATCGTGGAAGAGGCGATCAAGAACGTCACCGTCGGCGTGGTCAACGGATCCACGATCTCGGAGAAGCTCGCCGAGTCCCCGATATTCCCGAAGATGGTGGTGAGCATGGTGGCTGCGGGAGAGGGATCGGGCAACCTCCCGCAGATGCTGGACAAGGTCTCGGACTTCTACACCAGGGAGGTTGACGCTGCGATAGCGGGGCTCACCTCGATGATCGAGCCGGCCCTGATCGTCGGTCTGGGCGGAGTCGTCACCGTCGTGGTCCTGGCTATCTACCTGCCCATCTTCCAGATGGCAACAGGGATTCAGTGACAGGAGTCGCTTGAGGGCCTTAACGAGAGCAGGGAAGGAGGTGAAAACTAATGCTGCGCAGGAACCAGAGGGGCTTCACCCTCGTCGAGCTCATGATCGTCGTCATCATCGTCGGCATCCTTGCCGCGGTGGCGATCCCGATGTACCAGGGCGCAACTGAGCGCGCCAAGGCGTCGGAGGCGGTCGCGGCGCTCGGCACGATTCGTGGTGCCATGCGTGTCTACTTCGCCGAGCACGGCACGTACGTGAACGCGTCGTTTACGGACGGCGCGCTGGTCACGAACGGTAGCGTGATCGACGTGAGTGACAACGACCTGTTGGGTCGGTACTTCAGCACTGAGTGCTACACGTTCAATGGCGCCCCGACTGCGACGACGTTCTCGATCGAGTGCGACGGTGCGGCCAGTACCGCGCCGAACGCTGCCGAGGTCGACGACATCGTTCGCCTGATCAACGAAGAGGGCGACATTACCAACGGGTAGTGTTCGACGCATAGAGAATCGGGGGTGGCGCATGAGCGCCACCCCCGTCCTGAGGAGGGTGAAACGGGCGGCACTGCGAGGGTTTGATGGGCGCCTCCTGAGGGGGCGCGTAACCGGGGCAGGAGAAGTGAGGTGCCGGGCATGCGACACCACAGTCAGCAGGGCTTCACGCTTGTCGAGCTCATGATCGTCGTGATCATCATCGGCGTTCTCGCGGCCGTCGCGATCCCGCTGTATCAGGTTGCGGCGGAGCGGTCGAAGGCCACCGAGGCCATCTCGGCCATGGGGCTGGTCCGCGAGGCGCTGCGCGCCCACTACGCCGAGCACGGCACGTACGTGAACGCATCGTTCACGGACGGCGCGTCCGTGACCGTGGGAGGCATCCTCCACGTCTCGGACGATGACCTGCTCGGGCGCTACTTCAGCACCGAGTGCTACTCGTTCGACGGCGCCCCGACGGCCACCACATACCTCATCCGGTGCGTGGGCGACAACAGCACGGCCCCGGCCGCGGGCGAGGTCGCCGGAGTCATCCGAACGATGGACGAGAACGGCGATGTGGGGCAGGAGTAGCGGAGCCTCGTTCGATTCGGCCGCCGCTCGTCGCGGCGGCCATGCATAGGGGGCCTCTGAGTGCGCAGCAACGAGTCCAGGCAGCTGGTGGGTCTCGACGTCGGGTCGAGGTCGGTCAAGCTCATCGAGCTTGACCGGGCGGGCAGCGCCGTCGAGCTCAAGAGCATCGCCATGGCCATCGTCGAGGACCACGGTGCCGGGCCCGGTTACCAGGAGGCCATCGCGAGCGTCATCGAGACCGCGGGGGTCACAACGAGGCGCGTCGCGACGGCCGTCAGCGGTCCCCACGTGGCGGTTCGCGGTCTCCAGTTCCCCAGGCTCTCGCGGAAGGAACTGGAGGGCGCGGTCTGGTACGAGGGAGGCCAGGTCATCCCCTTCGACATCCGGGAGGCGTACGTCGACTACTCCACGCTGCCTGACGCGCGGGGCGGGAAGTCCGAGGTGCTCTTCGTGGCCGCCAGGCAGCCTGAGGTGGACGCGCGCCTCGAGCTCCTGCGCTCCTGCGGGCTCGAGCCCCGCACGGTGACCGTCGACGCGATCGCGCTCATGAACGCCATCCTCGACGAGCCTGAGCTCCCCGAGACCGTGGCCGTCCTCGACATCGGCGCGACGACCACGGGCTTCGGCGTGGCGCGCAGGGGCGCGCTGCCCTTCATCAGGGACATCGACATCGCCGGCAACACGTATACGCAGGCGGTCATGAACGCTCTCGGCGTCTCGTACGCGGAGGCGGAGCAGGCGAAGGTCGTCGAGGCCGCCAGAAACCCTGCGGTCGTCTGCGCGGTCGAGAACGTGACGAGACAGCTCGTCGGCGAGCTGTCGAGATCGCTCATGTACTACCAGACGCGCGACCACGGCTCGAAGGCGGAGCTCATCTGCGTCTGCGGCGGCTGCTCCCAGATCTACGGTCTCGACGAGGTCGTGAGCGCGGAGGTCGGGATCCCCGTCCGTCGGTGGAGCGCGCTCGACCAGGTGCTGATCGACGAGTCGAGGTTCGACCGGTCGGCCGTGAACGATCTGGCCGCGTTTGTCTCGCTCGCCGCCGCCCTCGCGCGGTGCGAAGACTCGAACTGACGGGTGGGCGAATGTACGACGTCAATCTCATTCGCAAGCGCATCGTTCCCGAGCGGCACAAGCGGGTCATGTTCTCGGTGTTCTCCGGCATGGCGCTCGTCTATGCGCTGACCTTCCTGGGCGTCGCCATCTTCTCGATGGCGAACCTCAGAATGGCCGACGTGTACGCACACGAGATCGAGAGGATCGAGCAGGACACGGCGGCGCTCAGCGAGGAGACGCCCACCAGGGACGAGCTCGACGGGATGCTGAGCGGCGTGGCGCCGGACCTGCGCGAGATCGGAACGCTCCTCGACCAGCGGGTCCCCATGGCCCCGGTGTGGGCAGCCATCGCGCGCGCCGTCCCCGAGGGGATATGGCTGACGCGCGTCGAGGTGACCCAGCCGCGGCAGACGAACGACGGGAGCAAGAAGAAGGTGAGGAGCGACCCGAAGTCCGCCGGAGGCATCACCATCGAAGGATGCGCTATCGCAAGCGAGCCGGCCGCGGGGTCCGAGGCCATCAAGCTGTTCGAGAAGAACATCGAGGGCGACGAGGTGCTGGGACAGATCGTCTCCGAGGTCGAGTCGGCCGAGACGGGCATGCGCAAGGCCGGAGGCGGGAGCAGCGTCGTCGGCTTCGTCGTGAGGGGCACGTACAAGAGCTAGCACGCTTCCGGGGCGCCGCGCGAACGACCGCGCGGGGCCGGTGGTTCGGACCGTACTGAGGTCGGACACGAAGGGAACGGATGGACATCGAGCATGTCACAAACGACGTCGGGGGGGCGACGCACGAGGACACGGCTCGTCCCGGAGACTCAGGTCCTCCCGGCGGCCCCGGTCTGCCGGAGGCCGCGGCAGGGGGCAGGCTCGCGACGCTTCGGCGTGTGCTGGCGCCGCTTTCGAGGCGGCAGGGCGGATCGGTGTGGCGGCTTACCGTGGTCGCGGTCGCCACGTACGCGATCACGCTCAGCGCCGCCTACTTCCTGCTGATGAAGCCGATCAGGGCGCGGCTCGGCTCGCTCGTCGAGACGAAGTCCGTGCTGCAGGACTTCCTGATCGTCAGAGAATCGGCGTCGGCCGTGTCGCAGTTCAAGGACGGCCTCATGCACGGTGACCAGCGCATGACCGTCGTCTCCGAGTTCGAAGACCTGGCCCGCGACGCCGGGCTCCGCATGATAGGAGACACTGGGCTCCTCCCTGAGAAGGAGCTGTCCAGCAAGCTCGTTGAGTACCCGGTCGAGCTTGACTTCAGAGGTGCATACCACGAGGTGGGCGAGTTCCTGAGCCAGCTGAGTTCCTCGCCGAGGTGCCCCCTCGTGCGAGAGGTCGACGTCACGGCGGTCGAAGGAGGCTACGGGCAGTGCGACGTGCGGCTGCTCATCGGGATCGCCTCCTGGGTCGACTAGCCCGCCGGGATCTATCGGACCCTGCTTCCGGACGGACCGGAGGGGCCCATCGGGGGAACGGGTCGGACATGACAGCGATAGCGGGTGGCAGGAAGAAGATGCTCATCGTCGGCGGACTTGCCGTCGTGCTTGTCGTCGTGGTCGCCACGCGCCTCCTCGGGCCGAAGGCGGAGCCCTCGGAGACCGCCTCGGCTGCAACCGCCTCGGGGATCCCCGGTGGCGGGTCGCCGAGCGGGCTGGATGCGGATCCGAAGCACCTTGCCACGATCGCCAAGATGGCCGGCTCGCGGTCCGGCGACGAGTACACGGGCGGCGACGCACGTGACCCGATGGTGGCGCTCGCCGGGCGGCGGACACCCGCTTCGGAGCGCGGGGATGGCGCACCCGCGGTCGTGACGCCAACCACGCTGCCGGCGATGTCTCTCTACGGCATCGTGTGGGACCCCGCGAGCCCTGTCGCGCTCGTGGACGGCCAGGAGCTGAGAGTCGGCGACACCATCAAGGGTGCGCGCGTCATTGACATAGGTGTGGACAGGGTTGTGTTCACGTACAGGTCGAGGCAGTTCGTCTTGACCGTCGAGTAAGGAGGCAGTCATGTTTGCAGGCATTCGCTGCCTGCGGTCGGGAGCGGGCTCGGTCGTGCTTCTCGCGGCTCTGCTCGCGTTCGTCGCGGTCCCCGCGGCGCTCGCGCAGGAGACCGGGGAGGGGGCGGTCGATCAGGGCGCCAGGGTGAAGAGCCAGCGCATCTCGCTCAATCTGCAGGACGTGACCTTGGGCAACGTCCTCAAGGTCATGACACAGAAGTCGGGCATCAACTTCCTGATCGGCTCGAGCCTGGTCGGGAAGAGCATCAACGTCTACCTCGAGGAAGTGCTCGTGGAGGACGCCCTCGCCGCCATCATGCGTGCGAACGGCCTCTGGTACACGAGACTCAAGGGCACGAACATCTACGTCATCATGGAGGCGCCCGAGGGGCCGCCGGTCGCGACGGTCACAGAGGTCCTCCACGCCAACTATGCTAGTGCCGTAGAGCTCGAGCCGACCGTGAAGGCCGTCCTCACCGGCGCAGGGAGCATCGTGGTCGACGGGCGGACGAACTCGCTCGTCGTGTCGGACATCCCCGAGAACATGTCGACGCTGCAGTCGCTCGTGCAGGAGCTGGACACTCCGACTGGGCAGGTGCTCATCGAGGCGAAGGTGGTCGAGTTCTCCGAGGATGCCGCGTCGAGGCTCGGCCTCACGTGGGTCTACGGTGACTACGATTCAGGCGACGAGAACGGGGACGGCGCGATCTCGTACGGCGCTGACTTCAACAACGGCACCGGCAACGAGGGTATCCTGAACCTGTCGCTCGGCAAGTGGGATTCGTTCCTCACGCTGCAGGACCTCTCGGTCCAGATCTCGGCAATGCAGAAGGACGGACTCGCGGAGGTTCTGGCGGAGCCCCAGGTCCTCACCGTCGACAACAAGGAAGCGCTCATCCAGATCACCCAGCACATGGCCCTCGCCAAGAAGACGACGTACCGCGAGGCCGGGCAGGAGCAGACCGTCGAGCCCATCTTCGGGGACGTCGGCGTGACGCTCAAGGTGACGCCGCACCTCAACAACGACCAGTTCGTGACCATGGTCATTGAGCCCTCGGTGAGCTCGGCGCAGAGGTCGTCGTACTTCCCGAACGATGCGGTGGACACGAAGACGCGGACCGCCAAGACGACCGTCATGGTGAAGGACTCCCAGACCGTCATCATCGGGGGACTGGTCCGCAAGGACGTGATCAACTCGGACTACAAGGTGCCCATCCTGGGCGACATCCCGCTCCTTGGCCAGCTGTTCAGGAAGAGCGAAGACACCGAGGTCGAGACGGAGATCGTGCTGTTCCTGACCCCGAGGATCCTGGACGCCGAGACGCTCCAGAGAATGAGCGCCGAGTCCGAGAAGCGCATGGACGAGAAGTTCGAGGACTAGCCGCCGATGGCAGCGATCCTCTTCATCATCGGCTGCATCGTCGGGAGCTTCCTGAACGTCGTGATCTATCGGGCGCCGCGCGGGCAGTCGATCGTGTCACCACCTTCGGCCTGCCCGTCCTGCGGCGCCCGAATCCGTCCCTGGGACAACGTGCCCGTCGTGAGCTACCTCGCTCTCCGCGGCAGGTGCAGGGACTGCGGCGCCAGGATCTCGCCCCGATACGTGCTGGTCGAGCTCATCTCAGGGCTCGTGCCGGTCCTCCTCTGGGCCGAGTACGGGCCGGGCACGGAGCTCGCGATCCTCTGGCCGCTCTCGTACGTGCTCCTCGTCCTCTCGTTCATCGACCTCGACCTCAGGATCGTGCCCGACAGGGTGACGCTTCCCGGTCTCGTCATCGGGCTCGTCGTGTCGCCGATCTCCGGACTCACGACGCTTCCCGGGTCGCTCATCGGTGTGGCGGTCGGCGGGGGAGGGCTCTACCTCGTGGCGCTCCTTGGGGACGCGCTCTTCCGCAAGGAGAGCATGGGGGGAGGGGACATCAAGCTCGCGGCGATGCTGGGTGCGTTCCTCGGCTGGAAGCTCACGCTTCTGCTTCTCTTCACTGCCTTCCTGGTCGGATCGATCGTCGGTGTGGCGATGCTGCCGCTGAGGCACAAAGAATGGGACCGAACGATCCCGTTCGGCCCCTTCATCGCTCTCGGAGCGTTCGTCGCCTCCGTGTGGGGCGGCGACCTCCTGCGCTGGTACCTCTCGCTGTTCGCCTGACGCTGGCCCCGCGCTGGCTCGATGGCCCGGACCCCGACACGCCCTGCCGCACAGGCCCCCCGCCGGGGTGGTCACCGGATCGGGACGCCCTCCGTGTCAGGCTCCCACGAGGGTGGTGACTGCGACGCTGTCGCGCGGGCTCCCGGCCGGCCAGCGAAGCTGGACCTCCACGGCCTTCGCCCTCGCGGAGTCACCGGGGCTGTCCCATGCCAGGTCGTGCACGGTCCACGTGAGCTCCCCGAGCACGTCGTCCGAGGCGTCGTCGTTGCCGCGCGTGTTGACGACGATCGTGGGATCGTTCGGGTGCGTGCCGGGCGCGAGGTTCACGCTCGACACGTCGGTGTCACTGCCGAGCGCGCCGTACCCAGCGTTCATGAGCTGCTCCAGCTTGCGTTCGACGAGCCCCAGCGCCATCCTCTCCTCACCGCGGTGAGACGTGAACATCCTCCCGGAGACGAGGGCGTTGAACGTGGGCACGATGACGATCGACATGAGCACGGTCGCCACCAGGATCTCCACGAATGTCACGCCCGACTGACCGAGGGGCCGCCGCGCCTTCGGGTTGGCACGCCCCACCGCGCCCCGAGCGGCATCCGCGCGCGCGCTGTCCTGCTTCCTCCAACGTCCTGTCATCGCGTTCTCCTCCGGAATCAGTTCCTGCACCCGACCGTCGAGGACACGAGCGCGGTCTGATCGTCACTTGCGACCTCAGGCGTTCCCATGTCATCCGCGAGCGTGACGTCGATGTTGATCGTCCGCCCCGTCCCAGGCTCGAAGACCAGTGCAGCGATGTTCGTCACGAGCACCGTGCCGTCGATGTCGCGGAGCGTCCCCTCCTGGAGGTAGTAGGCGGCCGTGAGGCTGTCGCCGCTCTCGGTCTCCACGTACACGCTCAGCGAGTCGGCGTCAGCGTTGATCTCCGCCCAGCCTCCGGTCCTCACGCTGCGCGCGATCATGTCCATCGCGATCGAGGCCTCCCGCTGCACCTCAGCGAGGCTCACCGTCCCCTCCACGGAGTGCATCGTGCCCACGTACGTCGCGACGCCCGCGGCGAGCACCGTGGCCGTGACGCCGATTACCAGAACGAGCTCGACCATGGTGAACCCGCGGCTGCCCGCGCCCCTGGCGCCCGGCTGCCGGCGTGGTCCCGCGCCGGCCCTGTTGCTGCAGACGATGCTTCGCATGGGTAGTCTCTCCCAAGGCAGGTCCGAGCCGCCTGCCGACCGTCGGGTAGCGCAGAGGCCGGACCGCACCAACCCCGGGCGGGGCGTCCGTAGACGCCACGACCGGTGCCGGCGGCCCTCTCAAGCAACGGCCCTGCCTGTGCCTGCCGCCTCCAATGGTGTGACCTGTCCCCGTGATACTTCACTTGCACAGACTATGCCGATTCTCAAGCGTAACGCCCGAGTTCGCGGTTCCCTAACTCAGCATTCGGCAAGCGATTAGGTGTGACTGGGTGGGGCGGAAGGCGCCAAGACGCAGGCCGGCCCGCTCGGAGTCGAGCGGGCCGGCCGAAAA